>Ga0210378_10000176_pt1 | contig 30611 bp, 28 predicted proteins | sample PLM1_60_b1redo_FD_155465 | JGI IMG/M metagenome (GOLD analysis project Ga0210378, IMG submission 155465) | Groundwater sediment microbial communities from an aquifer in East River, Colorado, USA - PLM1_60_b1 redo | ecosystem: Environmental > Terrestrial > Soil > Riparian zone | place: USA: East... | reverse complement strand
GAGACCTACCCGACCCCCTGGGCTGGCGTGGCGGCCGGCCCGGTTCGCGGCGTCGGCGGATCTGTTTGTGCTGGCCGGTCCGGCGGTGCGCAGGTCCGCTAGCCTGGAGGACCGCGGCATCCGGCGACGGTGTCGTTACTCGTCTACCGACGACTGGAGATCCCGTGCCCACCGGCAAGGTCAAGTGGTTCAGCGCGGAGAAGGGCTTCGGCTTCCTCTCCCGTGAGGGCGGCGACGACGTCTTCGTGCACCGCGACGCGCTGCCGGTCGGGACCACGGAGCTCAAGCCCGGCCAGCGGGTGGAGTTCGGAGTCGCCCAGGGCCGGCGGGGTGACCAGGCGCTGCAGGTGCGGGTCCTCGACCCGCTGCCGTCGGTGGTGAAGGCGCAGCGCAAGGGGCCGGACGAGATGACGATCATCGTCGAGGACCTCATCAAGCTGCTCGACGACGTGTCGAACTCCTTCCGTCGGGATCGGTACCCGGACCGCAGCGCGGCCCGAAAGGTCGCCACCGTGCTTCGCGCCGTGGCCGACGACCTGGAGGCCTGAGCCGGCGACCCGCCCCGGCCCCGGCCAGCCCGGCGGGCCAGCGGGACGGTCGGCTCGGTGGTCTGGACGAACGTGCGGTCCCGACCACTCAGCGCAGCGGCGGGCAGGGCGGGGTCAGCCCGGCGGCGGCCGCCCTGGAGAGCAGCGCGGCCGCGGCGGCGTAGCCCTCCTCGCCCAGCTCGCGGGTGTAGCCGTTGACGTACAGCTCGATGTGCCGCCGCTGCACCTGCGGGTCCATCTCCTGGGCGTGCGTGGCGACGTACTCGCTGCTCGCCCAGGGGTCGGCCCAGGCCCGTTCGACCGACTCCCGGACGACCGCGGCTAGCCGGGGCAGGTCGAGCGTGCGCCGGGCGACGATCGCACCGAGCGGGATCGGCAGCCCGGTCTCGCGCTCCCACCAGACGCCCAGGTCGGCCAGGCAGGCTAGGCCGTACGAGGGGTAGGTGAACCTGGCCTCATGGATCACCAACCCGGCGCCGTACCGCCCGTCGCGCACTCCGGGCATGATCGCCGCGAACGGCACCACCTCGATCCGGCCGGGGGTGCCGAGCCCGGCCGGGGAGTCGGCCCAGAGCCGGAAGAGAAGGTACGCGGTGGTGCGGTCGCCCGGCACCGCCACGGTCGCCCCGGCCAGGTCGGCCCGGCCGGCGGTGAGCACCAGCGGCCCGCAGCCCCGGCCCAGCGCCCCGCCCGAGGGCAGCAGTGCGTAGCTGCCGAGCAGCCAGGGCAGCGCCGCGTAGGACACCTTGACCACGTCGTACTCGCCGCGCTCGGCCGCGCCGTTCGTGACGTCCACGTCCGCGAAGGTGACCGCGACCGGCGGGGCGCCGGGGACGAGCCCGGCCGCCCAGGCGTGGAACACGAACGTGTCGTTCGGGCACGGTGAGTGAGCCAGCGCCAGAGCCGGCCCGGTCGGCGCGGCCGAGGTCACCGGAGCGCCTCCGCCGGCAGCGGCTCCGCGAGCAGCCGGAAGAACGCGCGGCCGAGCGCGTCCAACGCCCGTGGCAGGTCCCACGTCGTCCGGTCCCGCCGGCCCACCGCGTTGCTCACCGCGCGGATCTCCGCAAACGGCACCGCGTGGGCCAGGGCGGCGGCCAGCACGCCGGCACCCTCCATCGCCTCGGCGACCGGCCGGTGCCGGCCAACGAGCTCGGCGGCCCGAGAGTCCGTGCCGGTCACCGTGGACACCGTCAGCACCGTGCCGACGACGCCGCCGGTCCGGGCCGCGACCACGGCAGCCAGCGGCGCGGGCAGCCGGGTGACCGCCTCGCCGAGGCCGAGCGCGGCGAGGGGCAGGAAGCCGGTCGGGGACTCCGCGCCGAGGTCGGCATGCGCGACCGCGGCTGCGACGACCACGTCACCGACGCTCGCCCGGCCAGCGAAGCCGCCGGCCACCCCGGCGCTGAGCACCAGGTCGGGCCGCTCGACCGCGAGCGCGGTGCCAGCGCAGGCCGCGGCCCGGGCCGGACCGACGCCGCCGGCGAGCACCACGACCTCGCCGGCCCCGATCTTCGCCCACCGGCCCCGGTACGGCCCGACCGCGGCCGGCTCGGTCGCCTCGATGCCGGCGAGCACCGCGTCCGCCTCGGCCGGCACCGCGGTCACCACCAGGATCCGGCTCACCTGCCCGAGGCTACCGCGCCGGGCCCCACCCGCCGATCTTGGTCGGGCGGCGTCACCGGGCGGTCGCCCGCCCGTGCGTCAGCCAAGATCGGCGGCCGGGGGAGCCGGAGTTCGTCCGGCCGGCCCGCGGCGGCGCAGGCGCAGCGCCCGCCGGCTGCCGACGACCGTCGCCGCGAACGCCAGCACCACCAGGACGGTGGCCACCCAGAACCCCAGCCGGCCGTCGGAGGGCAGCGCGATCCCCAGCCCACCGCCGAACACCCAGGCCAGCTGCAGCAGCGTCTCGGACCTGGCAAACGCCGACGCGCGCAGCACGTCCGGCACCTCCCGCTGCACGATCGCGTCCAGGCAGAGCTTGCCGAGGCTGTTGGCGACGCCGGCCAGCAACGCGACCAGGATCGCGGTGGACAGGCTGTAGGACAGCGCCGCGACCGCGCACGTCACGGCCACTGCCCCCATCGATGTGAGCAGCACCGGATCGGGCCGGGCCAGCCGCAGCCGCGCCCCCAGCACGGTCCCGGCCAGGCTGCCTCCGCCCGCCGCCACCGCCAGCCCGCCGACCGCCGCCGCCGCGCCGAACCCGCGCGCGGTGTCCTGGATCAGGAAGGCGAGGAACAGGGTGAGGAACCCGGCGAGCGCACGCAGCCCGCCGGCTGCCCGCAGCGCGGTGACGACGTGCTGGCCGAGCGGCTCGCCGGCCCACAGCCGCCCGCGCCGGGCCGAGCTGAGCACCGCCGCGCTCTGCTCGCCCTCGGCCGAGTCGACCCGCGAGGGCAGCCGCAGCGCGAGCACCGACGCGACCAGGAAGACCCCGGCGGTGATCCGCAGCGCCCACGGGTAGCTCCCGGTCAGCTTGACGAAGCCGGCGAGCAGCGCCGCCGCGACCGCCGCGGCGCCCAGGCCGAAGATGGACAGCCGGGCGTTCGCCGAGACCAGCGACATCCGCTCCGGCAGCACCCGGGGCACGCAGGCTCCCCGCAGCACGGCGTACGACTTCGACAGCACCAGGATGCCGAACGCGCCGGCGTAGAGCGCGAACGCGTTGCCGAAGTTCGCCGCCATGATCCAGGCCAGCAGCGCCCGCAGCAGGGACGTGCCGCCCAGCGCCAGCCGGCGCCCGTGGTGCATCCGGTCGAGCGCCGGGCCGATCAGCGGCGCGACAAGGGCGAACGGCGCCATCGTGACCAGCAGGTACAGCGCCACGTTGCCGCGCTGCTGGCTGCGTGCGGCGGAGAAGAAGATCGTGCCGGCCAGCGACACGGCGATCATCGCGTCGGCCGCGTAGTTGACCGTGTGCGTCCAGACCAGGGCGGTCAGGCCGGACTGCTGCGCCCCGTCCGCCCGGCTGGCCGCGCCGATCCGGCGCGCTCCGCCGGTCACCAACTGGCGGGTGCGGGCGGCGGCCACCCGGGTCACGGTGATCTTGCGCGGCGCGCCGCCGAGACCGCCGCCGCGCGGCGGCGGTCCATCCGGCGCCCCCGGAACCGTCACGGCACCATCCTGCCGTACCGCCCCGCCGCACCGGCGTCCGTCACCGGCCGCACCCGGGTGCCCCGGCCGGCTTGGGTGCCCCGGCCGGCTTGGGTGCCCCGGCCGGCTTGGGTGCCCCGGCCGGCTGGGGTGCCGGGCCGGCTGGGGTGCCGGGCCGGCTGGGGTGCCGGGCCGGCTGGGGTGCCGCGCGGGCTGGGGTGCCGCGCGGGCTGGGGTGCCGCGCCGGCCGGGGCGCCCGACGGGGGTGCGTGCCGGCCGCGGCGCCGTGCCGACCCGGTGTCGCGCGGGCCGGGGGCGGCGCGCGGTGCCCCACCGGCGCCGGCCCCCTGGCGGCGGGACCGGGGCCGGATGCGCGAGAATAGCAGGGTGACTCCGACTGCGGTGACCTCCCGTGCCGATGCCGCCTGCGCGGCCGCCGTCGAACTCGCCCGGGTGGCGGCGGAGGAGGCGGCCGGCGGCGAGGTCGGCGAACACCTGGGCATCGACGTGGAAGGCGACCGGGTGGTCACCCACTCGTTCGCCGCTCTGGCCCGGGGCTATCGCGGCTGGCGGTGGGCGGTGACGCTCGCCCGGGCACCGCGGTCCCGGCAGGTGACGGTCGACGAGGTGGTGCTGCTCCCGGGCGCGGGAGCGCTCCTCGCTCCGCCCTGGGTGCCCTGGTCCGAGCGGCTCCGCCCGGGCGACCTCGGCGTCGGCGACCTGCTTCCCACCGCGCCGGACGACGACCGGCTGGCCCCGGCGTACCAGCTCTCCGACGACCCCGCCGTCGCCGAGGTCGCCGACGAGACCGGCCTGGGCCGGGTCCGGGTCATGTCCCGGCTGGGCCGCGCCGAGACCGCCGAGCGGTGGTACGGGGGCGACGGCGGGCCGGACAACCCGATGGCGCAGCACGCGCCCGGCCGGTGCGGGACCTGCGGGTTCTACCTGCCGCTGGCCGGCTCGATTCGGGCGATCTTCGGCGTCTGCGGCAACGAGTTCGCCCCGCGGGACGGGCAGGTGGTGTCGGCCGACCACGGCTGCGGCGCCCACTCGGAGGCGCTCGTCGAGCCACCGCCGCCGGAGCTCCCGCCGACGCCGGCGTACGACGACGCGGCGCTGGAAGTCGAGGAGCACGCGCAGCGCCCGGACGCCGACGAGGCCGAGGGCGCCGACGACGCCGAGTCGCTCGGCCACAGCTGAGGTCGATGGGACACCCACTGGCCGGCGCGGATGGCTCCGCCGCGGATCCGGCCGACCCGTTCGGTACGGCGGCTATCCGGTCCCGGGTGCTGGCGGGCTGGGCGGCGTCGTCGGCCCGGTTCCGGGAGGACGCGAACGCCGAGGAAGACCTGGTGCACGGGGCGTACCGGGACCGGCTGCTGGTCGAGTTGGCCCAGAACGCCGCCGACGCGGCATCCCGCGCCGGAGTGCCCGGCTCGCTCCGACTGTCACTTGTGGACGGCGAGTTGCGGGCGGCGAACACCGGCGCAGCACTGGACGCGGCCGGGGTGGAGGCGCTGGCCACCCTGCGCGCCTCCGCCAAGCGGGACGCGGCGACGGTGGGCCGCTTCGGCGTTGGGTTCGCGGCGGTACGCGCGGTGAGTGACGCCCCGGTGCTGCTGTCCGGCACCGGCGGCGTCCGGTTCTCCGTGCCGGACACGCTCGCGGAGGCCGCCCGGCTGCCCGCCCTGGCCGAAGAACTGCAGCGGCGCGCCGGCCAGGTGCCGGCACTGCGGCTGCCGTGGCCGGCCCCGGGTGGTCCGCCAGCGGGATACGCGACGGAGGTGCGACTGCCGCTGCGCGCCGGCACCGAGCCTGCGGTACGCGCTGCGCTGGACGCGCTCGACCCGACGCTGCTGCTCGCCTTGCCCCGGCTGGCGCGGATCGAGGTCGACGGCCGCGTGCTGTCCCGTGAGGACGGTCCTAACGGGACAGTGCTGCTGCGCGATGGCGACCGCGGCCAGCGCTTCCGGGTCCGGTCCTCGTCCGGCACGCTTCCGCCTGCGCTGCTCGTCGGCCGGCCGGTCGAGGAGCGGGACCGGCCGGAGTGGACGGTGACCTGGGCGGTGCCGGTCGATGCGGCGGGGGTGCCGGTGCCGCTGCCCGGCAAGCAGGTCGTGCATGCGCCGACGCCGAGCGAGGAGCCGCTGTCGCTGCCGGCACGGCTGGTCGGCACGTTCCCGCTCGGTCCTGACCGGCGGCATGTCGCGCCCGGACCGATTACCGACCGGCTGGTCGAGTCCGCCGCCGAGGCGTACGCCGGCCTGGTCGCGCAGCTGCCGGCGACGCCCGCGCTGCTGGCCCTGGTGCCACGACCGGGGCTGGCCGCTGCCGAGTTGGACGCCGCGCTGTGTCGGGCGGTGCTCGCCGCGCTTCGTACCATCCGCTGGTTGCCCACCGCAGCGCCGCCGGACCCGGGTGCCGCCGCCGGCCGGCGGGCCGCTCCGCCGGCGGACCCGGAGAGCATCTCCGGGTGGCCCGCCGCGCCGCCGGACGCGGTAGCCGCCTCGGGGTGGCCGGCCGCTCCGCCGGACGCGGTAGCCGCCTCGGGGTGGCCGGCCGCTCCGCCGGATGCGGGCGCCGCCTCTCGGTGGCCGACCGCGTCGGCGGACCCGGGGAGCATCTCCGGGTGGCCCGCCGCGCCGCCGGACGCGGGTGCCGCCTCGGGGTGGCCGGCCGCTCCGCCGGATGCGGGTGCCGCGCCGCTGCCGGGCGAACCCGCGGCCGGGCGGCCTGGACCGGACCGTGCCGCGGATACCCGCGACCCGGTGGCCCCGGATACCCGCGACCCGCTGGCCGCGGGTAACCCGGCGAACGTGGACGTCGAATCGGCCGCGAGCCCGCGGGTCCCGCCGGTCGACGCGACGGTGCTGGACGCGGCCGGCGACGCGCTGGTGGCGGCGCTGGCGGACACCGTGCCCGGGCTGCTGCCGGCCGGCTGGTCGGCGCGATCCTCGGCACCCGCGCTCACCGCGGTCGGCGTCCGGCGGCTAGGCACCGCCGACATCGTTGAGCTGGTGGCCGGCCTCGACCGGCCCCCGGCCTGGTGGCGGCGGCTCTACGCCGGCCTGGCCGACGCCCCGGACCGGGAGGCGCTGGGCGCGCTGCCGGTGCCGCTGGCCGACGGCCGGACGGTGACGGGGGTGCGCGGCCTGCTGCTGCCGGGTGCCGACCTGCCCGCCGGAGCGGCGGTCGCCCTCGGCCTGCGCGTGATTGACCCGGCGTCCGCTCATCCGCTGCTGGAGCGGCTGGGCGCGCTGCCGGCCACGCCACGCAGCGTGCTCACCGACGAGCGGGTGCGGGCGGCGGTCGAGGCGTCCTTCGACGAGGAGGACCCGCTGCCGGTCGCCGAGGCGGTGCTCGCTCTCGTCGCGGCGGCCGGCGTACCGGCTGGGGAGGTGCCGTGGCTTGCGGAGCTGGCCTTGCCGGGAGCCGACGGAGACTGGCACCCGGCCGGCGAGCTGGTGGTCCCCGGCTCGGCGCTGGCCGAGGTGCTCGACCCGGACGGCCCGCTCGGCCCGGCCGACCCCGACCTGCTGGAGCGGTGGGGCGCCGAGGTGCTGACGTCGGCCGGCGTGCTGGCGACGTTCGCCGTGCTGCGCGCTGCGGACGCCGAGATCGGGGTGCCCGAGCATGACTTGGACGGCGAGGAGGACTGGCACGACGCCGTGCTCGACGCCCTTGCCGGAACGAGTCAGTCATCGAGGTCGACCGCGGCCGGCGGCCGGCCGGTTGCGCCGGAGGCGCCGCCGCGGCTCGCCGAACTGGTCGCCGTCCGCGACCTCGACCTCGTCCGCCTCGACGCATGGGACGTGGCGCTGCCGCTGATCGCGGCGCTGCCCGAGGTGCACGACCCGGCGCTGGCCGTGCTCCCCGACGGGGGACACGCGTCGGTGCCGTCATACACCAGGTGGTGGATCAGTACACATGCCGTGCTCGACCGTCGCCGGCCGGACCGGCTGCGGCTGCCCGGCGCGACGGACCTCGCCGGGCTGTACGACCCGGCGGCCGGCGACGAGGCGCTGCTGCGGTTCGCCGGCTGCCTCAGCGGGCTGGCCGACGTGCTGGCCGACCCCGAACGCGCAGAGGACCTGCTGCACCGGCTTGCCGACCCGGCTCGGCGCGCGCTCGCGGCCACCCTGCGGGACAGCTACGCCAGGCTGGCGCTGGTCCTGGACGGGACCGACCCCGACCTGCCGGCCGGGGTCCGGGTGGCACCGGACCGGGTGGCGCCGCGCGGGTCCGCCGTCGTGCTGGACGCGCCGTTCCTGCTCCCACTGCTCGGCGACCGGGCGGTCGTGCCGGCCGGCGGGGCTCCCGGCCCGGTTGCGGACCTGCTCGAACTGCCGTTCGCGTCCGAGGTGGTCGCCTCCGAGGTGGCCTCGGCGCCGGTCCGGCGGCTGCGCTGGGCGCAGGTGCCCGGTGTCGACCTGGCCGCGCAGCGGTGCGGGGCACCGGTCCCGGACGCGGAACTGGCCGTGCACGACCCGCTCACGCTCTCCACCGGAGCGCACGCCGACTGGTGGCCGGGTGACGGCGTCGACCACGTCGACGCCACCGCCGGCCCGGCCGCCCTCGGCCGGGCACTCGCCTGGCGGCTGGACCGCTGGGACCGCCGAGCGGCCGCGACCGAAGCCCTGGCCCACCCCGATGCCGCCGCCCGCCTCCGCGCCGAGGACGCCGTCTAGCCGCTCTCAGCGGCCCGGTCACCCGTTCGGGACAATGCTGCGCCGATGAGGAGCCGGCTAGTTCAGCTTGCCTCGCAGTTCCAGCGCTACTGCCGTGACCTGCACGGTCTGTCCGCCGATGCAGTGGTCTCGACCGCCCAGCCCACCTACCGGTACGCGCTACGTGTCGCCTTCACGCTGGGACGTCGACTCGACCGGCAGAACGCGAATACTGCAACGATCGGAGATGATTTCGGGAGGTTCGCACCGGGCTTCTGGTCGGCCGTAGACGCGCTGGGACCCTCGTTTGCCGCGCGTCGTCGGAAGCTCGACCAACTTAACGCCTGGCGCAACGCGATCGCGCATCAGGACTTCACGCGACTGGGCGCTGATCCGTTGACTGCTGGTACCCGGGCCGACCTGCCGACGTTCCGGAGCTGGCGGAGTGCGTTAGATCAACTGGCGGGCGGCATGGACCGCGTCATGTACCGAGTCATAGCCGCCACCATCGGCCGCGCGCCCTGGTAGGGGCGTGGAGAGGAGCTGTACCGTCATGAACATGGCTGACGAGCACATCTTCCACGAGGGAGACCACGCTCTCTACCACGTCGGCGACGAGGACATCGAGGTCGAGGTGATCGAGGAGCGTGGTCCCATCGGCGTGAACGGTCGTCGCCTCGTCCGTGTTCGGTTGCCCGTGGCTGCGGCCGACCCGATCGAGTTGGAGCTGGCGGAGGCCGAGCTTCGACCGACCACGCACGCGGCGTAGACAGACCGAACCCCGTTAGAGCTATCCTGCCTCGGCGGCGCGCCGTTGCCCTCGCGCGTTACCGGCTCACGTCACGCAACCCCTGGGAACCTACCGTCTAGCCGTGCTCGGGCGGGGTGCCGTCGGCGAGTAGGGCGGACTCGGTCGGGGAGCCGACGCGGGCGGCGCGGGCGTGCCGGGCCGTGGTGCGCTGACGCAGGCACAGCGGCAGGCCGATGAGCCCGAGTCCGACGCCGGCTAGGCACGTCCACAGCCAGACCTCGTGGCCGGCGGCGGCGAGCCGGTCGCGGAACGGCAGCAGGACCAGGAAGCCGACGAGCCACACGATTGTCCCCACCGCCACGACCCGCGCCGCATCGACGTCCAGCGGCTCCGGGGCCGGTCGGTCAGGTCGGGTCATGTTTCGCAGCGTAGCCTCCCACCCGCACTCCGGTAAGGTCGTGAGGTATGCTAACGATATGCCGAGCGTGACCACCGAGAGCCTCGCAGGAGCGGCCAGCGCCCTGGACACCGCGCTCGCGAGCGCGCTGCGGCTCTCCGTCGTACGGCTCAACCGCCGGCTGCGGGCGCAGCGGGCGGACACGTCGGTCACCCTGACCCAGCTCGCCGCGCTGTCCACATTGGACCTTCACGGCGCGCTGACCCCCGGCGAGCTGGCCGCGCACGAGAAGGTGCAGCCGCCGTCGATGACCCGGGTGCTCACCGTGCTGGAGGAGCGCGGGCTGGTGCTCCGCCGCCCGCACCCGAGCGACGGCCGGCAGGCGCTGGTGGAGCTCACCGAGGCCGGCCGGGACCTGCTCGCGCAGGAGGTCCGGATGCGGGAGGCGTGGCTCGCCCAGCGGCTGGCCGAGCTGCCCGCCGAGGATCGGGAGACGCTGCGTGCCGCCAGCGCCGTGATCGACCGGCTGGTCGCCTCGTGACGGGCGCCCGGGGCACGCGCCGGTGACGGCCGCGGGCCAGCGGGCGACCGGCGGGATGTTCCGGTCGCTGCGGGTCCGCAACTACCGGCTGTACGCCTCGGGCCAGGTCGTCTCGCTCACCGGCACCTGGATGCAGCGGGTCGCCCAGGACTGGCTGGTCCTCGAGCTGTCCAACAGTGGCACCGCGCTCGGCATCGTCACCGCGCTGCAGTTCGGCCCCACCCTGCTGTTCTCGCTGTGGGGCGGCGTGCTGGCCGACCGGTACGACAAGCGCCGGCTGGTCGTGCTCACCCAGGGCTCGATGGCCACGGTCGCCTGCGCCCTCGGCCTGCTCGACGTCACCGGCGTGGTCGCGCTCTGGCACGTCTACCTGCTGGCCGGCCTGCTCGGCGTGGCCAGCGCGCTGGACATCCCGGTGCGCCAGTCGTTTGTGGTGGAGATGGTCGGTCCGGCGGACCTGACCAACGCGGTCGGGCTGAACTCGGCGACGTTCAACAGCGCGCGGATCGTCGGCCCCGCGGCCGCCGGCGTCATGATCAACGCCGTCGGCACCGGCTGGGTTTTCCTCGTCAACGCGGCCTCCACCCTCGCCGTGATCGCCGGCCTGCTGCTGATGCGGGCCTCCGAGCTGCACCGCGCGCCGCCGGTCGCCCGGGCGAAGGGGCAGCTGCGGGAGGGCCTGCGGTACGTCCAGTCGCGCCCGGACCTGTGGCTGACCATGCTGCTCGTCTTCGTCGTCGGCACGTTCGGGCTGAACTTCCAGATCACGCTGGCGCTGATCGCCCGCGACGTCTTCGGCCGCGGCGCCGGGTCGTACGGCCTGCTGTCCACCGCGCTCGCCGTCGGCTCGCTGGTCGGCGCGCTGCTCGCGACCAGGCGGCGGGACCGGCCGCGGCTGCGGTTCCTGCTGGCCGCCGCGGTGGTCTTCGGCCTGGTCGAGATCGCGGTCGGGGTGATGCCGACCTACCTGGCGGTCGCTCTCTCGCTGCTGCCGGCCGGCGCGGTGGCGCTGTCGTTCACGACCGCCGCGAACACGTTCGTGCAGCTCGGCGTGGACGCGACCGTGCGCGGCCGGGTCATGGCGCTGTACCTGCTGTGCTTTATGGGCGGCACCCCGCTGGGCGCCCCGACCATCGGCGTGCTCGCCGACACGTTCGGCCCCCGCGCCGGGCTGCTCGGCGGTGGAGCGCTGTGCGTGCTGTGCTCGCTGGCGCTCGGACTCTGGTACGCCCGGCGGCGTGGGATCCGGGTGCGCCCGGCCGCGGTCCCGGCGCCGCGGTCGCACCGGTCAGCCACGCCGGTGCCGCGGCCGCGGTCGCATCCGGTCGACCCCCGAGCATCGGCCGAGCCGCCCGAACGCCGCGCCGCCGGCTAGGGCTTGTCCCGCGAGGAGTCCCGCCGTACGGTCGCATTCATGGGAGTGTCCGGCTCCTCCCTGGTGGTCGGCCTGGTCGAGCTCGCGGTCGCCGCGGCGCTGCCGTGCGGGGTGATCTGGCTGGTGCTGCATGTCGACGGGATCGGCGAGCGGCTGCTGTTGTTCGGCCGGCGCTGCCGGGTGCTGCCACGACCGCCGGTCTGCCCCGCCGACCCGCCGGTCCAGCGGCTGGCCGCCGACCTGCGCCGGCTCGCCGCGGCGGTCGACCAGGTGCCGCGCGGCACCACGTACGCCCGGCGCAAGGGGCTGCTCGCCGCCTACGACGACGTGCTCGTCACCGCCTGCCGGGCGCTGGAAGTGCCGCAGTCGCTCAGCACGTTGCCGTACGGAATGGACCGTGAGCTGGAGCGGATGCGGGTCGAGGCGTCGCTGGAATCGGCGGGCCTGCGGTTCCGGCCGGTGGCGAGGTAGCGCTGCGGCTCTTCGTGGCGGCCGAGCCGGACCGCGCCGCCCTCGACCATCTCGACCGGGCGCTCGGTCCGGTGCGCCTGCTGCCCGGCGGGCCGCGCTGGATCGACCGCGCCCGGTGGCACCTGACCCTGACGTTCCTGGGTGAGCTGGCGGTCGACGGCGCCGACCGGCTGGACCGGCTGACCGCCGCCCTCGGCACCGTGCCGGCCGCCCACCGCACCGTCCACTTGCGACTGTCCGAGGCCGGCACGTTCCCGGCCAGGGGTTCGCCACAGGTGCTCTGGGTGGGGGTGACCGGGGAGCAGGGCGAGCTCGACCGGCTGCGCGGGCTGGCCAGGGCGACCGCCCGGGCGGCGCGGCAGGCCGGCGTGCGGGTGGAGCGGCGGCCGTTCCACCCGCACCTCACGCTGGGTCGGTGGCGGCGCGGCGACGCGGTCGACCGCGCCGCCGTCGCCGCGCTCGCCGGGTACGGCGGCCCGGCGTTCCGGCTGACCGAGGTGGTGCTGATGCGCAGCCACCTCGGCCCGCAGCCGCGGTACGAGCGGCTGACCGGCTGGCCGCTGCCCGACCCGTTGCGCCGATCTTGAGGTTGCGCACCCCGTCCATACCGCCCTTGCTCGGCTCCGGGCTCGCTCCGCTCCTCGCCTCGCTGTGATGCTCACTCGCCATCGCCTCGCGGGGAGCGTGTCGCGGTGCCTAACCTCAAGATCGGCGCCGGGGTGGGCCGGCGCCGGGGTGGGCCGGGTGGGGCAGGGCTACCAGGCGTAGTCCTCGGGAGCGGGTCGGTGGCCGGGGAAGATCTCGTCCAGCCGAGCCAGCGCCTTGGCGTCCAGGGTGAGCGTCAGCGCGTGCAGCGGCCCATCCAGCTGCTCGACGGTGCGTGGGCCCACGATGGGCGCGGTGACCCCGGGCCGCTGCAGCAGCCAGGCGATGCCCACGTCGGCCGGCTCCTCGCCGAGGTCGGCGCAGAAGTCCTCGTACGCCTCGATGGCCTCGCGGTGCCGTTGCAGCAGGTCGGCCGACTGCTCGGAGGTGCGCCGCCGGCCCTCGCGCTCCTTGCGGACGACTCCGCCGAGCAGGCCGCCGGCCAGCGGGCTCCACGGGATGACGCCGAGCCCGTACGACTGGCAGGCCGGGAGAACCTCCAACTCGACCTGCCGGACCAGCAGGTTGTAGAGCGACTGCTCGCTGACCAGGCCGAGGAAGTGCCGCCGCTCCGCCGCGGCCTGCGCCTGCGCGATGTGCCAGCCGGCGAAGTTGGACGAGCCGACGTAGAGAATCTTGCCCTGGTGCACGAGCGTTTCCATCGCCTGCCAGATCTCGTCCCATGGCGAGTCCCGGTCGACATGGTGCATCTGGTAGACGTCGATGTACTCGGTCTGCAGGCGCTGCAGCGAGGCGTCGCAGGCTCGCCGGATGTGCAGCGCCGACAGCCGGCTGTCGTTCGGCCAGTCGCTCATGGCCCCGTACACCTTGGTGGCGAGCACCGTCCGCTCGCGCCGCCCGCCGCCGTGGGCGAACCAGTTGCCGATGATCCGCTCGGTGAGCCCTTTCCCCTTGTCCCAGCCGTAGACGTTGGCCGTGTCGAAGTAGTTGATGCCGTGCTCGTGCGCCCTGTCCATGATCGCGTGGGCGTCGGACTCCGGGGTGATCGGACCGAAGTTCATGGTGCCGAGGCAGAGCCGGCTCACCCGCAGACCGGTCCGCCCGAGGTGGGTGTATTCCATGCCGCCAACCCTGCCACGCGTCGGACCGAGCGCGCCGCCGAGGGCGCCGGTCTTCCTACCCGGACGGCTGGTAGCGACTGAATGCCGGCAATACGCCGGCGATGCGGTCGAAGCCGGTGTCCTGCGTCCACACGGCCGCGCCGGCTCCCGCCGCCGCAACGGCGATCGTGATGTCGGTGAGCGCGACCGTCTCGCCTTTCTGTCGAAGGGTGGCAGCGACATCGCCTGCCACCCGCCATTCCTCCACCTTGAGTCGCGCCCACGGCAGCACGCTCAGCAGATGCCACAACTCGCCGCGTGCGTCCGGCGGCGTGCCGGCGAGCAGTTCGGCGAGAACCGGCCCGCATACGACGATCGCGCGTTCGGCGAGCAGGCGGTCCACCGTACGTCCGGTGGGCCGGCGGGTGCCGTGTCTCAGGTAGTCGACCCAGATCGAGGTGTCCGGAAGAACGATCACGAGGTCCGGTCCGCCCGGCGCAGCTCGGCCGACACGTCGTTGATCTCTACCGAGCCGGCAAGCTCGCGCAGCCGCGACACGGCCGACTCCGCAAGGTAGCGCCGCACCGCGATCTCGATGGCTTCGGTCTTCGACACTCCGGGGTGGCGGGCGAGCAGCGCGCTGACCAGAGAGTCGTCCAGGTCGAGGGTGGTACGCATGGAGCTGAGTATGGCAGACAATCTGGCAGACCGTGGGAGCCGGGCGCTGGTTAGGCCGGGAGCGTGGCGCGGGTAGGAAGACGGTCGTGCCGTCCCTGGTGCTCGGTCCGCTGCTTCGCCACGTCGACTCCGGCTCAGCGACGGTGTGGGTCGAGACGGACCGAAGGTGCGCCGTCGAGGTGCTCGGCGTGACCGCCCCGACCTGGTGCGTGGCCGGCCACCACTACGCGGTGGTCTGTATCGACGGGCTGGCGGCCGGCAGCAGCACGCCGTACGAGGTGCGGCTGGACGGCGAGCGGGTCTGGCCCGATCCGGAGTCGCCGTACCCGCCGAGCCGGATCCGGACGGTCGACCCGGACCGGCCGCTCCGGCTGGTCTTCGGCTCGTGCCGGGCCGCCGAGCCGAGGTCGTGGACGCCTACCACCCTGTTCGGTGCGGACGCGCTGGACACCTATGCCGAGCGGATGGCCGGGCTGCCTGCCGACCAGTGGCCGGACGCCCTGCTGCTGCTCGGCGACCAGGTGTACGCGGACGAGACCTCGCCGATCACGCAGCGGCGGATCCGGGAGCGGCGGGACGTCTCGCAGCCGCCGTACACCCAGGTCGCGGACTTCGAGGAGTACACGTACCTCTATCACGAGTCGTGGTCGGACCCGCAGCTGCGCTGGCTGCTCTCCACCCTGCCGACATCGATGATCTTCGACGACCACGACGTGCACGACGACTGGAACACCTCGCAGGCGTGGCGCGAGGACATGGAGGCTACGGACTGGTGGGCCGAACGCATCACCGGTGCGCTCATGGCGTACTGGGTCTACCAGCACCTCGGCAATCTTGCCCCGGACGCCCTGGCCGCCAACGAGGTCTACCAGCAGGTCCGCGCGGCGGCCGACGCCGAGCCGGTGCTGCGCGAGTTCGCCAAGGCGGCCGACCGGGAGGCCGACGGGGAAAAGGGCGCCCAGTGGAGCTACCGGCGCGACTTCGGCCGGACCAGGCTGCTGATGATCGACAGCCGGTGCGGTCGGATCCTGGCCGAACAGCACCGGTCGATGGTGAGCGAGCCCGAGTTCCGCTGGATCGAGTCGCAGGTGGACGGCGAGTACGACCACCTGCTGGTCGGTACCTCGCTGCCGTGGCTGCTGCCGCGGGCGATCCACGACGTGGAGTCGGCGGACGAGGCGCTGTGCGCCGGCCGGCGGTGGCGGTGGCGGTGGCGGTGGCTGGTCCGGCTCGGCGAGCGGCTGCGGTGCGGCGCTGACCTGGAGCACTGGGCGGCGTTCCGGGAGTCGTTCGACCGGCTGGCCAGGCTGATCGGCCGGGTCGCGGCCGGCGGGTACGAGGGCGGCCGTCCACCTGCGACGGTGTGCGTGCTGTCCGGCGACGTCCACCACGCGTACGTCGCCCGCGCCCGCTACCCGGACCCGGTCCCCGGCGCGGTGTACCAGCTGGTGTGCTCGCCGGTGCACCAGGAGGTGCCGCGGTCGATGCGGTTCGGCTTCCGGGTCGGCTGGAGCCGGCCGGCGGAGCTGCTGGGCCGGCTGGCCTGCCGGCTTGCCGGCGTGCCGCCGCTGCCGCTGTCCTGGGACCGCGTCGCCGGCCCGTTCTTCGGAAACCAGCTCGCGACGCTGACCATCGACGGCCGGTCGGCCCGGCTGGCGTTCGAGTGCGCGGCGCCGGTCGATCAGCAGCAGACCGCCCGGATGCAGCCGATCGCCGAGGTGACCCTGAGCCCTTCACCCACCGCGATCAAGGAGCCATCGTCGGCATTGAAGATCGACAAGCGACGATAATTCCTTGTTCGCCGCGGAGGGGGTGGCGCAGGGGGCGGTCGGCAGAAGGGGGGGCGGGTGCGCGCGGTGCCGGTGGACGATCCGCGGGACCCGCGGCTGGACGATTTCCGGGACCTGACCAGGGCCGACCGGCGGCCGGACCGGCCCGGCGGGCGCGGGCTGGTCATCGCCGAGGGCGTGCCGGTGGTACGACGACTGCTCGACTCGCCGTACCCGTTGCGGGCGGTCCTCGGCGTCGCCCCGCGGATCGAGGCGCTCGGCGCGGACCTGGCCGGCTCGCCGGCACCGGTGTACGTCGCCGGCGCCGACCTCATGGCGAGCGTGGTCGGCTTCCACCTCAACCGCGGCGTGCTTGCCGCTGCCGACCGGGCGCCGGTCCCGGCCGTGCCGGACGTGCTGGCCGGGGCCCGCCGGATCGCGGTGCTGGAGGGGGTGAACGACCACGAGAACCTCGGCGCGCTGTTCCGCAACGCGGCCGCCCTCGGCGCGCACGCGGTGCTCCTCGGCGACGGCTGCGCAGACCCGCTGTACCGGCGCAGCGTTCGCGTCTCGATGGGACACGTGCTACGGGTGCCGTTCGCCCCGCTCGCCCCGTGGCCGCAGGCCCTGGCGGCGCTCCGGGCCGCCGGGTTCGCGCTGCTCGCGCTCACCCCGAAGCCGCCGTCCGTCCCCCTGGGCGACCTCGACCCGGCCGCGCTGCCCCGCGCCGCGCTCCTGGTCGGCGCCGAGGGGCCCGGGCTCACCGAGGCCGCCCTGGCCGCGGCCGACCTGCGGGTCCGTATCCCGATGGAACCCGGCGTGGACTCCGTCAACCTCGCCACCGCGGCCGCCCTCGCCTTCCATCACCTCCGAACTCCGCGCCGATCTTGAGGTTGGGCACCGCGACCCGCCTCAGTGCCGGGCGTGCTCAACCTCAAGATCGGCGGAACGGTAGGTGGGTCAGACCAGGCTGTCGCGCCAGGCGCGGTGCAGGTCGGCGAACCGGCCGGTGCCGGCGATCAGGTCGGCGGGGGCGCCATCCTCCACGATGCGGCCGGCCTCCATGACCAGCGCCCGGTCGGCGATCTCCACAGTGGACAGCCGGTGGGCGATGATCAGCGCGGTCCGGTCGGAGAGGACGGTGCGCAGGGCGCGCTGGACGAGGCGCTCGCTGGGAACGTCCAAAGAGGACGTCGCCTCGTCCAGGATCAGCACGGCGGGATTTGCCAGGAAGGCCCGGGCGAAGGCAACCAGCTGGCGCTGGCCCGCGGAGAGCCGGCCGCCGCGCTTGCGCACGTCGGTGTCGTACCCCTCCGGCAGCGCCGCGATGAACTCGTGCGCGCCGATCGCCCGCGCCGCCGCCTCGACTTCCGCGCGGGACGCCTCCGGCCGGCCGAAGGCAATGTTGTCGGCCACCGAGCCGGAGAACAGGAAGTTCTCCTGCGTGACCATGACCATGGCGCGGCGCAGGTCCGCCTCGGTGAGCCGGCGGAGGTCGACCCCGTCCAGCAGCACCTGCCCGGACTGCGGATCGTAGAATCGGGCCAGCAGCCGGGCGAGCGTCGACTTGCCGGCGCCGGTCGGCCCAACCAGGGCTACGGTCTGCCCGGCCGGGATCTGGAGGCTCAGGTTCGGCAGGACCCCCGCTTCCCGGTAGCCGAAGCGCACCGCACGGAACGACACCGCACCGGCGACCCTGGCCGGCAGCCGCGCCGGGTCGTCCGGCTCGGCCACCGAGGGCTCCTCCTCCAGCACCCCGGAGAGCTTCTCCAGCGCCGCGCTGGCCGACTGGAACGAGTTGTAGAAGACCGCGATGTCCTGCATCGGGTCGAAGAACCGGACCAGGTAGAGCAGGAACGATGCGAGCACGCCGATCTTCAGCTGGCCGTCGAGCACCCGGTGGCCGCCGTACAGCAACACGATCGACGTGGCGGTGGCGGCGAGCGCCGTCACCGCGGGCACGAACAGCGCGATGAGCCGGAACGAGCGCGCGTTCGCCCGCCGGTAGTCGTCGTTGAGCTCGCCGAAGATGGCGTCGTTGCGCGGCTCCCGGCGGAACGCCTGCACCGCCCGGATCCCGCCGAGCGACTCCACGAACTGCACGATGAGCTGCGCGACGCTCTCCCGGGTGCGCCGGTACGCGGCGAACGACCGGCTGCGGAACCACCGGATCAGCAGCCACAGCGGCACCAAGGTCGCCAGCGTGACCAGCGCCAGCGGCAGGTCGAGCAGCACCAGGATCACCGTGGTCGAGCCGACCATGAGGAACGCGGTGATCAGTCCGTCCAGGCCGGCGTCGAGCAGCTCGTCCAGCGAGTCGAGGTCGGAGGTGAGCCGGGCGACCACCCGGCCGGAGGTGTACCGCTCGTGGAACGCCAGCGACAGCCGCTGGAAGTGGTCGAACACCCGTCCGCGCAGGTCGAACAGGACGTCCTGGCCGAGCCGGCCGGTGCGGACCAGGAATACCGTACGCAGCAGCCCATCGACGGCGGCACAGCCGAGCAGCGCGGCGACAACCGTCACCAGCGGCGTCCAGTCATCCGCGCGCAGCGCCGGGATGCCCCGGTCGATGCCGACGCCGACCAGCCAGGGCCCGGCCATCGCGGCGGCGTTCTGCACCAGGACGAGCCCGACCAGCGTCCACAGTGCACGCTGGTGCGGGCGCAGCAGCGACCGGAGCAGCCGCCGGCTGCGGGCGCGGAGCAGGACGCCGATCCGTCCGGGCAGCGCGTCGACGTCCTCGGCGCCGACGCCGCGCCAGCCGGTCGCCGGGGCCGCCGGGGCCGCCGCTGTCGGCGCGCTCACCGAGCCACCTCCGCTGCCGCCGGGAGCAGGTCGGACTCCTGGGCGAGCAGCGCGCGGTAGGCCGGCACGGTCTCCAGCAGCTCGCTGTGCGTGCCGATGGCCGCGATCGTCCCACCGGCGAGCAGCGCGACCCGGTCGGCGAGCAGCACGGTGGACGGCCGGTGCGCGACCACCAGTGCGGTGGTGCGGGCCAGCACCCGCCGCAGCGCCTCCTCGACCAGCGCTTCGGTATGGACGTCCAATGCGGACAGCGGGTCGTCCAGCACGAGCAGCCAGGGCCGGCCGAGGACGGCCCGGGCCAGGGCCAGCCGCTGCCGCTGGCCGCCGGACAGGGTCAGGCCCTGCTCGCCGATCCGGGTGTCCAGCCCCCAGGGCAAGTCGTAGACGAACTCGGCCTGCGCGACCCGGATCGCCTCGGCCACCTCGGGCTCCGAGGCGGCCGACCGGCCGAGGGTGAGGTTTTCCCGGACGCTCGCCGAGAACAGCGTGGGGTCCTCGAACGCGGTCGCCACCAGCGTGCGCAGCTGCGCCAGCGGGAGGTCGCGCACGTCGGCGCCGCCGATGGTCACCCGGCCCTCCGTCACGTCGTACAGCCGGGGCACCAGCGCGGTCACCGTCGTCTTGCCCGACCCGGTCGCGCCCACCAGCGCCACCGTCTCGCCCGGCGCGACCTCCAGGTCGATGCCGTGCAGCACCGGCTCGGCCGCGCCGGGATAGCGGAAGCCGACGCCCTCGAACCGGAGCCGACCCTCCGTTATCGACACCGGACGGGTGTCCGGGCGGTCGGTCACGCTCGGCGGGACGTCCAGCACCTCGTAGATCCGCTCCGCTGCGGTGTCCGCCTCCTGCGCCTGCGCCAGGATCCAGCCCAGCGACTCGATCGGCCACACCAGCAGCAGGAACAGGGAGACGAACGCGACCAGCGTGCCCAGGGTCAGCGTGCCGTGCGCGACCGCGACCGCGCCGACAAGTACGACGACGCCGAGCACGGCCTGCGGGTGTACCTCGATCAGCGCCCAGAACAGTGCCAGCACCCGGATCTTGCGCAGCTCAGCCGCGCGCAGCGTCTGGGCGCCGGCGGTGAACTCGGCCAGCTTCAGCCGCCGCCGGCCGAACGACTTGATCGCCCGGATGCCGCCGGCCGCCTCCTCGGCCGCCGTGGCCAACTCGCCCTGCAGGTCCTGCACCCGGCGGGCCTCCACCGCGTACCGCCGCTCGAAGTGCAGCGAGCCGAACGTCAGCGGTAGGCCGGACAGCGCGACCAGGACGCCGAGCGGCCAGTAGGTCAGCAGCAGCAGGGTCTCGACCACGACCAGCACGGTCGCGTTGACGACCAGGAACACCAGCCCGAAGCCGAGGAACCGGCGGACGGTGGCGAGGTCGCCGGTGGCCCGGGACAGCAGCTGACCGGACTGCCAGCGGTCGTGGAACGACACCGGAAGCCGCTGCAGGTGCGCGTACAGGTCGTTGCGCAGGTCGGTCTCGATGCCGAGCGCGGAGCGGGTCATCACCCAGCGGCGGACCAGGATCATGGCCGCTTCGGCGAGCCCGAAGGCGAGCGCGAGCCCGGCGAGCGGCAGCAGCGCGGCACGGTCGCCGTCGCGCAGCGGACCGTCGATGACCCGCTTGGTGATGAACGGGATGACCACCGGCGCCAGCTCGGACAGCAGCGCGGCGGCGATCATCACGAGCATCCGCCCCGCGTAGGGCCGGACATAACCGCGAACTCGCAACAGCGACCGCAGCATCGGCCGCCGCTGTCGCCTGACCACGACAGTCGAGGCTAACCGCGCGGGGGCAGGTCCTCACCTCAATTACCGGACCCGCGGCGATGCTCCACCCGCCCGGATACCGCACCTCCGCGGTGGGTCGGCGACCTCGGCGGCCAGGTTAGGGCGCGTGCCGGCGGCGGATGCCGAGCAGGATGTCGTCCCAGGGCGGTACGTGCGCTCGCCGGGTCCGCTCGTCGTCGCCCTCGCCGGGGTCGCCGTCGGCGGCCTCGCGGCCGGCGGCCGCGCCGGGGGCAGGGTCGCCAACCTCCTCGGAGCCGTCCGCGTCCACCGGCGCGGGCTCGCCGGACTGGTGGACCGGCCGGGGGGCACCCGCCGCCCCAGCCGCCCCAGCCGCACCCGACCCGGCGGCCCGGCCCGCGCCACCCCCGGTAGCGACGCTCCGGGCGGCCGTCGCCAGCGGCGTCACCGGGGTGATCGTGCGCAGGTGGAACTCCTCGGCGATGAGCTGCTCGGCGGCCGGGTCCTCCGGATGCAGGGCCCGCCCGGCCAGGTCGAACGTCCAGGTCGCGCCGTGCTCCCGGGCGCCGCGCCAGCGCAGCCGCACCGTCCACGCGCCGTCCTCGCGCCGCCACGCGTCCCAGGCCAGCGTCGAGGCGTCGGTGCCGCGGTCAACGAGCCGCTCGTCGACCAGCTCGGCCAGGGTCTCGGCCGGAGTCGACCCGCCCCGCCGCACCCGGATGGCCCGGGCCTGGGCCACCACCCGCTGCCGCTCCTGCACCACCGGGTAGGCGAACATCAGCACCCGGTCCAGCGGCGCCCCGGCCGTCGCGGCGACCTGCTCGGGCGACTCGCCGGCCCGGACCCGGGCCTGGATCTCCTTCGGCCGCAGGCTGGTGTCCTGCTCGATGTCGATCTGGCCGAGCCGGGACAGGTCGCCCCGGCAGGCGGCCCGAAGCCGCTCGTCCACCGCCAGCCGGTACCGGTCGCCGGTCGGCGACTCCACCACCAGGTGGGCGCCGCCGTCCGCCAGCCCGACGAGTCGTAGCTGTCGCATCCCGTGCCCCCTGCGCCGTCCAGATCCCCCGACGCTCACCACTATGCCGCTGACCTGCGCCGATCCGGCGCCCGACACGCGGCGTAGCCGCCATCGAGGCAGCCCCATCGCGCCGATCGAGGAGTTGTCTCGGCGTGTCACACGGCGTGTCGGGCGGTTGCTCCTTGGTCGTCGCGGCCCGGGAGTCGGCTCACCAGGTGGTCGATGCAGGCGGTCAGCGCCTCGACGTCGGCCGGGTCGACCGCCGGGAACATGCCGATCCGCAGCTGGTTGCGGCCGAGCTTGCGGTACGGCTCGGTGTCCACGATCCCGTTCGCCCGCAGCACCTTCGCCAGCAGCGCGGCGTCCACCGAGTCGTCGAAGTCGACGGTGCCGACGACCAGCGACCGCAGCGCGGGGTCGGTGACGAACGGCTCGGCGTACGGCGCCTTCTCCGCCCAGCCGTACAGCCGGCTGGAGGAGTCGGTGGTCCGGGACACCGCCCAGGCCAGGCCGCCGTTGCCGAGGATCCAGTCCAACTGGTCGGCCAGCAGCCAGAGCGTGCCGACCGCGGGAGTGTTGTAAGTCTGCTCCTTGGTGGAGTTGTCCACCGCCGTGGCCAGGTCGAGGAACGGCGGGACCCACCGGCCGCTGCCGGCGATCTCGCGGACCCGGTCCAGCGCGGCGGGGGAGAACAGGCCGATCCACAGCGCGCCGTCGGAGCCGAAGCACTTCTGCGGGGCGAAGTAGTACACGTCCGCCTGGGTTGGGTCCACCGGTAGGCCGCCGGCGCCGGAGGTCGCGTCGATGAGGACGAGCGCCCCGGAGTCCGCGCCCTCGACCCGGCGCACGGAGGTCATCACGCCGGTCGAGGTCTCGTTGTGCGGCCATGCGTAGGCGTCCACGCCCGGCTCTGCCTTCGGCACCGGCGCGCCGCCCGGGTCGGCCGCCAGGACCGAGGGGTCGGCGAGGAACGGCGCCCCCCGGGTCACCGCGGCGAACTTCGACGAGAACTCGCCGAAGGCCAGATGCTGGGAGCGCTCCCGCACCAGGCAGAAGGCGGCCGCGTCCCAGAACGCGGTCGAGCCGCCGGTGCCGAGCACCACCTCGTACCCGGCCGGCAACCCGAACAGCGTCCGCAGCCCGTCCCGCACCCGGCGCACCAGGCCCCGGACCGGCGCCTGCCGGTGCGAGGTGCCCATCAGCGCCGCGCCCGGCCCGGCCAGCGACGCCAGCGCCTCCGGGCGGACCTTGGACGGGCCGCAGCCGAACCGGCCGTCTCCCGGCTTGAGGTGGTCAGGAAGGGCGATCAGCGGGGTCTCGGTCACGCCGCCCAGTGTCGCAACCGGTCCGGGGCCATAGCGGGCGGCCGTGGGGCGGCCGTGGGGCGGCCGTATTCGAGCAAGATAGCCCGGTGCTGACCCGCAAGCGGGCCAGTACCGGTCGGAGCAAGATAGCCCGGTGCTGACCCGCGAGCGGGTCAGCACCGGTCACGCGCGGACGGGGATCATCATGTGGTCGTACCCCTCGACCTCCTCGGGGGACCGGGGCGCCGGGCCGACGTACCGCGCCGACGGCCGGATCAGCCGACCGGTGCGCAGCTGCTCCATGATGTGCGCGCTCCACCCGGCGGTCCGGGCACAGGTGAACATCGAGGTGAACATGTGCGGCGGCACCTGGGCGAAGTCGAGCACCACCGCGGACCAGAACTCGACGTTCGTACGCAGCGGCCGGTCCGGGTAGCGGGCGGTCAACTCCTCGAGCGCGGCCTTCTCCAGCGCCTCGGCCACCTCCACCCGGCGCGAGCCGAGGTCCTGGGCGGTGCGGCGGAGCACCCGGGCGCGCGGGTCCTCCGCCCGGTACACCCGGTGGCCGAAGCCCATCAGCCGCTCCTTGCGGTCCAGCGCAGCCTTGACGTACCCGACCGGGTCTCCGGTGCGGTCCACCTCGTCGAGCATCCGCAGCACCCGGGCGGGTGCGCCGCCGTGCAGCGGCCCGGACAGCGCGCCGATCGCGGAGGAGATGCACGCAGCCACGTCCGCGCCGGTGGAGGCGACGATCCGGGCGGTGAACGTGGAGGCGTTCATGCCGTGCTCGGCGGCGGACACGAAGTACGCATCGACCGCTTTGATGTGGTTCGGGTCGGGCTCGCCCCGCCACCGGATCATGAACCGCTCGACGATCGACTTCGCCTTGTCGATCTCGTTCTGCGGGACCGCCGGCAGCCCGAGGCCCCGGGCGGACTGCGCGACGAACGACATCGCGGTGACCGAGATCCTGGCCAGGTCGTCCCGGGCCTGCTCCTCGCCGATGTCGATCAGCTGGTGCAGCCCCCAGTACGGCGTCATCATCGCGATCGCGCTCTGCACGTCGACCCGGATGTCTCCGGAATGTACCGGTATGGGGAAGGGCTCGGCGGGTGGCAGGCCGGGGTTGAACTTGCCGTCGACGAGCAGACCCCACACGTTGCCGAAGGAGACCCTCCCGACGAGGTCTTCGATGTCCACGCCCCGGTACCGCAGCGCGCTGCCCTCGCGGTCCGGTTCGGCGATTTCGGTCTCGAAGGCGACCACGCCCTCCAGACCAGGCTTGAAGTCGTCCGGCATGGGTGTCTCCCAGGCTCTTCGAGGTCTCGTCGCGGCGGTGTCCCGGCGATTGTTTCCTCCATCTTGCCGACTCGTTGGTAACCCGCGCGACACCGGTCACCCGCGTGTACGTGAAACTCCTCACCGTGAGCGACGAAGGAGCGAACGTCGAGCGCGGGCGTCGTACCGCGACCGCGCGGGGAGCGCTGTGAGCGACGACGACCGGGTGGCTGGTCTGCGGCGGACATACCGCAGGGCAGGTCTGTCCGAATCGGATCTGGCGGAGAGCTGGTGGCAGCAGTTCGGCCGGTGGTTCGCGGAGGCAGCCGAGTCGGGGCTGCTGGTCGAGCCGAACGCGATGGTGCTCGCCACCGCGGGCGAGGATGGCAGGCCGGGCGCGCGGACCGTGCTGCTGAAGGGGTACGACGAGCGCGGGTTCGTGTTCTACACCAACTACCGCTCCCGGAAGGGCCGCGACCTGGCCGCGAACCCGCAGGCGGCGCTCGTGTTCGGCTGGCTCCCGCTGGAGCGGCAGGTCGTGGTCGGCGGCCGGGTCGAGCGGGTCAGCCGGGAGGAGACCGCCGCCTACTTCGCCACCCGGCCGCACTGGTCCCGGTTGGCCGCCTGGGCGAGCCCGCAGTCGGCGGTGATCCCGTCCCGGCAGCCGCTGGAGGAGGCCGTGGCCGAGTTGGCGGAGCGCTGGCCGGAAGGGACGGACGTGCCGCCTCCGGAGCACTGGGGCGGGTTCCGGGTGGTGCCCGAGACCGTCGAGTTCTGGCAGGGCCGGCAGAACCGGATGCACGACCGGCTGCGCTACTGCCGTACCACCGGCGGCGGGTGGGTGGTAGAGCGGTTGGCCCCGTGACCGAGCGCGGGGGCTGGCGGCGCGAGCGGGCACAGCGCGGGTGCGGGTCGGCACCGTGAGCGTGCGCGGCGCCCGGCTGCGCCGGGTGGCGATCGACGTCGCGCCGCTGCGGCACCGGGACTTCCGCCGGCTGTTCGTCGGCCAGGGGGTCTCGTTCGTCGGCTACCAGCTGACCGCGGTGGCGGTGGCGGTGCAGGTGTACGAGATCAGCCGGTCCTCGTTCTGGGTGGGCATGATCGGCTTGGTCGCGCTGGTGCCGCTGATCGTGTTCGGGTTGTGGGGCGGGGCGGTGGCGGACGCCGTCGACCGCCGGCTGCTGCTGCTCGCCGCGTCCGGCCTGGTCTGGACGGTCACCCTGGTGCTGCTGCTGCAGGCGCTGCTCGGGCTGGCCAGCCTGGCGCTGATCCTCGCCCTGGTCGGGCTGCAGTCCGCTGGCGTCGCGGTGACGTCGCCGGTGCGCAACGCCATCGTCCCGCGGTTGATCCCGGTCCGGCTGGTCCCCGCGGCGAACACGCTGAACTTCACCGCGACGAACGTCGGCATGGTCGCCGGGCCGCTGCTCGCCGGCGTGCTGATCGCCCGGTTCGGTGGCTTTGCGGTCGCCTACGCGGCGGACGCGGCGCTGTTCACGGTGGCGCTGTACGCCGCGCTGCGGCTGCCGCCGCTGCCTCCGCTGGCCGCGCAGCCGGTCGGAGCGGACCGCCCGCCGCCGCACCGGGCCGGGCTGCGGTCGGTGGTCGAGGGCCTGCGGTTCATCCGCGGCCGGCCGGTGCTGCTCATGTCGTTCGCGGTCGACGTGGTGGCGATGGTGTTCGCGATGCCGCGGGCGCTGTTCCCGGAGGTGGCGGCGACCCGGTTCGGGGGACCGGCGGCGGTGGGCTGGCTGTACGCCTCGATCGCGATCGGTGCTGTGGTCGGCGGGCTGCTCTCCGGCTGGATCGGCCGGGTGCGCCGGCAGGGCCTGGCGCTGGTCGCGGCGGTGGTCGGCTGGGGGCTGGCGGTCGCCCTGTCCGGGCTGGCCCGCTCGCTCTGGCTGGCGGTGCTGCTGCTGGCCGTGGCCGGCGCCGCCGACCTGGTCTCGGCCGTCTTCCGGCAGACGATCCTGCAGGTCTACGCGCCGGACGAGCTGCGCGGCCGGCTGCAGGGCGTGTTCACGGTGGTGGTCGCCGGCGGTCCCCGGCTCGGCGACCTGCGCGCCGGTGCCACCGCGGCGCTGGTCGGCGCAACCGCCTCCTGGGTCGCCGGCGGCGTCGCCTGCGCCGCCATCGTGATCGCCGTCGCCGCCGCCACCCCCGCGTTGCTCCGCTACGACGCCACCACCACGACCGACGCCGCCCGCGGCTCGGACCCGTCCGGCTGAGCCCGGCGCGGGGTGTGACGCTCACGCGAGGGCCTGGGCGCCCACGGTGAGGTCGGCGACGAGGGCGTCGTAGGCGGCGGCGCGCTCCTCGCCGGGAACCCGCAGGATGGCCGACGGGTGGGTGGTGGCGAGGATCCAGGCCGAGTGCACGCCGGCGTCCTCGCCGTCGCCGGGGCTGTCGAACGGCATCAACTGGCCGCGCTGCTTGGTGATGCGGAAGGACGCGCCGAGCAGCGCGCGGGCCGCGGTGGCGCCGAGCACCACTACCAGCTCGGGCGAGATCAGGGTCAGTTCGGCGGACAGCCAGGGCCGGCAGGCGGCGATGTGCTCCGGGCCGGGGGTCTGGTGCAGCCGGCGCTTCGGGGTGGGAGTGAACCGGAAGTGCTTGACCGCGTTGGTGACGTACGCCAGCGACCGGTCGATGCCGGCGTCGACCAGCGCCTTGTCCAGCAGCTTGCCGGCCGGCCCGACGAACGGCTCGCCGCGGCGGTCCTCGACATCGCCGGGCTGCTCGCCGACCAGGACCACCCGGGCGTCCGCCGGACCGGAGCCGAACACCGTCTGGGTGGCCGGCTCCCACAGCGGGCAGGCCCGGCAGCCGCGGGCGGCCGCGCGCAGCTCGTCCAGGCCCACGCCGGCCGGCGGCGCGGCCGGCGTCCATTCCTCGGTGCCGGTACGTCGTGGGGTCATGGCGTCGGAGTGTGTCTCCCGCCGCGGCCTCCGGTAAACCCAGCGACCGGGCCGAACGGCCGGCGGCCGCCGTCTTGGCCGTTCCTTGGCCAAAATCTGAGACAAGTCGGGGCGACAAAAGCCTATTTTTCTGTCAGCGTGCCGCTGCTCCCATTTCTCCCACGAGGAGGCACCCATGCGCAGAGCGACGCTGTCGTTCGCCGCAGCGGTCGCGGTCGTCGCCGCGGTCTGGCCAGCAGCCGGACCGGCGTCGGCCGACGTTGGCCGGCCCACCGCGGCCAAGGCCAGCCAGCCGGTCCGCCGCGCCTGCTCCGCCACCACGCCGGTCGGCGTGGCGCACTGCAACGCGCTGATCCGGACGGACGTCGCCGGAGGTGCCGGCGTGCTCCCGAACGTCACACCGGCCGGCTACGGGCCGGCCGACGTGCAAAGCGCGTACGCGTTGCCGGCCGCATCGGGCGGATCCGGGCAGACGGTCGCCATTGTCGACGCGCAGGACCTGCCGACCGCCGAGTCGGACCTGGCTACCTACCGCTCCCAGTACGGCCTGCCGCCGTGCACGACCGCCAACGGCTGCTTCCGCAAGGTGAACCAGAACGGGCAGAGCTCGCCGCTGCCGGCCCCGGACGCCGGCTGGGGGAGTGAGATCGCGCTGGACATCGACATGGTCAGCGCGGCCTGCCCGAACTGCCACATCCTGCTGGTCGAGGCCAACTCCCCGACCATCGCCAACCTCGGCACCGCGGTGAACACGGCCGTCTCGCTCGGCGCGAAGTACGTGTCGAACTCCTACGGCGGCGGCGAGACGTCGGCGGACTCCTTCTACAACCACCCGGGCGTCGCGATCACCGCCAGCACCGGCGACTCCGGCTTCGGGGTGGAATACCCGGCGTCGTCGTCGTTCGTCACCGCTGTCGGTGGTACGTCGCTGACCCGCAGCGGTACCGCCCGCGGCTGGACCGAGTCGGCGTGGAACGGCGCCGGCAGCGGCTGCTCGGCGATCGAGAGCAAGCCGTCCTGGCAGACCGCGGTCACCCAGTGCACGCGCAAGGCGAACGCGGATGTGTCGGCGGTGGCCGACCCGGCCACCGGTGTCGCGGTCTACGACACGTACCAGTCGACGGGCTGGCAGGTCTTCGGCGGCACCAGCGGGTCGTCGCCGGTCGTCGCCTCGGTGTACGCGCTGGCCGGCCCCCCGGCAGCCGGCACGTACCCCGCCTCCTACCCGTGGGCGCACACCTCGTCCCTGTTCGACGTGACCGCCGGCAGCAACGGCACCTGCTCGCCGTCGGTCTGGTGCCACGCGGGCGCCGGCTGGGACGGCCCGACCGGGCTCGGTACGCCCAACGGCGCCACCGGCTTTGCCAACGGCGGGGGCGGCGGCTGCACCGCCGGCCAGCTGCTGGGCAACCCGGGGTTCGAGACCGGGACGGCGGCGCCGTGGTCGGCGACGGCGGGGGTCATCGACAGCTCGGCCGCCGAGCCGGCCCGCACCGGGTCGTGGAAGGCGTGGCTGGACGGCTACGGGACCACGCACACGGACACGCTGTCGCAGACCGTGACGCTGCCCTCCGGATGCTCGTCGTACACGTTCTCGTTCTGGCTGCACATCGACACCGCCGAGACGACGACGACCGTGCAGTACGACAAGCTCACCGTGAAGGCGGGGTCGACCACGCTGGCCACGTACTCGAACCTCAACCACGCGGCCGGGTACGCGCAGAAGTCGTTCTCGCTGGCCTCGTTCGCCGGGCAGTCGGTGACGCTCACGTTCACCGGGACCGAGGACTCCTCGCTGCAGACCAGCTTCGTGGTGGACGACACCGGGATGAACGTCGGCTGAGTGAGCAGACCTGCCGCCGGGGGTGGCGCTCTCGCCGGGGCGCCACCCCTGGGGCACCGCCGACGCCCCCGATCGGGTCATCCGACCCCACCGAGGGAACGGCGGCCGGATCGACAGCGTCTCAGCGGAATGCATCGAACCGCGCGCGTCGCCGGGCTCGCCGCCGTCCTCCTGCTGGCCGGCTGTGCCGCGGGCGCCGGGACGGGAGATCCCGGACCGACCCCGCCGGCGCCCACCACTCCGCCCTCGACGGCGCCGACCAGCACCCCGGGGCAGCCCCACGAGCTGACGGTTGAGGGGGTGGCCGAGCCGGGCGTCGAGCCCGGGTGCGTCGTGCTCCGCGCGGCCGATAAGCAGTACGTTCTGGTCGGTGCGGGCGGCAAGACGCCGACCGGGGTGCCGATGGGGGTCCCGATCCGGGTCCGGGCCGCCGTGCTGACCGGCGTTTTGAGCTACTGCCAGCAGGGCACGACGATCCAGGTTCTGCAGGTCAGCCGCCGCTGACTCGCCGCCGGTACCGGTCGCGATCGGCGGTGGCCCGAGGTGGAGGTGGCGATGAGCCAGGGGCCGGGCGAGTACGAGGGGGCCGAGGCGCCGGATCCGTACGAGGCGCTGCTGGACCCCGACGACGAGGCCGAGCGGGGCGACATTTCGGATGCCTTGGACCCGATCGACCAGGGCGACCCCGCCCAGGACGAGCCGAACCTCTACGACACGAGTTGGGTGCCGCCGGACCGGCCCCCGGGCCACAGTGACTTCGGCACGACGCTCGCCGAGCAACGCGAGGGCGAGTCGCTCGACCTGCGGCTGTCGGAGGAGGAGCCCGACGTATTCGACGGTGTCGACGCCGAGGACGGCGCGGAGGCGGTCGCCGAGCGCGAGGCCGCGGACCCGGTCGTGGACGCGCTCATCGCCGAGAGCGCGGACACCGAGGTGGCGGCCGACGAGTTCGAGCCGCAGGAGTCGCGCGCCGGCCGGCTGGTCGCCGACGACGAGGGCGCCCACCCCGACGAGGAGAAGGACATGGTCGCCCGCGACGTCGGCATCTCCGGTGCCGGCGCCTCCGCCGAAGAAGCCGCCGTGCACATCATCGACGAGGAGCGGTAATTTCCGCTGCCTGCGCCGACATCGGTGGCCCAGCTGGCTGCGGACGGCGGCTATCTTATGTATCCCTGCAGAGCGTCCGACAGGACCCTCACAGCATCTGACGGAAGGTTTCCCCCGTTGTCCAGAGCTTCGTTCACGACGCGCCGAAAAGCCTCGCTGAACACGGCGTAATGAGGAGTTATCGGTCGGGGCTCGGCTTTATCCACGGCCTTGCGCAGGATGTCGGCGTAGGGTCGTTGCGCCCGGACGCCCGGGTCCTGGTAGACACTCGTCCGGACGGCGGCAAGACCGCCCTTTTCGAACAGCTTCTTCTGTCTCTTCGGGTCGATCAGGAACTCTATCAAGGCCCGGGCGGCGAGGGGTTTCTTGGTGTCGGCGGAGATAGCGAGGTCCTGCCCGCCAAGGACGCTCGGCGTGCGTAGTGCCGCCACGGCGAAGTTGGCGGAGACGTCCACCCCGCTCGGTGCCTTCTCCCCGCCTTCCTTGATCCGCCGGTACGCCACCGGCCAGTTGCGCATCAGTGCCACCTTGCCCTCGCGGAACGCGCGGGTGCTGTCGTCCTCCTGGTACGTTCTCGCGTCCACCTGCGGATCG
>Ga0210378_10000175_pt1 | contig 30649 bp, 24 predicted proteins | sample PLM1_60_b1redo_FD_155465 | JGI IMG/M metagenome (GOLD analysis project Ga0210378, IMG submission 155465) | Groundwater sediment microbial communities from an aquifer in East River, Colorado, USA - PLM1_60_b1 redo | ecosystem: Environmental > Terrestrial > Soil > Riparian zone | place: USA: East... | reverse complement strand
TGGGTGCTGCAGTGGCTGCTCGATGCTGCCCCGCTGCTGACTGGGCAGGCGCCACGCGCGGCGATCGAGCTGCTGCGCCGGGCTTCGGTCGACCCGCCGGGCGGAGCCCATCAGCACGACCTGCTGGCTTGCCGCCTGGCCGAGGCGCTGTACCGGGTGGGCGCGATGGCCGAGGCCGAGCAGGTGACGACCCGTGCGCTCGATCACGCCACCGACGCCGACCTGCTCGTGGACCTGCACTGGACGCTGGCCCAATGCCGGGTGATCGCGGGTCGGTCGCAGGAGTCCCTCGACGCGCTGGCCCAGGCGCTGGCCGGCGCGGGACTCGGACCCCGGCACCGCGCCAGGCTGCTCGTGCTCACCGGGCGGTTGCACCGGGACGTCGGTGATGTGGAGACCGCGGGCCGGGTCGCGGCTGCCGCCCTGGCCGCGGGAACGGAGATCCACGACGACTGGACCGTCGGCTGGGCACTGCACGTGCTGACCCTGGTGGCGATGATGCGCGGCGAGGTGACCGAGGCGCTGCCGCTGCTCGACCGGGCGCTGGCGGTGGCGCGGCGGGATCCTGCGCTGACCGACCTGCGGCTGCTGCTGCTGATCAACCAGGCCGTCACGCTGGGCGACCTGGACCGGTACGAGGAGGCCTTCGCCGCCGCCCGCGAGGTGCGTCAGTTGGCGGACCGCACCGGCAGTGTCGTCCGGCTCACCCAGGCACACAGCGCCCTCGGGCAGCTGCTGCTCGACACCGGCCAGTGGGACGATGCGCTGGTCGAGGTGGACGTCCTGCCGGGGGACCTCAAGGACCCCAGCGTCGCCTGCTGTGACCACGGTGTCGCGGCCATCATCTGCTTCCACCGGGGCGCCGCCGCCACCGCCCGCCGCCATCTGGCCGCCGCCGGCCCGGAGGCGGAACGGATCGAGCACCGGGTCGTCGGCACCTACGCCCTCGCGCGGAGCCTGGACCTGGAGCAGACCGGCGCGATGGCGGACGCGCTGGGCGTGCTCGCCGCCGCGCTGGACATCGACGCCGACGTCGAGGAACTGCTCGTGGACGCCGTGCGGCTGGCGGTGGAGACCGGGGACGGGGCGCTGGCGAGCGCCACCACCGCCCGCGTCGAGGCGCTGGCGGCAGCGACGACGATCCCCCATCGCAGCGCCAGCGCGCTGTTCTGTCGCGGGCTGCTGGACAGCGACCCGACCCGGCTGTTGCGGGCCGCGGAGTGTAACCAGGAGGCCGGTCGGCCGTTGCCGCAGGCGCAGGCGTTGGAGGCCGCCGCGGTCGCCTTCGCCGCCGCCGGCGAGCGGAGCTCCGCGCAGGCGGCGTACAGCCGCGCACTGGACGTCTACGCCTGGCTGAACGCGGCCTGGGACGTCTCCCGACTCCAGGCCCGGTTCCGCACGCTGGGCATTCGCCGGGGTCCGCGCATCAAGCACCAGCATGCTCGGCGCGGCTGGGAGAGCCTGACGCCGACCGAGGCCAAGATCGCCGTGCTGGTCGCGGACGGGTTGTCCAACCCGAAGATCGCCGCCCAGCTGTTCCTGTCCGCGCGCACCGTGGCGACCCACGTCTCGCACGTCCTGACGAAGCTGGAAGTGCACTCGCGCATCGACATCGCCCGCGAAGCGGCCCGCCGCTACAGCGCATCATGACCGACTGATCGCTGCTCGGGCTCCTTCCTATATCCGTCAACCGACGGATGTATCGGCGGCGGATGGCGCTCAACCATTAGTACGAACGGCCCACCCTCGCCTGGCTCCGAGCGGATCGCGGGGGACCGTCCACCCGCGGCAGACGGTCCCCCGTGGTTCCCCGCAGTCCGACTCCCCCCATCCCTGGCCACGGCCACCTCGGCCGCTGGTCTCCGACCACACCTGCAAGGGGAGGCGATCCGTCATGGCTCACGACGCCACCGACGGCCACCAGCAACGACGCGCGGCGATCCCGCGCAGCAGCCCCGTCGATCCGGTCGCCCGCGCACTGGTCGAACTCGCCGCCGGCCGGCCGGTTGTCGTCGCCGACGACCCAGGCCGGGAGAACGAGATCGACTTCGTCGCGGCTGCCGGCGGCATCAGCACCGAGACCGTCGCCCTGCTGGTCCGCCACGGCACCGGCCTGCTCTGCGCGGCAGTTCCGGCAGACCGCGCCCGGCACCTCCGACTGCCCCCGCAGGTCGCCGAGAACGAGGATCACAAGGGCACCGCCTACACCGTTCTCTGCGATGCCCGCTGGCCGGCCGACGGCAGCGTCCATACCGGAATCTCGGCTGCCGACCGGGCCCGTACCCTCAACGTGCTGGCCGACCCGGCGGCCGGCGCCGGCGACCTCACCCGGCCCGGACACGTGGCGCCCCTGGTCGCCCGGCCCGGCGGCGTGCTCGAGCGCCGCGGCCACACCGAGGCCGGCGTCGACCTGACCCGGCTGGCCGGCCTGCAGCAGGTCGCGGCGATCGTCGAGATCCAGCACGACGACGGCAGCATGGTCCGGCTGCACGAGTGGCCGGACTTCCGCCGCCGGCACGGCCTGCCGGACCTGGCCGTGCTGACCATCTCCGACCTGGTCGCCTACCGGCGCCGGACCGAGATGCTGGTCCGGCACGTCGGGGTCGCCGACCTGCCCACCAGCTACGGCCGGTTCCGGGTGCATGCCTACCGGGAGGCCGTCACCGGCGCCGAGCATCTCGCCCTGGTGCTGGGCGACGTCACCGAGGGAGCCCTCGTCCGCGTCCACTCCGAGTGCCGCACCGGCGATGCGCTCGGATCGCTGCGCTGCGACTGCCGCGCGCAGCTGGAGATGGCCCTGACCGCGATCTCCGCGGAGGGCCGCGGCGTGGTGGTCTACCTGGGCGGCCAGGAGGGCCGCGGCATCGGCTTGACGAACAAGATCGCCGCCTACTCGCTGCAGGACCAGGGTGCGGACACGTACGAGGCGAACCGGCTGCTGGGCCTGCCGGTCGACGCCCGCGAGTACCACGCCGCCGCGCACATCCTCGCCCACCTCGGGATCACCGCGGTGCGGCTGCTGACGAACAACGTCGCCAAACAGTACGGCCTGGTCAGCCACGGGGTGGACGTCCTGGCCCGGGTCCCGGTCGAGGCCGGGGTCACCGGGGAGAACCGCCGGTACCTGGCCGCCAAGGCATCCGCGGGCCACGCGCTGAGCCTCGTGACACTCCCGGCGAGGACGGCATGAGCGGGACAGGACGGCCGGGCGGCCGAACCGTCGATGCTGCCGGGCTGCGGCTGGCCATCATCGGATCTCGGTGGCACCAGGCCGAGGCCGATACTCTGGTCGAACGGGCGCAGGCCGCCGCCATCGCCTGCGGCGTCACCGACATCGCCGTGCTGCGGGTCGACGGCGCGTGGGAGCTCCCGGTCGCGGCGCAGGCCGCGGCTGCCTCGGCCGACGCCCTCGTGGTCCTCGGCTGCGTGGTCCGCGGCGGCACTCCGCACTTCGACCACCTCTGCCGCAGCGTGTACGACGGGCTGCTCCGGGTGTCGCTCGACGCCTGCACGCCGCTGGGCAACGGGGTGCTCACCTGCGACACGCTCGACCAAGCCGTCGACCGGGCCGGCGGGCCAGAAGCGTGCGAGGACAAGGGCTGGGATGCCACCGTCGCCGCGCTCGACGCCGCGGCGGGGCTGCGCCGCAGGGCCCGCCGGGACGACCTACTCGACGAGCTGCGCGACACATACCGCCGAGGTGGCTACGTCCACACCCACCAGTCCGGCCGTTCGACAGTCCACAGTAGAACGGAGGCGTGATGTTCACCGGAATCGTGGAGGAGCTGGGTGAGGTCGCCGCGGTCGAGGACCTTGGCACCGCGGCCCGGGTGACGATGGGCGGGCCGACCGTGGTTGCCGACGCAACGCCGGGCGACTCGATCGCGGTGAACGGTGTCTGCCTCACGGCGGTCACCGTGGACCAGGCGGCGGGCCTGTTCACCGCCGATGTGATGCGCGAGACGTTGGATCGTTCCGCACTCGGTGCGCTCCGGCCCGGCGACGCGGTCAACCTGGAGCGGGCCGCGACGCTGAGCACCCGCCTCGGCGGGCATCTGGTGCAGGGACACGTGGACGGCGTCGGCCGGGTGCTGTCCCGGGCGGCGGACGAGCACTGGGAACTGGTCCGGATCGGGCTGCCGCGGAGGCTGTCGCCGTACCTGGTGGAGAAGGGCTCGGTGGCGGTGGACGGAGTGAGCCTGACGGTCGTGGACGTGTACGACGAGTCGTTCACAGTCAGCCTGATCCCGACGACGCTGCGGTCGACGACACTGGGCAGCAAGCGCATCGGCGACCCGGTCAACCTCGAGGTCGACGTGGTCGCCAAGCACGTCCAGCGGTTGCTGGCGGGGTGAGAACCCATGCTCCCCGCGTTGGCCGCGCTCGTCGCGGCCTGCGGGTACGGAACCGCGAACTTCCTCGGCGGCCTCGCGTCCCGGCGGCAGCACGCGGTTGTCACGCTGTTGCTCTCCCAGGCGAGCGCCTTTCCGATCGTGCTGGCCGCGGCGGTGCTGTCGGCCGGCAGGCCGGGCGACGCGGGGTGGGGAGCGGGGGCCGGCGTGCTGGGCTTCTGCGGGGCGGCCTGCGCGTACCTGTGCTTCTCCCTCGGCCGGCCGGTCGGCGTCGCCGCCGTGCTGCTCGGCACCATGGCGGCCGCGGTCCCGGTGGCGATCGGGGTGGTCTCCGGGAGCCGCCCCGGGCCGGTGGCTGCGGTCGGGCTCGGCGTCGCCGCGTGCTCCGTCGCCATGCTCGGCTGGCCCGAGGAAAGCACGACGGACACCCACGCAGCGCTCCTCGCGGTCGTGGGAGGAGCCATGTTCGGCGGCTATCACACGCTGATGTCGCGAACCTCGGCCGCGAGCGGGATGTGGCCGCTGGTGACCTCCCAGGGCGTCATCGTCGTCCTCGCCGCCGCCGCCATGGTGGCCCTCGGGCTGCAGGTGCAGGACGCCCACGCGACCGGGATGTCGGTCGCCGACGGCGCGGCGTCGACCCTGGCGACGGTGGCCGCGCTGGCGGCGGTCCGCAGCGGGAGCCTGCCCTCCGTCGGCACGTTGATCGCCCTGGCTCCCGCAGTGACGACGCTGCTGGCCTGGGTGTTCGTGCAAGAACGGCTGCACGGCAGGCGAGCGGCCGGGCTGGCATTGGCCCTCGCCTCGATCGCCTGCCTGACGGCTGGCTAGGGGGCTGGGCGGCGCCGGTGGCGAGCGACGCTACTGGTTGGGCTGTGGGCAGTTGGCCGGGTGCGGGGCGGTGACTCGCTCGCGGTCGCTGCCCACGAACTCGTCGACCCACCCGGCGGCGGCTACGCCACCTGTCGCGCCACGTGGCGGCTGGCAGGTCTGCCGGAGTCACGGGGCGGTGGTCCAGCGGGTCTCGCCGTCGACGACGATGTCGGTGGCGGTGAGCCCGAGCCGTTCGGCGACGCGGATGGATGCCCGGTGCTCGGGATGCACGTGCCGTGAGGACGTGCACGCCGTGGTGACGTAGCCAGGCGGCCATCCCGGCGGCGGCCTCGCTGGCGTAACCCTGCCGTTGGTGTCGGGTGGTGATCACCCACGCCAGGTCAGCCGACAGCCGCTCCACATCGCGGCGGATGGTCGCCTGGACGGTGCCGACGGCCGCGCCGGATGCGCGGTGACGCACGACCCAGTTCAGCCACCCCTGCTCCCCGTCCGGTGACCGGCCCACGGACTGCCGCCGATAGCGGGCGCGCAGCTCATCCAGGGCCGCGGGGTGGCCGCCGATGTAGACGTGCAGGTCCTCGTCATCCAGCAGCGGCGCCATCTCGGCGGCGTGATCCACGCGAAGCGGCTCCAGCAGCAACCGCGCCGTCTCGATCACCTCGGCGGTCGGCCATTCCCGCTCGTCCAGCACCGGCCAACATTAGGACCCGACCGCGTCCACGCGCCGACCTCGCCCGTCCAGCCCGCCGCCTCGCACGCATGTGCCGGTGGCGGGCGGCACGGATCGGTGCTGCCGGCCGACATGGCGTCCCCCGCGACATGGCGTGCAGCCGTGGACCCCGAGCGGGTGGGACGGGCCTAAACTCAGCCGCCGTGGTCGATCTCGATACTGGCGAGCTGATCTCCGACGCGAGGCTGCGGAGACCCGTTCGGCCACGTGGCGGCCTAGTGTTGTCGCCGCACTACGTCGTCGTACGCTTCAGGTCTCGCGGATCAGTTCTTGCGAGCGACGCCGCCGTAGTTGGAGAGGCGTTCGGGATGGATGTCGGGTTCGTCGCCGGGATCGGGCCGCCACTCCGGCACCCATACCAGGCCGGGGTCGAGCAATTCGAATCCGGCGAAGAACCGGCTGATCTGTTCGTGGCTGCGCATGGTCAGCCGGGTGGGAGTGCGGCGGGAGATCTCCTGGACTCTTGCGGTCTCCTTCGGGCGGCTGTCCGCGGTGAGGTGGCTGATCGCCAGGTAGCTCCCTACGGCGACTGCGTCGCGGAACCTGGCCACCAGTCGGGCGGGGTCGTCGGCATCGGGGATCACGTGCAGAATCGCTACCATCAGCAAACCTACCGGCGCGTCGAGGTCGAGCAGTCGGCCCGCCTGCCTGCTGTCAAGGATCCGCTCCGGTTCCCGCAAATCAGCCTGGACGACCGCCGCCCGGTCGTTGCCGGCCAGCAACACCCGGCTGTGCGCGACCGCGACTGGGTCCACATCGACGTAGACGACACGCGCGTCCGGGGCCGCCGACTGTGCGATCTCGTGCACGTTGCCGGCAGTCGGGATGCCAGAGCCCAAGTCGAGGAACTGCCGCACCCCAGCATCGGCCAGGAATCGCACCGCTCGACTCAGGAACGCGCGGTTTGCTCGTGCCGCATCCACAGCGTCTGGCATCGCCTCGATCACCTGGCGAGCGATGTGGCGATCCACGGCCGAGTTGTGCGAGCCGCCCAGCAGATAATCGTAGATCCGCGCTGTACTCGGCTGGTCCAGCCGCACACCCTCCGGCGCCCACGTCGGCCGCTCCACCGCTTCCTCCACTCCTCGGACCGAACGTCGCGCGCCCGGCCACGGACCGCCGCTCATGATCGGTCCTGCGATTCTTCCACCCACCGGGCAACGTTGCGCCATGACCACTTGACACCCATTGCTGCGGTTCAGTTGCGGTCGTGGAGGAGCCGCGTACCAGTTCACCAGGCGCCAGTCCGTCCCGCGAGCCGTGGCGACCCTGACATGTGCGACGGGTCAGTACCAGCGGATGCGGACGCCAGGGCTGAGATCCCCAAGACCTCTTACCTCTTGGCCCGCATCGAGCCAGACCTGCAGTCCACGGCGGCCAGCGAAGGGCGAGAGGTCGAGTCCAACCGCTGCACCCCGCAGATCCAGCCGCTGCAGATTCGGAAGTGTCGCTAGCGGCGCAAGGTCCTGGAGAGCGGGACATGTCGAAAGGTTCAGCTTCTGCAGGCCGGGCAGCGCTGCGAGGGCGGTGATGCCTTCGACGGATGCGCCCGTGAGCCACAGTTCCCGAAGGCTGACGAGTCGGTCGAGCGGTGCGATGTCCCGGAGCGAGGGTGCATGCAATATTTGGAGACGATTCAGTCGCAGACGAGTCACCGGCGTGACATCGGTCAGATGGCGGCACTCGCGGATTAGCATTGCGGTGAGGTTCGGAAGTTGGATCAGGGCGTCAACGAGTTCACTGAGTTCCGGTGTCTGTCCCCCGTGCACTGTTCCAAACTCGATAAGTTCCGACAGTCCACGGACGGTCGCAGGGTCCAGCGGGTGCGGATTGTCGAGCAGGTCCAGGCTGGTAAGCCGGGTGAGTCCGACCAAGACAGATAGGTCGGAGATCTCGGCGAGACCGCCGAGCCATAGGACGCGAAGCTGCTCCAACTGGCCGAGGAACGCCACGTCGTGCAGAGGCTCGACGGGTGCGAGGTACAAATGAGTGAGGCCGCCAAGGTGATCCAGCGTCGGCGCTCCGTCGACCCGTCCGACCGACGACACCTCAAGATGGGTGAGCGTGGAGCAGTCGGCGAGGATGGAGAGGTCGACGGCCGGCGTGCCTTGAATCGTCAGGTCGGTCAGCACTGGCGCGTCCCGCAGGCACGTCAGGTCGGTTGCCCCAGTGAATGTCGCTCGGAGGCGACGGAGGTTCCGAAGATGGTGTACGGCGGGTAAGACTGCGGGCGCGGTGACGTTGAGGGTTCCGGAGTCGAGGGGTGCGTCGGCGAGGACGGTGCGGGCGTAGTCGTCGGGGTCGAAGTACTGCCAAGCGCGGGCGAGTTCTTGCTGGACACGGGGGCGAGGGTCGGTGGCGTAGCCGGTGAGGAGGTCGAGCGCGTCCGGGCCGTTGACGAGTGCGGCGGTGCGTACGCTAGCGGCTGCAGTCGCTTCGGACAGCTCACTGAGGTCGGTGGGTAGGCGGCGGAGCACCGGTTCTCCGACGGAGGCAAGGGATCGGGTCTCCCGGACGCTGGCCGGTGGGAGCAGCCCGACGAGCCGGTCGTCGACCCGCCCGCGCAGTTCGGGCGGGAGGGTGGGCGCGGTCTCCAGGCAGGACGCGGCGAGCAGGCCGAACTGCCGGGCGTGGCGGGATCGCTGTTCGGCCCGGTCGAGCAGCCCTTCGAGGAGCTGGCCGTGGAGGGGTCTGTTGGCGTGTCCGGCGGTCATGATCACGACGTTGAGCCACTGGTCGAGGTGGGCGCGGCCAAGCAACAGCCCGATGTGGCCCGCTTCGGCGATCTCCTTGGCGGTCAGGTACTCCTGGATGGTGCGGTGAATGAAGTCGATCCGGCCGACCGCCGGCTCACGGATCACGCCGCTGCGGACCAGCAGGTGGGCCAGTACGTCCGCCGGCCGGGCGGTGACGTGCGGCATGGTGGTGAGCTTGCGGGCGAGGTGGTCGACCGCCTGCTCGGCGGGCAACTCGGCGCGATTGTTGAGCGACAGCCACCAGGCGACGTCCTGCAGCAGGTGGATCTTGTCTCGGATCGACAGTGACAGATCAATGCTGGGGACGCCGCGTTCGGCGTCGCGGCGTTCCAGCAGCAGGCTCACCGCCGCCGCGTACAGACTCATCCGGTCGCGCGGCAGGCGGCTGCGGCGGTCGAGGTTGAGCGCGCACAGCATCGCGCACAGCAATGGGCTCGCGGCGAGAGCCCGCAGGTGCGGAGCCGCCTCGAACGCCGCGAGCAGCTTGGCCTCATAGCCTGGCAGTTCACCCGGGTCGCACGGCAGGTTCCCGCCGTCACCCACCGCGTCGTGCCACTGCCGGACCAGCGCCCGAACATCGTTCGGCCCCATCGGCTCCAGCATCGCCGCGGCGAAACCGTCGTCGATCAGCCAGTCCACCGCAGCCGCGGCCGGCCGGGAGGTGACCAGGATCCGCGCCTTCGGATAGGCAGCGGCCAAACCCGCCAGCCAGTCACGCACCGCACGGCGTCTGCCTCCGGGTAGCTCGTCGACCCCGTCCACCAGCAACAAGGCACGGCCGGCGTCGAGCAGCCGATGGATCCAGCCCGCCGGCATGAAACCGGCGATCGGGTCCGCGACGCCGCCGACGAACTGCTCAGGCGCCGGCAACGGCCCATCGGCATGGCTACGCAACTTGACCAGCAACGGTACACAGCCGTTCCACTCCCGCAGTGGACCAGCGAACCTGCCACGGGCGGCGGTCACCGCCAGCCAGGCCAGCAGGGTGGTCTTCCCCGACCCTGCCTCACCACGGACCAGCACCCGCCGGCTGGCAGCCAACGCGGTCTCGACCCGGACGGCGCCGCACTCACCCGAACGGTCCGGCTCGCGCCAGCCGGCGGCCGACTCCAACCCGGCGAACCGCCCGGTGCGCCGGCCCCGAGGATCGCGCCGCGTGTCGACCGACGAGGTCACGGTCAGGCTGATGTACGCCACGCTGAGCGTGGTACGCGGCCGGTAGCGCCGGACGTCGACGCCGAACAGTTCGAGTTCGTCGAGCCGCTCGCCGAGGAGTTCCAGGTAGCGGCGCTCAAAGTCGCGGTCCTGCTCGGCGCCACCAGCGACGTCGACCTGCCGGGCCGGCAGCCGGGCCAGCACGAGCGCGACCTGCTCACCGAGCCGACTGAGCCGGTCCAGCATCTCCACCGACGCGCGCGGCCCGAACGCGTCCAGTTGGATGACGATCCGCACGAAGCAGTCGCAGCACTCGTCCAGCACGAGATCGACGAACCGGGCCGCCTGCTCGCCAAGACCCACCGTCGACCCGACGGTGGGCAGGGCCGCCCGCAGCCGCCTCGTCAGCCTACCTGGATCCATGTCGGCGGCGAACAGCGCGTCGTCGGACAGGTCCGCAGCTGCGAATGTGTCCACCACGGCCAGCAACGCGGCCGTGCGGTCGGCGTCACCGACGGCGCGGAACTCGTGCCGGCACAGAGGCTCCAGCCGCTGCGCCACCCGGTCGGCGATCTCCTCGACCTGGCGTTCCAGGCTGCGCCGGTGGAACCGGTCACTGACCCGTAGCGCAACCAGATCCGACAGATCCTTCGACCGTTCCGCATTGTCCCGGCGGTCAGCCAGCCAGACCGCCGCCGCCCGCCGCGCCACCGCCCGACCCGCGCCGAGGGCGGCGGCCTCCCAACTGGTCACGCTTCCCCGCACCTGCTTCGCTCGACGTTGTTTGCCCGGTTCGCCAGCGTAACGGACCCGCCGTGTCCGTTCGTCTGAACTCTCACCCCGATCAAAGGCTGAGGTCGCTCGCCGCGGCCAGGGCGGGCTCGGGTGACCCTGGTGGTGAAGGACGCCGACAGCCTCGGCACCGGAGCGCTGGACGTCGGCCCGCTACAAGAGGCCGTTCGCACTGGACGTCCTTCGATGCAGCCTTCGCGGTGCTGGTGGTCCCCACCTGCTGCGTGCGCAGATTGACCCGTTCCGTGCAAACAGCACGTCGGTCAGCGATGTCGACAACGGCGAAATACCATCCACCAGCGTCCTCAACGGAGCGACCTATCGCATTATCAAGAACTTCCGAATGCTCGCGAACTGAAGAGCATCGCCGAACGGTTTGGCGCCGAGTTCGAGGTCAGCTAAGGAGAACACTATTGGCTGCTGGCGTTTCGCAGTCGGCCACCTGCCTCTTTCATGCAGGCGCGCTGGCGACGACCAAGATCGGCTGGTGAACTCCGCGGCCGGCGGCATCGAGGAGACGGTGGATCCCGCATACAGCGCGGCCGAGATTTGTTTGCTGGGACCGACCGGGACGATCACTGGGGTCGAGCCCCTCGGGCAGCACCGACATGTACTGGGAATACACCGGGACCGCATGGATCAACTATCTCAAACACACCGAGCCGATCAAGGACCCGGCCCGGCAATACCAGGCCGCCGCGCAAGAGGACCTGACCAAGAACCACATCAAATGGCTCGACCGAAGAGGCTGAGGATCTCGACGGGTACGGTGTCGGCGCTGCCGTCCCGTGATCCTGGCGGCGGTGCCGGAGGTCCTCCTCTCGTCGGCGGTGGCCCGGGCAGTCGACCGCGCGCCGCCGGCCGGCGGATGACCGGTCCGCTGCGGCTCAGTCGCGACGGCCGCCGGCCACGCCGACACGATCCCCGTGCGGTAAGGTCCGCGGCCGGATCCTCGGGACGAACCGGTTACTGTCTGGTGGATTCTCAGTCACGAACAGTGGCTGATCTGACGCTTGCCGGCGCGGGTTCACAACCGACTGCCGCGGTCGTACGGAAGCGCGTCACGCTGGATAGAACAACAGGTCCCAGGTAGCAGGAACTCATCTCATCCTCCAAGGAGTGGTCCGATGCTCTTGACCCGGTCGATCGCGGCCGTGTTCGCGGTCGCCGCGCTGGCGCTCGGCGCCGGCTGCGCTGACTCGGGCTCCGGCTCGTCCGGGACTGGCACTCCGAGTCCCACGCCGGCCGACAACGGAGTCGCCAACCTGCCGGCGACCCAGATCATGTCCCGTGCCCAGGCCGCGCTGAAGAAGGCACCGTCCGTCCACCTCAAGGGCAGCGGGGTCAGCAACAGCCAGCGATTCGGGATCGACCTACGCATCAGCGACAAGGGGGGCCGCGGCACGATCACCGAGGGCGGCCAGAAGGTCGAGCTGCTCCGCATCGGCACGACGGTCTACCTGAAGGCCGACGCGGACTTCTGGCGGGCGCAGACCGGCAACTCCGCCGCAGCGGAGTTGCTGAAGGGCAAGTACCTCAAGGGATCGACGAGTGACCCGCAGACGGCCAGCATCGCGGTGCTGACCGAACTCGACAAGTTCGTCGCCGAACTCTTCAGTACGAAGAAGACGGTCACCAAGGGGCAAAAGAAGACGATCCGCGGCCAGGAGGCGATCGCCATCGTGGAGCCCGGGACGGAAGGCGGGATGCTCTACGTGGCCACGCACGGCGAGCCGTATCCGCTGCAGATCACGTCCAGCACGGGGTCCGAGCCCGGGACGATTGACTTCCTGGACTACGGCGCGCCGGTCACGCTCACCCCGCCGCCAGCGGACCAGGTCGTCGACACGTCGAAGCTGGGCAAGTAACCGGCCAAACACGGGTAACCCCGGAGGGAGCGGCCGTCCCGGCCGCCCCTCCGGTGTTGCTTGAATGGCCCAGCACGCCACTGAACCGGGCGGTGTCCGCCGGCCGTGGTAACGCTGAGGTGGCCGACCTCAGCTGGGACAACGGCAGCCCGGAACCGAGGTGCAGCGGGCGCTGGCCGCAATGGGCCCGCAATGGGCTCCGGGGACCCGATCGACACCGCGTTCGAACACGACCTCGAGCTGCTGTGCCGCAGAGCGGGCGTCCGGCCAACGGTAGCGACGTGACCGGGCCCGCCCGCATTGCACTCATCACCGGACAGTGACGCCACGCGGCAGTATTCGCCTCGGCCTGCTCAATAACCGTGAATTAGCTTTCACGCTTCAACTTGCGCCAGCCGCCAGCGCGGTTGTTGGCAATAATGTGCTTGAACATGGCGGTGAGGGCGGGCGCGTTGATAGCCTCGCCCCGGCGGATGGCCACCGTGCGGGCGGTCTTGTTGTCGTGCCCGCCGGTGATGATTCCCTCGGGATCGGGGACGATGGCGCCGTCGTAGAGAAATACGTTGACGTGATCCTTCGCCGCCAACAGGGCACAGATGTTGCCCTGCAGTACGAAGTATGGCTGGTTGGTGCGTTTGATGGTTTCGGCAACCTCCCGGTCGGCGGCGTGGACCAGATCGCGGACCTCGCGGCAGATGGCCTGCTGCCAGTCGGGCAGGGCACTGATGTAGGCATCAACGCGCGGATCGGCGGTGTATGTCATGGTGCATCGACCCTACTACCCGTCGGTACCCGGGCGAGGCCGACCTGATCGTCGGATGGCGGCGGCTTGAGCCCGGAGGGGAGGCCCCCGGGCCGGTGCCGCCGGCTGCCAACCGATGAGCGCCTACCTGGCGACGAAGGCTGGACCGGGGGCACCCGGCGCGGGAGGGTGACCGGCATGGAAACGTGGGATGCGATCAGGTCGCGACGCAACGTCCGCTCGTACGCGGACACGCCGATCCCGGATGAACACCTCGGCCGGATCCTGGAGGCCGGCCGACGTTCGCCGTCCTCAAAGAACTGGCAGCCCTGGGACTTCATCCTGGTGACCGACCGGCAGCAACTCATCGAGTTGGCGAAGGTGTGGCAGTACGCCGGCTACCTGGCCAGGTCCGCCGCCACGATCGCGCTGATCGCACCGGTGCAGCGAGCGGAGGTGGACCGGCTTATCCTGCAGTACGACCACGGCCAGGCGACGATGAGCATGATGCTCGCCGCCGCCGACCTCGGCATCGGCACGGGCCACACCGCCGTCGGTGACCAGGACCTGGCCCGCACCATCCTCGGGTTCCCGGCGGACCGGTTCTGCACCTACCTCATCCCGCTCGGATACCCGGCCGACCGGCCGCTCACCCCTATCGAGCACCCGGCTCGGCGGCCCTTCGACGAGGTCGTCCACCGTGGACGGTGGTGACGGCGGATGGCCGGGCGCTGCGGATCGAAACCGTCGTCAACCCCTCGAACGACCTGATCGGCCCGGCGCCGGCGCCGCCCAGTCCGGCGTGCGTTACCGACTGCTCGAGACGATCCGGCAGTACGGTCGGGACCGGCTTGTCGAGCACGGCGACGACATCAGGCTGCGCGGTCGTTGCCGCCGTCGGGCAGGCTGGAATGGTCCGCGTCGCCCGCCGGAGCAGCGGTAGGTACCAGACGAGGGTGCCGTGCTCGGAGGCGGGCGGAGAGTCCGGATCCTGCCGGCTGCCGCGCCGGCGCCCACCCGACCGGGCGGGGCGGCTGAGGCGGCTAGGGGCGGTGGGGGGTGAAGCGCACCGGGAGTTCGGCCGGTCCGCGCAGGTGCGGGTTGACCTGCCAGGCGATGCGGTCCGGGTCGATGGCCAGCTCCAGATCGGGGCAGCGGTCGAGCAGGGTGCGGAACGCGATGGTGGCTTCCATCCTGGCCAGCGGCGCCCCCAGGCAGTAGTGCACGCCGTACCCGAAGGCCACGTGCCCGGTCTGGCCGCGGCGTGGGTCGAACCGGTCGGCCGCGGGGAATCGGGCCGGGTCGCGGTCGGCCGCGGCGATCGCCAGGAAGACGACCTGACCGTCCCCCGGGATGACCACCTCGCCGATCGTCACCGGCTCAGTGGTGAACCGGCTGATGCCGAGTTCGATCGGGCCGTCGTAGCGCAGCATCTCCTCGATGGCGGCCGGCAGTAGGCCAGGGTCGGCGCGCAGCGCGGCGTACTGCTCCGGCTGGCGAAGCAGCGCCAGCGTTCCGGTGCCGATCAGGTCGACGGTCGTGCTGTGCCCGGCGGTCAGCAGCAGCCACGCCATGCCCAGCAGCTCGTCCTGATCCAGGCGCTGACCCTCGTCCCGCACCCGCACCAGCGCGCTGAGCAGGTCGTCGCCACCGGGCTGGCGGGTCTTGCGCTCGACCAGGTCGACGAAGTAGGCGCGGATCGCCGCGTACCCCTGCATCGCCTCGGTCTGGTCGCCCGTACGCGGCACCGTCATCTGCGCCCACGAGCGGAACTGGCTGCGGTCCTCCACCGGCAGCCCCAACAGTTCCATGATCACCATGAGCGGCAGCGGGAACGCGAACTCGCCGATCAACTCGACCTCGCCACGCGGCAGGAAGGCCGCGACCAGCTCGTCGGCCATGTCCTGGGCCCGTGGCCGCAGCGCCTCGATCCGACCGGGGGTGAACGCCTTGCTCACCAGCCGGCGCAGCCGGGTGTGCGCCGGCGGGTCCGACCGCAGCAGGTTGCGGTCCAACCCCATCATCCGTTCAGCGAGCACCCACGCGCCCGCCTCGGCCAGCGCGGGGTTCAGGTTGTCCACCGAGTTGCTCAGCCGCGGATCGGCCAGCGCCTGCCGGACATCCTCGTACCGCGTCACCAGCCACGCCGGCAGCCCGTTGAGGGTGATCCGGTGCACCGGCGCCGACCGGCGAAGCTCGGCGTAGACCGGGTAGGGATCGCTCTTGTAGGCCGGTTGCCCTGCGTCCAGATCGAGTACGGCATCAGACACGACGATCTCTCCTCTGCGGCGCGTTTCCCGCGACCAGCGGGCAGAGTGGCACGGCCGGTCCGAGAACGGACTCCGTGATTAGCACCTACCCATCGCGGGAGTCAACCGGCGGCGCGCTACCGGTCGCTACCCCGCAGCGCGGCTGTCACGTCGATCTCGACGAGCTGGCCGGGGAAGCCGAGCTGGGAGACACCGAGCAACGTGCTGGCCGAGCTGAACGCCGCGGACAGGTCCGATTCCCGCAGCCGCACCCAGACCGCGGCGAGGTCATCCCGGTCGGCCGACGCGACGTAGACCACGGTCCGGACGACGTCGTCCGCCCCCGCACCCACGCTGGTCAAGGCCACGCCGATGTTTCCGATCACTTGGTCGACCTGCGCCAGCAGGTCGCCCGGCCCGACCAGCCGCCCCTGCTCGTCCAGCGGGCACTGGCCGGCCAGGAACGCGGTGCGGGTCGCGTCGGCCACCGTCACGTGGTGGTAGCCCGGCGGCGTGTGCAGACCGGCCGGATTACTCCTCTCGATCACGCCGCTAGGTTCGCACGATGGGTGACCGAGTCGCATCCGCGCGCGCCGCTGCTGGCGCGCTGGTGGTGCGTGCGGTCAGGTCATCGACGATGGGGCGACCTGGAGCGTGCCGCGTAGCTGGATGGTCCGTGCGGAGCTTCCGACCAGGACGGGCACCGGGCCGCCAGGGGTCACCCAACGGTGCGTGCCACTGTCCCAGAACGACAGTGCATGAAGGTCGATGCTGACAGTCACGCGCTGGCTCTCGCCTGGCCGGAGCGTGATGCGGGCGACCCCGGCGAGTTGCTTGGGCGGCGTCGGCACGCTGGTGGGCAGCCGGCCGACGTAGACCTGCGCCACCTCCGTGCCGGCGCGCGGGCCGGTGTTCGTCAGCGTGAAGCGGACCTGTGGCGTCTGTCCGGCAGCCGCCGGCACGATCTGGAGGTCGCGGTAGCCGAAGGTGGTGTAGGACAGCCCGAAGCCGAACGGGAACAGCGGCGCGATGCCGTTCTCGTCGTACCACCGGTAGCCGACGAAGATTCCCTCGCTGTAGAGCTCCTGCCCGTTGACGCCCGGGTAGCGCAGTGGCGAGGTCGCGGTCGGGGCGTCGGACTCCCGTGCCGGGAACGTGACCGGCAGCTTCCCGCTGGGCACCGCCGCGCCCGTGAGCAGGTCGGCGGTGGCCGGTCCGCCTTCCTGTCCCGGGTACCACATGTCGAGGATGGCCCGGACGTTCTTCACCCACGGCATCAGGACGGGGTAGCCGCTGTTGAGCACGACCACGGTGCGCGGGTTGGCCTTCGCGACGGCCTCGATCAACTGGTCCTGCTCATTCGGCAGGGCCAGCGTTGGCTGGTCAACACCCTCGGTGCCCTCCATGTAGGCGAAGACCACCGCGGTACGTGCCCGCTTCGCGGCGGCGACCGCTGCCTGCAGGTCGGCCTGCCGCTGCTGTGGCGTCACCCAGGCCAACCGGATCTGCACCGGACCGCTGCTGGGCAGGATGAACGGCGGGAACGCCGGGATCGGGGTGGTGGCGACGGAGATCGTGTGCGGCCCGGCCGTGAGGCTCAGGCGGACGCTGGAGTTCGTGAGGCCGTCGGTGGTCCGCCGCAGCGTCGTGCCGAGCAGGGCGAGGATCCCGCCGGTGTCGATCGGCGTTCCGTCGACGGTGAGCGCCGCCCCGGTCCCCAGTGTCTGGACGGCCAGCAGGTACTCGCCGGTGGTCGGCGCGGTGAGGGTGCCGGTCCAGGTGGCCAGGGTGCCCTCCGGCAGCGCGTTGGACCCGACGAAGTCGAGTGTCGAGTCGACCTGCGTGGCGCCGGTCAGGGTGTTCGTCCGCAGCAGGCCGTGCTGGCCCGGCGTCGCGTTCGGCGGTGCGAGCGCCGAACTGGGCACGGTCGTTCCCTGCAGGTCCCTACCGACCGCGAAGGTGATGCCGCCCTGGGCGCCGGCAAGCTGGCGTAGCGCGGTCAGCGGGCTGACCTCCCGCTCGGTCACGCCGATGACCCGGGAGCTGCCGCCACCGCCTACCAGCAACTGGCGCGCGGTCGGACCGATCACCGCCAACGAGCGCAGGTCGGCCTGATCCAGCGGCAGCGCCTTCGCCTTGTTTCGCAGCAGGACAGCACCCTGCTCGGCGACCGCACGGGCCTCACCCGCGTCGGCCAGCAGCGGGAATGCCGGCACCGGACGGTTCACCACCTGCCCACCGGTCGGGGAGGCATGGGCGAGCAGGCCGAAGCTGTCCATGGTGGACAAGATGTGGCGCACCGCATCGTCCAGCGCCGCCACCGGCACCGAGCCGCCCTGGATCGCGGCCTTCAGCGCATGGAAATGGGTGCCGAAGAACTCGATGTCCAGCCCGGCCTCCAGCGCCGGACCGGTGCTGTGGTTGGCGCCGTAGTCGGAGACCACGAAGCCGGTGAAGCCCCACCGGTTGCGCAGGATGTCGGACAGCAGGGTGGGATTCTCGCAGGCGAATTTCCCGTTGACCGAGTTGTACGCGCACATGACCGAGCCGGTGTGCGACGTTCGCACCGCGGCCTCGAACCCGCGCAGCTCGATCTCGTGCAAGGTCCGCTCGTCGACATTGACGTTGATCGTCTGCCGCTGGGCCTCCTGGTTGTTCTCGGCGTAGTGCTTCGCCGTCGCGATGACGCCCTCGCCCTGGATGCCCTCCGTCTGCGCCGCGACCAACCGGCTCATCAGGAACGGGTCCTCGCCCAGCGTCTCGAAGTTCCGGCCGGCCTGCGGCACCCGCACCGTGTTCAGCATCGGCGCGAAGATGACGTCCTGGTCCCGCGCCCGCGCGTCCCGGCCGAGGACCTGGCCGTAGCGGTGGGCGAGGTCGGCGCTGAATGTCGCGGCCAGCGCCACCGGCGCCGGCATCGCCGTCGTCGGCAGGTCCATCCGCACGCCGGCTGGTCCGTCCGTGAACGTCAGGGCCGGGATACCCAGCCGCGGTACACCCGGGATGAAGCCAACCCCGATCAGCCGGTCGGTCGTGGGCGGCGGCGACACGCCGTCGGGCCAGCCGTTGACCAGGCCCAGCTTCTCGTCCAGCGTCATCGCTGCGACCAGGCCGTCCACTGTCGACGGACTCGCCGCTGCCACCGGGAGCGCTGCCCCGGGGGCGAGACAGCTCAGCACGACCGCCACCGTGGCCACCGTGGTGACTGGCTTCCCGCGCAGGTAGGAGAGCATCACCGGCTCCTCTCGTCGCGAGGCTGCGGCACTTCTCGGGGACGAAGCATCCCGGGCGCTCGCCGCCGGTGATGTCGTCACCGAGGAGGATTCAGGTCAGTCTTCTCGCCCGGCCACGCCCTGGCAAGCCGGGTGGGCCGCGGACCGGGTCCGTCGAGCCCACTCATCCGGTCCGAGACTCGGACGCGCACCTGCCTGCTCGGCAGCTGCCGGCCTCAGAAGCCGCCGAAGTCACCACCGGCGTCCCCGCCGAAGTCACCACCGAGGTCCCCGCCGCCGCCGAACTCGTCGGCACCGCCGACATCGCCGCCGGCGGCGGCTCCGTCGTCTGCCGCCGCCGCCGGCTCGCTGGCCTGCGGGTCGCCGGCCCCGGCGTCGGGCTCGTCGAAGAACTGCTCGGCGATCGCGGTGCCCACGAACGCGCCGGCCACGCTGGCCAGCAGGCCGCCGGCGATCATGCCACCGAGCCCGATCCCGCCGCCCATGCCACCCGAGCGGCCCAGCACCCGTTCCATCGTGCCGGGCTGCCGCATCTCGGCCCGGGTCGCCATCCGGGCCAGCGACGCGGGGTCGTCCGAGCTGGACCGCTCGGCCGGCGGCACGGCCGCGCCGACCTCGGCGAGCACCTGGCGCCGCTGCTCCGGCGTGAGCTTGGCGAACGCCTCCGCGTGCGCCTGCTCGATCGCCTCGGGCGGCGCGGTGCGCAACAGGTACCGGTAGCGCTGGAGCGCGGCCTGGTCGGCGGTCTGGCCGCCGCCCTGACCGCCCGCCGCAGGGGCCTCAGGCCGGGCCGACGACCACCCGGCGGGCTCCCGGTCGCGGCGGCGGCCCAGCAGTCGGTCCAACAGTCCCACGGCGTCGTCCTCCTCGACTCGTCACACCTGGCCTACCCGGCGAACGTCGGGCCGCCGCCAAACGTGCCGCTTCGGGCCCATCCTGGCGCCGGCGCCGGGGAGCGCGGCCAGCCGCTCGCTGCCGGCGTGACGACGTTCGCCGGCACCGGCGGGGAGCCTCGGCCGGCGGCAGAGATCGGCCTACCGCGAGCCGGTGAGGTACGCCGTCGCCAGCCGCTTCGGCGCTCGGGCGAGCCATGCCTCGACCAGCAGCTCCTCGAGCTCGGGCGCCGCGATCCGGTCCAGGCGCACCAGGATCGCTCGATACCCGTCGAAATGTGGCGTGGTGAAGTACACCGTCGCGTCGTTGGCCAGCAACGCCTCCTTGACCCCGAGGTCGGGCACGTGCGCGGCGAGGATCGGCCCGTCCGGGGCGGCGTCGCCGAGGGCGTCGAGATCTTTCCGCCGCAGCGGCCTTTCCCACGCGAACCCCTTGTCCTTGACCCGCCAGTGGTGGCCACCGTCTTGCGGCCGCTCGACCGTCTCGGGCAATGCCAACACGATCCGGCGTACGTCGTCCCAGGTGGCCATGACCGACACGATAGGCCGGCCCAGACACGGTGCGTGCCACCAACGCGCTAATGTTGAACATGTGTTCAGAATAGAGGTTGAGCCGACTGAGCGGGCGCGGCGCGACCTGCCGGCGCGGGGTGGGGTGCCGGCACGGCGCGACCTGCCGGCGCGGTGCGGGGTGGCGGTGTTGGGCGCGGGCATGGCCGGCATGGCCACCGCGCTGCGCCTGCAGGCGGCCGGGCTGTCCACTGTGGTGTTCGAGGCGCACGGGCACGCCGGCGGCTGTGCCGGCTATTTCCGGCATAAGGGCTTCTCGTTCGACGTCGGCGCCACCACGCTGGTCGACTTCGGACCAGGCGGCGTCGGCGCCGAACTGCTCGACGCGGTCGGCTTGCCGGCGCTGGACGGCGAGCCGCTCCCGGGCTACCTGGCCTGGCTGCCCGACCGGGTCGTGACGCTGCACCGCGACCAGGCCGCATGGCATCGTGAGCGGCTCCGGGCATTCGGCGACAGCGACCGGCACCGCGCGTTCTGGGCACTGCTCGACCGGTTGGCCGAGGTGTTCTGGGCGGCGAGTCGTTCGGGGATACGGCTGCCGGTCCGTCGCCCGGCCGACGCGCTGCACGACCTGCGCGCGGTCGAGGTGCGGCACTTACCGCTCGCCCGCCATCTCGGCCACACGCTCGGCGACGCGCTGCGCCGGTTCGGGCTGCGCGACCAGGCCTCGCTGGTGGCGCTGCTGGGAATGCTGGTCGAGGACACCGTGCACAGCACGGTCGACCGAGCCCCGCTGATCAATGCGGCGCTTGGGATCACCATCCGGGGCGCGGGACTGACCCGACATCGCGGCGGGATGCGCGGGTTCTGGCGCCGCCTGGTCGCGCACTACCGGGCGCTCGGCGGCGATCTGCGGACCGGCTGCACGGTGCAGCGGGTTACCGGGCGGGCCGGGGAGTACCAGGTGCACACCGCGCGAGGCACGGTCGAGGCCGGCCAGGTGGTCAGCGCCCTGCCGGCCGCCGCGACGGCCCGGATCGCCGACGCTACACCGGTGGCCGCGCGGCTGCGGGCGTACCTGGACCGAGACGAGCCCGACCTCGGCGGCGCCATCGTCGTCTTCCTCGGCGTGCCCGACGACGAGGTCAGCGGTCACCGGTTCACCCACCACCAACTGCTGCAGGACTACGCGCGCCCGCTCGGCGAGGGCAACAACATGTTCGTCTCCGTCTCCGCCGCGGGTGACCTGGACAGCGCCCCGCCCGGCCACCGGGCCGTGATGATCTCCACCCATACCGAGCTGGCGGACTGGGAGGGTCTGTCCCAGGCGGAGTACCAGGAGCGCAAGCAGCAGGTCGGCGACCGCCTGGTGGGCTATGCGCGCCGCGCGTACCCCAGGCTCGGCGAGCGGGCCGTGGTCCGCCAGGTGGGCACACCCCGCACGTACGAGCGGTTCACGTTCCGCCCGCGTGGAGCCGTCGGCGGCCCGCGGCAGACGCTGGGCAACACCAACCAGCGCGCGGTACCGCATCAGCTCGGCGCCCGGGGCCTCTGGCTGGTGGGCGACTCGACCTGGCCCGGCCTGGGCACGGTCGCCTGCGTGCTGGGCAGCCGCATCGTCGCCGAGGGCGTACGCGCCGAGGCGAGGCGGCATGCCGCGGTGGCCGCCGGGAGGAGCCGAACGTGACAACCTGGACGCCGCCGCCGCTCGCCGAGATCGGTCCGGACCTGCTGGTCACTACGCCGCGGCAACGGTGGGTCGCGCTCACCCGGCCCTACCTCGGGGTGGCGGTGTTCGCGTTGGTCGCCTGGCAGCGGTGGTGGTGGCTCGCCCCGGTGGTCATGTTCGGCATTTTCGTCGCGGTGGTCACCGTGACCCACGACGTCGTGCACCGCTGTCTCGGGCTCGGGCGGCGCCAGACCGAGTGGGCGCTGTTCCTGCTCGGCCTGGTGCTGATGGAAAGCGGGCATGCCTACCGGATGACCCACCTGCAGCACCACCGGCTGTTCCCCAGCCGGGACGACCCGGAGGGTGCTCCGGCCGACCTCAGCTTCCTCGGTGCCGTCCGCTATGGACCGGTGTTCCTGGTGCGGCTGTGGTGGTGGGCGTACCAGCGCAGCCGCGGTAACCGGCGGCAGCGGGTCTGGCTGGCCGCCGAGGCGACCGTGCCGCCCGCCGCCTTGACGGCCGGTGCGCTGCTCTGGCCCACCGCGCCGGCCCTGCTGGCGTATACCGTGATGGCGATCGCCGGCAGCTGGGTCTACCCGCTGCTCACCGTTTACCTGCCGCACCACGACTATGGCGGCACGCCGCTGACGCAGACGCGCACCCTGCGCGGGCGGGTCCTGCCGGCCGTCTTCCTGGAGCTCACCTACCACCTGGAGCACCACCTCTACCCGCAGGTGCCCAGCCACCGGCTGGCCGAGCTGGCGCGCCGGCTGGACCCGTTCCTCGCGGCTGCCGGCGTCCACCCCCGGCGGGTCATCTGAGGTGGCCCGCGCCGGGACCCGGGAACGGCTCTTGCGGGCCACCGTGGCGACGCTCGCCAGCCAGGGGTACGCCCGCACCACCGCACGCGCCATCGCCGGCACCGGACGGCTGGCCCCCGGCGTGATCTACTACCACTTCGCCGACCTCGACGACCTGTTCGCGGCCACCGCGCGGTTCACCAGCCAGGCGAGGCTGGAGCGCTACCGGGCAGAGACCGAAGGCGTCACGAGCGCGGCCGAGTTGGTCCGCCGGCTGCGGCGGCTCTACGCCGAGGACGCCGCCGAGGGCCACCTGGCCGCGGTGCAGGAACTGGTCGCGGCGGCCGCCACCTCGCCCCGGCTCGCGGACCAGATCCGGGTCGAGACAGCCGCCTGGCAGGACTTCGCCGAGGCCGTCATCCAACGACTGGTGGCCGGCACCCCGCTCGCCGCGCTCGCCCCGCCACGGGAGCTGGCCACCGCGGCCGTCGCCACCTATCTCGGCATCGAGATGCTCTCCCACCTCGACCCGGGCCACGCCGCACCCGGGCCACTCTTCGCGGCGGCCGAGCGCGCCGCCGCGCTGTTCGACTCGCTCCGCCCGCGCTGAGCAGCCGCCCGGTCAACCCGTCGGGCCGAGCAACTTCCAACCCCGCCTGCCACGGCCACCCGTTGCTGGCGTTGCGCCTGATGTTCAGCAGGGCCAGCTGCTGCAGCAGGCGAGCCGCCGGCAGGACACCCTTCTCGGTATCAGACTCGCCGTGGTCGTCCTCCTCGTCACGGAAGCGCCTGCGAACGCACAGGCCCGATCTTAGCTGCCCAAACTCAGAAGAACCGTCATCGGGGTCACATGATGGACATCTCAGCCGTCCAGGCTCGACCGTAAGGTCGGTGCCCCCATCGTGCGAGGAGGCGGGTATGCGAGTGGTCTTGATCGCGCCACCGGGCGCGGGCAAGGGGACCCAGAGGTCATCTGGCGACGGCTCGCCGTGTACCACGAGGTGACGCACCCCATTGTCGACTGGTACGGGGAGCGGGGGATCCTGGTCTCCGTCGATGCCATGCGCCCGGCCGAGCAGGTGGGCCGGGAGATCCTGACGGCGCTGGAAGTGATGCGTCCGCTCGTGGACGACGTCCCGGAGGAGGTCAGGCGCTCGGTCGACCTGACCAGCCTCGGCGTCGCCTTCGGCGCCGCCCCTTCCACCTCCGGCTGAGCCGCCGGGCGTAGCCACGTCCGCTCATCGGTTGCCACGGACGCACCGGACAAAATGTGCCCAGGAGGCGCCGAGATGACCCAACCGCAACGGCAGGACGTCGCCTTTTCAGAAACGATTCTGCCGACGCGGCATGACGCCGTAGCACCGGATGGCTCGCTGGTGCGGCTGCTCCAGACATTGCCGGGAGGCAGCCTGGCGCATTTCGAGCTCGGAGTGGGCGAGGTATCCCGACCGAGACAACACCATGCCGTCAGTGAGATCTGGTACATTATGGGAGGGCTTGGGAGGATGTGGCGGAGCCAGGCTGGACAGCCGGCTCGGGAGATCGATTTGAGGCCGGGCGTCGCCCTGACGATCCCAGTCGGCACGTCTTTCCAATTCCGCAACACTGGCCGGGAGCCGCTGGCCGCCATCGGCGTCACCATGCCTCCCTGGCCGGGCGAAGGCGAAGCACGAGAGGCCGACGGCCCATGGGCACCACGGCTTCGGAGTGAAGCGACGTAGAGATCAGGTCCCACGAACTAGCGCCGGCTGTCAGCCGACCAGCCGGGCGACCGTCAGCGGAATCCTCAGCCGGGTCCGAACAACCAGGGCTCGAATAGAGCCAGCCGCGCACCGGGCACATCCCCAGGCCACGTAGTCAGATCGAGCGGCCGCTCGTGGCCGACTAGCGATCAGGCTCGGCACCGGCGTCCCCGTCGGCGCTCGCTCGCACCCGTGGTCTGCGAAGCCGCGGCCGCAACAACTTCCGACCGCACACCTCACGATCTGGAGTGCCGTGAACCAGAACACCGCCGCAGTTGATCCACTTACCGAGGCGACCCGCCAGGTGGTCGCGGAGCTCAATCGTGCCCACGGCTTGACGTTGGCGCTGCACTCGCGCTGTCCGGCTGGCGTGCAGAGTGGCGCGTGGCGGCTGACCGACCCGAACGGCCGCCCGGCGATCCTGAAATGGAGCACGGAAGGGTCGACCGCACAGATCCTCCACCGCGCAAGCACCGTCGCGGCGCTCCGCGCAGCCGGCTATCCGACACCGTCCTGGCTGGCCGCCGGAGCCACCGTCGGCGGTCGGATCTACCACGTCCAAGAATTCGTCCCCGGCACAGCATCCCACCCGTTGACCGCCCCAGCCGCCGACCTGCTCATCAATACCCTCGAACACCAGGCCGGCCTCGACCCCGACCCGGCTGGGGACCGCAATGCGGAAGTCGGCAGCACGGCGTTCGACGAGTCCGAGGGCAGGCCCCGGCACACTGTGCGACAACTCGGCTCACCGGGACGTGCGCTCATCGCGCACTACGAGCAACTCCTCGACGTCTACGGGCCTGTGCACCTGCCAGGCGGCGACATGGTCCACGGCGACTTCAACACCTGCAACGTCTTCCTGCATCAGGGCCGCGTGAGTGGCGTCATCGACGTCGAGGCACTCGGCAGCGGGACCCGGGTCATCGACTACGCCTGCCTGCTGCGTGAGGCCTATGCCGAAGACTATGACGTCGCAGTGCGGCTCAGGCTGCGTCGAGCCGCCGAGGCCGTCGCCGGGCCAGCAGCACTCGCACTGTGCGCCACGGCAGCAGCCTTCTTCATCGTCGAGTTCAAGCTTCGTCACCAGCCAACGAGCGTGGGCCGAACCCTCACTCGCCTGCACCAGCTCGCAGCCGACCTGACCCGGTCAGCCTGATCCGGACTGCCCGCCGTTGTCTGCTGCCGCCGACTCACCCGGCCATGATTGTTCTGCACTAGCCTTTTGGCCGCCGAGTGATGGCCGGTCAGGTCGCCTTGGGCTTGCCGGGTGCGGCGGCAAGGTAGTCGGCCTCCATCTCCGCGGTCAACAGTTCGAGCATGACGTGGTTCTCGATCCAGAACTCGACGACGTCGAACGGGCCGCGGGAGAGCAGCGCCGCTCGCCAGCCCTCCCCGGCCGCCAGCTTCTGGATCTCCTCGACGGTGCGCCGCACGGACACGGTGGCGTGCGTGGCCACGTACGGGGAGGGGTGCTCGGCTTCGCGGAACTGGGCTTGTCCCGGCCCGTCAGGGGGGAACATCTCCGTCCCGACCGGGTAGACCTCGATCGCGGTGCCATGCTGGTCACCGGTCCAGACGATCCAGGAATCCCGGTACGGGCCGAAGCGCGTGATGACACCGCCGAGCAGGCGCTGCAGCACGTCCGCGACGTGGCGCGTGTCGGTCACCGGTATCGACAAATGGTGGATCACGCAGTCAGTGTCCTCTCGGTGCCGTGGGTTGTGGAGGGTCGCGAAGCTGTCGGGTCCGAACAGGAAGCCCGCCAGTGGGCAGCAAGCCCGGCTCCGAGCGGGCCGTGACGCCCCACGCCTGGGTCATGCAGGCACGGAAGGGAGGCGGCGCGGCGTAGCCAGGTTGCCGGGTCCCCGGCGTGGTAGGCCCGCTCGTCCGGCTCGATCTGGTCCAGGAAGTGGGTGTAGAGGACGGCCTGGCGGAGCGCGGCGGCCGGCGCGAGCAGGTCGGCGGCCCGGGCCGGGTCGCTGCCGGGGACGCCTCCTGCCACAGCCGGGTCCACTCGGCGGCGACCGCCGACCTGTCGGGGTCGGCCAGCCGCTCCACGAACGCCGCCTGATCCAGCAGCGGGTGCCCGACGCCGCTGTCGCCCCAGTCGAGCAGGACCAGCCGTTCACCGGTGCCGCGCACGTTGCCGGGGTGGAAGTCGCCGTGCACCAGGGAGTCCGCCAGCCCGCAGCCGGCGACCTGGGCGAACCGCTCGGGCAGGCCGGTGATGAGCCGGTCCAGCCTGGCGGCAGCCGCGGTGCCCAGGTCGGTCCGGCGCTCACCGGCGTCGCGGCCGCACGAACGCGCCGGGAGCCGCGAGTAGTTCGAGCCAGCGGCGCCGGCGCCGCGGCGGCGGGGTGGGGCGCGGTCGCGCACAGGCCTCGCAGGCCTCGCGTCCGCACGCGGCAACCGGTGAGCCCTCGGCCAGGATGCGGACAGCCTCCTCGACGTACTCGTCGGAGAGTCGGCGGATCAGATCCTCGCGGCCCTCGGCGACGGCCGCGTTCACCCTCCACACGTACTCGTCGTGCAACTCGTGCAGTCGGGCGGTCTGCTCCGGGTCGGCCGGCATCGTTCGCCTCCGGCGGGGGCCTACGCCGACCCCCGCCGCCAGTCTCCGCCTCCGCGGCCCGGCCGTCGACCGACCGTAGTCAGGTCGGCTCAGTCGAACGCGTCGAACCTGGCTTCGATCGGCATGTCCTGCGGGACAGACGGGACAGCCGCGGACACCACAAGCCTTCTCGGCGTCAACGCAGGCGTCAACCTTGTGATGCCGGGCCCGGATCCGTGGTTAGGCATCGAACTCGCGAGAGGTTCGGAGGTTTGTGGTGGCGGGCGGAGTGTTCATCAACTATCGGGGTGCGGACTCGGGCAGTTACGGGGCGTTGCTGTACCTGGAGTTGTCGCGACACTTCGGCGACGGACTGGTGTTCCTGGACAGCGAGTCCATCCCAGCCGGGTCCGATTTCGTCGCGCACCTGACCGGGCGGGTGCGGCACAGCCGGGTGTTGTTGGCGGTGATAGGCCCTCGCTGGCTGACCGCTTCCGATGCGGAGGGCAGACGGCGGATCGAGGACCCACAGGACTGGATCCGGCGTGAACTGGCCGAGGCGTTCGCCGCTGGGGTGAGGGTGATCCCGGTGCTGACCGACGGGGCGGAGCCGCCCGTCGAGAGGGAGCTGCCGGCCGACATCGCTGCGCTGGGCCGGTGCCAGTATCGGCGGCTGCGGCATCGCGACGCCAGCGCCGACCTGGCGCGCATCCGCACCGACCTGGCCGCAGCGGACCCTGTCCTGGCGGCAGCGGCGCGGCATCGTTCCAGGGTGCCGCGGCAGTTGCCGGCTGACGTTTCCACGTTCACCGGACGGGCGGTGGAACTCGCCGCTCTCGACCGCCTGCGGGCTACCAGCGACACCGACGGAGCCAACGCGGCGGGTGGGGTGGGTGACCGGTCGACAGCGGTGGTGATCTCTGCGGTCTCCGGTACGGCAGGGGTGGGCAAGACCGCCCTGGCTATCAATTGGGCGCACCGCGTCCGTGGCGAGTTCGCCGACGGGCAACTGTATGTCAATCTGCGCGGCTACGACCCCGACCAGCCCATGACCGCCACCGACGTGCTGGCCAGCTTCCTGGCCGCTCTTGGCGTGGCCGGTTCCGACATCCCGCTCGACGTTGCGGACCGAGCGGCAAAGTACCGGACCGAGATGGCCGGCCGACGGATGCTGATCGTGTTGGACAACGCGTCCTCGGTCGAGCAGGTTCGGCCGCTGCTACCCGGCACCTCGCCAGCGATGGTGGTGGTGACCAGCCGGGATTCCCTGGCGGGGCTCGTCGCTGTGAACGGCGCACACCGCCTCGACCTCGACCTGCTCCCACCCGACGACGCGGTCACCCTGCTACGCCGGCTGATCGGCGGGCGAGTCGACGCCGAACCGCTGGCCGCGGAGATCCTCGCCGAGCAGTGCGTACGGCTGCCGCTCGCGCTGCGCGTAGCAGCCGAACTTGTCGCCGCACGCCCGACCACCACCCTGCCGGATCTGGTCGCCGAGCTGGCTGACCTGCAGCCGCGGCTGGACCTGCTCGACGCTGGCGACGACCCCCGCGCGGCGGTGCGGGCCGTGTTCTCGTGGTCCTACCTTCACCTTCGGCCGGACGCGGCCCGCGCATTTCGGCTGCTCGGCCTGCACCCGGGCCCGAACCTCGACCAGTACGCCGTGGCCGCCCTCGCCGACACCGGCCTCCCGCACGCGCGCCGCATGCTCGACCAGCTCACCCGCGCCCACCTCGTGCAACACGCCGGCCCACGCAGCGGCGGCCGGAACGCCGGCGACCGGTACGCCATGCACGACCTGCTCCGCGCCTACGCCGCCGACCAGGCCGCCAGGAGCGACAGCAGCGCCGACCGGCGGGCGGCGCTGGGCCGGCTGTTCGACTACTACCTTGCCACCGCCGCAGACGCGACGGACAGGCTGTACCCGGCCGACGCGCACCGCCGACCCCGCGTCCCGCCGCCGGACACGCCCCGGCCGGCACTGGCCGACCCGGACGCGGCGCGGAGCTGGCTGGATGCCGAACGCCCCACCCTGTCCGCAGTCGTCGCCTACACCGCAACCGCCGGCTGGGCGGCGCACGCCGTCCGGCTGTCCACAACCCTGTTCCGCTATCTCAGCGGCGGCCACGTCACCGAGGCGCTCGCTGTCCACACCCAGGCTCGCGACGCGGCCCACCGGACCGGCGACCACGCCGGCGAGGCTCAGGCGTGGACCGGCCTCGGCACCGTCCACCTGGGACTGGGGCGGTATGAGGAGGCGACCGAGCACTACCAGCGGGCACTGACCTTGTTCCGACATGCAGGCGACCGGGTGAGCGAAGCCCGCGCCTGCCTCAACCTCGGCGCCGTTCAATTCCGGTCGGCCCACTACCGGCCCGCCGCCGAGCACTACCTGGAGGCCCTGGCCTTGTTACGCGCCGCCGGCGACCGGGGCGGCGAAGCCCGCGCCCTGACCAACCTGGGCATCATCGATTGGCAGTTGGGCCGCTACCAGCCGGCCGCCGAGAGGTACGAGCTCGCGCTGACCCTGTTCCGCCAGACCGGCGACCGGGAGGGTGAAGCCAACCTCCTGACCAACCTCGGCAACCTCGAGGAGCGGCTCCACCGCTACGCCACAGCCGCCGAGCACCACCAGCAGGCGCTGGCCGTATACCGGCAACTCGGCAACCGAGCCGGCGAAGCCGCCGCGCTGGACAACCTCGGCACAGCCCTGGCCCTGCTCGGCAAGTACGAGCAAGCCGCCCAACACCACCAGCAGGCGCTGACCTTGTTCGGGCAAGTCGGCAATCGGGTCGGCGAAGCCTGGGCGCACAACGGTCTCGGCGAAGCCGCCCACGGCGCCGGCCGCCCGTCCGATGCCCTCGCCCCGCACACCGCCGCCCTTGCCACCGCGGTCGAGACCGGCGAGCGAGAGCAGGAGGCCCGCGCCCATGCCGGCCTCGCCAATGCCCACTACGCCCTCGGGGACACAGCCCGAGGCCGCTGTCATGCCCAGCACGCCGTCGCCCTGCATACCGACCTCGGCTCCCCGGACGCGGACGAGGTCTGTGTCCAGTTGGTCGCGCTCGACCGCGACGGCACCGGTAGGGGCAACGGCAGAGGCGAGTCCTGACCCCGGCCACGGTTGCCGCCAGCGGCCCATCGGTCAGGACGCCCGGCATCGGCGGGGCGGCCCGGCTCGAATCGGGCCGGCGCCGGCGGCGGGCTACTGCTCCACGCCGGCCGAGGTGACGACCCAGTGCTCCGCTCGGGCGGAGTAGCGCAAGGCGAACAGGCCCAGCTTGCCAGCGGCGACCACGAACGGCGAGGTGAGCCCGGCGAGCTGGGTTGTCGGTGAGGTGAATGTGACCGAGGAGGTGGCGCCGCTCGCGTAGACCTCCAGCAGCACCGTTGCGCCGTCGCCGGGAGCGGCGGCGGTGCACATCGTGACCGCCACCGCGCCGGTCGCGGTGACCGCGAACGAGCGGCCGGTCGGGTGGTCGATGGTGATGGCCGCCGCGTAGCCGAGGATGGCCGGTGAGTCGGCCAGCGGGAGCCGGGCCGGGTCGAACCGACCCGAGGTGAGGTCGGCGGCGGCGTGGGCGTGCGGGGTCGGCGCGCGGCGGTCGGTGAGCCGTGGGTCGTTCAGCGCGACGCCAGGGTGGACGTGGTCGCCCCGGGCAGCGCTGTTCGCGGTGCCAGCGGCGGCTGCCGAGCCGACCGGGACGATCGTGCGGGCGGCGGCGTAGCGCTGCTGGGCGCCGCTGAGCTTGCCCGCGGCCGACAGCCCCGGG
>Ga0210378_10000174_pt1 | contig 30677 bp, 35 predicted proteins | sample PLM1_60_b1redo_FD_155465 | JGI IMG/M metagenome (GOLD analysis project Ga0210378, IMG submission 155465) | Groundwater sediment microbial communities from an aquifer in East River, Colorado, USA - PLM1_60_b1 redo | ecosystem: Environmental > Terrestrial > Soil > Riparian zone | place: USA: East... | reverse complement strand
CGCCACGCGTGCCCACGTCGCCGCCCACCGTGCCCGCCGCCGCGCCCAGGCCTAACGGCGCCTACGGGACCAGCGCCGCCGGTGCCGCCAGATGCAACCGGGCGAAGGCGATGGACTCGGCGAGGTCGGCCTCGCGCGGCTCGCGGTCACGGTAGCGCTTGGTGCTGACCTCGACGACGACCGATCCGCTGTACCCGCGCCGGGCGAGCTGCTCCAGCAGCGGCCCGCACGGCTGATCGCCCCGGCCCGGGACCATGTGCTCGTCACGCCCGAGGCCGGTGCCGTCGCCGAGGTGGACGTGGCTCAGCCGGTCACCCATGCGCGCGGCCATCTCGAGCGTGTCCTGGCGGGAGACGGCCGTGTGTGAGATGTCGAGGGTGAAGTTGTCGAAGTCGTCGGTGCTCGGGTCCCAGTGCGGCGCGTACGGCGAGAACTCCCGGCCACGAGCGCGCAGCGGGAACATGTTCTCCACCGCGAACTGGACGTCCGTCTCGCCGGCGATCCGGTCGACGCCGGCGGCGAAGCCCTTCGCGTAGTCGCGCTGCCAGCGGAACGGCGGGTGCACGACGACCGTCGACGCGCCCAGCTCCTCGGCCGCGTCCTTGGCCCGGGTGAGTCGTTCCCACGGATCGGGGCTCCACACTCGCTGCGTGATCACCAGGCACGGCGCGTGGACGGCGAGCACCGGCATCGCGAACTTCTCCGACAGCTTCCGCAGCGCGGGGATGTCCTGGCTCACCGGGTCGTTCCAGACCATCACCTCGACGCCGTCGTAGCCGAGGGCAGCGGCGATCTCGAAGGCGGCTGGCGCCGGCTCGGGGTAGACGGAGGCGGTGGACAGCCCGACCTGGGCCGCCGGTACACGGACGGCCTGGCCGGAGTCAGCGGGGACGGTCACCTCATCGAGGGTAGTCGGCAGGTGGGGGCTGAGTCGTCCCGACGGCAATTATCAGCGTGCACTACCTTCCTGCGACCTCCGCCACGAATTCGGCCGCTCCACCGTCGAGCCAGTCGAGGCGGCGCAGGATCACGCCTTCGCGCAGGGCCCACGGGCAGATCTCGACCTGCGCCACGCCGAGGTGCCGCATCGCCGCTTCGGCGACCACCGCACCCGCCAGCAGCTGGTGCGCCCGCGCCGCACTGACGCCTTCCAGCTCGGCGAGGTCGGCCGACGGGATCCGGGAGATGAAGGCCGTGATCTGGCGCAGCCCGTCCCGGTTCAGCCGCCGGCGGGCGCGCAGCCCGGCAGACGATGGCGCGGCGCCGGCCAGGCGCGCGAGCGTACGGAACGTCTTCGACGTGGCGACCGCCCGGTCCGGCGATCCGGCGTCGAGCAACTCGCCGACCATGGGGGCGATCAGCTCGTCGACGTACTCGCGCAGCGCCGCCACCTGGCTGCGGGACGGCGGATCCGACTGGAACCGCTCGCGGGTGAGGCGACCGGCGCCGAGCGGCAGCGAGAGCGCACGGTCCGGCAGCTCGTCGATGCCGGTGGCGACTTCGAGCGAGCCACCGCCGATGTCCAGGCAGAGCAGCCGTCCAGCCGACCAGCCGAACCAGCGGCGGACGGCGAGGAACGTCAGGCGCGCCTCGTCCGGGCCGGCCAGCACCCCCAGGTCGACGCCGGTCTCCTCGCGGACCCGGGCCAGCACCTTCTCGCCGTTCTTGGCGTCCCGTACGGCCGAAGTGGCGAAGGCGAGCAGGTCGTCGGCGCCGAGGCGCCTCGCCGCCTGCTTGGCTGACGCGACGGCCGCGATGAGTGAGGCGGCGCCGCCCTCGGAGAGCTTGCCGCTGTCGCCGACGTGTTCCGCCAGGCGCAGCACGGACTTCTCCGAGTGCGCCGGCATCGGGTGGCCGCCGCGGTGGGCATCCACTACGAGCAGGTGCACGGTGTTGGAACCGACGTCGAGCACGCCCAGACGCATACCAAGAACGCTACCCCGGGCGCGCCCGTCCGGCCCCGGGATCCTCGTGTTAGCGGCCCGTGACAGCAGGGACACAACGGCGGCCCGCGCGGCCTAGGCTGAACAGGTGGCCACCATCGTCGACCTGCCCACTCCCCGTCCACGCGACAGCGAGGTAGGGCTGGATTTCCCGCGCGAGTGGATCGAGTTCGCCGATCCCGCCGACGCTGAGCACGTGATCCGCGCCGACCTCACCTGGCTGCTCTCGGGCTGGACCTGTATCTACGGCAGCGGCTGCCACGGCATCATCGAGGGCCGCCCCGACGACGGGTGCTGCAGCCACGGCGCCTTCTTCACCGACGCCGACGACGAGCGGCGGGTGAAGTCCTACGTCAAGATGCTGACGCCCGCCGACTGGCAGCATCACGTCACCGGCTTCAAGAACTGGACGGAGCGGGACAGCATCGGCGACGACGAGAACCGCCGCCGCACCGCCACTGTGGACGGTGCCTGCATCTTCCTGAACCGTCCAGGCTTCCCGGGCGGGGAGGGCTGCGCGCTGCACGGGCTGGCGCTGCGCGAGGGCCGGCATCCGCTGGAGACGAAGCCGGACGTGTGCTGGCAGCTCCCGGTCCGCCGTGAGCAGGAGTGGGTGACCAGGCCGGACGAGACCAAGGTGCTCGTCGAGACGCTTGGCGAGTTCGACCGGCGCGGCTGGGGCGAGGGCGGCCACGACCTGCATTGGTGGTGCACATCCGCGCCCGAGGCGCACGTCGGCGCCGAGCCGCTCTATCGCAGCTACGGGCCGGAGCTGATCGCGCTGATCGGCGCACCTGCGTACCGCCGGCTGGTCGAGCTGTGCGAGGCCCGCGAGCGGCAGGGGCTCGTGGCCGAGCATCCGGCGACCACCGCCGCCAAGCGGTAGCCGTGCCCGCGGCCGAGCCGGCGGTGACGCTCCTCCCGCACCTGCGCGCGGCGAAGGACCTGATCGACCGTGCCTACGCCGAGCCGATCGACCTCGACGCGCTGGCCGCGCGGGCCGGCTGCTCGCGGTACCACTTCCTGCGGTCGTTCCGGGCCGCGTACGGGGAGACGCCCGTGCGGTACCTCACCCGGCGCCGGATCGAGCGCGCTAAGGACCTGCTCCGCTCGGCGAACCTCACCGTCACCGAGGTGTGCTGGCTGGTCGGGTTCGCGAGCCTCGGCTCGTTCAGCAGCCGGTTCCGCGAGCTGGTGGGGGTGCCGCCGTCGGTCTACCGGGACCAGATGGCGCAGCGGGGCGGCCCGCCGCCGATCCCCGGCTGCCATCTGCTCATGTGGACGATTCCCGCAATTTCGGAGAAGCACCACCCGGATCAGCCCGCCTAACGTCGGAGGAGACACCGGCTCGACAAGGAGTGGAGCGATGATCACGAAGCTCAGCCACGCCACCGTCTACGTGCTCGACCAGGACGAGGCGAAGGCCTTCTACACCGAGAAACTCGGCTTCACGGTCCGCAACGACGTGAGCATGGATGGATTCCGCTGGCTCACCGTAGGCCCGGAAAGCCAGCCGGACGTCGAGATCATCCTGATGCCGGCCGGCTCCAACCCCCAGTCGGGCGAGCAGATGCGCGCGCTCGTCAGCAAGGGCGCACTGGGCCCCGGCGTGCTGGCGACCGACGACTGCCACCAGACCTACAAGGAACTGTCCGCGAAGGGCGTCGAGTTCATCCAGGAGCCGGCCGACCGGCCGTACGGGATCGAGGCGGTCCTCCGCGACAACTCCGGCAACTGGTTCAGCCTCACCCAGCGGCACGAGCAGTAGGCACAGCGGCGCGGAAGACCCGCCGGTAGTCGCGGGGGGCCACGCCGCGTCGCCGCACGAACTGCTCGCGCAGCGCCGCGGCCGTGCCGAAGCCGACCTGGTGGGCGATCTCCTCCACCGGCACGTCGCCTGTCTCCAGCAGCTCCTCGGCCCGGTGCAGCCGCTGGTTGAGCAGCCATGCTCGCGGGGTCGTGCCGGTGACCTCGCGGAAGTGCCGGGCGAAGCTGCGCGGGCTCATCAGCGCCTTGACCGCGAGGTCGTCCACGGTGACCTGCTCATGCAGGTTCTCGCGCATCCACGCCAGGACGTCGCCGAGGCGCTCGGACTCGCCGTCGGCAGGTAGCGGCGAGACGATGTACTGCGCCTGACCGCCGTCGCGGTGCGGCGGCACCACCAGCCCCCGCGCGAACCGGTTGGCCACCCGCGCGCCGTACTCGCGGCGCAGCCAGTACAGGCAGAGGTCGACGCCCGCGGCGCCGCCGGCACCGGTGAGGATCCGCCCCTCGTCGACGTAGAGGACGTCGCCGTCGAGCGTCACCTCGGGGTAGCGGTCGGCGAGGTGCTCGACCCATTGCCAGTGCGTGGTGGCCCGACGGCCATCGAGGAGCCCCGCGGCGGCCAGCACGTACGTGCCCGAGCAGAACGTCATGAGCGTCGCGCCGCGGTCGTAGGCGTCACGCAGCTCCTGGAGCAGTTCCTCGGACGGCTCCACGTCCCGCGTCTCCCAGGGCAGCATCAGCACCACGTCGGCCTCGCGGACCCGCTCGAGCCCGTGTTCGATCAGCATGTTGACGCCGAAGTGGGTGCGGATCAGCCCCGGGCGCTCGGCGACGAGGGCGAAGTCGAAGCGAAGGATGCCCAGGTGGCTGCAGTCGTACCCGAAGAACTCGGTGGCAACGCCGAGGCTGAACGCACCGGTGTTCTCACTGACGATGGCGACGACGTTCTTGGTCATGCCGACAGTCTGGCAGAAAATTTGCGATCGTGGTCAGTTCTGCCACTCACGGTTGTGCCCAGGTCAGGCGCAGGCTCTTCACATGATGAGCATCCAGTGCCCGACACACCAGTCCGAAGTCCTCGTCACCGAGCGCCGCATCCGTGGGATTCGCAACACGGAAAACGGCATCCTCATGGACGTGGAGTGCTACTGCGGCACCCACGTCGTTATCCGCACCGGCCGCAAGTGGTACGCCGGACACCCGAGCGCCACCCGGGACCCTCTGCTCAGCGCGTGACTGGTTCAGGTTTCGAACTTGTAGCCGAGCCCGCGCACGGTCACCAGGAACCTCGGCGTCCCGGGCTCGGGCTCGATCTTGGCCCGCAGCCGCTTGACATGGACGTCGAGGGTCTTGGTGTCGCCCACGTAGTCGGCGCCCCAGATACGGTCGATGAGCTGGCCACGGGTGAGCACCCGGCCGGCGTTGCGGAGCAGCATCTCCAGCAGCTCGAACTCCTTGAGCGGCAGTGAGACGTTGCCTCCGTTGACGGTGACCGTGTGCCGGTCGACGTCCATCCGGACCGGCCCCGCCTCCAGCGCGGTCGGCGACAGTTCCTCGGGGTCCGCGCGGCGGCGTAGCACCGCGCGGACCCGCGCGACCAGCTCACGCGGCGAGTACGGCTTCGTGACGTAGTCGTCGGCGCCGATCTCCAACCCGACCACCTTGTCGATCTCGGCGTCGCGGGCCGTGACCATGATGATCGGCACGTTCGACCGCTGGCGGATCGTCCGGCACACCTCGGTGCCGGAGAGACCCGGCAGCATGAGGTCGAGAAGGACGATGTCGGCGCCGGTCCGGTCGAACTCGGTGAGCGCGTCCGGGCCCGTGGCGGCGATCGCCACCTCGAAGCCCTCCTTGCGGAGCATGTACGACAGGGCGTCGGAGAAGGACTCCTCGTCCTCCACGACCAGCACTCGGGTCACGCGTGTCCTCTCGATACCGCGGTCGGGCTGGGATCAGCCTGCCGCTGCGGTTTCTGTGCCGGCCACCCGTTCGCGCATGGCCGGTTCGCTGGTCAGTTCCTCGCCGCCGTAGTCGCTGCCGGCGACGGGTAGGCGCAGGGTGAACGTGGAGCCGGATCCTTCCACGCTCCACACGTCGACGCTGCCGCCGTGGTTGGTCGCGATGTGCTTGACGATCGCCAGGCCGAGGCCGGTGCCACCGGTGGCCCGCGAGCGAGCCGGATCGGAGCGGTAGAACCGCTCGAAGATCCGGTCCAGGTCGCCCTCGCTGATCCCGATGCCCTGGTCGCTGACGGAGATCTCCACCTGACCCTCACGCCGGCGGGTGCCGATCGCGACCCGCGTGCGCTCCGGGCTGTACGCGACCGCGTTGTCCACCAGATTGGCGAGGGCGGTGATCAGCTGACTCTCGCTGCCCTGCACGGCCAGGCCACGCTCGCCGCCCGCGACGACCGTGATGGCGCGCGCCTCGGCGCTGAGCCGGCTGCGGTCGACCACTTCGGTGACGACGGAGTCCACCAGGACTGTGATCGGCTCGGGCAACGGGTCGGCGCCCTGCAGGCGGGACAGGTCGATCAGCTCCTGGACGAGCCGGCCGAGGCGGCTGGACTCGTGCTGCATCCGCTGCGCGAACCGCCGCACCGTCTCCGGGTCGTCGGTCGCGTCGAGCAACGCCTCGGCGAGCAGCGCCAGCGCGCCGACAGGCGTCTTCAGCTCGTGGCTGACGTTGGCGACGAAGTCACGCCGCACCTTCGCCACCCGGTGCGCCTCGGTCACGTCGTCCACCTGGACCGCGACGTGGCCCGTCGGGCCGAGCGGGGCGACCTGGACCCGAACCCCCAGCGGCTCCAGGCCGCGCCCGCGCGGCAGCTCCAACTCGATGTCGCGCGGCTCGCCGGCACGGCGCGCACGGCGGGCCAGCATCCGCAACGCGTTGTGCGTGATCCGACCGTCGCGCACCACGCCGATCCGCCGGGCCGCCGGGTTGGCGAGCACGACCTCGTCGGCGAGGTCCAGCACGACCAGCGCCGTGCTCAGCGCCTCGACGCTGCGCTGGCTCAGATCCAGGTCGAGCGCGATCGGCGCCGGCACCTCGGCCATCCGCGCCGCACGCTCGGCCCGGCGGGCCCGACCGAGGACGACCACGAGGACCGTGGCGAGAACACCCACGGCCAGGCCCGCGGGCAACCCCACAGCCAGCGCCAACACAACATCCACGCCCAGATGGTAAGCGCCGGAATTGATTAGCTGCGCCACAGCGCCGCGCCGTACTGAGAACGGTCGTTAGGAGTTCACTGGCGGTACGTTGACGGTTCACCCAGGCGGGTCAAAGGTCGATATGACCCCCGCGGACCAGGAGCCTCGATGCGCGACACCTTCCACGACGAACTCGACCAGATCGGCGCCGCGCTGATCGAGATGAGCCGGCTCGTCGGCACGGCGATGAGCACAGCCACAACCGCGCTGCTCAACGCCGATCTCACCCTGTCCGAGGAGGTCATCGCCAGCGACGACAAGGTCAACCTGCTGCACCAGGAGACCGAGGAGCGGGCGTTCGACCTGCTCGCCCGGCAGCAGCCCGTCGCCGGCGACCTGCGGGTCATCATCACTGGGCTGCGCATGGTCGCGTCGCTGGAGCGGATGGGCGACCTCGCCGTCCACATCGCGAAGATCGCCCGGCTGCGCTACCCCGATCCTGCGGTGCCGAGCGAGGTCCGCGACGTTATCAAGCAGATGGGCGTGGTGGCGCAGAACATCGTTACCAAGGCAGGCGCCGTCCTCGCCGGACATGACATCGAGCTGGCTGCCGAGCTGGAACGCGACGACGACGCGATGGACGCGCTGCACAAGAAGCTGTTCACCATCGTGCTCGACAAGGACTGGCAGTACGGGGTCGAGGCCGCCATCGACGTGACGCTGCTCGGCCGGTTCTACGAGCGGTACGCCGACCACGCGGTGTCGCTGTCGCGCCGGGTCGTCCAGCTGGTGACCGGCGAGTTGCCCGCTTCGTGACGCCCTCCTTTGTTGATGAAGGTGCCCTTCATGTGCCTATGACCGCATGAAGGGCACCTTCATCAAGAGAAGGGCGCTCAGCGGCCCTGATTCTTGACGGCCTCGACCGCGGCCGCGGCGGCCTCGGGGTCGAGGTAGGTGCCGCCCGGGTTGGTCGGAAGGAGGTCATCGTCCAGGTCGTACCGCAGCGGGATTCCGGTGGGGATGTTCAGGCCGGCGATGTCCTTGTCGCTGATCCCGTCTAGGTGCTTGACCAGCGCCCGCAGCGAGTTGCCGTGCGCGGCGACCAGCACGGTCTTGCCGACGCGCAGGTCGGGGACGATCGCGTCGTACCAGTACGGCAGCGCCCGGACCAGCACGTCCTTGAGGCACTCGGTGCGCGGCCGGGCCTCCGGCGGCAGTTCCGCGTAGCGCGGGTCGTGGAACTGGGAGTACTCGTCGTCCTCGGGGAGCGGCGGCGGCGGGGTGTCGTACGAGCGGCGCCAGAGCATGAACTGCTCCTCGCCGAACTCCTCCAGCGTCTGCTTCTTGTTCTTGCCCTGTAGCGCGCCGTAGTGCCGCTCGTTCAGCCGCCACGAGCGCTTGACCGGGATCCAGAGCCTGTCGGCGGCGTCGAGGGCGAGCTGCGCGGTGCGGATGGCCCGGCGCTGCACCGACGTGTGCAACACGTCGGGTTCCAGGCCGGCGGCCACCAGCAGCTCGCCGCCGCGCCGGGCCTCGTCCTCGCCCTTGGCGGTGAGGTCGACGTCCACCCAGCCGGTAAAGAGGTTCTTCGCGTTCCACTCGCTCTCGCCGTGGCGGAGCAGGACGAGCGTCTTGGTCATGGCTCTCAGCCTGCCAGAACCCGCCGCGCCCGGAACCGTGGCCCCCGCCACAGCCGGCGGAAATTCGGTGGGCCCCGAAACGTCACGCGGTTAGCGTCGGGCACGAGCCGGCGCCGGCTCGCCGACCACGGGGCCGGTGTGGCGCGCCGAGCGAGGAGGTGCGGCGTGGCCACCCTGCGGCGGCTGTTGGCCGAGACCGCGGGAGGGCTCCCCCGCACGTTCTGGTACCTCTGGGCCGGCGTGGTGAACCGCATGGCCGGTTTCGTCGTCATCCTGATGGCTTTCTACCTCACCGAGGCGCGCGGCTTCTCCGAGTCCTTCACGGGCCTGGTCATCGGGCTCCAGGGCGGCGGCAGCGCCGTCGGGGTGCTGGTCGGCGGCGTCCTGGCCGACCGCTGGGGCCGCCCGGCCCACCCTGCTCGTCAGCCACCTCGGCACCGCCGTCACGCTGATCGGCCTGGGGCTCGCGCACTCGGCTACGGCGATCGTGATCTGGTCCACCGCGTTCGGCGTCCTCGGCAACATGGCCCGGCCCGCGTTCGGCGCGATGATGACCGACATCGTCCCGCCGAAAGACCGGCTACGGGCGTTCTCGCTGAACTACTGGGAAGGGCGCCTCCGCGTGATCTAGCTGCGGAAACGCCCTTCCTGGTCGTACGACCGGCCCCGTATGGGCCCTGGCTATGTGCTGGCGGCGCACTCTTCTCTGACTCGGTGCTGTCGTACGTCGGCAGTGACCGGCCGTCCATTCCGGTGCCACTGATGCCGGTTGACACGGCGTTCGAGCGTTCCACAACCAGTGGCACGTTTGTTGACCTGTTCACCGCATCGTTCCGCAAAGCTAACGCCACCCAGGACGTGCCCAACGACGGCTGCGGCACCTGGCCTACCCGTCCCGCGCCAAAAGCGAGCGAGTTCGACCCTGATCCTGAGACTGTGAACGCTGAGCCGGCCTTGGAGGAGTGGGCGCGGCTGCAACGCGGCGAGCCCGGCGACCACGGCTGGCGTCGCATCAACTGACAGGCTCGACGCCGGCTGCGCGGCAGATCTGCCGTACACGCTCCCGCGAGTAGCCGGTCACAGCGGCGACGTCAACCTGGCGCATCCCGCCGCGCACGGCCTCCACAATTGCCTCCGCCAGCTTCGTGCGCGCCTTCTCAACTGCTGCCTTTGCCGCGATCCGGTCGCGCTCCACGGTCCTGACGGCGTCTTCGGCCTCGTGGAATGCACGGACAGCGTCGTCAAGTTGGCCCATGCGGGCGATGGTTTCATGCCCGATTCGTGTCAAGGCGTCACGGCCAATAGTGGCCAACATGAGGGCCAACTCGTGCCATACTCTTGGTGATGGGCCGATGACAGTCGGAGGTGCGCCATGGCAGACGACGACACCGACCAGCTCGACAGCGATGGCTGGCCGGCTGAGCTGGTCGAGATGCGCGACACGATCCAAGCAGAGCTGGCGCAGCGGGAAGCATCCCTGATCGACCAACGCTCGCGCTACCCGGTCGGCGCCAACGGGTGGAACTGACGGAGATGGGGCGTCCGCCAGCCGATCTGGCAGGAGAGCTTGCGCGGGCGCTCGCAGGTACGTCGGGGCCTCGACAGCCGCAGCGCCCAACCTAGGCCCCGTTCCGGCCCCGTACGCAGTCGCGTGCCGAAACTCAGCGCCGATCCTCGGTGGCTGGGTGATCCAACACCACGGCGACCCGCCGCTGTGGATCGGCTGTTTCGTGATCGGCGCCGCCGCCGCGGTCGGGCACCTCGCCGCCGGGCCTGCGCGCACCCGCCGGATGACGCAACTTCGCACCGCCGAGCCGGCCGGCGCTGCGCGTTGAGGGTCACGGCGCGCCCCCGTCGGTCGCGCCAGGACACACTCGGCTAGATCCAGACGCACCCAGGCGTCGCGGCAGGCCGGCCGGTCACGGTTCGCTGCATGGTCGCTCCTCCTCCGCAGATGGGGCGCGACGTCGACCGCCGCGCGAGATCACTCCATCAGGGCGAGGTTGAGATGTGATGGAGGTCGTGTAGAGATCGGCGGCGCAAACCGGGCAGACTCGGTGGTCACATCGACCACCACGGGATGAGCGTGCCGAGCAACAGCACCGAGTTCAGGCTTCTGGGGCCGCTGGGGGTCTCCCGGGACGGCGCGTCGGTGCCACTCGGCCCGAAGCACCGCACGCTGCTCGCCGCCCTGCTCCTGCACGCCAATCAGCTCGTCACTATCGGCCAGCTCGTCGACTACCTGTGGGGTGACCGCCCGCCCGCGTCGGCGCTCAACCTTCTCCGGGGGTACGTCTCGGAGCTGCGTAAGGCGCTCGGGCTGGCGCGGTCTCCGGACGCGCCGGCGCCCGCGCTGCTCACGCTGCCGCCCGGCTACCTGCTAACCCTCACCACCGATCAGCTCGACCTCCACGCGTTCGAGCGCGGGCTCGGCGAGGCACGCGCCGCCCTGGAACGCGGGGATGCCGGCTCGGCCGCGGCGACGCTGCGCGCGGCGGCAAGCCTGTGGCGTGGCGAGGCGCTCTCCGACATCGACTCCGACGTACTGCGCCAGCGGGAAGGCGGCCGGCTGGAGGAGCTGCGATTCGCGGCGCTGGAGGAGCGGATCGAGGCCGAACTGCGCCTCGGCCTGCACGACGAGCTGATCGCCGAACTCACCGCGCACACGTCGGCGCACCCCACCCGCGAGCGGTTCCGCGGCCAGCTGATGCTCGCTCTCTACCGCGCCGGACGGCAGGCTGACGCGCTGGAGGAGTACCGCACCGCCCGGCGGATCCTGGTCGGCGAACTCGGCATCGAGCCCGGCGCCGCTCTTCGCCGCCTCGAGCAGGCGATCCTCGCCGCCGATCCGGCGCTGGACCTGGACCAGTCCGACGACGTGCCAGCACCGTGGCAGGTCCGGCCGGACATCGGCGACTTCACCGGCCGGGCGAAGGCGCTGGCCACGGTCCGCGGGCTACTCGAACAGGACGGCGCCTCCACGGCGGTCGTCATCTCGGCGATCGCGGGGAAGGGCGGGGTAGGCAAGACGACGCTCGCCGTCCACGTCGCCCACCAGCTCAGGGACCGGTTCCCGGACGGCCAGCTCTACGTCAACCTGCAGGGCGCCGAGGCCGAACCCGTGCCCGCCGGTACCGTCCTCGCCCGGTTCCTGCGCGCCCTCGGCACCGACGACGCCGCGATCCCAGGGGACGTCGAGGAGCGGACCGCGGCCTACCGGGCCCGCATCGCCGGGCGGCGGCTGCTCGTCGTCCTCGACAACGCGGCGGACGAGGCGCAGGTCCGGCCGCTGCTTCCGGCCAGCCCGACGTGCGCCGTCCTCATCACCAGCCGGTCGCGGCTGCCGGGGCTGGAGTCGGCGCACGCGCTGGAGCTCGACGTCCTCGACGATCCGCAAGCGATCGAGCTGTTCGCGAAGATCGTCGGGCCGCAGCGCGCATTCCAGGAGCGGGCGGCGGCGGAGGAGATCGTGCGGTTGTGCGGGCGGCTGCCGCTCGCGCTCCGGATCGCCGCCGCGAAGCTGGCCGCCAAACCGCACTGGCCGCTCGCGCGCCTGGCTGGACGGCTCCGCGACGAGCACACCCGCCTCAACGAGCTGAGCGCCGGTGACCTGGAGGTCCGGGCGAGCCTCGCGCTCAGCTACGACGGCGCGTCGGCCAGCGAGCAGCGGGCGTTCCGGTACCTCGGCCTCCTGCCCGAGCAGGACTTCGGCAGCTGGGTGCTCGCGCCGATCCTCGACTGCCCGGCCGCCTACGCGGACGACCTGATCGAGCGCCTGGTCGACCAGCAGTTGCTGGAGACGGCCGGCCGGGACGGCGCCGGCCAGCTCCGCTACCGCTTCCACGACCTCCTGCGCACGTACGCCCGCGAGCGGCTGCGTGCCGAGGAGCCCGAACAGGCCCGCCAGGCCGCGCTCGAACGGTTCCTCCGCACCTACCTCGTGCTCGTGCGGACCGCCGGCGCGCTGAGCAACCCGTCCGGCTTCCACCTCTACGACGACGCGGACGTCGGCGCCAACGTGGATCCCGCTCTCCTCGAACCCGTGCAGGCCGACTCGCTCGCCTGGTTCGCCGCCGAGCAGGCCGGCATGTACGCCGCCGCCGAGCAGGCCCACGCCGCCGGCCTGTGGCAGCTGACGTGGGCTATCACCCACACTTCGGACGACTTCTTCGAGTCCCGGCCAGTGTGGGAAGACCGGCTCCGCGCGGTCGAACTCGCGCTCGATGCCGCCCGCCGCGCGGGGCACCGTTCTGCCGAGGCGATCAGCATGTGGCAGCTCGGCGTTACCTACAGCGGCGCCGGCCGGGCCGCGGGCGCCATGCGATGGCTGGAGCCGTGCGTGGCGCTGTTCACCGAACTCGGCGACCGCCGCCGGCAGGCCTACGCGCTGCGTGCCCTCGCGGACCTGTACCGAGCGCAGGGCCGGCTCGCTGAGGCGTCCGCCCGGCTGCACGACTGCCTGGCCGCCTTCGAGTCGCTCGGCGACCTGCGCGGGGTGGGGTACACGCTGGGCAGCATCGCGCTGATCGCCCGCAACGAGGGCCGTACGGCGGAGGCCATCGCCGGCTTCGAGCGCTGCCTGGCGATCTTCCAGGAGGCCGGCGACCGCATCATCGTCGCGGAGGTGCAGCGCCGGCTCGGGGACTTCCATCAGGAGCGCGGCGAGTGGCGGGCGGCCCTCGATCACTTCGGCCGGTGCCTGCCCGTCTTCGCCGAGCTGGGCGACCGCGAGAACGCGGGCTTCGTCCACCGCAGCCTGGGCTCCGTCCGCGCTGACCAGGCTCAGTTCGATGCCGCGCACCGCCACCTGTCCGAGGCGCTGGCCATCTCGACCCAGCTCGGTGGACGCCGGATCGAGGGCCACACGCTCCACAGCGTCGCGGTGGTGCGCCGGACGCAGCGCTACTGGGGCGCCGACCCGCCCGCACTCATCGAGGGTGACCCGGCGATGACGCGGTTCACGCGCGGCGTCGACGCGGTGGAGCGCTTCGGCGACCAGCCGAGCTACACGTACGCCGTCCACGCCCTCGGCATCGAACGCGGCGAGCAGGGCGACGGCGAGGCGGCGCTGGCCAACCTCGACGCGGCCCTCACGGCGTTCCAGGAGATCGGCGACCAGGCCGGCGAGGCGCAGGCCCGGTACAGCCTCGGGATCGTGACCGCCCGGCGCGGCGACACCGTCACCGCACTCACCTGGTTGGAGCAGGCGCTCGCCCTGTTCCGCACGCACGACCAGCGGTCCTGTGCGGGCGAGGCGCTGGCCCGGATCGGTGACCTCCACGCGACCGCCGGCGACCAGCCAGCGGCCCGGTCGGCGTGGGAGCAGGCGCTCGCCGTCTTCACCACGATGGCCGTGCCGGACGACCCGCGGATCGCCACCCTCCGCGCGAGGTGGTCGTGATCCGCACTCAGGACCACGACCACCTCGGCGACGGTGGTTACCAGCCCCAGAACGGCGTCTGGGTCTGCACGTTCAGCTGGCGCGTGCGGTAGAGGCCAGCGCCGAAGAGCCGCCAGTCCTTCACCTCGAGGACGTCCAGACCCTTCTGGATGTCGCTGGAGTAGATCTTGCCGTTATACCAGTACGCCGACCACGAACCGCCGACGACGAGCCGCTCACTGCTCAGTGGCCCGCGCTCGAAGAACGCGATCTCCTTCGGCCGGTACGGGTTGGTGAAGTCCCACACCGAGATGCCGCCCTGGTACCAGGCCTGCACCATGATGTCCCGACCCGGCACCGGGATCAGCGAACCGTTGTGCGCGACACAGTTCTCCTCGTTCGTGTTGACCCGGGAGATCTTGTAGTAGCTGGCGAACTTCGGCGCCCGCGGGTTGCGGATGTCGTAAATCGCGTCCGCGCCCTTGTTCGGCCCGACGGTCGGGTTGCAGGTCGGACCGCCGCCGCCACCCAGCTCGTCCGTGAAGACCACAGTCGTACCGGCGTTGTTGAACGTGGCCGAGTGCCAGAACGCGAAGTTCGGGTCGGTCACCGACGAGAGCACCTTCGGGTTCGCCGGATCGGCGATGTCGAGGATGATGCCCTGGCCCATGCAGGCGCCGGCGGCGAGGTTCTTCGCCGGGTACGCGGTGATGTCGTGGCAGCCGCTGGTGGCCGACGTCTGGCCCGGGATGCCGGGGAAACCACCGTCCGGGAACAGGACCGGCGTGGAGATGACCTTGGCGTCCTGCGGCGCGCGGTCCGGAATCTCGACGATCGAGATCTTGTCATGCGGCGGCTGGCAGTCCGGGAACGCCGCGTTCGGGCTGTACGAGGAGACGTAGACCAGCGCCCGGTGGTGCCGGCGATCCGGGATCGTGGTGTGGGTGTGCGAGCCGCAGTTGGTCTCGACGCCCTTGATGAAGCGCGGGTGCTCCGGGTCGGAGATGTCGAAGATCCGCAGGCCCTCCCAGGACTCCTTCACCGACGCCGGCTGCGCGATGTTCCCCTCACACTCGGCCTTGTTCCGGGACGAGTCCGTCGAGGTGATGAGCAGGTTGCCCTGCACCGAGACGTCGTTCTGGCTACCCGGGCAGGTGAAGACGGTGGCGACGCGGGGCTTCCGGGGGTTCCGGACGTCGTAGACCGTGAAGCCGTTGTAGTTCCCGTCGATCACGTAGTGGCCGGTGAAGGCCAGGTCCGAGTTGAGCGAATTCTCCGATTCGAACCCGCCTTGCTTCGGGACGTTCGCGAGATGACGAACGTTGTCACTCTTGGCAATCTCGTCCACCGGCAGCGTGGCGCCGGAGTCGTCCATCGCGTCGATCTCTTCTTGGGTGAAGCAGATTTCCTCGTGGCCGTGCTCGTGACCGTCGTCGTGGCCCCCGGTCGAGCAGACCTCCGGATGGGCGAGCGCGGGGCCGGTCGGGGCCACGGCCGTCAGCCCGGCGGCGCCGAGCAGCACGGCGGTGGCGATGGCGGCGGTACGGGCGAATGATCGGGAACTTCGTAACATGTCGGGTCTTCCTTTCCCCGTAGGTGTCACAAAGCTAGTCAAGGTGCTGGAATGGTGTAAAGCGTTGTCAACACGGTGTAACCAACCATCGGCGCTGGCCTGGTGCGTACCGGTTACCCTTGCCGTCGCTGTGTCGATCGCCGAGCGCCCGGGAGTTGCCCACCGATGCAACCGTCACCCCGGGTGCCCGCACGTGCCCTGACCGTCTGGCTGCCGGTGGCGGTCGCCCTCGTGTTCGCGTGGTGGCTCAGCCTTCAGGACGCCCATGCGGACCTGCGAGTCTTCTACGACGCCGGGAAATCGGTGCTCGACGGCGAGAGCCCGTACCCCGATCTCGGCACGGCGGAGGTCTACTCCGAGCACGCGTTCGTCTACCCCATCGCGGCCGTCCTGCCGTTCGTGCCGCTCGCGCTGCTGCCGTGGGGGCTGGCGAAGTTCGTCTTCTACGCGTTGTCCGCCGCCGCGGTCGTGTACGCCGTCCGGCTCACCGGCGCCCGCGCGGCGGCCCCGTACCTGGCCGTGTTCCTCAGTGCGAGCTTCGTCCGCAGCGCCCAGCTCGGCACGCTCAACGCGCTGCTCCTCGCCGGGCTGCTGGTCGCCTGGCACTACCGGGAGCATGTGGCACCGCTCGTCGCGATCCTCACCGCCGTCATCGTGCCGAAGCTGTTCCTCGTGCCGCTTCTCGGCTGGCCGTTCGTGCTGCGGCGCTGGAAGGCGACGGCGCTCGCGTGCGCGGCGATCGGGGCGATACTGCTGGCCGGGTTCGCGGTGGGTCCACTCAGCGCGGGCGACTACGGACAACTGCTGGGCGAGCTGAGCGGACGGCTCGCCCAGAAGGGCTGGGGCCCGTACCGGCTGCTGCTCGACGCCGGCGGCTCGGCCACCGTCGCCCGCGCGGGCGCCTGGGCAATCGCCGGTGCGATCCTCACCGCCAGCTACGGCTGGTACCTGCGGCACCGCGCGGAAGTGGTGCTGTTCAGCGGCGCGATCGTCGCGGCGATCCTGGCCTCACCGATCGTCTGGACGCACTACTACCTGCTGATGTTCGCGCCGCTGCTGGTTGCCAGGCTCAGGGCCCGGTGGCTGGTGGGGTTCGCGGTCGTCACCTGGATCTTCTCCCCGCCCATGGGCACCGGCGCCGTGGCCCGCACGCTGCTGAGCCCGTACGACTCCAACACGCCACGGGCCGCGATCCTCGTCGCCATGCTGCTCGCGAGCTGGGTGCTCGTGCTGGTCATGACCCGTGCGCCGGTGCCGGAACGGGAACTTCAGCCCCAGACGTAGAACGCCCCCACACCGCCGGCCGCGCTGATCGCGAGCAGGGCGGCCAGGGCCAGGATGATCGTCTTCTTGATGATCTTGTAACCGATGTAGGCGACCAGCGCCAGGCCGGCGCAGACGGCACCGATCGTGAACTGGGTCGAGTCGAGGGCAGCCAACTCGGCTCCTTAGGTTTCAGGTGAGCCGGGTTCCGCGTTAGCGTCGCCGGCCCAGTGGGCGAAAGCGCCAAGGTTAGCCAACGACTCACCGTTCTTGACCCGCCACGCCCACTCACGCCGGATTGCAGACGCGAATCCGATCTCCAGCATCGTGTTGAACGTGCCGTCGGCGTACTCCAGGACCGCCCCGAGCAGCCGGTCGATCTCGTCGGGCGTGACGCTGTGCAGCGCAACCCGCCCGACCAGGTAAACGTCGCCGGCCGAGTCGATGCTGAACGCCACCCCGTACATGCGGGCGTTGCGCTGGAGCAGGAACTCGTACAGCGCCTCGCGGTTCTCCTCCGGGTGGCGCATGACGAACGCCTCGACCCGAAGCGCATGCTCGCCGACGATCAGGTTGCAGAGCGTCTTCTGCTTCCGCTCGCCGGGCAGCGTGACCACATACCCGCCGGCCGGCGTGCGCTCGTACTCGATGCCCCGCTCGTCGAGCGTCGCCTCGATGACGTCCGTTGCGCTCACTGTGCTGCCCCTGTTCGCTCTGTCGAGACGCGGCTCACGAGACAGCTTCCACCAGCCGCTCGTCCCGCTGGAGCAGCGCGTCCCGGTAGACGGCGAGGAGGCCGTCGGCGGTGCGCTGCCAGGAGAAGCGTGCCGCATGGGCAGCGGCGCCGGCGGCCAGGGCCCGGCGACGGCGTGGCTCGGCGACCAAACCGCGCAGCACCTGGGCGTACCGGGCGGGATCGTGGCCGTCGACGAGCAGCCCCGAGCGACCGTCGCTGACGGCCGTGACCAGCCCACCGACGGCGGCGGCCACAACGGGCGTGCCGCACGCCTGCGACTCGACAGCGACCAGCCCGAACGACTCGTTGTGGCTGGGCACCACCGTGACGTCGGCGGCCCGGTACAGGGTGGCCAGCTCGTCCGGCGGCAGCGGGGCCACGAACCGCACCACGTCGGAGATGCCGAGTGACGCGGCCAGCTTCTGGAGCTGCTCGGGCTTGTCGAGGCCGGTGCCGCTCGGGCCGCCGCAGACCACGACGGCGAGCCGCTCGCGCAGGTCCGGATCGGCCGTGATCATCTCGGCGGCCGCGTGCAGGAGCACGTCCGGCGCCTTGAGCGGCTGGATCCGACCCACGAAGAGGAGGACGTGTGCGTCGGGCGCGAGCCCGAACCGGCGCCGCGCGGCGAACCGGTCGCCGGGGCAGAAGCGGTCGAGGTCGACGCCGGGCGTCACGGTGGACACCTTCGCCGGGTCGGCGCCGTAGAGCCGCACGAGCTGGCGAGCCTCGTCGGGCGTGTTGGCGACCAGGGAGTCGGCCTCGGTGACGACCTGATCCTCGCCGATGACCCGGGCGCGCGGCTCGGGCCGGTCACCGTCGGCCAAGCTCGCGTTCTTCACCCTGGCGAGGGTGTGCGCGGAGTGGACGAGCGGCACGCCCCAGCGGTCCTTCGCGAGCCAGCCCACCTGCCCGGAGAGCCAGTAGTGCGAGTGGACCAGGTCGTACCAGCCCGGCTCCTGGCTGGCCTCGGCGCGCAGCACCCCGGAGGTGAACGCGCAGAGCTGCGCGGGCAGCTCCTCCTTGGCCAGGCCCTCGAACGGACCCGCATGCACGTGACGGACGGTCACGCCGGGCGCGACCTCGGCCACCGGCGGCTGCTCGGAGGAGGTGGCACGGGTGAAGATCTCCACCTCGACGCCCGCATCGGCGAGCCGCCGGGACACCTCGACGATGTAGACATTCATCCCGCCCGCGTCCCCCGTGCCGGGCTGGTCGAGCGGCGACGTGTGGACGGAGAGCGTGGCGATCCGTCGCAGCAGGCCCGGCCCGGGCCGACGGAATCGAGCGCCGAACGTCAACGCACACCCACCCTCTTGCGCTATCAGGCCATCCGGGCGAACGCCCTTGCGTTCAACGTCGCGCCAACCCGAGTTCTTCCCGCCGTGGCCGGCGCCGCACCCCATTTGTCAGCCGCCACACCACCGGAACAACGGTCGGAGCCGTGCGGAAAGATCGGGCGCATGACGAACGCCACATCCGCACCCCGTCCGGTCGCCGTCGTCACCGGCGCGAGCAGCGGCATCGGCGCCGCGAGCGCGCGCCGGCTTGCCGCCGACGGGTTCCACGTGGTCCTCGGCGCGCGCCGCCGCGACCGGCTCGACGCGCTGGCCAAGGAGATCGGCGGCACCGCGGTGACCCTCGACGTCACGTCGGACGAATCGGTCGCGGCGCTCGTCGACGCCCTGGACGGGCCGGTCCGCGTGCTGGTCAACAACGCCGGCGGCGCGAAGGGGCTCGACCCGATCGAGAAGGCCAGCATCGAGGACTGGCGCTGGATGTACGAGGTGAACGTCCTCGGCACGCTGCGGGTGACGAAGGCGCTGATCCCGGCGCTGGAGGCGTCCGGCGCCGGGCATGTCGTGGTCATGGGATCGACCGCTGGGCGCGGAGTCTACGAGGGCGGTGCCGGGTACACCGGAGCGAAGCACGCGATCGCCGCCTTCACCGAGACACTGCGACTGGAGCTGAACGGCCGGCCGATCCGGATCACCGAGATTGCTCCAGGCATGGTGCGCACCGACGAGTTCGCGCTGGTCCGGTTCGAGGGCGACACCGACCGTGCGGAGAAGGTCTACGAGGGCGTTGCCGAACCGCTCACCGCCGACGACATCGCCGACTGCGTCTCGTGGTGCGTCACCCGGCCGCCGCACGTCGACATCGACCTGCTCGTGGTCCGGCCGCTCGCGCAGGCGTCGAACTACAAGGTGCACCGGGAGCGGTGACGCGCAAACCACGGCTCGCCGCCGGACGGGCCCGTGCGCTGGGCCTACCCACCCGCGGCACCACCAACCCGAACCGGCTGCGCCGGGTGGACCGCTGGCTGGTCGCCGCCCACGCCGGCCTGCTGCGCAGCGCTGCCGATCCGCTGGTGGTCGACCTCGGCTACGGCTCGTCGCCGGTGACCTGCGTCGAGCTGGCCACGCGGCTGCGGGCGGTGCGGCCCGACGTCCGGGTGATCGGGTTGGAGATCGACGCCTCGCGCGTGGAGGCCGGGAAGCCAGTCGAGGATCCGCCGTGGCTGGAGTTCCGCCGCGGCGGGTTCGAGCTCGCCGGGCTGCGGCCGCTGGTGGTACGTGCCATGAACGTGCTGCGGCAGTACGACGAGCCGGTCGCGGCGTCGGCCTGGGCGACGATGCTGGCCCGGCTCGCGCCCGGCGGGCTACTCGTCGAGGGCACCTGTGACGAGTTGGGCCGGCTCGGTGGCTGGGTGACGCTCGACTCTTCCGGTCCGCTGACGCTGACGTTCGCCGCACACCTGGCCACGCTGGAGCGCCCGTCCACGCTGGCCGAGCGGCTACCGAAAGCACTGATCCACCACAACGTACCTGGTCAGCCCATACATGCCCTGCTCACCGCGTTCGATGCGGCCTGGGACGCGGCCGCGCCGCTGGCGCCGTTCGGGCCCCGGCAGCGTTGGGTCTCCGCCGTCCGCGCACTCGCCGCCGACGGCTGGCCCGTCCGGGGCGGCCGCGACCGGTGGCGACTCGGCGAGGCGACGTTCGCCTGGTCGGCGGTGACCGCCGTCAGAGGGTGACGCCGACTAGCACGGGCTCGTTCACCAGGCGGACCCCGAACGCGGCCTCGACGCCGTCCCGGATCTCCCGCGCGAGATCGAGCAGGGCCGAAGTGCTGCCGCCGCCACGGTGGGTGAGGGCCAGCGTGTGCTTCGACGAGATCGCCACACCGTCCCGGCCGTACCCCTTGGCGAAGCCGGCGCGCTCGATCAGCCACGCGGCTGACGTCTTGACCCGATCCGGCCCGTCCGGCCACTGCGGCGGCACGACGCCGTCGCCGAGCCGCTCGCCGCACCGCTCCAGCAACGCGTCCCACGCAGCGGCCGGCAGGACGGGGTTCATGAAGAATGAACCGACGCTGCGGGTGTCCGGATCGTCCGGGTCGAGCACCATGCCCTTACCCCGCCGCAGCCCGAGCACGGCATCCCGGATGTCCCCGAGCGGCGCCGCGCCACCGGCCTCGACGCCCAGCACCCGGCTCAACTCGCCGAAGCGCAGCGGCCCACCGTTGCGGTCCGGTCGCAGCGCGTAGGTGACCTCCAGCACGACGTGCCGGTCGTGCCCCTTGAAGGCGCTGTGCCGGTACCCGAATCCGCACTCGTCCGGGCTGAGCGTGACCACCTCGTCGGTGTGCCGGTCGTAGACGGCGACCGCCCGGATCGTCTCGGCCACCTCCTGCCCGTACGCGCCGACGTTCTGGATCGGCGTGGCCCCGGCCGAACCGGGAATTCCGGACATGCACTCGATGCCGGCCAGCCCCTCGGCGACGCAGTGCGCGACCAGGTCGTCCCAGCCGTGCCCGGCGGCGACGGTCAGCTCGACGTGGTCACCGCGGCGCTCCGCCCGTATCCCGGTGGAGCGGAGCAGCACGACGTCGCCGTCGAAGCCCTCGTCGGCGACCACCACGTTGCTGCCGCCGGCGAGTACCAGGACCGGTCGGTCCGCCTTGTCGGCAGCGCGAACCGCCTCGACGGTCTCGTCGGGGTCGGTGACCTGGACCAACGCTGCGGCGGGGCCGCCCAGGCGCAACGTGGTCAGCGGGCTGATCGGGGCTTCGGACTCGGCGTGCACGGGCTAGACGATAGGGCCTGCGGCCGGGGAACCATTCCTCGGCCAGGGGCCCTAGGCTGACCGTATGAGCGCACCGGACCGAAGCAAGGACTTCTGGCTGGCGGCGCTGCGCCGCGAGGGCGCCGCCTTCCGCGCCGCCGCCGACCCGTCGCAGTTCGACGCGCCGGTCCCGCCGTGTCCTGAATGGACGTTGCGGGACCTCGTCGGGCACCTCGCCTCGGTGTACCGGCGCCAGCGGGAGCACCTGGTTCGCGGGGTGACGAGCAAGCCGGAGGGGCCTTTCCCGGATCCGCCGCAGGGCGACGACGCGGCGCTGCTCGACTGGTGGGACGAGGCGTACCAGCAGCTGATCACGTCGCTGCAGGACGTCGATCCCGAGATGCCGGCGTGGAACTGGTCCGTCCAGCCACCGAAGGCGGTCTTCTGGCACCGCCGCATGGCGCACGAGACCGCGATCCATCGCTGGGACGCCCAGGTCTCGGTGGGCCTTCCCGAGCCGATCGAGACCGCGCTCGCCGTGGACGGTGTCGACGAGGTGCTCGACACGTGGCTCCCGGCCGGCCGCCGCAAGGGCCCGTCTGACCGCACCGGCGTGATCCGGTTAGAGGCGAGCGACGCCGAGGCGCGCTGGGCGGTCCGGCTGCGCAGCAACGGCGGCGTCACGCTGCTGGACACCGACATCTGGTTCGACGACGAACCCGACGCCCAGGCGGCCGCGATCGGCGCTGCCAGCGATCTCGACCTGGCGCTGTGGGGCCGGGTGCCGCTCACCGTCCTCACGCTGCAGGGAGACGCCGGACTGGTGAGCGCCCTCCGCACCGGCTGACCCGCCGGCTCAGCTCACCAGCACGACCTCCAGTGTGCGTGGGCCGTGTACGCCCTCGACCCGGTTCAGCTCGATGTCACTGGTCGCCGACGGTCCACTGATCATCGTGATCGGCCGGGTGCCGTCGAGCCGGGCGAGCGCTTCGGGCACGGCACCGACCACCTGATCGGCCCGGACGACGCACAGGTGGTAGTCGGGGACCAGCGTCAACGCGCGCCGGCCCTGGTCCGGCCCGCCGTCGAGGATGATCGTGCCGGTGGCGGCGACGGCCACGGCGCAACCCGTGACGACGCCATCGAGCCCGTCGAGGACGTGCAACTCCAGCGGCGGATCGTCGCTGATCACCTCGACGGACGCGCCGTCGAGCCACGCGGGCGGCAACCCCGGCGGGGCGACGATCCGGCGGGCACCTCGATCGGCAAGAGCGAGCGCCAGCGTCGCGGGTAGGCCGTCGAGGTCGGTCCAGCGGACGAGCGCCCGGTAGTCGACCAGCCGATCAGTGAACACCTCGGTGTCGTCGTCGGTGAAGTGCTGGTACTCCCGGCGAACCAGCACGTCCTCGGGCCGCTCGTCCGGCGAAACGTCGGCGAGCGCGTACCGCAGCCGCGCCAGGATCTCGTCGCGGGCCAGGCTCACGGGGCCGCCTCCTCGCCTCGGGTCCGGCGCCACCACGCGCGGAACGACTCGGCAGGGACCGTCGGGGCATCGCGCGCGGACGTCCAGGCGGACAGCGGCGGTGGCAGCGCGCGGATCTTGTCCGCCCCGAGCGCCACCGACGCGCTCCCCAATCCGGCTAGCCGTTGCGCCGCCTCGTACCGCTGCGGGTCCGCGAAGATCCAGCCCATAGCCTGCATCGCCAGCTGTTCGGCGGTCGGGACGAGGCGACCCCGCCGAGAGTCCACGACCTGCCCGCGCAGGTGGACCAGTACCTCCGGAATGTTGATCTTCACCGGGCAGACGTCGTAGCAGGCCCCGCAGAGCGACGACGCGTACGGCAGCGTGGGGTTGGCCTCGACGCCCGTGAGCATCGGCGACAGGATCGCGCCGATCGGGCCTGGGTAGACCGAGCCGTATGCATGCCCGCCGGTGCGCTCGTAGACCGGGCAGACGTTGAGGCACGCCGAGCAGCGGATGCACGCGAGCGACTGCCGGCCGATCTCGTCGGCGAGCACCGCCGAGCGGCCGTTGTCGAGCAGCACCACGTGCACGTCGGAGGGCCCGTCGCCGTCGTGGGCACCGGTCCAGAGCGACGTGTACGGGTTCATCCGCTCGCCGGTGGAGGAGCGCGGCAGCAGTTGGAGGTACACCTCCAGATCGGCCCACGTGGGCACCAGCTTCTCGATGCCGACGATCGAGATCAGCGTCTCGGGCAGCGTGAGGCACATCCGCCCGTTCCCCTCCGACTCGACGACGCACAGCGTGCCGGTGTCGGCCACCGCGAAGTTCGCGCCGGAGATCGCCACCTTGGCGCTGAGGAATTTCTCCCGCAGATGACGGCGGGCGGCCATGGCCAGCTCGCGCGGCTCGTCCGACAGTCCGCTGTCGACGCCTGGCATCTCGGTGACGAAGATTTCCCTGATCTCCGACCGGTTCTTGTGGATGGCTGGGACGAGGATGTGCGACGGCTCGTCGTGTCCCAACTGGACGATCAGCTCGGCGAGGTCCGTTTCGATCGCCGCGATACCGACCCGTTCCAGCGCCTCGTTGAGGCGGATCTCCTGCGTCACCATCGACTTGACCTTGACCACCTCGCGCTCGCCGGTGGCGCGGACGAGCCGGGTGACGATCCGCCGCGCCTCGTACGCGTCGCGCGCCCAGTGGACGGTGCCACCGGCGGCGGTGAACTCCTCCTCGAACCGCAGCAGCAGCGCGGGCAGGTGCCGCAGGGTCCGTTCCTTGATCGCCCGGCCGGCCTCGCGCAGCTCCTCCCAGTCCGGCAGCTCGGCGACGACGGCGGCCCGCTTGCCCCGGATCGTCGTCGTCGCGCGCCGCAGGTTGGTGCGCTGCTGGGTGTCGCCGAGGGCTTCGCGGGCGGCCTTGGGGAACGGTACGCCGCTGGCGAGGTGGCCGGCGCCGTGCTGCGGCGGGCGGGCGTCCGGCATGCCGAGGAAGGTCACCAGCCACCTCCGAGCGGGTTCCGCACAGGTTCGACCACGGCCGACTCGGTGCTCGCCAGGATCTCCGCGAGATGCACGGTCCGGGTGCCGGCGCGCAGCCGGGACAGCCCACCGCCGATGTGCATGAGGCACGAGTTGTCACCGGCTGTGCACACCTCGGCGCCGGTGTCGAGCACGTGCCGGACCTTGTCGGCCAGCATGGCCACCGATGTGTCCGCGTTCTTCACCGCGAACGTCCCACCGAATCCACAACACTCCTCGGCACCGGGCAGTTCGACGAGGTCGATACCCCGGACCGCCCGGAGCAGCGCCAACGGTTTCTCGCCGACCCGCAGCAGCCGTAACGAGTGACAGGTCGGATGGTAGGTGACCCGGTGGGGGTAGTAGGCGCCGACATCGGTGACCTTCAGGACGTCCACCAGGAACTCGCTCAACTCGTGGACGCGCGGCGCCGTCTGCGCCACTGCCGCCCGCAGCCCGCTGTCGCCGCTGACTTCGGCAACCCGGGCGTGGTAGTCGCGCACCATACCGACGCACGACCCGCTCGGGGCGACCACGGCGTCATAACCTTGGAAAACGTCCACGAACCGGCGGACCAGCGGCACGCACTCAGCCTGGTATCCCGTGTTGAAGTGCAGCTGCCCGCAGCAGGTCTGCGCGAACGGGAACTCCACGGTGTGACCGAGTCGCTCCAGCAACCGCACGGTCGCCTTACCCGTCTCGGGGAACACCGTGTCGTTGAAGCAGGTGATGAAGAGCGCGATCCGCAATCGATCCACCCCCACAATAGGTCGGATGAATACCCTAGCTGGCCGTGCCCAACTGAGTCGTGGCCGCCCGATAGGCGTCGTCGCCGAAGAGCACCAAGCGCGCCTCGTCCACGTTCGTGCCGGCGCTGCGGAGGGCGGTCAGCGCCTGTGCCACGGCGTCCTCCAGCGGCCAGCCGTACACCCCGGCGGAGACCAGTGGACAGGCGACCGTCGCCGCGCCCAGCTCGTCGGCGACCCGCAGCGACTCGACATAGCACGAGCGGAGCAGCGCCGAGCGGTCCTCGCTGGTCGAGTACACCGGCCCGACCGTGTGGATGACCCAGCGCGCCGGCAGGTTCCCGGCCGTGGTCGCCACCGCCTGCCCCGTCGGCAAACCGGCCCCGAGGTGGCCTGCCCGCAACGCGCGGCACTCGGCCAGGATCTCCGGCCCGCCACGCCTGTGGATCGCGCCGTCCACACCGCCACCACCGAGGAGGGACGAGTTCGCCGCGTTGACGACGGCGTCGACATGCTGCTCGGTGATGTCTCCCCGGATCGCGGTGATACGCACCCCGCCAGCCTGCCAGTTCCCCGTCGCCCCGGCACCCGGTGTTCGCGGATATCCCGGCGCCACGCCGCGCTACGCCCGGCGATTTCCGCGAACAGTGATCAGTGCCCGCCTGCGCCACCCAGGTTGACCAGCACCACACCGGCGATGATCAGCGCGATGCCGGCGTAGACCACGGGCCCGATCCGGTCGTGGAATACGACCAACCCGACGATCGTGATGAGCGCGGTGCCGGCGCCCGACCAGATCGCGTACGCCGGCCCCAGACCGAGCCCCTGCTTGAGCGCGTAGGACAGCGCCACGAACGAGACGCCGTACCCGACCACGACCCCGACGCTGGGCCAGAGCCGGGTGAACCCGTCGGACGCGCGGAGCGCACTGGTGCCCGCCACCTCACTGACGATCGCCACCACGAGCAGCAGCAACGCCTGCACGCCCATCTCAGCCCCCCTTGGTCGCTCACGTGACCAGCCGGATGCGCACCCGCCGGAACCCCTTGCCCTTGTTCTCGACCTTGACCACCTGCATCGGCCCGATCTGTTTCGTCGACGCGACGTGCGTGCCACCGTCGGCCTGGGTGTCGAGCCCGACGATGTCCACGATCCGCACCTCGGTCAGCTCGGGCGGCACCAGATTCGTGGCGGTGCGGATGATGTCCGGGATTGCGAACGCCTCGGTCCGCGGCAGCGTCTTGACGTCGATCCGCCGATCGGCCTCGACCTCCACGTTGCACGCCGCCTCGACGCGTGCTTTGAAGTCGGGCGGGATCTCGGGGAGGTTGAAGTCCATCCGGGCCTCGCCGGGCTCCATGTTTCCGCCCGTGACCAGCGCGCTGAAGTCGCGGAAGACGACGCCCGACAGCAGGTGCAACCCCGAATGGGTACGCATCAGCGAGGTACGGCGGTGGTCCTCGATCGCGCCCCGGACGGCCGTGCCGGCGGGCGGCAACGGGTCGCCCTCGGCCGGGATCAGGTAGATCTCGTCGCCGCCGCGCGCGCCTACGATCCGGGTCTGGACGCCGCCCCAGAGGAGCACGCCGTAGTCCGGCGGCTGGCCGCCACCGCCGGGGTAGAACGCTGAACGGTCGAGCACGATCCCGGCGTCCGCCGAGGCCTGGAGTACCGTTGCGTCCCATTCACGCAGCGTCGCGTCGTCGAGGTCGAGCCTGTGGGTGTGTCCGTGGCTGGTTCCCATATCGCCAGCGTAGAGACTGGTCCGATGCATCTGCTCTTCGCGCTGACCGGGCAGTCCGAGGACATCGCCCGGATCGCCGTCGGGGAGAGGGAGGGCTGGTAAGCGTGGGCCGCCCGCAACGGATCGTGCTGCTACGGCACGGTGAATCGCTCGCCAACCTCGACGGCACCGTCTACGAGCGCACGCCCGACCACGCGATCGCGCTCACCCCGAACGGCGTCGAGCAGGCGCGGAAGGTGGGCGCCACGCTCCGGGCGGCGTTCGGCGAGGGGGACGTGCAGGTCTACGTCTCCCCGTACCTGCGAGCGCACCAGACCCTGCGCGCGCTCGGCATCGACGACCTGATCACGCGGGTGTCCGAGGAGCCGCGCCTGCGCGAGCAGGACTGGGCCAACTACCAGGACACCGCCGACATCGCCCGGCAGAGGGTACTGCGCGACACTTACGGCCACTTCTTCTACCGCTTCACCGACGGCGAGTCCGGCGCCGACGTCTACGACCGGGTCAGCTCGTTCCTGGAGACCCTGCACCGCCAGTTCGCGCGCGACGACTATCCGGACAACGCGCTGATGGTCACGCACGGGCTGACGATGCGACTGTTCTGCATGCGGTGGTTCCACTGGTCGGTGGAGTATTTCGAGTCGCTGCGGAATCCGGGAAACGGCGAGTGCCGGACGCTGCTCCGCGGCTCGGACGGCAAGTACGCCTTGGACACCCCGTTCGAGCAGTGGCGCCCGTCCACGCCGTGATGAAGGTGCCCTCCATGGGCCGCTAGCCCAATGAAGGGCACCTTCATCAACACACAAGGGCGGCGCTCAGGAGTTGAGGAACGTCGCGATCCGGGCGCGGAGGTCGGCCCGAGCGGTCCAGAGGACGCCGGGCTCGTCGTAGACGTGCAGGGTCGCCGACGGGAGCAGGCCGGCGAGACGCTCGGCCACGTCCACCGGGTGCTGCGGATCGCCCTGGCAAGCCAGCACCAGCGCCGGCGCGGTCACTTTCCGGAGCGCCTCGGCGTCGGCCAGCGCGGTGAGGTCGGGCAACGTCCGTAGCCCTGTGGCGATGCCGTGGTGGCCGCGCAGGGCGGCGACCCGCTGCCGGACGTACGCCCGCGCGGCTGGCGTACCGGCGGCGGACGGCGGCACCTCCCGCGCGACCACTTCGGCCAGCCGCTCGTCCGGCCCGGATTCGACGGCATGAGCGAGTGCGGTCAGCCGCTCCCGCGCGGCCGGTGCCCGCGGCGTGTCGAGCACGGCCGGCAGGAAGAACACGAGCCGCTCGAACCGGTCAGGATCGTCGGCGAGGAGCCGGCAGAGCGCGCCCGCCCCCATGCTGACGCCGAGCGCGCGCTGTGCACCGTGGGCATCGGCGACGGCCTTCAGGTCAGCGGCGAGGCCGGCGTAGTCCCACGCCGTCGTGGCCGGCGCCGACGCACCATGACCACGGAACGCGAAGAAAACCTTGCTGCCCGCGACGGCGCTGCCGAGCGGCCGCGTATCGGGGATGCCACCGGCCAGGCCGTGCGCGAAGACAGTGACCGGCTCACCGCCGCCGGTGACGAGGCACTCCAGCCCGTCTACCAGCTTCCGCCGCCGTTGGTGATCTCGCGGATCGCGGGCCGGATGTCGAGCAGGTACACCAGCGCGGCCGTCAGCGCGATCAGCGTGAAGAGCGGCAGGATCGCGAAGAAGACCATCGAGAGCAGCAGCGTGCCGCCGATCAACGCCAGCCAGAGCCCCTTGGAGAGCGTGCCGACCGCGTTGAACGCGTCGGGGCGCTGGACGGCGCAGTGGACGAACGCCCACGCCTCCAGCCCCAGGCTCACGATGAGGATGACAAGGTTGATCCCGGCAACGACCTGTGCGGCCCAGCTCGCGGATTGGGACATAGGCCAAGAGTATCCGGGTCACTCACGCCCGTCCCGCCAGACCCTGTTTGCGGTGCCAGGTTGGTCTCAGCCGGCGAGGGCGGGCACTCGCTCGGGCTCGCCCGCGGGCGTGTCCCGCAGCAGCTCCGCCAGCTCTGCTGCCAGTTCCTCCTCAGGCGACGGCCGCGCGGGCGCGCGGGCGGTCAGCCACCAGGCACCGAGCACCACCGGGTAGACGAAGTACCCGAAGCGGGTGGACGGGGCCAGGACGAACGCCAGCGACAGCCCGACGCTCGCCAGCAGGGCCGCCGACGGCACCGAGCGCGGTGGCCGGCGCACCAGGTACCCGACGAACAGCGCTCCGGCGACGAGCAGCAGCCCCAGCGCGGCCTGGTGGCCGTACGGTCCGGCGCGTTCGATCCAGTAGCCGAGCATCGGGCTGGCGGCCGGCGTGCGCAGCTCGGTCATCCCGAACGGGAAGCGGAACAGGTGCTCGACCAGGCGATCCGGATCGGCCACGAGGTACGGCACGACGAACCCGGCGACCACCAGCGCCGCCGTCCCGACGAACCGCGCCGCCGGCCGCCAGCCGAGGACGACGACCAGCGCGACCGCGAGCACCGCGATCACGGGCCACGCGGTGAGCTTCATCGCCGCCGCGACCCCGACCGCCGCCCCCGCCCAGCCGACGGCCCGGCGCTCGGCGAGGACGAACCCGAGGATCAGCAGCGCGAGCACCGGTACGTCGTCGCCGCCGGTCGCCACGGGCAGGGCGAGCAGCGGGGTGAGCAGGAGGAGTTGCAGGCCACGGATCGACGGCGGCTGGGACCACCGGCGCAGAGCGAACGCCGCCGCCAGCAGGACGGCGCTGGCCAGCAGGAACACGACCCGGACATCGGTGACCGCGGACGCTCCGACGACCGCACGCGGCAGCCCGAACAGCGCCATCGCCGGCAGGTACGGGTAGTACGCGTGGGTGGAGTGGGCGACCGCGAGTTCGGCGAGGTCGGCGTACGGGCTACCGCTGCCGAGCAGCCGCCCGCCGGACGCCTCGATCACGGGTACCTCGCCCACCGAAGTACCCGTTTCGCCTGCGGCACGCAGCCCCACGAGCAGCAGCATCGGCAGCAGGACGGCGGTGAGCGTGACGAGCGCCAGCACGCCGAGCCGGATCGGCCGTCGCACGGCGTGACCGAAATGTCGCACCGCGAAGTACCCGGCGAGCGCGAGGACGACCCCGCCGGCGTACCCAGGCGCAGCAATCGCGCCCCAGTTGCGGTGGCTCGGGATGCCCGAACCGGCCGCCGTCACGGCGGCGAACACCGCCAGTGCCGCGTAGATCAGCGCGTCGCCGCGCTCGTGCCGCATCCATCGCAGCGCACTCATACCGACCCCGTCCTCGCAGGCCAGCCCCCGAGTGCCGCCCGTCCGATGGCAGCGTAGGGAACGCGCGCTACCCCGGGCGTCCCGCGAAGGGATGGCGTCGTACTCCCCCGCTAGGTGGAGACCGGCCCTGGGAGTGCCCGTCGACAGCAGGAAGCGCCGCCCTCCGGTTGGTACCCGGAGGGCGGCGCCCCTGGTTAGTTACGTGCGGTAACTCAGTTGCTGGCCGGCTTCGCGTCGACGGCCTTGGCCGGGGCCTTCTTGGCGACGGCCTTCTTGGCAGCCGGCTTCTTCTCGGCGGTGGCGCCGTCGGCCTTCGGCGCCGGGGTCTTGGAGACGACCTTCTGGCCACGCTCGACCAGCTCGTCGTAGACATCGACGGCCTTGTGCTGGGCGGTCTCGACGTTCTTCTTCACCGCGGCGGTGACGTC
>Ga0210378_10000173_pt1 | contig 30701 bp, 22 predicted proteins | sample PLM1_60_b1redo_FD_155465 | JGI IMG/M metagenome (GOLD analysis project Ga0210378, IMG submission 155465) | Groundwater sediment microbial communities from an aquifer in East River, Colorado, USA - PLM1_60_b1 redo | ecosystem: Environmental > Terrestrial > Soil > Riparian zone | place: USA: East... | reverse complement strand
TTCCGCAAGGCCGCCTGGCGGCTGCCGGCGCTCGCCGATGTCGCAGTGCTCCGGTTCAACCTGCGCGGCACGTCGTCGGAGCGCGGCACCAGCGACGGCGAGTTCGACGGCGCCGACTCCGAGCGCTTCGACGTCGCCGCGGCGATCGAGTACGCCGAGTTCCACGACCTGCCCGTGCCGTGGCTGGTCGGCTGGTCGTTCGGCACCGATCTGGCCCTGAAGTTCGGCTGCGACCCGACCGTCGTCGGCGCCATCCTGCTCTCGCCGCCGCTGAAGTACACCACCGACGAGGAGTTGGAGCCATGGGCACGCTCCGGCAAGCCGGTCATCGCGCTGGTGCCCGAGTTCGACGACTACCTCCGGCCGCAGGAGGCGGCTCGCCGGTTCAGCCGGATCCCGCACGCGAAGGTCATCGGCGTCGAGGGAGCCCGCCACCTCTGGGTGGGGTACGCCGAGACCGTGCTCGACCAGGTCGTCCGGCGGGTGTCGCCGAAGAAGTACCCGCTCCCGCGTGAGTGGGACGGGCCAAGCGAGACCGGCGACGCCAGCGCGTACGCCGACCGCACGCTCGCCGTCTTCGCCGACACCCCCGTGCCCGGTGCCGAACCAACCGATCCCAAGGAGAACCTGTGACCCAGCCCGATTCCCGCTCCCAGCCGCTCGGGCCCGAGAACGCCGGCTTCGACCTGACCGGCCGCACCGCGCTCGTGACCGGCGCCTCCCGCGGCATCGGCCGGGCCATCGCCGTGGCGTTCGCCGCCCACGGTGCCGACGTCGCGCTCGGCGGCCGCGACACCACCGCGCTGGACGAGACCCGGGCTGCCGTCGAGGCGCACGGGCGCAAGGCCATCGTGCTGCCCGCCGACGTCACCGACCCCGAAGCCGTGCAGGGCATGGTGGACGCCGCGATCAGCGGGCTCGGCCACCTCGACACGGTCGTGAACAACGCGGGTGGCAACAACTTCATGATCCCGTTCGCGCAGGTCCGGCCCAGCGGGTGGGAGAAGGTGATGCGCCTCAACCTGGACTCGGTCGTGCAGGTCTCGCGCGCCGTGGCACCGCACCTGCTGGAGCGCCGCACCGGCTCGATCATCAACGTCTCCTCGGTCACCGGGCTGATGGGCGTGCCGCTGATGTCGCACTACGCCACCGCCAAGGCAGCCGTGATCGCGCTCAGCAAGAGCCTCGCCGTCGAGTGGGCCTGGGCCGGCGTGCGCTGCAACGCGCTCGTGCCGGGTTGGGTAGCCACCGAGCTGACGGAGTTCGCCCGAGGCGACGCCGGCATGGAGCAGGGCCTGCTCTCCCGCGTCCCGATGCAGCGGTGGGCCACGCCTGAGGAGATCGCCGGCCCGGCCGTGTTCCTTGCCTCGGACGCCGCCTCGTTCATCACCGGCCATGCGCTGGTCGTGGATGGCGGCCTGGCGGCTGGTTGATCCTGTTGTGGACGCCGGCCCGGCAGGCGTAAGCCGGTTCCTGCCGGGCGTACGGTATAGGCGTTTTGGGTGTTTATGTAGTTGACGTGGAGTTCCCCCGTGGACGGCCGCCCCGGCGGTACGGTCTGGGGATGACCGTTGCGCTGCACCACACAGAGTCAGGCGAAGGAATTCCCGTCGTCCTGCTGCACGCGTTCCCCCTCTCGTCGGCGATGTGGGCCGGCCAGCGCACCGGGCTGGCTGAGCGTCATCGGGTGATCACGCCGGACCAGCGCGGGTTCGGCGGTACGCCGCTCGGCGGCGACCCGGCGTCGTTGGCCAAGCCGTCGCTGGCGACCGTCGCCGACGACCTGGTGCGCTTCCTCGACGGCCTCGGCCTCGACCAGGTGGTCCTCGGCGGGCTGTCGATGGGTGGGTACGTGGCGATGACGCTGCTCCGCCGCCACCCCGAGCGCGTCCGCGCGCTGGTGCTGGCCAACACGAAGGCCAGCGCCGACCCGGAGCCCGCCGCGGCCAACCGGGAGCGGATCGCGGCGGCGGTGCTGGCTGCCGGCTCGTCCGAGCTGCTCCTCGACGAGGTCTTCCCGAAGCTGCTGAGCCCGACGAGCACGTCGAGCCGCCCGGACGTCATCGAGTTCGTGCGTGACCTGGTGCTCCAAGCGCCGCCGGCCGCCGTCGCGTGGGCGCAACGAGCCATGGCCGCACGGCCCGATTCGTTCGACACACTGCGGGCGGCGACCGTCCCCGCGCTGGTCATCGCCGGCGAGGAGGACCAGCTGATGGCCGCCGACGACGCCGAGGCGATGGCCGACGCGCTGCCGAAGGGCCGGCTCGTGCGGATCCCGGGCGCTGGTCACCTGTCAGCGGTCGAAGACCCGGCCGCGTTCAACGCCGCCGTCGGCACGTTCCTGGACGAGATCTAGAGGGGCACTAACGCTGCTGACTGATGTTGCAAATCCCGGACAGGTGTCCGGGATTTGCAACATAGGTCAACGACGAATGGCAGCCCCGCTGGGTTACACGGTGTCCTGCCGGGGGATCACCACTTCGCGGACGATCAGCTGGACGGCCGCGCAGACCGGGATCGCCAGTAGGGCGCCGATGATCCCGAGCAGCGAGGCGCCGAGGAGCACCGAGACGATGGCCGCCAGGTCGGAGACGTTAACCGACCTGCGCATCACCCGCGGGTAGATGATCCAGTTCTCGAGCTGCTGGTACGCCACGAAGAAGATCAGCGCCGCGACCCCGACCGGGACCGACACGAAGAACGCCACGATCACGACGACGACGGCACCGAGCGTGGCGCCGATCTGCGGGATCAGGTCGAGGATCGCCACGACGAGTGCCAGCGCGAACGGGTACGGGATGTCCGTGATCCACATGAACGTGAACGACGAGACACCGGCGATCGCGGCGATGATCACCGCACCGGACAGGTAGCTGCCGACCCGGGCGAGCATCTCGTCGCCGAGAAGCTGGGTGCGCTCGCGGCGCGTGGCAGGCACCAACCGGTACGCGCCGTTCTTGAGGCGGTCGAACGCGGCGAGGAAGTAGAACATCAAGATCAGGCCGGTGACGATGTTGAAGAGCGTGCCGAGGACCAGCCCGACCCCGCCCAGCACGCCGCCGACGGCCTTCGACGCGTTCTCGCCCGTCGCCGCCGTCTTCAGCTTGTCGAGCAGGTCGAAGCGCTCATTCAGGTCGTTGAGTACCTGGTTCTTCTTGAGATCCTCGATGTAGCCGGGGAGTGCCGTGGACAGGCCGTCGGTCTGATCCACGATCGGCGGGGCGAGAGCGAAGATCATGCCCGTGACGACGCCGACCGCGGCCAACCCCACGACCGCCACCGCGAACCCGCGCCGCAGCCCCCATCCCTTGAGCCGGACCACCGCCGGGTTGAGCCCGATCGCCAGGAACGCCGCCACCAGGATCAGCAGCAGGATCGACCAGACGCTGACCACGGCCTTGTACACCGCCCACGCGGCCAGCACGCCGAGCGCGCCGGTGAAGCCGACGAAGAACGGCGAGTAGCGGTCGAGCGGCTTGCCGCGGGTGCCGAACCGGCCGGCGGGACGGTCGTCCTCCCTGCCCGGCACGAGGATCGCCTCCCGCGCGTCGGCGATCGCCTCGGCGATGTCCTCCAGCGCGTCCGCGGTCTCGGCCCGCAGCTCAGCGGTGGTGGCTGCGGTGGCTGCGGCCTCAGCCGGCGGTGCGGTCGTGCCGGACCCGGCTTCCGCGCCGGCCGGCTCCGGCGCGGCTGACGTCTCCCCGTGCGTGGACATCGAGGCTCCCCTTCAGGCGGTGCAACTGGCACCGGCAGCCTACGGGCCGCCGGTGGGGCCGCTACGGGCGCTCGCCGCCGGCATCGTCCGGCGCCGACGGCTCGGACGGGTCGACGGGTACCTTCGGCGCCCACCAGCTACCGGGCGGGGGCGCAGGCAGGCGCTCGTCCTTGGCCTCGGTGCTCGACGGGGTGGTGCTGGCCTGGGCAGTCTCGGCTGCGACGCTGGACGGGCGCGGGCGGGGGCTCGGCTTGGGACGCGGACTCGGACGCGGTGACGGGTTCGCGACGGCGGCAGAGCGGGACTCCGCACTGGTCGGCGACGGGATCGTTGGGCGGGTCGTCGTCGTGGTGCCGCCGCCGGTCGGGGTGTTGCTGGCCGCGCCGGCGTTGGTGGTCCCGGCCGCGTTGCGGAGCCGGTTGAGGAGTGGGCCGGGTTCGTCGTCGGTGTCGCCGGCAGCGGAGCTGGTCGGGCCGCCGCCAGGAGCGGGGGAGCCGCCGCCGGGCATGCTCTCGTCCGGCGCCGTACGGCCGGTGGCGTTCGAGCCGGTGGCGCTACCGCCATCGCGGGGTCCGTCGGAGGTATCCCGGCCGCTGGGGCGGTTCGGTGGCGGGGTGGTGGTGGCGGGCCTGGTCAGCCGGGCGATCAGCGTCGCGAGGTCGGTGTCCTCCTCGGAGCCGGGCGGCGGCTGCAGGTACGGCGTCGTGGGCGTGAGCGTCAGGCCGATGTCCGAGAGCGACGGGATCGCGGAGGTCGAACGCAGGTTCGCGGCGTCGCGGGTTGGCCGGGGCTTCGGCTTCGGCGGGTCCGTGGGAGCGGCGCGGGCGCCCGGCTCGGCGGGGTCCGCTGCGGAAGCGTCGGCAGGCTTTCCGGCGAGCGCGTCGGCCAATGCGGAGGTCGGGATCTCAGTCAGCGCTTCAGCCGCCGCCAAGGCCTGGACGCCGCCCGCTTCGGGAGCCACGCTGCCGGGCTCCTCCGCGGCGTCGGCCTCCACGGTTTCGGTCGCGTCGGAGCTGGTCGAAGGGGCGTCGTCCACGTCCGAGCCGGAGTCGTCGCCGGAGTCGCCGCCCAGGTCAAGGCCCGGCAGGGCGAACCCCATCCCGCCGCCGGAGAGCATCTCGCGCATCCGGGTGAGCTGCGCGGTGATGTTGTCGCGCTGCTCGGTGAGACGGTTGACGTCAGCCCGGATCGCCGTTGACTCGGCGGTGGCCGCGCTGATCATCCGCTCGGCGAGCGCCTTGCTGGCTTCCAGCGTTGCCTTGCTGCTCCGGTTGGTGCTGGTGCTGAGCTGCTCGGCGTGCTGCTCGGCGTCCGTACGGATGCGCGTGGCGCTCTCCTCGGCTTCCCGGGTGAGCCGCTCCGCGTAGGTGTTGGCCTCCGCCGTGACCTGGTCGGCCTCGGTCACGGCCTGCTGGATCATCCGCTCGGCCTCGGTGGCGGCGTCGGAGGTGACCTGGCGGGCGGCGTCCTCGGCCTCGTTGGTGAGGCGGGTGGCCCTCTCGACCGCGTCCGGCAGGACCCGCTCGGCAGCCCGCTCGGCCTGAGCGCGGATCGTGCGGGCGGCGTCCTCGGCCTCGGTCCGGACCCGGTTCGCCTCGGCCTCGGCTTCGCCCTTGAGGCGCGTCGCCGTCGCGTTCGCCTCGGCCCTGACCTGGTTCGCTGTTTCGCGTGCCTCGGTCGTGACCCGTTCGGCCAGCGCGTTCGCCTCGCGGATGACCCGCTCGGCGGTCGCGTTGGCCTCGGCAGTGACCTGCTCGGCCGTCGCGGTGGCTTCACCGGTGACGCGCTGCGCCGCCGCGGTCGCCTCGGCCTTGACCTTCTTCGCCGACTCGTTGGCCTGGGCCGTGAGGCGTTCGGCCAGCGCATTGGCGCCCGTGGTGACCCGTTCGGCGGTGTCGTGGGCCTCCGCGGTGAGCCGCTGCGCCTCGGCGCCGGCCTCCTCCGTGACCCGCGCGGCGTGCGCGTCGGCGGTGGCGGTGACGGTCCGCGCGGCCTCGTGCGCCTCGCTGGTGACCCGGCTGGCGCGCGCCTCGGCCTCTGCCGTGACCCGGCGTGCATTGGCGTCCGCCTCGGCCCTGACCTGGCGGGCGTGGGCGTCGGCCTCGGTGGTGACCCGTTCGGCGGTCTCGGTGGCATTGGCCGTGGCCGTCCGGGCCGCCTCCTGCGCCTCGCTGGTGAGCCGCTGGGCGGCGGCTTCGGCCTCCGCGACGAGCGTCCGCGCGTGGGCGTCGGCCTCGGCACGGACCCGCTGCGCCTGCGCTTCGGCCTCGCGGGTGACGCGCTGGGCAGCGGCGGCCGCCTCGCTGGTGAGCCGGTGCGCGGTGGCGGCGGCTTCGGCGCGCATCCGGTCGGACGCCTCGGTGGCTTCGTTGGTGAGCCGCTGCGCTTCGGCGGCCGGTTCGCGGACGAGCCGTTCCGCGGTCTCCTCCGCCTCGCGGACGAGCCGTTCCGCGTACGCATCGGCCTGGGCCCTGACCGTGCTGGCGGCCGTCGTGGCCTCGGTGGTGACCCGTTCGGCCGCGCCGGTGGCCTCGGTGGTGACGAGTTTCGCCTTGGTGGCGGCCTCGCTGGTGAGCCGTTCGGCCGTGGCTCGCGCCTCCCGGGTCAGGCGTTCGGCGGTGCTGGTGGCTTCGCTGGTGACCCGCTGCGCGGTCTCGCGCGCCTCGGTCGTGACGCGCTCCGCCTCCGCGGTGGATTCGCTGGTCATCCGCTCGGCCGCCGCGGTGGCCTCGGCGGTGACGAGCCTTACCTTCGTGGTGGCGTCGCTGGTGAGCCGTTCGGCCGTGGCTCGCGCCTCCCGGGTCAGGCGTTCGGCGGCGCTGGTGGCTTCGCTGGTCAGGCGCTCCGCTTCGGCCTGGGCGTTCGCCCGCAGCGTCGTCGCCTTTTCGTCCGCCTCGGCCAGGGCCTTGGCGGCCTGGACGGTCGTGCGTTCGGCCGCGGCCAGCGCGCGGCCGGCCTCGGCTTCCTCCTCCTCCAGCTGCTCGCGGAGCGCCTGGAGCCGTTCGAGCAGGTTCTTCTCGGCCGCGGCCTTGCGGTCGGAGAGGACGTCGTCGAGTTCGTCGGAGATCTGCTGGGCTTCTTCCTCAGCCCGGTCGACGAGCGCCGTGGCCTTGGCGCGCGCGGCTTCCAGCTCGTCCTCGGCCTCGGCCCGGATTTCCTCGGCGTCCGCGCGGGCCAGGTCGAGCATCTGCTCGATCTTGGCGGCGGCGGCCGCCGCCGGACCCTGGATCGCCGCGATCTGTTGGCGCAGCGCGTAGACCTCGCTCTGCAGCCGTTGGACCTGCGCCGCGTACGCCTGTGCCTGGGCGTACGCGGCGTCACGGTCCGCAGCCAGCGAAGCGAGGTTCTGGTCGACGTTGGCGAGTGTCTCCTCCACCTGCCGGCGGTCGTAACCGCGCAGCACAACATCGAACGACTGCACCGAAGGGCCGTCGTTCATGTGGAAGAGGTCGTACTCGTCCTCCTGCGCCATGTACTCATACTCACACGCTCATGCGTCTCGCTCGGGGTCGAGCGAGACGCGCCCACCGGGGATGCTTCGTCTCAGCGCTTGCTGCTGGCACCGTTCGCGCTGGCGTTGGAGGACTCCGGGTCGAAGTCGGACGTGTCCTTCTCCACCGTCGCCATCGCCTTCGCCGCCGGAGCTGCCGCCGCCCCGCCGCCCACCAGGCCGGCGAGCATCTCCCGCAGCTGGCCGAGCTGGCTGGTGATCGCGTCGCGCTGCTTGGTCAGCTCCGCGACCTGGCGCTTTGCCGCCGTCGTGGTCTGCTCGGCGCTGGTCTTGGCGTCGTAGACGAGCCGCTCGGCCTCGGACTTGGCTTCGTTCGTGGTCTTCTCCGCAAGCGCGCGAGCCTTGTCGATGATGTCCTTGGCCTGGGCCTCTGCGGCCTTGCGGCGCGACTCGGTGTGGGCCTCCACCTCGCGGGCGCGAGACTCGGCGGCGCGGGCGCGCTGCTCGGCCTCGGCGACCAGCTTCTGGGTTTCAGCGACCGCCGCGGCGTGCCGCTGCGACTCCTCCTGCTCGGACTTCTCCCGCCGCTCGGCGAGGGTCAGTTCGAGGGCCTGGAGGTCGCGGTCACGCTTCTCGCGGGCCTCCGTGAGGATCTTCGTGGCCTCGGCGCGCTTCTGCTCGGCCTCGCGGGTGGCCTCGGCGCGGAGCGCGTCGGTCTCGCCCTTGACGGTGGCACGGAGCTGGTCGGTCTCGCCCTTGACCTTGGCCCGCAGCTGCTCGGTCTCGGACTTCGCCGTCGACCGGAGCTGGGTGGCCTCGCGCTCGGCGGTGGCCTGCAGCTGGGCTACCTCGCGGTGCACGCGCGCCTTGAGCTCGGCGACCTCGTGGTCGGCCGTGGTGCGGGCCTGGCGGGTCTCGCGGTCCGCGGTGGCCCGCAGCGCGTCGACCTCGCGGGTGACCTCGGAGCGGATCTCGGCGGCGTCGCGCTCGGCGGCGTCCTTGCCGGCGCTGGCCTCGCGCTCGGCGGCGGCCTTGACGGCTTCAGCCTCGGCGCGCGCCTTCTCGGTGAGCTCGCGGGCCTTGAGCCGCGCAGCGGAGAGCGTCTCCTCAGCCTTCTTCTCGGCCTCGCTGCTGTGCTCGTTGGCCTGCTCCTCCGCGAGGCGGAGCAGTTGCTCGACGCGGGTGCCGAGGCCGGACAGCGTGGGGCGCTGGTTCTCCTGCAGCTGCTTCTGCTGGGAGCGGAGCTGCTGCTGGAGGCCGCTCAGCTGCTGCTCGACCGAACGGAGGCGGTGCTGCGCGTCGGTGAGGCGCTGCTCCGCCTCCGTCTTGGAGCTTGACGTCTGCGACAGCTCGGTCGACAGGCGTTGCAGGTGCTCGTTGACCTGGTGCCGGTCGTAGCCGCGCAGGGCGATCGTGAAGTCAGGATTCCCCGAGGATGAGTCGAAGAATGAGACGGAGGACTGTTCGGAGGGTGGCTGCATGGCGTTCACTATCGCAGAACAGGAGGTGGGCTTCTAGCCGTCCTTTTCCCGTCTCAAACGGCCCGGAACCGGTTGATGGCCGCCAAGTGACGGGCTCGGAACTCGGGGTCACGCACGCCTAGCCCCGCCTCGGGCGCGAGCGCGAGGACGCCCACCTTGCCCTGGTGCAGGTTCTTGTGAACGTCGTAAGCCGCCTGCCCGACATCGTCGAGGCTGTATGCCTTGGACAGCGTGGGGTGGATCTTGCCGCGCTGGATCAGGCGGTTTGCCTCCCACGCTTCCCGGTAGTTCGCGAAGTGCGATCCGATGATTCGCTTGAGGTTCATCCACAGGTAGCGGTTGTCGTACTGGTGCATGTAGCCGCTGGTGGACGCGCAGGTGACGATCGTGCCGCCCCGGCGGGCGACGTACGTGCTGGCGCCGAACGTCTCGCGGCCGGGGTGCTCGAAGACGATGTCCGGGTCCTCGCCGCCGGTCAGTTCACGGATGCGCTTACCGAAGCGTTGCCACTCCTTCGGGTCCTGCGTCTCCTCGTCCTTCCAGAACTTGTAGCCCTCGGCGGACCGGTCGATGATCAGCTCGGCGCCCATCTTGCGGCAAAGCTCGGCCTTGTCCGCCGATGACACGACGCATACCGGCGTCGCGCCCGCGCCGAGCGCCATCTGGGTGGCGTAGGAGCCGAGGCCGCCGGAGGCGCCCCAGATCAGCACGATGTCGCCGAGCTTTGCGCCAGCGCCGTTCTTCGAGATCAGCTGCCGGTACGCGGTGGAGTTGACCAGGCCAGGGCTGGCGGCCTCTTCCCAGGTCAGGTGGGCCGGCTTCGGCATCAGCTGGTTTGACTTGACCAGCGCGATCTCGGCGAGGCCGCCGAAGTTCGTCTCGAAGCCCCAGATCCGCTGCTGCGGGTCAAGCATGGTGTCGTTGTGGCCGTCGGGGGACTCCAGCTCGACGGAGAGGCAGTGCGCGACGACCTCGTCGCCCGCCTTCCAGGCGTGCACGCCCGCGCCGGTGCGTAGCACGACGCCGGCCAGGTCGGAGCCCACCACGTGGTACGGCAGGTCGTGGCGCTTGGACAGCGGCGAGAGCCGGCCGTAGCGCTCCAGGAAGCCGAACGTCGACACCGGCTCGAAGATCGAGGTCCACACGGTGTTGTAGTTGATCGCCGACGCCATGACGGCCACCAACGCCTCGCCGGGGCCGAGCTCAGGGGTGGGGACCTCGTCCAGGTGCAGCGACTTCCGCGGGTCCTTCTCGCGGCTCGGCACACCATCGAACATGCGGGCCTCGTCCTTGCGCACCACCACGCCCCGGTAGGACTCCGGCACGGCGAGTTCGCCGACCACGCTGAGCGCCTCAGGCGTCTCGGCGTTCAGGATCGCGTCGAGGATCTCTTTCATGGGTGTCCTGCCTCCGTGGTGCGTCGGGGGATGGCCGGACGTTACCTGCGAGTAACGATCCAGTGGAACGCAGTGTGATCGACCGCACTCAGTGTGCATCCGGAGCTGGCTGGACCAGCTCGACCAGTACGCCGCCCGCATCCTTCGGGTGGATGAAGTTGATGCGCGAGCCGGCGGTGCCCCGCTTCGGGGTGTCGTAGAGGAGCCGCATGCCGCGCTCACGCAGCGTCGCGCTCGCCGCCTCGATATCGGTGACGGTGTAGGCGAGCTGCTGCAGGCCGGGGCCGGAGCGGTCCAGGAACTTGCCGATCGCGGAGTCCGGGCGCAGCGGCGCGAGCAGCTGGATGCGGGAGTCGCCGTGGCCGACGGCCAGCATCGCCTCGCGGACACCCTGCTCCTCGTTCACCTCTTCATGGACGACCTTGAGCCCGAACGTGTTGTCGTAGAACGCGATCGCCTCGTCGAGGTCCGCCACCGCGATCCCGACGTGTCGATCCGGGTGAACAGCATGGGTTACCTCCTGAATGAGCAGGTGGGCGGAGAGTAAGCCCCGGAGGGGTCACGGCGCTGTGGCCCTAGTCACGACCAGCCGGCGTCGGCAGGAAGTATCGTGGCGACCACCCCCCTGTCACAATCGTTTCTCGGAGGCACAGTCATGGCCGGTTCTGTGATCGTCAGCGGTGCACGTACGCCGATGGGCCGGTTGCTGGGCTCTCTGAAGGGCTTCTCCGCGCCACAGCTCGGCGGCATCGCCATCAAGGGTGCGCTGGAGCGGGCCGGTATCTCCGGCGAGGCCATCCAGTACGTGATCATGGGCCAGGTGCTGCAGGCCGGCGCCGGCCAGATCCCCGCCCGCCAGGCCGCGGTCGCTGGCGGCATCCCGATGGACGTGCCGGCGCTCACGATCAACAAGGTCTGCCTTTCCGGCCTGGACGCGATCGCCCTCGCCGACCAGCTCATCCGCGCCGGCGAGTTCGACATCGTCGTGGCCGGCGGCATGGAGTCGATGACCAACGCGCCGCACTTGCTGCCGAAGTCCCGCGAGGGCTTCAAGTACGGCGACACGACGCTGGTCGACTCGATGGCCTACGACGGCTTGTTCTGCGCGTTCGACCAGCTGCCGATGGGGCTGTCCACCGAGAACCACAACGCGGCGTACAACCTCACCCGCGAGGCGCAGGACGAGTTCTCCGCGCGCAGCCACCAGCTTGCGGCGGCCGCGGCGAAGAACGGCCTGTTCGACGACGAGATCGTGCCGGTCGAGATCCCGCAGCGGAAGGGCGACCCGATCGTCTTCAACACCGACGAGGGCGTCCGCCCGGACACCACCGCCGAGTCGCTCGCCAAGCTGCGCCCGGCGTTCAGCAAGGACGGCACGATCACGGCCGGCTCGGCGTCGCAGATCTCCGACGGCGCCGCCGCAGTCGTCGTGATGAGCAAGGCCAAGGCGGAGGAGCTGGGGCTGACCTGGCTCGCCGAGATCGGCGCCCACGGCGTCGTCGCGGGCCCGGACGCGTCGCTGCAGCTCCAGCCGGCCAACGCGATCAAGAAGGCGGCGTCGCGCGAGGGCATCGACGTGGCCGACCTGGACCTGATCGAGATCAACGAGGCGTTCGCCGCGGTCGGCCTCGCGTCCACCGAGGCGCTCGGCATCGACCCGGAGAAGGTCAACGTCAACGGCGGCGCCATCGCGATGGGTCACCCGATCGGCATGTCCGGCGCCCGGCTCGCCCTGCACCTCGCGCTGGAGCTCAAGCGGCGCGGCGGCGGCGTGGGTGCCGCGTCCCTCTGTGGCGGCGGTGGCCAGGGCGACGCGCTGATCATCCGGGTGCCGAAGGGCTGAACACATTGGCCGACGTCCCGTTCGTCTTCCAGGCTTTGGCGGTCTACGTCGGACGTTCGGCGGAGGCCGGCTGCTTCATGGTGGCGCTCGCCGACCACCCCGAGAACACCGACAACGCTTTCGTGCTGATGCGCCCGGACGAGTTCGACACCCCGGACGCGCGCCGATCCGGTGACGAGTACACGCTCGTCACCGGATCGGGGAAGACCACGCAGGGCGGCGTGATCTCGGCGACGGTCGGCGACGACACCGTGCAGTTCCTGCTGACGATCGCCGCGGCCAGCCAGCTCGGCATCCCGGACCACTTCGTGATCGGGATCGGCCAGGGCAACGCCACCCAGGTCAAGGGCGGGCTGGCGCGGGTGATCGGCGCGGACGCGGTCGGCTCGTACGCGTAGGCTGATCGGACGCTCTAGTGGAGGTGCGCGTGCCCGCCAAGGTGGCGAACCGCCGGTCGCTCGACGTGCCGGCGCTGGTGGAGCTGGCCCGCGAGGGCGACCCCCGGGCGGTCGCGCGGCTCATCAGCCTGGTCGAGGACGCGAGTCCGAAGCTGCGCGAGGTGGCCGCCGCGCTCGCACCGCACACCAACCACGCGTTCGTGGTGGGCCTGACCGGCTCGCCCGGCGTCGGCAAGTCGACGTCCACGGCGGCCTTGGTCAGCGAGTACCGGCAGCGCGGGCTGCGGGTCGGCGTGCTGGCCGTCGACCCGTCGTCGCCGTTCTCCGGCGGTGCCCTCCTCGGCGACCGGGTCCGCATGCAGGACCACGCCACCGACGCGGCCGTGTTCATCCGCTCGATGGCGTCGCGCGGCCATCTCGGCGGCCTCTCCTGGGCGACGCCGCAGGCGCTGCGCGTGCTCGACGGCGCCGGCTGCGACGTCGTGTTGGTGGAGACCGTTGGCGTCGGACAGGCGGAGGTGGAGATCGCCTCCCTCGCCGACACGACGCTCGTGCTGCTCGCGCCCGGGATGGGTGACGGTATCCAGGCGGCGAAGGCCGGCATCCTGGAGGTCGCCGACGTGTACGTGGTGAACAAGGCTGACCGGGACGGCGCCGACGCCACCGTCCGCGACCTCAAGAGCATGCTCGGACTCGGCGGACGGCACTCCGAGGCCGGTGCCTGGCGGCCCCCGGTCATCAAGACGATCGCCGCCCGGACCGAGGGCATCACCGATGTCGTGGACGCGATCGAGGCGCACCGCGCGTTCATGGACGCCCACGGCGAGCTGACCCGCCGCCGGGAAGCGCGCGCCGCCGCGGAGGTTTCGGCGATCGCCCTGGAAGAACTGCGCAGCCGGATCGGTGACCTGCGGGGCGGCACCGCGCTCGACGGGCTCGCGGCCCGGGTCGCGGCCGGGAAGCTCGATCCGTACACCGCCGCCGACGAGCTGGTCGCCGGCATCGAATCCACCAGCTGACCAGCTCGACGGGCGGGCGGCGGCTACCGTCGGGGAGCGTCGACTTCCGTCTGGTCCCGGAGGCGGGCTAGGGCCGGACCGTGAGCACCCGGTTCAGGCCGCTGACCTCCATCGCGCGTGCCACGATCCGGCTCGGCGACTCCAGGACGAGCTCATGGCCGCGGCCCTTCACGAGTTCGTGTAGCCGGGCCAGGAAGCCCAGCGTGGTGGAGTCGATGAACGTCGTCGCGGATAGGTCGACGGTGACCGGGCAGGGCTCAGCCGCGTGGATCGTGTCGTACGCCTCGTCGAGCCTTGCCCAGCTGCTCATGTCTATGTCGCCGATGAGGCGCACCACGAGCCCATCCGCCACTTGGACACAGTGGACCGGATCGGGGTGGTGGTCAGGGTGCAATGTGTCGGTCATGTGCAGCCATCCCAAATGTGGGTAGGGAAGATGGGCCGCTGGCTGCTCAACGGCTCGTTGCGGTGCAGGTGCCCACCGTAGTGGTTGTCATATCTATAGGGCTGGGCTGGTCGTCGTCAACTGACTCGCGGCCATGATGTTACTCGCGAGGAAGTCGAGCACCATAGGAGGGAGACCGATGGCAGAGCGACTCGGCGGGGATCTGCTCGACCGGTTGCTACATCACCTGCTCGAAGTGCTGCCGGATGCGATTGGCGTGGCGGTGAGCGTGCTGGTGGCTGAGGAGCCGCCGACCATCGTCAGCGCCATCGGCTCCGCCGAGAAGCTCGACGCGCTGCAGTGGCGGCTGGCGGACGGGCCGCTGCTGGACGCGCGCCGCACCGAGCAGCCGGTCAGCTCCCCGGACCTCGCTGCCGACGAGCGTTGGCCACGGTTGCGGCAGGCGCTGCAGCGCTCTCCGGCGAACGACCTCCGTGGTGCAATCGCCATTCCGGGCAGTTGGGACGATGGCGGCCCAGTGCTGCTCAGCGTTTACCTCCGGTCGGCGGCCACCAGGGAGGACGTCGCGCAGGTGCTGCGGCTGGAGCCGCTGCTCGCCACGGCGCTCGCGTTCGTCGAGTTCTGCTCCGGCGAGGTGCTCCGCGCCGACCAGATGTTGCAGATGATGCACTACCGGCGCGTGATCGAGCAGGCGAAAGGGCTGGTCATTGGCGCCCTGAACTGCGACGGTAACGAGGCGTTCGACGCCCTCACCCGCGCCAGCCAGCACTTCAACGTCCGGCTGCGGGATCTTGCGATCGCACTGATCGAACACGTCGGCACCGGCCCGGCCGAGCAGCCCGAGGACCCCACCGCGATCACTGAGCCGTCCCCGCGTACCCGCGACGTGGGTGAGCTGGTCTGGACGGCGATCCTGCACCGTTCGATCGTCCCGCCGGATCGGCGCTGACGGGCTACGTCTACGATCTGTAGACGATTTCCCTCTGGTCGACCTGGAAGGACCCCCGTGCCGGACACGACGCTGCGCCTCTTCCGCACCGCCGCAACGCTGGAAGCCGTCTCGTGGGCAGCCCTGCTCGCCGGCATGTTCTTCAAGTACGTGGTCGTCCACAACGAGATCGGGGTGAAGATCGCCGGCCCGATCCACGGCGGCTTCTTCATCCTGTACGTGCTGTCGGTGCTGCTGGTCCGCGAGCAGCTCCGCTGGAGCACCCGGACGACCCTGATCGGGCTGCTCGCCTCGGTTCCACCGTTCGCCACCGCCGTCTTCGAGCGATGGGTGCTCCGCGCGCGCACCGCAGCGCCGGCCGACGAGGTGCTGACCAGGCGTTAGGTGCGTTCCGTCGAAGTTCCGCGAGCCAGCGTCGGACGGCGGGCTACTCGCGGGTACGGTGCGGGCATGGCAGCGCCCTCCGGACCCCACCAGCTCGATCTGCCGTTCGACCCGATCGAGCGCGCCGGCGACATCTGGGAACGCCGCTGGGGCTCGGCGAGCGCCATGCGGGTGGCCACCTCGGTGATGCGCGTCCAGCAGATCCTGCTCGCCCGCTACGACGCGGTACTGCGCCGCCACGGGCTGACGTTCGCCCGCTACGAGGCGCTGGTGCTGCTCCGGTTCAGCCGGGCCGGCGCCCTGCCGCTGAAGATCATCGGCGAACGGCTGATGGTCCACCCGACGAGCGTCACCAACACCGTCGACCGCCTCGTCAGCGCCGGGCTGGTCGAACGGCAGCCCAACCCGGCCGACGGGCGCGGCGTGCTGGCGGCCCTCACCGAGGACGGCGTCCGGGTCGTCGAAGAGGCCACCGCCGACCTGATGGGCATCGACTTCGGCCTGGCCGCGCTCGACGCCGACCAGCGCTCGATGCTCTTCGCCGGCCTGCGCGACGTCCGCCTCGACGCCGGCGACTTCCGCACGCCGTAACCCGCCCCGGCCCGGTTGCCCCGCCCCGCCACCATCCCCGCTGGCCGGCTCCCGAACGATCGTTAGGCAAATTTAGTAGGACGTCCTACTATCGGTGGTGACGGACGGGCGCCACCCCTGCCTGCACCCGTGCCAGCTCGGGCCTCAGCGGCCAAGAGCGGAAACAGGAGGATCCCTGATGGACGCCGAACAGATCGCCGCCGGCCAGGCTCGCTGGCAGGCGCGTTTCGACGCCGCCAGCACCCGTGACGCCGACTTCACCACGCTCTCCGGCGTCGAGGTGGCCCCGGTCTACGGGCCGACCGGCGCGGATCCCCGGATGGAGCGCATCGGCTGGCCGGGCGAGTTTCCGTTCACGCGCGGCCTCTACCCCACCGGCTACCGCGGCCGGCCGTGGACGATCCGCCAGTTCGCCGGGTTCGGCAACGCCCACCAGACGAACGAGCGCTACAAGATGATCCTGGCCGAGGGCGGCCACGGGCTCTCCGTCGCGTTCGACATGCCCACGCTGATGGGCCGTGACTCCGACGACCCGCGCTCGCTCGGCGAGGTCGGCCACTGCGGCGTGGCCATCGACTCCGCCGTCGACATGGACATCCTCTTCGGCGGCATCCCGCTCGAAGACGTCACGACGTCGATGACGATCAGCGGCCCGGCCGTCCCGGTGTTCTGCATGTACCTGGTCGCGGCCGAGCGGCAGGGCGCCGACATCGGCAAGCTCAACGGCACGCTCCAGACGGACATCTTCAAGGAGTACATCGCCCAGAAGGAGTGGCTCTTCGCACCCGAGCCACACCTCCGCCTCATCGGCGATCTCATGGAGTACTGCGCACACGACATCCCGGCGTACAAGCCTCTGAGCGTGTCCGGGTATCACATCCGCGAGGCCGGTTCGACCGCCGCGCAGGAGCTGGCGTTCACCCTCGCCGACGGGTTCGGCTACGTCGAGTTGGGCCTCGCGCGCGGCCTCGACATCGAGAAGTTCGCGCCCGGCCTCTCCTTCTTCTTCGACGCGCACGTCGACTTCTTCGAGGAGATCGCCAAGTTCCGCGCCGCCCGCCGCATCTGGGCCCGCTGGATGCGCGACATCTACGGCGCCAAGACCGACAAGGCGCAGTGGCTGCGGTTCCACACCCAGACCGCCGGCGTCTCGCTCACCGCGCAGCAGCCCGACAACAACATCGTCCGGACGGCGGTCGAGGCCCTGGCCGCCATTCTGGGTGGCACCAACTCGCTCCACACCAACGCGCTCGACGAGGTGCTCGCGCTCCCCAGCCACCGCGCCGCCCAGATCGCCCTCCGCACCCAGCAGGTCCTCGCCGAGGAGACGGGCGTCATGAACGTCGCCGACCCGCTCGGCGGCTCCTGGTACGTCGAGGCGCTCACCGACGAGCTGGAGCGCGAAGCCGAGGAAATCTTCGCCCGCATCCGCGAGATGGGCCCCGACGGCACGATGACTTCCGGCATCCTCCGCGGCATCGAGGACGGCTGGTTCATGGCCGAGATCGCCGACTCCGCCTTCCTCTACCAGCAGCGGGTCGAGAAGGGCGAGAAGCGCGTCGTCGGCGTCAACACCTACACCGCCGAGTACGAGGACGCGCTCGAGATCCTGCGCGTCAGCCACGAGGTCGAACGCGAGCAGAAGCGCGTACTCGCCGACCGCAAGGCCGCCCGCGACTCTGCAGCGGTCGACGCCGCAGTGCGCCGGATGGTCGAGGTGTCGCGCACCGACGAAAACATGGTGCCGGCGATGCTCGACGCCGTCCGCGTCGAAGCCACCCTCGGCGAAATCTGCGACGCCCTCCGCGCCGAATGGCCCCCCTACCACGAACCCGCCCGCTTCTGAGAGGGGCGGCCCGCTGAGGCACACGTCTCGCTGCGTTCTCGTCGGCTTGCGTGCACGAACAGCGCGCGGCGCCTCCTCGGCCTTGCGATACGTGCACCTCAGCGGGCTCCAGGTTTAGATCAGGAGACTCCAGGTTTGAGATAGAGATGTCGCCATGCCGATTGTGTACAGGACGCGTTCTAGCAGGTAGAAGCTAGTTACGGGGCCACGCTCACGGGGCGAAGGGGTCGACATCGACGCTATGGACGCCATGGACCAGGAGGAGGCGCCGAGCGAATTGCTCGGGCCTGCCGCCCAGCTCGCCAGCGCCTACCTGGCGAGCCTGCCGGACCGTCCCGTGTCGCCCCGCGCCAGCGGCGCAGAACTGCGCGCCGCGCTCGGCGGACCGCTGCCCTGCCGCTGCGCCCGGTAGGCGAGCCAGCGCGGCGACAGATGTGAAGGAAGTGCGAGACTGGATCTATGCAGCAGCCGAATCCGCGAATGACCGCCGCCTCACTGGCCGGCGCGGTTGACCTCTCTGCCCTCCGCCAGAAGCCGCAGCCCGCTCCCGAGCAGCCCGCCGACGCACCCGCCGACGCTGGTGCGGGCGCGTCTCCCCACGTCATCGACGTCACCGAGGAATCGTTCCAGGCCGACGTCCTCGAACGGTCGCTGCGCACCCCGGTCGTCATCGACTTCTGGGCCGAGTGGTGCGGGCCGTGCAAGCAGCTCAGCCCCGTGCTGGAGAAGCTCGCCGTGGAGGCGGACGGCGCCTGGGTGCTGGCCAAGGTGGACGTCGACGCCAACCAGCGCCTCGCCGCCGCGTTCCGGGTCCAGAGCATCCCGATGGTCGTGGCGGTCGTGGGCGGGCAGCCCGTCGACGCGTTCGCCGGCGTCCAGCCCGAGGCCCAGCTCCGGCCGTGGCTGGCTGCCGTCGTGAAGGCGGCCGGCGGCGCGGCCGGTGCCGGTGCCGCTGGCGAGGGCGAGGGCGAGCCGCCGCTCGACCCGCGCCTGCTCGAGGCCGACGAGAAGCTGCAGGCTGGTGACTTCGACGGTGCCGAGGCCGGCTACCGGGCGCTGCTCGCTGAAGTCCCCAACGACCCGCTCGCGACCTCTGGGCTCGCTCAGCTGGAGCTGTTCCGCCGGTTGGAGGCCGTCGACCCCGGTGCGGCCCTCGCCGCGGCGGAGGCCGCGCCGGACGACGTCGCGGCCCAGATCGTCGCCGCCGACATCGAGTTCGCCTCCGGTGAAGCGGATCACGCATTCGAACGGCTCATCGACCTCGTCCGCCGTACGTCCGGCGATGACCGCGACGCTGCCCGCACCCACCTCCTCGGCCTCTTCGCGATCGCCTCTCCCGACGACCCGCTCGTGGTCCAGGCCCGGCGCGCCCTCACCACCGCGCTCTTCTAACCGTCGAGTTGTGGAGTTTCGAGGTCACTGGGCCCTCCCAGGCCCTCGAAACTCCACAACTGGGAGTGGGTGCGGCCCGGGCGATTGTGCGGGCCTTCGCCACGGTGTAGACCGAAGAGTAAGAGGCGCGTCAGCGGGAAGGAATCTCAGCCAGCGGACCTGGAAGTTGTGGAGACGTCAACCACGTTAGGGTGGTCGGTGTCCCCACAACGGCGTGGGTGATCGAGGGGAGAGAGACCCGATGAAGCCGCATGCCCTGGCGACGGAGGGCGAGCCGCCCTCACCGGATCAGGCTGTTGATATACCCTCCACACCGCTAGAGGCCTTCGACGGCCGCGCGGAACGGATCAAGGAAGAGCGCCTGGCCGACGCGGCGGAGGTCGTCGACGATCCCGAACTGGCCGCGCTGCTCCCCGCGTACTGGCGTTACGTGCCGGCCGAGGAGCTGCTGAACCGCACGTCGGCCGACCTGATCGCCGCCGCCCGCTCGCAGCGGGAACTGGCTGGGCAGCGCGTGCCGGGCCAGCTCAACCTGCGGGTGCACACCCCGCCGATACAGGACAACGGTTGGTGCGGCGGGCACAGCGTCATCGAGATCGTCACCGACGACATGCCGTTCCTGGTCGACTCCGTCACCGCGGAGCTGGCCCGGCACGACATCGGCGTCCACCTGCTCGTCCACCCGCAGCTCGTCGTCCGTCGCGAGGTGCTCGGCAAGCTCGAAGAGGTGCGGTGCGCGCTCGACCCGGAGGTGGGCACGCCGGCCGGCGATATCGTCGAGTCGTGGATGCACATCGAGATCGACCGCCAGGGCGACCCGGAGGTGCTCGACCGGCTCCACAACGACCTTCAGCGAGTCCTCACCGACGTGCGCGAGGCCGTCGAGGACTGGGAGAAGATGCGGGGCAAGGCCCTCGCGATCGCCGACGAGCTGGTCCAGGCCGAGCTGCCGGTGCCGGACAAGGACGTCACCGACGCTCGTGAGCTGCTGCGTTGGCTCGCCGACGACCACTTCACCTTCCTCGGGTACCGCGAGTACAACCTGGTGCGCGGCGAGGGCGGGGAGAAGCTGCAGGCCGTCTTGGGCAGCGGACTCGGCATCCTCCGCAGCGACCAGTCGCATCCGCGCAGCCTCGGCCAGATGCCGCCGGAGATCCGCGCGAAGGCCCTGGAACAGCGGCTGCTGATCATCACCAAGGCGAACTCCCGCTCGACGGTCCACCGCCCGGCGTTCCTGGACTACATCGGCTTCAAGACGTTCGACGCCGACGGCCGGGTCATCGGCGAGCGGCGCTTCCTGGGCCTGTTCTCCTCGGCGGCGTACCTGGAGAGCGTGCGCCGGCTGCCGGTGATCTCCCGCAAGGTCGACGAGGTCATCGACCGCTCCGGGCTGAGCCTGCGCAGCCACTCGGGCAAGGACCTGATCTCGCTGCTGGAGACGTACCCGCGCGACGAGCTGTTCCAGATCACCACCAATGAGCTGTACGAGACGGCGATGGGCGTGCTCCGCCTGGCGGGCCGGCGCCAGTTGCGGCTCTTCCTCCGGCGCGACGCGTACGGGCGGTTCATCTCGTGCCTCGTGTACCTCCCGCGCGACCGCTACACCACGCAGAACCGCCTCAAGATGCAGGCGATCCTGATGGACGCGCTGCACGGGATCGGCGTCGACTACACCACCCGGGTCACCGAGTGGGTGCTGGCGCGGGTGAAGTTCATCGTCCGCACCGATCCGACCGCGCCGCTGGGCGACATCGACGTCGCCGCACTGCAGGCCCGCCTCGCTGACGCCACCCGCTCGTGGGACGACGACTTCGCCACCGAGATCCGCAGCGAGATCGGCGAGGAGCAGGCGGCCGCGCTGGTGCGCCGGTACTCCAGCGCGTTCCCGGAGGCGTACAAGGCGGAGCACAGCGCCGAGGAGGCGGTCCGCGACCTCGCCCGCATCGAGGTGCTGGAGGAGCCCGGCCAACTCGGCATGCACCTCTACCGCGCCGCCGACGGCGGGCTGCGCTTCACCGTGTACCGCCACGGCGAGGCGATGTCGCTCTCGGCCGTCCTGCCGGTGCTCCAGTCGATGGGCGTCAGCGTCGTCGACGAGCGCCCGTACCAGGTAACTCCGGCCGACGGTCCCGGCACGTGGGTGTACGACTTCGGCCTCACCGCGCCGGACACCCTCAGCGCCGACGCGCAGCTGGAGAAGGTCCACGGCGCGATGGAGAATGCCTTTGCCGCGGCGTGGCGGGGCGAGTCCGAAGTGGACGGATTCAACGCGCTCGTGCTCCGGGCCGGGCTCGCCTGGGACGAGGTCGTGGTGCTGCGCGCGTACGCCAAGTACCTGCGCCAGGCCGGCACGATCTACAGCCAGGATTACATGGAGCGCGCGCTCGTCGCCCACCCGGACCTGGCCCGCCAGCTCGTGGACCTCTTCGCCGCCCGGTTCGACCCGTCGTTCGCCGTCCGCCAGCAGCGCGCCGACGAGTTGGTCACCCAGATCACCACCGCTCTGGACGACGTCGCCAGCCTCGACGAGGACCGCATCCTGCGTGGCTACCTCACGCTCGTCCTTGCCACGTTGCGCACCAACTTCTTCCAGCGCGGCGAGAACGGCCGGCACAAGCCGTACCTGTCGCTGAAGATCGATCCGCAGGCGGTGCCGGAGCTGCCGATGCCGCGGCCGAAGTTCGAGATCTTCGTCTACTCACCCCGGATGGAGGGCGTGCACCTGCGGTTCGGCGCGGTCGCCCGGGGCGGGCTGCGCTGGTCGGACCGGCGCGAGGATTTCCGTACCGAGGTGCTGGGCCTGGTCAAGGCGCAGATGGTGAAGAACTCCGTCATCGTCCCAGTCGGGTCCAAGGGCGGCTTCGTGGTGAAGCAACCGCCGCTGGCCGGCGATCGGGAAGCGGTCCTGGCCGAGGGGATCGCCTGCTACCGGGCGTTCATCTCCGGGCTGCTCGACGTCACCGACAACCTGGTCAAGGGCGAGGTCGTGCCGCCGTCGGAGGTGGTGCGCCACGACGGCGACGACCCGTACCTGGTGGTCGCGGCCGACAAGGGCACCGCGACGTTCTCCGACATCGCCAACGACGTGGCCAAGTCCTACGGCTTCTGGCTCGGCGACGCGTTCGCCTCCGGCGGCTCCGTCGGGTACGACCACAAGGGCATGGGCATCACCGCCCGCGGCGCCTGGGAGTCGGTGAAGCGGCACTTCCGCGAGCTGGGCGTCGACACCCAGTCGCAGGAGTTCTCCGTGGTCGGCGTCGGCGACATGTCCGGCGACGTGTTCGGCAATGGCATGTTGCTGTCCGAGCACATCCGCCTCGTCGCCGCCTTCGACCACCGGCACGTCTTCATCGACCCCGACCCCGATGCGGCCACCTCCTTCGTGGAACGCCGCCGGCTGTTCGAGCTGCCCCGCTCCAGCTGGGACAACTACGACCGCGCGCTGATCTCCGAGGGTGGCGGCGTGTGGCCGCGCACCGCGAAGTCGATCCCGATCACGCCGCAGATGCGGGCCGCGATCGGGCTGGCCGACACCGTCGTGAAGCTCGCACCAGCCGAGCTGATCAAGGCGATCCTGCTCGCCCCGGTCGATCTACTGTGGAATGGCGGGATCGGCACCTATGTCAAGGCACACACCGAGACCAACGCCGATGTCGGCGACAAGGCCAACGACCAGGTCCGCGTCAACGGCCGCGACCTGCGCGCCAAGGTGGTCGGCGAGGGTGGCAACCTCGGCCTGACCCAGCTCGGCCGGATCGAGTACGCGCTGGCTGGCGGCAAGATCAACACCGACGCGATCGACAACTCCGCCGGCGTGGACACCTCCGACCACGAGGTGAACATCAAGATCCTGCTCGACCAGGTCGTCCAGGCCGGCGAGCTGGACTCAGCGGGCGGGAGCGGTGATCTACACGACCGGAACAAGGTCCTCGCGGAGATGACCGACGAGGTCGGCGCCCTGGTCCTGCGGCACAACTACGAGCAGAACAACGCGCTCGCCGCCGCCCGGTACCTGGCGCCGCGCCTGTTCACCGTTCACCGCCGGCTCATGAGCGAGTTGGAGCGCACGGGCCGGCTCGACCGCGCCCTGGAGTTCCTGCCGAGCGAGGAGGTGTGCGCCGAACGGGCCGCCGCCGGGATCGGGCTCACCTCGCCGGAGCTGTCGGTGCTGTTGGCGTACGTGAAGATCGGGCTGGAGGAGGACGTCCTCGCCAGTGCGCTCCCGGACGACGGCTGGTGCCCGCCCGTGCTGGTGAGGTACTTCCCGACGCCCCTGCGCGAGCGGTACCGCACCTACATGGACGCCCACCCGCTGCGCCGGGAGATCATCACGACCGTCGTGGTGAACGACATGGTCAACCACGGCGGTATCTCGTTCGTGTACCGGGCGATGGAGGAGACCGGCGCCGACGTGGTGGACGTCGTCCGCGCGTACGTCGTGATGACCGAGGTGTTCGGCCTGCGCGGGGTGTGGTCCGGTGCTGAGGCGCTCGACAACAAGGCGCCGACCGAGGCGCAGATGGCCGTCTTCACCGAGTCGCGGCGGGTGATCGACCGCGGCGTCCGCTGGCTGCTGCAGAACCGGAGCGGCGCCATCGACGTCAACGCCGAGATTGCCCGGCTCAAGCCCGGGATCGACGAGCTGTTGCCGCACGTGCCCGACCTGTTCGTCGGGCGGGAGTCGGTGGCGATCCGCGCCCACATCGACGAACTGATCGCGCAGGAGGTGCCGGTCGACCTGGCTACCCGGTCGACGTCGGCGCTCTACGGATTCGGGCTTCTCGACGTCGTGGAACTGGCCCGGCTTACCACGAACGCGCACCGTACGGTCGCCGAGACGTACTACGCCGTGAGCGAGCGGTTCGGGATCGACAACCTGCTCGACCGGATCTCGTTGCTGCCGCGGGCCGACCGCTGGCAGTCGCTGGCGCGGATGGCGCTGCGGTACGACCTGTACGCCGCGCTCGCCGGGCTCACCAGTGTCGTGCTGGAGAGCACGCCGGCCAACCTGCCGGCCTCGGCGCGGGTGGATGCCTGGACAGAGGCGAACGCCGGGAGCATCGCCAGGGCTCTCAACACGCTCAACATGCTTCCCGAGGACGCACAGGCCGACCTGGCCACGCTGTCGGTGGTGCTGCGGCAGATCCGTACCGTGGTCCGGGCGAGCGCCGCGGAGAACTAGGACGGTGGGGCGGGGTGACCCTAGGTCACCTCGCCCTCCTCCGGGAAGTAGAAGTAGACCGTGAGGTGCGGTCGCATGCCGTTGGATTCCAGGTCGTAGTGGAGCACCAGATCCATGACGCCGACCGGACCGTCTGTCTCCATCTCCTCCAGCGTGTCCGCGATGTTCCGGAGCAGGTTGGGCACACGATCCTGGCCAGGCCCCTTGGGAAGGGCCAGGCTGAAGTGTCGGACCTTGTATCCCTGGCTGTAGCGTTCGTCGTCCATCGATGGTGATGATGGCACGTTCTCCGGCCCAGCTTGAACGTTTCCGAGCGGCGCGTCCCGAGATATGGGCGGCAGCGTCCGCCTGGAGAGATACGCCGGCTTCCGCTCTCGCTCAGTAGTTGCGGTGCCACCATATGACGTAAGCGGCCCACGTCCAGTATGGCCACGCGTACGCCTCGAACTCGGGATTGGGCTCGCCGTACTGCACCCGGACGTAGCCGGGCATCGAGTACGACGGGATGGCCTGGTCGCGAAAGCGCGGGCTCTGGCAGGTGCCGGCGCCGGTCGTCAGGACCCGGCCCCGGGTGAAGTCCGATGCGCAGGCGGCCCGGTTCGGGTGGCCGCACGCGTGGCCGGCGGTGTGGTGGTAGCCCGCCCGCAGCAGCGTCGCCTGGACGTGCGCGTACGGCCCTTCCAGGCGCCGCGCGACCGGTGCGGCGGGTAGCGGGTTGAGCCAGTCGCCGCACGGGTTGACGTTTCTGAGGTCCAGCGGGTGCGCGGGGGTGGTTGCCTCGTCTCTGAGCTCCGTGACGGCGGCGCGGCTGGCGGCCGAGAAGAGCTGGCGGACCTCCGGGTAGTCCTCGACGAGCACGGGGTTGGTGATGGCGCCGGTCTGTGCCTGCCGCGCCTTGGTCAGCAGCGCGTTCTGGTACCCGACCAGCTCGGTGGCGAGGAGCAGCAGCTCGTGGTCGTGGCCGGCGGCGCGGGCGGAGGTGAGGTCGAGCGACTGGGTGCGGTCGGGAGCGGTGCGCACGTACCTCTGGAGCGCGTGGAGCCGGCGGTTGAGGTCACCGATGCGGGCCTTCGCCTGAGCGACCTCCGCTGCGGACGGCGGCTCCGGAACAGGCTCCCGGGACGTCAGTGCGGGCAGCTCGGGATCGGACTCCTCCGCGTGCACTGTCGGCGCCAACGCTGTGAGGGCGAGCAGTGCGCCTGCCACGCCCTTAGTCGTCCCGCGCATCCGTACCCTTTCCGCCTTGACCAAACGCCACCTTAACGACAAATTGGGCGAACGGCTGCAGTCAGGGCACGTTTCCGCCGTTGATGAAGGGCACCTTCATGCGGCGATAGCGCCATGAAGGTGCCCTTCATCAACGAAAGGCGGGCCTCGGATCAGGCGGACGGCGGGGCGTACCGCAGCCAGAGCGTGCCCAGTGGCGGGATCTGGACCACCGCGGACGCCGGCTGGCCGTGCCACGGTTCCGTGGTCGCCTCGACCGCGCCGAGGTTGCCCACGCCGGACCCCAGGTAGGCGGTGGCGTCGGTGTTGACGACCTCCTCCCAGCGTCCCGCGTGCGGCAGGCCGATCCGGTAGCCGAGGTGCGGGACGCCGGCGAAGTTCGCCACGCACGCCAGCGCCGATCCGTTCGTGCCGAACCGCAGGAACGAGAAGACGTTGCCGGCGGCGTCGTTGGCGTCGATCCAGGCGAAGCCCGCCGGGGTGGTGTCCAGCTCCCACAGCGCCGGCGTGTCCCGGTAGACGCGGTTCAGATCGGCGATCAGGCGCTGCACGCCCTGGTGGTCCGGGTTCTCCAGCAGCCACCAGTCGAGCGAGCGGTCCTCGCCCCACTCCGACTCCTGGCCGAACTCGCCGCCCATGAAGAGCAGCTGCTTGCCGGGGTGCGCCCACATGTACGCGTACAGCGCGCGCAGGTTCGCTAGCTGCTGCCAGCGGTCGCCGGGCATCCTGCGCAGGAGCGAGCCCTTGCCGTGGACGACCTCGTCGTGGCTGAGCGGCAGCACGAAGTTCTCGCTCCACGCGTACACCATCGAGAACGTCATCTGGTGGTGGTGGAACTGGCGGTGCACCGGCTCCTTCGACATGTACTCGAGCGTGTCGTGCATCCAGCCCATGTTCCATTTGAAACCGAACCCGAGGCCGCCCAGGTGGGTGGGGCGGCTGACTCCCGGCCACGACGTGGACTCCTCGGCGATCATCGTGGCGCCGGGGTGTCGCTTGTAGACGGTGGCGTTCAGCTCCTGGAGGAAGGCGACCGCGTCCAGGTTCTCCCGACCGCCGTGGATGTTCGGCACCCACTCGCCCTCGTTGCGCGAGTAGTCCAGGTAGAGCATCGAGGCGACGGCGTCCACGCGCAGGCCGTCGACGTGGAACTCCTCCAGCCAGTACAGCGCGTTGGCCACGAGGAAGTTGCGGACCTCGGCGCGGCCGAAGTCGAACACGTACGTGCCCCAGTCGGGCTGCTCGCCGCGGCGCGGATCGGCGTGCTCGTACAGCGGCGTGCCGTCAAAGCGGGCCAGCGCCCACTCGTCCTTCGGGAAGTGTGCGGGCACCCAGTCAACGAGGATGCCGATGCCGGCCTCGTGCAGCCGGTCGACGAAGTACCGGAACTCGTCCGGCGATCCGAACCGCGCCGTCGGGGCGTAGTACGACGTGACCTGGTAGCCCCAGGAGCCGCCGAACGGGTGCTCGGCCACCGGCAGCAGCTCGATATGGGTGAAGCCGTTCTCGGAGACGTACGTGACCAGCTCGTCGGCGAGCTGCGTGTACGACAGGCCCGCGCGCCAGGAGCCGAGGTGGACCTCGTAGATGCTCATCGGGGCGGCGTGCCAGGCTGTCCGCTCCCGGTGCTCGACCCACTTGGCGTCGCGCCACTCGTACTCCGACGTGTGCACGACGGACGCCGTGGCTGGCGGTGTCTCCGTGGCGAAGGCCATCGGATCGGCCTTTTCGCGCCAGTGCCCGTCCGGGCCGAGGATCTGGAACTTGTACTTCGCGCCTGGGCCAATCTCGGGGACGAACAGCTCCCAGACGCCGCTCGATCCGAGCGACCGCATCGGCAGCGCCCGCCCGTCCCACCAGCTGAAGTCACCGGTGACGCGGACGCCACGCGCGTTCGGTGCCCAGACGGCGAACGAGGTGCCTTGGACCTCGCCGTACGTGCGGACGTGGGCACCGAGGACGGTCCACAGCCGCTCGTGCCGGCCCTCGCCGATCAGGTGTAGATCCACCTCGCCGAGCGTCGGCAACCAGCGGTACGGATCGTCGACCGTCCACGTACCGCCGTCTGGGTACGCGACCTCCAGCCGGTAGTCGCCGACCGGGCTTTCGAGGGTGACGCCGAAGACACCGCCGTCGTGCAGCTTCGTCATCGGGTGGCGGGTGTCACCGGCGAGCAGGGTGACGGCGCTGGCGCCCGGCCGCAGCGTGCGGACGACGGTGTGGTCGACGGTGGGGTGCGCACCCAGGATGCCGTGCGGATCGTGCGTCTCGCCGCGGACGAGCTGGTCGAGGCCGGCGTGGTCGGGCTTCGGCGGTCCTGCCGAGGCTGGAGCGCTGGCCTGGCCGGCCGGCGTCTCGGCAGGCATGGCGCCCGTGGTGGGCTCGGCGGCCGGGGCGTCCGCAGGTTTGGTGCCCGTGGTGGGCTCGGCGGCCGGGGCGTCCGCAGGTTTGGCCGCCGGGGCTGGCGAGCCGTCCGGCCCAGCCGTCGCCGGGGTCGGATCCGTGCTGGTCACCGGCCCTGGCGGGAGGCCGTGGTCGTCGGTCGTGCGGTCTGCGCTCAGCGGCTCTCGCTCCACCGGACCAACCCTAGTGGCCACCGCCGCTTGGCGCGCGTTGCCCAGCCCGTGGATAGCCGCTCAGCCGCCGAGCTCTCGCCAATCCGACCGGTCGGATCTGCGAGTCCGGACAAACCGGTCAGCTCAGGAGGCGGGAAATGGACCGGAGGGGGATGTCCAGCCAGCCTGGCCGGTTGTCCACCTCGTAGCCGACCTCGTACACGGCCTTCTCCAGCTCCAGCGCCCGCATCAGCACCGGCTGCTCCCGCGGATCGACGCCGCCCGTCGCGTAGCCGTCACAGAATGCGTCCCGGTTGCGCTGCGCCCACTCCATCGCCCGGTACTCCAGCTGCGATTCGGCCTCGACGGGGTAGTGGTCGGCGAGGAGGTGGTGGGCGGCATAGTCGAACGAGCGGAGCATGCCGGCCACGTCCCGCAGCGGCGACATCATGGCCAGCCGCTCGGACAGCGGCCGTGCCGGTTCGCCTTCGAAGTCGATGATCACCCAGTGCGGGATGGTCCGCAGGGTCTGGCCGAGGTGCAGGTCACCGTGGATCCGCTGGATGGGCACCGGCGTACCGAGCAGCGCCACCTCGGCGTACGCGGCCCGAATGTCGGCCTCGTACGGCGCCAGCTCGGCGACGCGCGCGACCAGTTCGTCGAGGCGCCGGTTCATCGCGGCGACGACGGTGTCCAGGGACTCGGCCGGGACGGAAGAAACCCCCAGCGCCCGTCCCAGGTCGTTGTGGACGGCGGCCACGGCCTGGCCGAGCCGTTCGGACTCGGCCGCGAAGTCGCCGCCTACCTCGTCCGCGTGCAGATCGGCCTCGGCGATCAGGTCACGGACGCTGGTGGTAGCCATCGCCCACCCGTCGGCGCAGTTCACGAAGAAGCGCTGCAGGATGCCGAAGCTCACCGGCTGGCCGTCGACCGACCCCTCGATCGCGCCGTGCGGATCGGCGATGTGCTGGCAGCCGACGGAACGCAGCGCGCGGTGCACTTCGATATCGGGGCTGATCCCGAGCTGGAGCTTGCGGAACAGCTTCAGGATGTACGCGTCGCCGAAGACCACGGACGTGTTGCTCTGCTCGGCGGTGAGCGGCCGGCTGGTCAGGCCGGTCGTCACGGGCAGCCCGTCCTCGCGGAGGAACCGCACCCCGTCGAGCTCGGCGCCCTCGGCCATCAGATCGAGCAGGGCGGTCATGAGGTCGCTGTCGTGGGTGGCCTCGTACGCGACGAGGTGCTCGCCGTCGAGGTCGAGGCCACCGATCCGGCCGTACTCGAGCCGCTCCGGCAGGTACGGCCGGAGCCCCACTAGTACCTGGTACAGCTCCTCTGCGCCCTCCTGACCGACGGCGACCACGAGCTGCTCCAGCCGTGGGCCGTCGGCTCCACCGTCGTAAAGGGTTCGCCCCTGCACCGGCCGCACGTGGGCGATCTCGCGCTGCTTGCCGCCGAACCACCGCTGGTGGGGCAGCCAGTCGTGCAGCAGCCGGGCGATCGCCTCGGACAGTTGGTGCTGGGGTGAATTCACACGCGATCCTCTGGAGGGGTGAGCTGGAACCAGTAGAAGCCGTGGCCGGGCAGGGTGAGCAGGTACGGCAGCTCGCCGATCGGCGGGAAGTGCACCCGGCCGGTCAGCTCCACCGGCACCCATCCGTTGTAGCGGCTGAGATCCAGCTCGACGGGCTGGGGGAAGCGGGACAGATTGTTCACGCTCACGACCACGTCCGGACCATGGCCTTCGGTTACCCTGGCCGGCGCGGAGTATTCACGCACGTAGGCGAGGACCGGCGGGTTGGACGATCCGAGTTCGGTGAACGTGCCGAGCGCGAACGCGGCGTGCTCCTTGCGTACCTCGATCATGCGGCGGGTCCAGTGCAGCAGCGACGCGGTGCTGTTGCTCTGCGCCTCGACGTTGAGCGCCTGGTACCCGTAGACCGGGTCCATGATCACGGGCAGGTAGATGCGGCCCGGGTCGCAGCCGGAGAAGCCGGCGTTGCGGTCCGGCGTCCACTGCATGGGCGTGCGCACGCCGTCGCGGTCACCGAGCCAGATGTTGTCGCCCATGCCGATCTCGTCGCCGTAATACAGAACGGGAGAACCGGGAAGTGACAGTAGCAAAGCAGTGAACAGTTCAATCTGATTGCGGTCGTTCTCCAGTAGCGGGGCGAGCCGGCGGCGGATCCCCACGTTGGCGCGCATGCGCGGGTCCTTGGCGTACTCCGTGTACATGTAGTCCCGCTCTTCGTCGGTCACCATCTCGAGCGTCAGCTCGTCGTGGTTCCGCAGGAAGATGCCCCACTGGCAGCCGGACGGGATGTCCGGCGTCTGGTCGAGGATCTCCGAGATCGGGAAGCGGCTCTCCCGGCGCACGGCCATGAAGATCCGCGGCATGAGCGGGAAGTGGAACGCCATGTGGCACTCGTCGCCGGTGTGCGGGTCGCCGAAGTACTCGACGACGTCGGCGGGCCACTGGTTGGCCTCCGCGAGCAGCACGCGGCCCGGGTACTCGGCGTCGACGACCTTGCGGCAGTGCTTGAGGAAGGCGTGTGTCCGCGGCAGGTTCTCGCAGTTCGTGCCCTCCTCCTCGAACAGGTAGGGCACGGCGTCGAGCCGGAAGCCGTCGATGCCGAGGTCCAGCCAGAACCGCAGGACGTCGATCATCGCCTCCTGCACGTCCGGGTTCTCGAAGTTGAGGTCCGGCTGGTGGCTGAAGAAGCGGTGCCAGTAGAACTGGCCGCGAACCGGGTCGTAGGTCCAGTTAGACGTCTCGGTGTCGACGAAGATGATCCGGGCGTCGGCGTACCGGGCGTCGTCGTCGCTCCACACGTAGAAGTCGCCGTACGGCCCCTCGGGGTCGTT
>Ga0210378_10000172_pt1 | contig 30726 bp, 29 predicted proteins | sample PLM1_60_b1redo_FD_155465 | JGI IMG/M metagenome (GOLD analysis project Ga0210378, IMG submission 155465) | Groundwater sediment microbial communities from an aquifer in East River, Colorado, USA - PLM1_60_b1 redo | ecosystem: Environmental > Terrestrial > Soil > Riparian zone | place: USA: East... | reverse complement strand
CGGGGGGGTACTTCGTGAGCACTGTACCCCCCCGAACTACCTAACGAAGTGTCCATAGAGCGGGTCTGTAAGCCGGATCCTGTCCCCGCCTCGCGGCGGGCGGCGATCATTCCTCTAGCCCCGCGATTGCTCGCGGGGTCGAGCGACCTACCCGGGGGCTTCAGCCGGGCCAGCCTCGAACGCCCCCCTATTTGGCCTTGCTCCGTGTGGGGTTTGCCCTGCCCGTCGTGTCACCACGCCGGCGGTGCGCTCTTACCGCACCTTTTCACCCTTGCCACCCCCGGTCGTCGAAATGCGTCCTCGCTTCGGCCTGTTCTTCGATGAGCGCCTCGCGTGGAATGAATCCACGCTCGGCGGCAGAGGTGAGCCTCCGCTGCGGACAACGCCCGGGAGTTCGGCGGTGTGTTTTCTGTGGCACTTTCCCTGGGGTCGCCCCCGCTGGCCGTTAACCAGCACACTGCCCGTCGGAGTCCGGACTTTCCTCCCCGGCCTTGCGTCGGCCGCGGCGACCGCCCGACCCACTCTATGGACACTCCAGATTAAGCGGTGGCCGGCGAGGGGTCAAGCCGCCGACCTATAATCCGCCCGTGAAAACGACATTGGGCGCGGTGGCCGTCGCCGTCGCGATCACCGCCGCCGCGGCGCCTTCTTCCGTCTTCGCGCCGCCCTTCGGCGCCTGGACCCGGCTCCACGGCGGCGAGCCCATCCTCGTGCCGCAGGGCAGCGGCTTCGAGGCCTCCGGCGTCTTCAATCCCGCGGTGATCCAGGACGGCGGACGCTACGTGATGCTCTACCGTGCCCAGGACGCGAAGGGGACTTCGCGGCTGGGAATCGCCACGAGCCGGGACGGGATCCACTTCGCCCGCGAGGCCGAGCCGGCGCTCGTGCCCGAGGCCGACTATGAGCGCGGGGGCGGCGTCGAGGACCCGCGGCTCGTGAAGATCGGAGCGACCTTCTACCTCACCTACACCGCGTATGACGGCAAGAACGCCCAGCTCGCCCTGGCGACCTCACCCGACCTGCGGCGGTGGGAGCGGCGCGGCGTCATCATGCCCGCGAACACCGGGCGCTGGAACGTGAAGTGGACCAAGGCGGGCGCGATCCTCGCCGAGCCCGTGAACGGGCGGCACTGGATGTACTACATGGCCGATGCCGCCGCCGGCTCCGATCAGATGGGCATCGCCTATTCGACGGACCTGCTGAAGTGGACGGAGGCGCTCGACGCCCCGGTGCTCGGGCGGCGCCCCGGCGCCTTCGACTCGCGCGTCGTCGAGCCCGGCCCCCCGCCGCTCTTGATTCCGGAAGGCATCCTGCTCGTCTACAACGGCGCCGACGACCGCCTCGTGTATCGCACCGGCTGGGCGCTCTTCGACCGCAACGACCCGACGCGCGTGCTCGCCCGCTCCGATACGTCGATCTTCGAGCCGCAGCGGGGCTGGGAGCTGGCCGGCCAGGTCCCGAACGTCGTCTTCGTGGAGGGCCTCGTGCGCGATCGCGGGCGGTGGCTCTTCTACTACGGCGGCGCCGACAAGCACGTGGGCGTCGCCGAGGCGCTCACCGCTCCGAGGAGATCGCGCTGATGAAGACATCCTTCCTGCTGCTGGCTTCGATCACCTCGGCGTCCCTCGCCGCCGCCGCGCCGGATGTCGTCATCCGCTGCGGGCGGCTCATCGACGGGCGGAGCGACCAGGCGGCGACGGCGGTCGACGTGCACGTCACGGGCGATCGGATCGCCGCCATCGGCAAGGGGCTGCCCGCGCCGGCGGGTGCCCGCACCATCGACCTCTCGAGCGCCACGTGCCTGCCCGGCCTCATCGACCTCCACGCCCACATCCTGATCAACCCCGGCGACGTGCTCGCCGACTCCCTGCGCAAGTCGAGCGCGCGCAAGGCGCTCGAGGGCCTGCGCAACGCCCGGGTGCGGCTCCAGAACGGCTTCACGATCCTGCGCGACCCGGGCGACGAGGACCTGTACTACTCGACGATCGAGATCCGCGAGGCCATCGCCCGCGGCGACTTCGAGGGCCCGCGCCTGTTCGTGGCGCCCCACATGATCTCGGCGACGGGCGGGCACGGGGATTTCAACGACCTGGCCGCCGACCTGGCGATCCAGGTTCCAAACGTCGTCGTCGACGGGCCCGACGCGATGCGCAAGGCCGTCCGGGAGGAGATCAAGCACGGGGCGGACTGGATCAAGCTCGCCGCCACCGGTGGCGTGATGTCGGCCGCGGACGACCCCCGCGCGCAGGCCTTCACCGACGAGGAGTTCCGGGCTGCGGTCGACGAGGCGCATCGCCACGGACGCAAGGTCACCGTGCACGCCATCGGCGCCGGCGGGTTGAAGGCCGCGCTGCGGGCCGGGGTCGACTGCATCGAGCACGGCATCCTCATCGACGACGAGGCCATCGCCCTCATGAAGGAGCGGGGCGTGCCCCTGGTGCCGACGATCTACGTGCTCGACTACATCATCGAGCAGGGGGAGAAGACCGGCATCCCCGCCGACCGGATCGCCAAGGCGAAGTCCCTGCAGGCCGACCGCGACCGGGCGATCCGCGCGGCCTTCGCCGCCGGCGTGACGATCGCCTTCGGCTCCGACACGATCTTTCCCCACGAGACCGCCAACCGCGAGTTCGCGCGCATGGTGCGCCTCGGCCTCTCCCCCATGGCGGCGATCAAGGCCGCCACCCTCAACGCCGCCCGCGTCCTCGGGATCGAGAAGGACACGGGCACCCTCGAGGTCGGCAAGCGGGCGGATCTGGTGGCGGTGCCGCGCGACCCCGTCGCCGACGTGACCGCGCTCGAGACCGTCACCTTCGTCATGAAGGACGGCCGCGTCGTCACGGCGGCGGGAGCCACGACCACCGGTGATGCGTCGTCGGCGTCGAAGGTCGTGGCGGAGGCGGGTGGGGCCTACCTGGACTTCCTCAAGCGCGACAGCCTGTACCTGCGCATGAAGTTCGGCCTGCCCATCGAGACCCTGCCCGACATCTCGCTCGCCAAGGAAGAGGCGGACGCGCGCTTCGCCGCCGGACTGCTGGCCGGTCTCGATGCGATCCGCCCCTCGGAGCTGAGCGAGGACGACACGCTGTCCCTCGACATCCTGCGTCGCCAGCTCCGGGCCACCGTCGAAGTCCCCCGCTTCCACTGGCTCAACTTCCCGGTCACGCCCTACGCGTCGCCGTTCGGCATCGTCAACCGGGCCTTCGCCACGTTTGCGATCCCCGACGAGGTCGCCTCCAGGCGCTACCTGGCGCTGCTGCGCCAGATGCCGGCCTTCATCGGCGCCGTGCGCGCGCAGCTCGAAGGCCAGGCCGCGCGCGGGATCCGCATCCCCCGCCCCGAGCTCGATCTGGCCGTCCCCTTCGTCGCCTCGCTCGCGGGCGACGGGCCGGCGAGCCCGTTCGCGGTCGCCTCCGATCGCCCGACGGGCCTGCCCTCGGCGACGGCCCAGGGCTTCCGCGACGAGGTCGGCGCGGTGATCTCCCGGGACGTGACCCCGCCGCTGCGCGCGCTGGCGGACTGGCTGCGCGGCGAGTATCGCGAAAAGGCCCGGGAGGCGGTCGGCCTCGGCCAGTATCCCGGCGGCCCGGAGTACTACGCGTGGCTCGTCCGCCTGCACACCACCCTGGACGTGACGCCGGACGAGGTCCACCGGATCGGCCTCGAGCGCGTGGCCGCCATCGACGCCGAGATGAAGAAGGTGCGCGACGGGCTCGGGTTCAAGGGCACGAAGGCGGAGTTCAAGGCCAAGGTGAAGAGCGACCCGCGCTTCTTCCCCCGAACGCCGGAAGAGATCGGCCAGCGCCTCATGAGCCACGTCCGCCGGATCGAGCCGAAGGTGGACGCGTTCTTCCTGCGCCGGCCGAAGGCTCCCTACGGCGTGAAGCGGTTGGAGCCGCAGCTCGAGCCCGGCCAGACCTTCGGGTACTACAACCCGCCCACCGCCGCCGACCCCATGGGCTACTACTACTTCAACGGCTCGAGCCTGGCCGACCGCTCGCTCCTGAACGCGGGCGCCCTCACCTATCACGAGCTGCTCCCCGGTCATCATTTCCAGATCAACCTCGCCTACGAGAACGAGGCCATCCCCGCCTTCCGGCGGGAGACGCTGGACACGGCCTACACCGAGGGCTGGGGCGAATACGCTTCGGCCCTCGCCGGGGAAATGGGGATGTACGAGGATCCCTACGACCGCTACGGGCGCCTCGCGATGGAGATGTTCATCACCGTGCGGCTGGTCGTCGATACCGGGATGAACGCGCTCGGATGGTCGCGGGAGAAGGCGGTCGCGTTCATGCGCGACAACCTCATGGAGACCGATACCCAGATCGCGAGCGAATCCCTCCGCTACTCGTGCGACATCCCCGGGCAGGCGCTCGCCTACAAGATGGGCGCGCTCGAGATCCAGCGCCTGCGCGACAAGGCCAGGGCCGCCCTCGGCCCGCGCTTCGACGTGCGCCGCTTCCACGAGGCGGTCCTCGGCAGCGGCTCGCTCCCGATGACGACGCTGGAGCGCCACGTCGACTGGTTCATCCAGCAGGAGCAGACGCGGTGAAGGCGGGGCGGCGCACGTTCATCAAGACCGCGGGGGCGGGGGCGGTGGCGGTCGGCATCGCGCCCGGCCGCGAAGGAGCGGCGCCGGCCGGGGGCGCCTTCGACGTCGCCGTGATCGGCGCGGGGGCGTTCGGAGCCTGGACGGCCTGGCACCTGCGCCGCGCCGGCCGCCGCGTGGTCCTGGTCGACGCCTACGGACCCGGAAACAGCCGCGCCAGCTCCGGGGGCGAGACGCGGGTCACCCGCATGGGCTACGGCGCCGACGAGGTGTACACGCGCTGGTCGCAGCGCTCGCTCGCGCTCTGGAAGGAGCTGGCGGGCTCGTGCGGCCACAAGCTGTTCCACGAGACGGGCGTGCTGTGGCTGGCGCGGAGCGAGGACCCGCTCACCGTGGCGACCCTCGCCACCCTCGGCCGCCTCGGGATCCGCCACGAGAAGCTCGCGCGCTTCGAGCTGCAGGCCCGGTGGCCGCAGATCGACCTCGGGCCCATCACCTGGGCCATCCACGAGCCGGACAGCGGCGCCTTGATGGCGCGGCGGGCGGTGCAGTCGGTCGCGGCGCAAGCGGCGCAGGAAGGGGTCGACGTCCGGACCGCCGCCGTCGAGCCGCCGCGCGGCAAGGGACGCCTGGCGTCGATCGCGACGCAAGGCGGCCCGATCAGCGCCGGCGCGTTCGTCTTCGCTTGCGGACCCTGGCTGCCCAAGCTCTTCCCCGCGCTGCTGGACGGGCGCATCTTCCCCACCCGCCAGGAGGTTTTCTACTTCGGGGTCCCACCGGGCGACGCGCGCTTCGCGCCCCCCGCGATGCCGGTGTGGGTGGACTTCGGCGAGGAGATCTACGGGATCCCGGACATCGAGGGGAAAGGGTTCAAGGTCGCTCCGGACCGGCACGGCGCCGCCTTCGACCCCGACTCGGGCGAGCGCGTCGTCAGCGCCGCCGGCCTCGCCGAGGTCCGCCAGTTCGTCACCCGGCGCTTTCCCGCGCTCAAGGACGCGCCGCTCGTGGCGAGCGAGGTCTGCCAGTACGAGAACAGCTCGAACGGCGACTTCCTGATCGACCGCCATCCCGATTTCGACAACGCCTGGCTCGTGGGGGGCGGCTCCGGCCACGGCTTCAAGCACGGTCCCGCCGTCGGCGAGTACGTGGCCGCGCACGTGGTCGACGGCTCGGCCGTCGATGCCAAGTTCAGCCTGGCGACCAAGCAGAAGGTCCAGAAGCGGACGGTGTTCTGAGTGGGGCGGCTACCGGGGATCGACGAGCGCCCGCCGGAGCTGCCGCGCCGATTCGGCCAGCGACGGGCGCAGGTATGCGGCGGCCTGCTCGGGACCGCGCCCCAGGGGCGTCTCGCTGCCCGGCTCGACCTTCACGGTGACACAAACGGGCCCCGCGCCTTGCAAGATCGACGGTAGAGCGGCCTCGTAGGCGGCGGTGTCGGAGAAGGTGTGGGCCCGCGCGAAGCCCGCCGCGCGCGCCATCGCGGAGTAGTCGACCCGCCCGGCCCCGGGGACCGGCTGGTTGCCCGTGACCTCGTAGGTGTCGTTCTGCAGCACGAACAGGACGAGGTTCGTGGCGCCGGACGCGACGATCGTCACAAGCGTCCCCAGGCTCATCAGCATCGAGCCATCGCCGTTCAGGCAGATTACCGTGCGCGCGGGCTGCGCGAGGGCGATACCGAGCGCGAAGTCCGCGGCGTGGCCCATGGCGCTGTCGGCCGATGCGAAGTCGAGCGCGTGCTCCGAGAGCCTCGCCCATGGCCGGACGGCGCCCATCGTCGTGACGACGACGGCCGCTCCGCGAAGGCGGGCCAACGGGCGCAGAACGTCGTCCCGCGTCACGCGGCCACCGTCTCGCTCGTGATGAGGACGGCCACGGGCTGCTCGAGCTCACGGGCGCGCTCGAAGGCCGCGCTCACGCGGGCGGCGTCAGCGTCGGAGGAAACGGTCTCCCAGGGCACGCCCCACGCCGTCAGCGTCGGCTCCGTGAGAAGCGCGACCGAGTCGAGGTCGGGACGGCTCAGCAGCTCGCCGCTCAGCGTGCCGGGGGCGGGCCGGAGGCCCAGGGCCGCCATGCGAGCGTAGCCGCGGACCGTCACGAGGCAGACGAGCGGCACGCGCATCCGCATCGCCGTGCCCCGCAGCGCGTCGCCCGTCTCCAGCAGGCCCGTGTTCTGGATGAGGACGACCGGAGTCCGGCCGCCGACCCACAGCCCCGAGGCGATCGCGAAGGCCTCGCCCTCGCGGGTAACGGTCAACACGCGGATCGCGTGCTCCGCTGCGAGCAGATCCAGCAGCGCCTTTGCGGCGTTGTCGGGAACGCCGAGGACGTCGGTGACGCCCTGCTTCCGCAGCTCGTCGACGATGAGGCGCGCATGGATCACGCCGGATGAACCTCGGCCAGGGCGCGATGGTAGCATCCGGCATCTCCCTTCGTCTTTCATTGCCGGCCCCTGACGAGCGGCTCAGGGGGCGGCGTCGAGCCCGAAGGAGACGAGGTTTCCGTTGGCGCGATATCTCACCGTGACCGGAATGCGGAGCGCTCCGCACGTCCAGTCCATCTGTACCCAGGCACCGGCCTTGCGCAGGAAGACGCGGTCCGGCGCGTCGGCCCGGAGCGTCAGCCGGCCCGCAGCCGTCTCGACGACGAAGATCAGCTCGCCGCTCGGGCGGCAGATCATCGAGACGATCACGCCGCGGGTCGTCACCACTCCCGCTCCGACACCGTCCGCGACGCGCACGGGCGCGGATTCCGCGGCCTCGCCGGGCGCTCTGACGATCCCGGTGGGGCCTGGCGTCGTGGAGACCGGAGGAGGCGTTGGCCTCACGAGCGTCGCCAGGAACTGCTGCGCCGCCTGGCGGTCCGACTCGGACCGGGCGCCGGCGAGCGCGCGATTGCCCTCACGGCTCGCCTCGTCGAGCTTTCCCATCGCGGAAAGCAGTCGGCCCACGGACAGCCGATGCTGGACCACGCCCGGCTCGAGCGCGACCGCCCGCCGCGCGAGCGGCACCGCGCCGGCGTAGTTGCCACTGCGATAGCCCGATACTTCGGCCAGGAGGGCGTAGGCGGGGGCAAAGTCGTGGTTCAAGGTGACCGAGCGCTCCAGGCTCTGCTCCACGGGCGCGAGCGACTCGCGCGTCTCCAGCGGTCCCATGTTCAGGATCGCGTCCAGGTAGTGGATCAGGAAGCTCTTGGAGTCGAGCTCGACGGCGCGGGCCACACGGCGGCGGGCCTCGTCCCGCTTCTCTTCCCGGAGGTCGAGAAGGCCGAGGCTCGCATGGGCGGCGGCAAGGTCGGGGGCGCGCTCGACGGCCTGCTCGAGAAGGGGACGCGCCGCCTGGAACCGGCCGCGGGCGAGGTGGAAATCACCACGGACGGCCAGTGACTCCGCCTCCGCGAGATCACGTGTCGGCATCTCCGCGCGCCCGGCTTCGCCCGCGAGCTTGATCCGAAGATAGGTGAAGGCAAAGCGCCTGACGTAGGACTCGAGCTGGCGGCCGAGCTTGGCCAGGTCGCCGAGGGCCGGGCGCGCCGCCTGTTCGTCGGCACCTTCGCCCTTCAGCAAGCTCAGGTAATTCGCGAAGCTCTGACGATGGGCTCCCTCGTCCCCGAGCAAGAAGTAGTGCACGAGGGCCCAGGACTGGGCGTAGAACACGGAGGCCCGGTCCTGTTCGTCGTACTCGCGCGAGTTGTAGTCGACCTGCAGGAGCGCCTCGATCGGCATCTGCGTCCGTTCCCTCAGGAGGTAGATGCTGGAGCGGAGGGGCTTGCCCTGGCGGATCTCGTTACGGCCGATGATGGTGGCGCCGTAGAACTCCGCCAGACCCTCGTTGACCCATGCGGGAAGGCGGCCGAAGTTGAGGTCGACGATCAGGTGCACGTACTCGTGGTACGCGAGGTGGTAGGGATTCTCTTCCCAGGACTCGTACTCGTCGGCGAGATCGGTGCGCAGCGCGATGTAGTGCTTGTCCTCGCCGGTGACGAACAGCCCCGCCGGACGGAATCCTCCCTTCCGCTCCCAGTACTCGGGCAGGAGCGCTTTCAGGCCGGACTCGTCCTTGACGGCGAGGATGACGATGGGACGGCTGGGATCCAGCCGCGCCCACGGCCACAAGCGATGGAAGAGCTCCCGGATGTCCTCGAACTGCCAAGCGACCTGGCGAGCCTGCTTGGCGCTTCCATCGGAGTAGACGGTGAAATGCGGCGCGCGCACCTCCACCCACCGCGATGTGCGCTCGGCCGCGGAGGTGGTGCCCGCGACCAGGAAACCGAGCGCCAACGCGAGAAAGGGGCGACGGCCGGCAGCCTCGCAACCCATGTCTTGGCGAGGATCCTAATACCACTGCTCCCGGTCTTATCCAAGACATAGAATGGCTGCTTCAACGTGGCCAAGAATTGAGACCCCGCGAGGTGACCATGGGACGAATCGGGGTTGCCCTGTCGTCGCTCGTCCTGCTCCCGGCGGCCGCAGAGGTCCAGGCCCAGAACATCGTCCAGAACCCGGGCTTCACCACCACCTCAGTGGCTGGACGATCGTTCCCGGGCCAAACTACACGGTGGCCTGGGACGGTCGCATCGGAAACAGCGCGCCCGGTTCGGTGGCCGTCGACCTGACCTCATCCTCCGGTTTCACGGACCTCTTCGTCCTCAAACAGTGCGCTCCGGCAACGGACTCGACGACATACGACGTGGGAGGAAGCTTTCGCTATCCCAGCGGTGTCGCCGCGACTCCGATCGGTGGCCTGGTCGTGGAATTCTACTCGGACCCCGCGTGCACCGCCGTGCTACCGGGAGGCTCGGGCTTTGGGTTGTCAACGAGCGGAAGTCCCGCCGACACATGGGTGACGACGAACTACCGCGGCAGCCTGATCACGCCAGTGGGGACCGTCGCGGTCCTGATCTACCTGCGGTTCACGACATTTGCAGCGGGTGCGGCACACGGATGGTTCGACGACATCCGTCTCACCCCCCGGATCTCCTGCGCCATGCCGCTCGTGGTCGTTCCCGACGGCCGGCTCACGCTCAGCGTGATGCCGGGGGGCGGCGCGTTCTGGTTTGGAGCCACCCTGAGGGCCCCTGCCGGACCCGACCTCGGGAACTCCTACTCGCTCGAGTTCGCGAACAGGACGGGGACCGACATGCCTCCCGGAGCCCTGACGGTGTACTCGGGTGACGACGCATGCGGCGGCAACACGACCTTGGCGACGACCGACAACGCCGCGGTCGATCCGGCCGGGACGACCGGAATCGTCCGCGCGAGCTTCACGACCTCGGGGGCCACGCAGCCTTTCTTCCGGGCGAGGCTCGTGAACGGCTCGAGCAGCACGATCCCGTTCAGCTTCAGGTGGTCGGACACGACGATGTACTCGCCGGCGTGGAGCACGAACGGTGCGTTCGACACGTTCTACTCGTTCCAGAACGCGACGGGTGCGAGCCTGAGCGGGACGCTGGCGCTGCTGGACACGACGGGGGTGGCGTTGTCGACGTTTCCGCTGTCGATTCCAGCGGGGCAGACGGTGAGCGTGAGCACAGCGTCGCTCGGCGTCGCGCGGAACCAGACGGGGACGGCGAGGCTCGCGCACGACGGCCCGCCGGGGGCGATCGTGGCCGAGGCGGCCATCGCCAACTTCTCGATCAGCCCGTCCTACGTGCAGCCGGTCAAGTTCCAGCCTGTGCGCGAGGCGGCGCACTGAGGGACCGCACTCTCAGCCGTCCTTCTCCTTGCTGATCCCATACTGCTCGAGCTTCTTGTAGAGGTTCGAGCGAGGGGTGCCGATCGCGTTGGCGGTGGCGGAGATGTTCCACTCGTTGTCGCGGAGCTTCTGGACGAGAAAGGTCCGCTCGGCCGATTCCTTGAAGTCGCGCAGGGAGCCGGCCGCCTCCGGAGGTCCCGACGCCCCGCTCGGCTTGCGGAGCACGCCTTCGAGGTCCTCGGGCTCGATCGTCTCGCCCTCCACCATGATCATCAGGCGCTCGACCGTGTTGCGCAGCTCGCGGACATTCCCCCGCCACGGATGGCGCTTCAAGGCCTCCATGGCCGCCGGGCTGATGGTCCGGGGGCGGAAGTTGTTGGCGGCCGAGAACTCGGCCACGAAGTGCTGGACGAGGACGGGGATGTCTTCGGTGCGCTCCCGGAGCGGGGGCACGCGCACGGGGATGACCGACAGCCGGAAGTAGAGGTCCTCCCGGAACGTGCCCTTCTCGATCTCCTCCTCCAGGTTCTTGTTGGTGGCGGCGATGACGCGGACGTCGACCTGGATCGTCTTCTGGGAGCCGATGCGCTCGATCTCCCCGCCCTGCAGCACCCGCAGCACCTTGGCCTGGGTGCGCTGGCTCATGTCCCCCACTTCGTCGAGGAAGATGGTGCCCTTGTCGGCCAGCTCGAACTTGCCGATCTGCTTCTCGGTTGCCCCCGTGAAGGAGCCCTTCTCGTGGCCGAACAGCTCGCTCTCGATCAGCTCCTCGGGGATGGCCGCGCAGTTGACCTGCACGAAGGCCTCGTCCTTGCGCAGGCTGTTGCGGTGGATCGCCCGCGCCACCAGCTCCTTGCCCACGCCGCTCTCGCCCATGAGGAGGACGGTGGCGTTGGTGGGGGCGGCGCGCTTGATGGCCTCCCCCACCTTCTCGAGCGCCCCGCTCCTGCCCACCATCCGGTACTTCTCCTCGAAGGCGAGCTTGAGCCGTCGGTTCTCCCTCTCGAGCGTCTTCTGGCCGAGGGCGTTGCGCGTCACCACGAGGACGCGCTCGGACTCGAGCGGCTTCTCGAGGAAGTCGAACGCGCCGAGCTTCGACGCCTCGAAGGCGGTGGCGATGTCGGCGTGGCCGGAGATCATCACCACCGGGGGAGACCCCTCCGCGCCCTTGAGGCGCTTCAGCACCTCCATGCCGTCCATCTGCGGCATCTTGATGTCCAGGAACACGAGGTCGGGGCCCTCGCGCTCGGCGATCTTCACCCCCGCCTCGCCGTTGGCGGCGAGGACGCACTCGTAGCCCTCGTATTCGAGGATCATCTTCAACGAAGAACGTATCGCTTCTTCGTCGTCGATGATGAGGACCTTCGCCTTGCTCAACGCCGGCCCCCGACCTCCACCTTGACGAGGAAGGTGCCTCGGGGTCGAGGACGATAGACGTAGAGCCAGGCCGGCTCTCCCGGGGCCAGGGCGTCGACGGCCCTTCGGTACGCGGCCACGTCCGGCGTGGGCCGGCGGTTCACCTCCACCACGACATCGCCGTGGGCGAGGGCCTCCGCGCCGGGGTCGAGCCCGACCACGTCACGCACCACCACCCCCTGCCGGTCGGCGGGAATGCGCAGATCGGCCTGCGCCTGCCGGCCGAGGTCGGCGACGACCAGGCCGAGGGCGTCACCGCCGGACGCGGGCTCGTCGTCCTCGAGCTCGACCAGCTCGGCCGCAGTGGCCTCGCCCGCCCGCGCTTCCAGCCGGGCGCTGACCGTCATCTCGTGACCGTCTCGCCGCACGGTGAGCAGGACGTCGCTGCCGGGCGCGCGGTTGGAGATCACGCGCACGAGCTGGTCCCCGTCCTCGACCGGCGTGCCGGAGACGGCGGTGATGACGTCGTAGCGCTTCAGGCCCGCGGCCTGCCCCGCCGTCCGGTCCATCACGTCCACCACCAGCGCTCCCCGCCCCTCGGGCACGCCCACGAGGCGCTGCAGATCGGGGTCGAGATCCTGCAGCTGGATGCCGAGGTAGCCGCGCGTCACGCGACCCTGCGTCCGGAGTTGGGCAAGCACGTCCCGGGCCACGTTGATCGGCACCGCGAAGCCGATGCCCTGGCCCTGCAGGCTCACGGCGGAGTTGATGCCGACCGCCTCGCCGGCCACGTTGACCAGCGGCCCGCCGGAGTTGCCGGGGTTGATGGCGGCATCGGTCTGGATGTAGGCGTCGAACGACGGGTCGTAGATCTTGCGCCCCTTGGAGGAGACGACACCCACCGTGACCGAGTGGTCGAAGCGGTAGGGGTTGCCGATGGCGCAGACCCACTCGCCGACCCGCAGGCGGTCCGAATCGCCCAGAGGTACCGTCGGCAGGCCGAGGGCGGCGATCTTGAGGAGGGCGAGGTCGGTGGCGGGGTCGGATCCGACCAGGGTCGCGGTGAACTCGCGTTTGTCGGCGAGCCGGACGCGGATCCGGTTGGGCGAGGCCACGACGTGATGGTTCGTGAGGATGAAGCCCTGGGAGTCCACGATGAACCCCGAGCCCTCGCCGCGGCGGGGTGCCTCGCGTTCGGCGTCCCGCGGCGAGCGCGACCGGCTCTCTCCGCCTTCCATCACCATGATGTTGACGACGGCGGGGTTGACGCGTTGGACGATGTCGGCGAAGTCCGGACGGCCAGGCGGCGGCGCGGCGGCCGGCGCCGGAGGGACCGCGTTCACGACCCCGCCTCCGCCGGCCAGGAGCCCCAGCAGCCCAGCCACGCCGGCCACCAGGGCGAGGGTGAGCACCAGGGTCGGGCGAGACATCGGGCGAAAGTATAACCTCGCTGGCCTCAGGGGCCATTCAGGCGGGCGATCAGCTCGTCTTCGGTGAGGCGGCTCACTCCCAGCTCGGCCGCCTTTTCCGCCTTGGAACCGGGATCCTTTCCCACCACCACCGCGGTCGTCTTCTTGGAGACAGACGAGGTCACCCGGCCGCCCCGGGCCTCGATGGCGGCCTTGGCCTCGTCCCGGGTCATGCGCTCCAGAGCGCCCGTCAGGACGAACTGCTGGCCTTTCATGGTCTGGGCCGTCGGCGAGGCCGCGTTGGCCTCCTCCGTCCGGACCCCCGCCTCCTGCAGACGCGCGACGAGGCGCTGGTTCTCTTCATGGTCGAACCAGTCTCGGACGGATCGCGCCACCACGGGCCCGATCTCGTAGATGGCTTCCATCTCCTCGACCGGCGCCGCGGCGAGGGCGTCGATGCGGCCGAAATGCCGGGCGAGGAGCATCGCGGCGCGCTCGCCCACGAAGCGGATGCCGAGGCCGTAGAGCAGGCGCCGCAGCTCGCGGGTCTTGCTGGCCTCGATCTGCGCGAGGAGGTTCTGGCCCGATTTCTCGGCCATGCGGTCGAGGCCCACGAGGTCGTCGAGCGTCAGCCGGTAGAGATCGGCGAAATCGCGCACCAGGCCCTTCTCGACGAGCTGGTGCACGAGCACGTCACCGAGTCCCTCGATGTCCATGGCGTCGCGCCGCGCATAGTGGCGCAGTCTCTGCTCGACCTGCGCGGGGCAAGAGGCGTTGGGGCAGCGACGGTCCACCTCGCCCTCGGGCTTGACCGCCTGGGCCCCGCAGACCGGGCACGTCTCCGGCGGGGACCAGGGCACGGTGCCTTCGGGCCGCTTCGCCTCCACGACCTTCACGACCTTCGGGATCACGTCCCCGCCCTTCTCGATGAGCACGGTGTCGCCCACCCTCACGTCCTTCCGCGCGACTTCCTCCTCGTTGTGGAGGGTGGCCCGGGCGACGGTGGACCCGGCCAGCGGCACGGGCTCGAGGTGGGCGACGGGGGTGAACTTGCCCGTCCGGCCCACGTAGACCTCGATCGCCCGCACCACGGTGGAGGCTTGCCGGGCCGGGTACTTGTACGCGATGGCCCAGCGGGGAAACTTGCTCGTCGCGCCCAGCTCCTGCTGGAGGGCGAGGGAATCCACCTTCACCACCACCCCGTCGATGTCGTACTCCAGCTCATCCCGGCGCTGCTGCCACTCGGCGCAGAAGGCCAGCACTTCATCGAGTCCGCGGCAGAGGCGCGAGGCGGGATGCGTCTTGAGCCCCCAGCTCCGCATCTTCTCGAGCGCCTCCCACTGGCTACGGATCGCCGCGCCTTCGGCCTGCACCACGGAGTAGACGTAGATGCGAAGGCCGCGTCCCGCCACCACGCGCGCGTCCAGGCTCTTCATCGTGCCCGAGGCCACGTTGCGGGGGTTCGCGAACGGTTCCTCCTCGCGCTCCTCCCGCTCGCGGTTGATCGCATCGAACCGGGACCGCGGCAGGAACACTTCCCCCCTCACTTCGAGCTTCGTCGGCACGTCCTCTCCGCTGAGCGTGAGGGGAACCGCCTTGATGGTGCGGACATTCGGCGTCACGTCGTCGCCGCGAACGCCGTCGCCTCGGGTCACGCCGCGCACCAGACGTCCGTTTTCGTAGTGGAGGGTCATCGAGAGCCCGTCGATCTTTGGCTCGGCCACGTAGTCCATGGGTCGCTCGCCGATCTGACGGAAGATCCGCTTCTCGAACTCCCGCAGCTCCTCCTCGTTGTAGGTGTTGTCGAGGCTGAGCATCGGCAGGCGGTGGTGCCACGTCGGAAAGGACTCCGATGGTTTCTCCCCCACCCGCTGGGTGGGGCTGTCGGGGGTGACGAGGTCCGGAAACTCCGCCTCCAGGTTCCGCAGCTCGCGCTCGAGCCGGTCGTACTCGACGTCGGCGATCTCCGGCTGGTCGAGCACGTAGTAGAGGCGCTCGTGCCGGCGCACCTCGCGGCGCAGCTCCTCGATGCGGTGTTCAGCCTGTTCGCGGGTCAGTGATCGCGGGCGAGGATGAAGTCCGGGAGGGCTTGCAGGGCCTCGCGATACGGCGAGCGCTCGAAGCCGGCAAGGTCGGCCCGGGCGGCCGCCGCGTAGCGCTCGGCCTGCGCGCGCGCTTCCTCGAGGGCTCCGTGCTCCCGCGCGGCACGGACCAGCTCGTCGCGGGACACGCGCTCGAAGCCGCGGTCCGCGAGGACCGTGGAGACGAGCCCCGCCGCCCCGGGGCCGCCCCGACGCAGGAGGTAGATGACGGGCAACGTCAGCTTGCCTTCCCGGAGGTCACTCGCCACCGGCTTGCCCAGCACCTTCTCGTCGGCGGTGAAGTCGAGGAGGTCGTCCACCATCTGGAAGCACACGCCGAGGTTCAGCCCGTAGCTGGCCAGCGCGGCCTCCCACTCCACCCCCACTTCGCCGAGCATCGCCCCGATCCTCATGCACGCCGAGAAGAGGTCGGCGGTCTTGCGGCGGATGATGTCGATGTGGTCCGCCTCGCGCATGGCGAGGTCGCCGTTGCGCTCGATCTCGAGCAGCTCGCCCTCGATCATGCGCAGCGTCACGTCGGAGAGCAGGCGAAGGATGCGGAGGTTGTCCTGGGAGAGCGCCATCGACATCGACTTCGTGTAGAGGAAGTCGCCGAGGAGCACCGTGATGTCGTTGCCCCAGCGGCTGTTCACGCTGCGCCGGCCGCGGCGCACGGTGGCCTGGTCGATGATGTCGTCGTGGAGGAGGGTGGCGGTGTGGATGAACTCCACCACCGACGCCAGCACGATCGCCCGCTCGCCGCGGAAGCCGCACGTACGGCAGGCCAGGAGCAGCAGGGCGGGCCGGATCCGCTTGCCGCCACCCTCGCGAATGTAGCGCCCGATCTCGCCGACGAGGCCCACGTCGGAGCGGCACTGGACCTCGAACAGCTCCTCGACCTTGACGAGGTCGTCCTCCACGAGCTGGACGATCTCCTTCAGGTCCGCCACGCCCCGGCTGCCGAGAGGATCCACCGCCGCCATGCGCTATCTGTAGTTGGTGAACTGCATGTCGATACCCAGGTCGGCCGCCTTCAGCGACTGCATCACCGACTGGAGGTCATCCTTGTTCTTCCCCGACACGCGCACCTGGTCGCCCTGGATGGCGGCCTGCACCTTGAGCTTGCTGTTCTTGATGATCTTCACGATCTCGCGGGCCTTGTCGGTGGGGATCCCCTTCTGCATGGAGACCTTTTGCCGCACCGTGCCGCCCAGCGCCTTGTCCATCGTCCCGAAGGAGAGGGCCTTCAAGGGGACGTTCCGCTTGACGAGGCGGGTCTCGAGGACGTCACGGACGGCCTTCATCTTGAACTCGTCGGCGGAGGTGATCACGATCTCCTCGCCCTCCAGGGAGATGTCGGACCCGGTGCCCTTGAGGTCGAACCGCGTCGTGATCTCCTTCATCGCCTGGGAGATGGCGTTCTTGACCTCTTGGAGGTCAACACTGCTCACCACGTCGAATGAGCTTTCCGCCATGGGGAAGGACTTTAACTTGACGGATTCCCCCGGAGTTGTCAAACCTCAAGCGCGCCGGAAGAGCCGCTCGAAGTTGCGCTTGGCGGCCGCGCCGACCGCCTCGGCGCTCTCGCCCCGGAGGCCGGCCACCTTCCGCGCCACCTCCACGACGAACGCGGGCTCGTTGCGTTTGCCGCGATGCGGCGGCGGGGCCAGAAAGGGCGAGTCCGTCTCGACCAGCAGGCGGTCCTGGGGCACCGAGCGGGCCACGGCCTGGATCGTCTCCGACCGCGGGAAGGCGATGATGCCGGAGAGAGAGACGTAGAAGCCGAGCGCGAGGGCGCGACGGGCCAGCTCCTCGCCGCCGGTGAAGCAGTGGATCACGCCGCCTGTTTCCCTTGCTCCCTCTTCCTCGAGGATCGCCGCCGTCTCGTCGTCGGCCTCGCGGGTGTGGATGATGATAGGCAGGTTCGCGTCGCGGGCCAGGCGGACCTGCTTCCGGAAGACCTCCCGCTGCACGTCGCGGGGCGAGTAGTCGTAGTGGAAGTCGAGGCCGATCTCGCCGATGGCCACGATGCGTCGCTCGCGGGCGAAGCCGCGCAGCTCGTCGTAGATGGCCTCGGTCGCGAGCTTCGCCTCGTGGGGGTGGACGCCGGCCGACACCAGTAGCTGATACGCCTCCGCGACCCGCAGCGCGCGGCGATGGCCGTCTTCCGCGTCTACCCCACCGGCGATCAAGATGTCGGTGACGCCGGCCTCGCGTGCGCGCGCCACGACCGCGTCGCGGTCCTGGTCGAAGACGGGCATGTCGATGTGGGTGTGGGAGTCGATCAAAGTGGGTCAGCCGTTTCGACGCGCAACCTCAGTTTCGGAACAGCATTTTAGGTGTTTCCGGACGTTCGCTTCATCGCGAGGTCGCCGTCAAGGTAATCCCGGCACATCTCTCCGGGAACCCGGACACCCTCGCCCGATTCGAGCGAGAGGCCCAGGCCGTGGCCGCCCTCTCGCATCCCAACATCCTTGCCATCCATGACTTCGGGAAGCATGACACAACTGTGTATGCAGTCATGGAATTGCTTGAGGGCGAGTCGCTGCGCAGGCGGCTGGGCGCGGGAACGGTCCCCGTGCGCAAGGCTATCGAATATGCCCTGCAGATCGCGCAGGGCCTCGCCGTCGCCCACGAGAAGGGGGTTGTCCACCGAGACCTGAAGCCGGACAACCTCTTCGTCACGAAAGGGGGGCGGATCAAGATCCTCGACTTCGGCCTCGCCAGGCAGGTTCGGGCCGCCAGTGAAGAGGACGATACGGACTCGCCGACCGTGTCCCGCCACACGGACCCGGGCACGGTCATGGGGACCGTAGGTTATATGTCCCCGGAGCAGGTGCGAGGCAAGCCCGTGGATCACCGCTCCGACGTCTTCTCCTTCGGGGCGGTCTTCTACGAGATGCTCACCGGGCAGCGGGCCTTCCGGGGGGAGTCAGCCGTCGAGACGATGAGCGCCATTCTGAAAGAGGAGCCGCCCGACCTCTCGGAGAACGTCCGCATGGTGTCACCGGGGGTTGAGCGGATCGTTCGTCACTGCCTCGAGAAGAATCCCGAGGAGCGCTTCCAGTCGGCCCGTGATCTTGCCTTTGATCTCCAGGCCCTCTCGGCGGACTCGGGCCGGAGCGCGGTGCTCGCGAGCGCGCCCGTCGCGGCTCCACGAGGCGTCGGCAGGAGGATACTGGCGTGGGCCGCGCTTGTCATTGCGGGCGCCCTCCTGGGCGTGGGTCTGACGCGGGAATGGCCCGGAGCCTGGGGGTCGCACGAGATGGCCGCGGTTCGCTACCTCACCTACTCGGGTCACGACACTTCGCCAGCTGCCTCGCCTGATGGCCGAACCATTGCGTTTTGCTCTGACCGCGATGGCCGGCCGCGGATCTGGCTGAAGCAGCTCGCCGACGGAAGCGAAGCCGCCCTCACGCCCGGACCGGACGACTTCCCGCGGTTCTCTCCGGACGGCTCGACGATTCTCTTCGTGCGGGCGGAGGGCCCGCGTAACTCCCTCTACCGCGTGCCGGCCCTCGGCGGGGACGCACGAAAGCTCGTCGACGACGCGACCACCGGGGACTGGTCGCCGGACGGGCGGCGGATCGTTTTCCTGCGCCCAGAATCAAGCGACGTGGCCAGTGGTGCTGCGACGAAGGTGTTGGTCGCTGCCGCCGACGGAGGGGGACAGACGCAGATCGCGCAGCTCAAAGGAGAAGCCAAACATCCCCGCTGGTCCCCGGACGGCGGCACGATCGCCGTCAGCTTCGGTGGCATAGTCGCTGGCCCACAGCCGATCATGTTGATCGCCGCCGATGGTAAGGAGACCCGCATGCTCAAGCCGCCGCCGCCTTGGCCCGTCGGTTACATCTCAGCGGTGGCGTGGTCGAGCTCGACGCAGCTCCTGTACTCGCAGGCTGAATCGGTCGCTGGGGACATTGCGGGCGGCACGGCGCGGCTCATCCTGCAAGACACCTATTCAGGTGCGGCCCGGGCATTGCTCTGGAGCCCGAACAATGGCCTTGTCCTAGACTTCGTTGCCCCCGGACGTGTTGTCTTCGACGCTCGATCGCCCCGGGAAAATCTCCAGGAGGTCTCCCTTCCGCGCGCGTCCTCCGAGGTGAGGACGCGATGGATCACGCACGGCAATAGTACTGATCGGCAGCCGACGTACTCACCGGATGGCGAGTGGGTCGTTTTCGCTTCCACGCGTAGCGGCAATTTCGACCTCTGGAAAGTATCGACGCGGAACGGCGCCGTTGGCCGTCTGACCGATGACCCTGCCGACGATTTCGATCCGGCGTTCACGCCCGACGGAAAGCGGCTCCTCTGGAGCTCGAATCGGACGGGGCACTTTGAGATCTGGACCGCAGAGGCCGACGGCAGCGACGCGAGGCAGCTGACGCACGACGGTTTCGATGCGGAGAACGCTACGTCGACGCCCGACGGGCGATGGATCGTTTACACGTCCGGCCACCCCGCCAAAGGCGGAATATGGAAGGTCCACCCGGATGGTTCGGCGGCGACTCTGCTCAGGGCGGGCTGGGACGGCCTCCCCGAAGTCTCGCCCGACGGCCAATACGCCCTTTGCTCCTTCGGCTACGGGCAGAGGCTAGGCGGTTTGCGCGTCCTGCGAGTCGCCGATGGGACTGTCGTGCCCTTTGAGATCCGCGTGGAGATGCGTAAGGAGACCACTGCCACCATGGGTCGGGGGAGATGGATGCCTGGAGGCCGTGCCGTCGCGTTCATCGGCCAGGACGAGAGAGGCGTGAACGGTGTCTTCGTCCAGGACTTCGTGCCGGGGCGAGACACCGCTAGCACGCGCCGGCCCCTCGCGGGCTTCGATCCCGAGGCAGCGACGGAGTCCTTCGGGATCTCACCCGACGGCTCGCGCATCGTCGTGGCCGCCTGGGAGCAACTCTTCAGCATCATGACCGCCGAAGGGCTTCAAGGTGTTCGGCCACCTACTCGACGAGGAAATTGAGCTGGCGTTTCCTATCAGATGTGGCGGCAGGGAGCCGGCCGTAGCTCTGCCACCATTTTCGGTCCAGACAGCGGAACGGACTGCGGGCCGGGGCGCCAAGCCCCTGTTACCGGCGCCGCCTGCGGCGCCTGCCCTTGAAGCTGTCGAGCAGCGCCTGGGCCTCGGTGATGGTCCGCGTCACCCTCGTTCGGCCTTCGGCGAGGCTGGCCGTAGGCTTGATCGCGGCAACGCGGCAGCTCGTGTCCGCTACCGGTTGGTCGCCCGGCCCCGAGGCGCGTGTCCCATGGCGCCCCGCGACCTGCGGCCACGGCTACTATAGCGACCGTCCGCCGGACGAGCAGCTTCGAAGCCGCGGACCACTTCTTCACCTCAGAGCGAACGCGGGAAGATGCCCTGCTGCCTTGTGCAAGTCAAAGGGCATGACACACGCCCGTGCGCTCCGTGTCCACTCCGCTCGTGCGAATGAGTTACGACGACGAACGCTGTGTCATGGGGCTCGTTCCGAGAACCTGGTTCAGGAACCCGGACACGGTACCTTTCCATTCAGCCGGCTGCCTGCGCAGGCAGGAGTCGTGGCCAACGCCCTGGAAGAACCTGAGGGTTTTGGGTCCTCGCAGGCCCTCAAATATGGATCTTGCCTCCTCGGGCCTTACGTATTCATCGTTCTCGCCGCTCATCAAAAGCGTGGGGCGATCGATACGCGATGCAGACTCGGCGGGATGGTACCGAAAGCCGTTGAAGCCTGCCTGCATTCCTCCCCAGAACACCAGCAGGTCCGCCAAGGGAAAGGAGGGAATCCCCATGTTCGTGAAGCGATGGCGGACGGTGCCGATCAGGCTGTCGAACGGGCATTCCAGAATCAGAGCCGCCGGCTCTAGCCGCTCGTCGGCGACACCTTTGATCACGGCGGCGGCGCCCATTGACGCACCGTAGAGCACGACGGGCCCTGTCCGAGGGAGGGTCCGCACGTGGTCAAAGGCCCTGGCGACGTCCACCGCCTCGTAGAACCCAATGCTGGTCTCGTTTCCGCCCGATCCTCCCGAGCCATGGAAGTCCACCAGGAAAGCGTTGAAGCCCATGCGGTGGAAGACGCTCGCCTCTCGGAGCTGAGAATCCTTGCTGGCCGCGTGCCCGTGGAAGAGGATCACGGTCCCGCGGGCGTGGACCTGTGGCACGAGCCACGCTTCGAGGGGCACGCCTCGAGCACCCGGAAACACGTGCCTCTCGTACGCGAGGCCGAGGTCACGGGGCGTGCGGCGGTTCTCTGGTCGCGGAACCTCGACACCCTTCACAAGGACCTGCATCTTCTGACCCAGAGACAGCATCTGCGGCGGCCGCGTCCGATTCCCCGACCGCGCGAAGTGAGTGAAGGCGCGGGCCTGCCGGTAGGCCGCGAAGTTGAGCGCGGCGAGCCCCAGGAGAAGCGCCACGCTGATCCGCTTCATTCCGGAGAAACGCATCATTAAGACCCTACGACAACACCGTCTATTGCAGGTAGTCGGCCCTTTCAGTCCGAAAACGAGTGATCCAGCCTCAGGGTAGAATAGCCACATGGCGACGGCTCCCAAGGCCACCTATGCGCACATTGTGAAGCGGCCTGGCTACTGCGGCGGCAAGGCGGCCATCGACAACACGCGCGTTCGCGTCAACAACGTCGTCTTCCTCCACAAGCAGGGCAAGACGCCGGAAGAGATCCGAGTCGCATACCCCGACCTCAGCCTTGCCCAGGTGCACGCGGCGCTCGCCTACTACTACGACCACAAAGAAGAGATCGAGGCTGAACTCGCTGCCGACGCGGACTGGGCTGACGAACACGAGCGCGAGAAGGCGGAGCACCTCAGTCGTCGGCCTGCCCGGTAGTGGCCGGGCGCTTCCCGCTTTACACCGACGCCGACGTCCACGGACCCTTGGTGGAGGCGCTTATTCGCCGCGGTTGGGACGTCCTGAGGGCCGTGGACGCGTTCCCTGAGGGAACTCAAGACGACCTGCATTTTGTGCGCGCGGCCCAGCTGAAGCGGGTCATGGTCTCCTGCGACAGGGACGTCCGGCGTCTCGCGGTCGAGTGGCTCCGCCAGGGGAGGCGCTTCCGCGGCCTGATCGCCTGGCCGCAGGAACACCACGCGCGCATGAGCGTTGGAGCGCTTGAGCCCTGTCGGACTTGTTCATTAGTAATGAACATGCTAAAGTACTGGACGTGGCGCAACCAACGCGGACGTCCGCCTACCTCGAAAACCTTCTCTCCCTGCCTTTCGTACGCAAGGCAACCCTGCGAGCCGGGCCAGATAGGAAAGACCGAGGCGCGGACGCCTTCCTCGAGCTGACGACACCCCGAGGTCGCCGGAAGCTCGTCGTGGAGGAGAAAGGTTCCCACCTCAGCCGAGCCCTAGTTGGCGACATCATCGCGCGCATCGGCCCGAGGCCGACGCCGCCGCTGATGCTCTTCGCGCCATACGTCTCGGCTGAGATGGCGTCCCTGCTCGTTCCCCAAGGCATCAACTTCGTGGACCGGGCGGGCAACTGTCATCTCGATCTCGGCGGGAGTTATGTTGCTCACGTCGAGGGACGGAAGCTGAAGCGACCTCTGGACGCCCCCGGGGGTATGAGAGCTCCAGGCTTCCGGCTCATCTTTGCCCTTCTGGTGGAACCGAAACTCTTGGACGCCCCGGCCCGGGACATGGCCCGGGCTGCAGGTGTCAGCCTCGGAACAGCATCCAACGTTCTTCGCCGCCTAAAGCACGACCGCGTCGTCGTTCGAACGAAGTCGAAGCGCCATTTGTTGCGGCCAGACGACCTCGTCGAGCGCTGGATCGCCGGTTATGCCGAGACGCTCCGGCCGCAGCTCTTTGGCGGACGCTTTGAGACGCCGGATCGCGATCCGCCCGCGCTCGAAGGTCGTGTCGCAGACGTTCTTGGTGACAGAGAAGCCTGGGCCTGGGGCGGCGGCGGCGCCGCATTTCGGCTGACCAAGCACTACCGCGGCGAGGAAACGACTCTCCACTTGGGAACGGCGCCATCAGAGCTGCCGAAGCGATTGAATGCTCTCCCCCACCGCGAGGGTCGACTCATCATCCTGGGGGTCCCCGGACCGCTCGCGTTTCGCGGACAAGCGCCCCGTACCGTGCACCCCCTCCTTGTCTACACGGAGCTGATCCTCACCGGTGACGACCGCGCAAGGGAAGCGGCAACGGAACTCCGGGAGCGCTTTCTCGCGTTTCGATGACCAGCCTCCTGCCCGAGCAGAAAGAAACGCTCCGCCAACTCTCGGAACTGTGGCGCGAGACGCCGTTCGTCTTGATCGGGGCCAACGCCCTCGCTCTGCAGATGGACCTCCACTGGCGTCAGACCAACGACCTCGACCTCGTGGTGTCGATTCCTCTCGAGGACTACCCCGCTGGCTTGGGCCGCTTGCCAGGCTGGCAGCGCCGTCGCGAGGGTGAACATGCCTGGCGTTCGCCATCGGGAGTCAACGTGGATGTAGTCCCGGCGGGGCCCGGTCTACTGGAGGCAGGCACGCTGACCTGGCCCGAGAGCGGCTTCCGGATGAACCTCGTCGGACTCCGCCTTGCCTTCGAGCATCACACTCGGATCGCCATCGACGAACAGCACTCCGTTGCGGTCGCCACCACGCCCGCCATCGTGGTACTCAAGATGGGGGCGTTCCTCGATCGTCCCCAACGCGAGGACGATCTCACCGACATCGCGCAGGTCCTGGAGCGCTATCTCGAGCCGACAGACGACAGGCGGTGGCAATTGCCCACAGACTTCGACAACGCCAGCGCTTTCGCCCTCGGTGTGGACGTCCGCTCCATCATCAACGCGCGCGAGATGAAAGTCGTGACTGAATTCCTCGCCAGGGCAAAGGATGAAGACGACCGACATCGGACTCACGCGCTGCTGATTCGGAATGGACCGGTGTTTTGGCGGCAGCACCCCGAGGTGCTTTTCGATCGGCTTGCGGCATTCGAGGCGGCGCTGGCCGCGGGCGACGGCAGCTGACCCGCAGGTAGCAGCAGGTAGCACGAACGCTCGGACGGGTTCGGCAGCTTGCTGTTACCTATGCGCTATCTGCGGCGGGTGGCCGACTGCAAGCACCTGCACCGCTGAACCTTGCAACCCGCGCTGGTTTAACGATATGGGAGTGAGAGTCGATCAATGTGACCTTCGTCGGATCAGTCAGAGGTTGTGCCGACGACGACGCGGAAGGCCACAAGAGCGGTCAGCGAAGGCCCTCGATCACGTACAGGATGCAAAGATATCGGCCGAAGTCGTAGGCGTAGGTCTTCCCGTCGGGCGCGACCCTGATGTTGTATACACCACCGAAGGCCGCCGGGTCGGGGGGAGTGATCGCCTTGAAGAGCTCGCGTGGCCCGGTTCGAAGATCGATCCGATCGATCTTCACGGGCAGATCGGACTCGCGGGCGTAGACGTAGAGGGACTGGCTGTCGGCGCCCCAGCCGGCCCAGGCTTCCTGCGGCCGGACCACCGGAACCGGCCGTGGCTCTCCACCGTCGACGGGGAACGCCGTTACCTTGCGCTGAGCGTCGATAGCCAGGAACAGCTTGCCATCGGGCGACACTTCGCTGCCCAGGTACAAGAGAAACCCCCCCGGGGTCACGGCACGGCGTGCGTTGCCATCCATCTCCTCGATGAAGATGCGCGGTGGGTGGCCCTTCTCGTGCCCGTTCACGACGACTCTTCTTCCATCGGGGAGCCAAGCCGCGACGCCCCACTCGCTGCCGCCTAGGGGCAGCGGCCTGGGTTCGCCCGGCCCGGTCGGCAGGAGCTGGCATCGCAAGGAAGGGTGGTTGGGCGCGGAAAGCACCCACCTGCCGTCCGGGGAAAGCGCGACGGGCAAGCCTTCTCCGAGGTGCACGGCGGGGGATCCGTCGGTTCGGCGCAGGTAGGTCTGCACCGGAGCGGGAGGGCCTGTGCCGCGACCGCGGTCGCCGAAAAGCAGCGTCTGGCCGTCATGGGAAAGGGCTCCCAGATGAGCGTTCTCGAACCAGGCCAGGTCCCGCTCCTTCGCGTCGCCCGGACCCACGACCATCAGACCCCGGTACCACTGCGCGGTCGTGAGGAGGACGCGGCCGTCGGCCGAGACGTCGTCGATCGTCACCAGCCCGGGAAACCGGGTCAGGACGCGCTGCGCTCCACCAAGCGTCACCGCGCGAATCGACCCCCATTCCGAGAATCAGATCTCGTCGCTTGTGGGGGGACCAGGCCCCGCTCCCGATGCACATCCCCGTATCCGCGAGAGTGGTCGCCCTTCCCGACAGATCGACCACCATCAGCTTGCAGTCCTCGACGAAGGCGAACCCGATCCCCCTTCGGCGAAACGCGGGGGTGGCTGATCCCGGGCTGGCCCTCGTGCAGCGTCTTCCCAATCGGGAAGTCGAGGGGCCTGGGGCCGTCGACCCTGATCACCGCCAAGGTGGCGCCGTCGGGGCCCCAATCGGCCATCGACACGTGCTCCAACAGCTCGCGGGGCGCCCCCCCGGCGAGCGAAACGCGAGCCAGCGTCCCAGGAGCGCGACCCATGTAGGACCCGGCCGAGCACCACGGCCATGTCGCCCGCGGCCGAGATGGCCGCGAGGTCGCCCTCGGGCAGCTCTAGCGGCCGTACCTCGGCGCGCTCCCCAGTCGCGCCGCGAAGATGCGGTTGTGGCGACCCTCGACGGCCGCTGTGTAGACGATCGTCTGGCCGTCCGGAGCGAACCGCGCCTCCGCGATGTTGCCCCGCCGGAACGTCACCTGGTTGAAGGACGGCGGCTCGCGCGCGCCCGGCCACTTCCAGAACGCGCCCGCCAGAAGGAGGCCGCCCCCCGGAAGGGTGCCGAGGAGCATCGGTACCACGGGAGGGCCAGCCTTCGACGGACCGACCCCTTCGACGACCAGAGCGCTCGAAGCCGAGGAGAGTGACTCCAGATCGAACACCAGATCGCGCGCCGACTGGAAGCGGTCATCCGGCCGCTTCTCCAGGCAGTGCCTGACGATCCGCTCGACGCTCTGGTTCGGCGCCCTATCGTCCGTATGCCGAGTCGTGATCTGGATGCAGCGAAATGATCCGGAGGAAGTCACCACCGCGATACGCGATCGCGCGGATCTTCTCGCTCAGCCTGAGCGAATAAGCCGTGGCGCCGTTCGGCGTGCGAATGTGTCGAATCGCTTCCCACTTGAAGCCGGTGTGGCGGTAGACAGTGTTCCAGTCGAGCTCGCGCAGGCGCCGGAGCGAGCCGACCACCTGCTTCAGCTCCGAGAGCTCCAGGCGAAAGAACACCTCCTGGAACTCGGGGCTGTTGAGGTCGACCTTGACGCGGCTACTTGCGGCGGCCACGCGGCCGGCTCCGGCGCTTCCCTTTCTCCTTCAACAGGGAGTCCGGGTCCGACTCCCGGGGCTCGGTCTGCCCCGCCCACGCCAGCCCTCTCGAAATTCTCGAACGGTCGGGCTCCTGCAGAGTCCAGAGCTGGCTCTCCGGGACCATCGCCACGGCCCTCAACAAGAGGCTGCCGTCGTCGAGGCGCTGCAGCTCGAGCGTCTTCCCCGCATAGCGCTTCCCCAAGGAGATCTGCCCGCTCTTTCCAACAACCTTGATCTCGCTGGTCGATGTAGTCCCCATGGCTCACCTCGATTCATGCATTCATGCCGTCATGCAATCATACAGCATGACGCTATGGAGTAGCAATAGGTAGCAGCAACGGCCGGCGCGTTCGACGCCCAGTGCTATCTATGCGCTACTGTGCAAGGCAGCCGCCCGCAAGCGCCTCGACCGTCTTCGAGGCAGCCGCTTACGGCTCGATGCCGTACCCGAAGAGGAGCGCCGCCCGAACGACCGCAGCGTTCAGCGCGGGATCCGCTACGGCTCGGTGAAAGTGCGGCCGAGTGGGAATGGCCTTCTTGGCTCGCTCATACAGCGCAACCGACGGCTGATTACCGTCCATGGACGACGGGTAGTAGAGACCCTCGACCGTCGGGTAGTCTTCGTAGATCCGGACGGACCAGGTCCTAGCGCGATCACGTCGGCCTGAACTGATCGCCATCGATGCTCCAGCCTTGGTAGGCCATTTACCCGTGAGATCGAGCAGCGACACTGGGCGGATCAGTTCGAAACCGACGAGCCAGGGTCGGTTTCGCGAGCGCTCAATCGTCCGGGTGTCCTGGAATACCTCGGCGAAACAAGTGTGGACGCGCAAGGCTCCGTAGATCGTCCCGCGCGTCTGCGGCCCGGCAGGGATCAGATGATGGTCAAACCGCGCGGTCACCACGGGTCCCCAGTGTCGGAATCGGCTCCAACTAACTGGATGGGCTCCGCCTCGGTAATAGATACGCCAGATGATCGTGCCTCGCGCGAGTATCTTGAGCTCTGGTAGAAGACGAGCCACAAGCTCTCCCGGAGACGGCGGTCCGGGGAACTTGGGCACTACAGAGCCGCAGCGAGCTCAGCAGCCGCTTCCGGCGGATTGCCGCCGAGAAGCCATTCTAGGGGTGTCAGTGGACGCTCATCGTCGTCGCGCGTACTCAGGTCTGGATTCGGGCTGCTGAACCATCGCGCGACGGCCAAGGCGCCGATGTCCAGAGGCAACCTCTTCACGACAACGTCCACGCCAGGCACGAGCCCGTCCGAGCCAAACTGAAAAGCTGGGAGTAGCCATACGCTCCCGTCCTTGAGGCCGTAAAGGGATCGTTCGGCCAGGCGCTGCCGGATGCGGCTCGCGTTGACACCGAGACGGCGGGCTGCCTCTTCCACGCTGAGGCTGCTTGTGCGTAGCTGCTGATACGCTGATGCGACTTGCGCGTCCACTACTCTAAGGTCCTCGTCAGAGACAGGCTTCACGCCTCCCTTCGCGAGTGCAGCTTGTTCGGGGGCAGTGAGCGTCGAGTCCTCATCCTCAGACAGGCATGAGCGTAGGAAGCGCAGCTTCAGACGGTCGCCTTCCACGTCCACGAGCGCGACCGATCGGCGTTCGAGGCTAGGATCCTTCTTCAGTGTCGCCGGCAACGGAATCTCTACTTGGTACGCCACCGCCGCAAGCGGCGACTGCCACGGCAGCGCACGAGAGTGCGTTGAGCGAGGTGCGATCGTCCGGGTCCTGCGGCGTGAAGTTTTCATGTCCATAGCTTACCGAATAGTAACGACGTTAGCAAACGTTAGTTCTAGGCGACATTAAGTCGAGGCAAGTCTTCCACGGCCGTAGGTAGCGACAGGTGGCAGGAGCGCGCGGGGATAGAATCTCCCCTCGATTATCGATGGCCTTGAAGCAGAGCGGCGAGATCGAGGCTTTTCCGCCGTCCAGAGGATGACCACGGGCGGGCCAGTGCCGACGCCGAGTCAGCCCATGCCGCATGCCCTGTTACGCGGTGACCGGCTGGACGTGCTGGACGCACTGCTCGGGGTCGCCGTCCTCGGGATCCTCCTCTTCAACGTCGCCGCTTTCTCAGGGTACGAGTTCCTGTCCCCGGAGCGCGCCCGGATGCTGCACTGGTCCGCCTCGGACCCAGTCGCGGCGTCCGCCATCGAAGTCTTCGTGCATGGGAAGTTCTACTCGCTGTTCTCCCTCCTCTTCGGCGTGGGCTTCGCGGTGTTCATGCGCCGCGCTGAATCGCGCGGCGCGGGGGCGGCGCCTCGGGATGCTCGCGCTGCCGGTCGCCCTCAACGGCCTGGCGCTGGCCACGCTGGCGGCGACGGGCGTCGGGGCAGGCGGTTCGCCCTCGGGTCGAGGAGAGGTACCCCGGTTCCTCGCGGATGCCCTGGACGGCTTCGCCAGCAGCAGCTACCTCGCGATCTTGAAGGGGAACGTGGTGATCACCGGAGCCGGATGGCTACGGCGGCTGCTGCAGCTCACCCCGCCCAAGATCTTCGGCATGCTACGCTGCCGGGCTCACGTTGCTATTCGAGCACCAGAAGTCGAGAAGGCGGCTGATGCCCCTGGCATCCGTGGGCAGAATGGCCCTGACGAACTACCTTCTGCACAGCGTCGCCGCGGTCCCCGTCTTTTACGGCATCGGGTTGGGGCTGTTCCGGCGGGTGAGCTTGACCGTCGCGCTGGTGATGGCGCTCGGCTTCTTCGTGCTCCAGGTGCTCTTGAGCCGGTGGTGGCTGCAGCGGGCGACCTTCGGCCTGTGGAGTGGCCGTGGCGGCAGTTCACCTATCGACAGCGATTCCCCCTTTGGCGACGTGTTCCAGCGTGCGGCTCTTGATGCGGGACGGCTCCTCGCGTATGCATCTGGTCCGGCTGGCGGACGCGGGCCGTTACCTGCCCCTGGCCCCGTCCGGCTCAGGCCCTCAGCGATGGATGAGGGAAATCATTGAGAGGACCTGCTCAGCCTAGCCTAGCGGGTCTGTCGTGGTCGCCGGCCATAGCGGCCGATGTCGTCATGCTTGACGACGTCCATGAAGTAGATCGTGCCCCCCGCCACACGAAAGACGATCCGATCACCGCTGCTGATTCGACCCTCGAGGTAGTGCTTGTCAGGAAGGATGGGCTTCACGTTGAGGCCCGGCGTGTCGGTTCCCTTGATCAGGGCCATGGCGACGCGATCACAAGAAGCCTGTCGGTCGGCGGCCAACCGCGCATAGCTGTCCCACCATTGGTCGGTCCAGACGGCGGAACGGACGGCCGGCCGGGGCGCCAAGCCCCTGTTACCGGCGCGGCCTGCGGCGTCGGCCCTTGAAGCTGTCGAGGAGCGTCTGCGCCTCAGCGACGGTTCGTGTCACCTTCGTTCGGCCTTCGGCCAAGTCAGCCTCCGCCCTGCGGATGCGGCGCTGCATCTCAGGATGGTGAAACCAGAGCTGGTCCCGTGGCACAAGGGCCGCCGGCACAAGCTCGTAGGTCCCGCGCTCTGTCTTCTCGAGGAGCACGAAGTCGCCGGGTCGAAGGCCGAGAGAGGCCCGCACCTCTTCAGGCAGCGTGGCCCGCCCCTTCTGGTCGACGCTCAAATAGGAAACCCCAGTCGCCATACCCTTTCTCCCACAGTGGGAGAGTACCGCAAGACCTGATCCGGCGCAACCGTCGTAGGTAGCAGCAGGTAACGAGAGCTCTCAGATGGTTTCGGAGACCGGTGTTACCTATGCGCTACCTGTGGACAGGACTCGACTGCAAGCGCCTCCACGACTGGCGTTTGCGATTCTGGTCAATGTCGAGACGAGGTCCTAGAACTCGCTGCCCGTTGTAGCTCGCTCGGGGAGCGATCGCCACCGCCCGCCCCCGACGCCCGGGTGGAAGCTTGTGGTACCCCGCCTCGATAAGGAAGCGTATGCTTTGCGCGAACACACACGGGAGTTCCCATGCAGAACCTCGCGCGGTTGCGCCGCGGCCATGGCACCTTCCTCGCCGCTGTGCTGACCCGCGCGATCGTGGCGCTCTTCCCCGCGAGGTGAGCAGCCTGGCTGGTGAAGCGCGCATCGGATGGCTGCAGCGGCATCCGCTCCTCGCCGCCGCCGGCGCTTCGGCCGGGTTTCTCGCCCTCGCCCAGGCGACCTTCCTTCTGCTGCGGAACCGCGCCTTCCTCGGCCCCGAGATGGCGGCCGGGCTGACGAAGCTCTCGGTGCTTCTCAGTGTCGTGACGGTCCTGCTCCTCATGCCGATCGCGATCCTCGTGCGGCGGTTCCTGCCGGCCTGGCGCGAGGGGGACCGGCTTGGGGCAAGTTGGGCCGTGTGCTTCGGGCTTACGGCC
>Ga0210378_10000171_pt1 | contig 30864 bp, 30 predicted proteins | sample PLM1_60_b1redo_FD_155465 | JGI IMG/M metagenome (GOLD analysis project Ga0210378, IMG submission 155465) | Groundwater sediment microbial communities from an aquifer in East River, Colorado, USA - PLM1_60_b1 redo | ecosystem: Environmental > Terrestrial > Soil > Riparian zone | place: USA: East... | reverse complement strand
CTGGGGGGAGTTCGAGAGAACCCTCGCGCAGAAGGAGGGACGAGGCCGGCAGGAACTGGAACTGAAGTGCGACGGTATCGCGGTGTTGACCCTGATCGCGCTCGGCCGCGATCCTGCGTCGCTCGCGGAGGGACTGCGCAAGCTGACGCGATTCAACGACACGATAGGAGCGACGGCAGAGTGCTGACGATTACCCCCAACTGCGGGAGCGCCAGCGATTCATCGAGGCGCTTCGCGCCCTGCCGGTCGTTGCTCGCTGAATCGGCGTCACAGTAAATTCTCGTGCCCGTCCTCGGGCCGCCACCCCGCGCGTCTAGATTGCCCTCCTGCGACCCCCAGCCGGAGACCGAAGGTGGATGGCGGGGAGCGCTGCGCGACCTTCAGGTCGGCCGGTCTCTCGCCCTCGTCCACGGTCATCCGGAGCGGCCATGGACCGTGGCGCATCATTCACCTCTCTCACCCTTTAGCCCTTTCGCGACCTTGGCCCCCAGCACCGACGGCGCAGAGGGGGCCGCGCCGCCGACGTGGCTCCGAACGTCCCCGTTCCGCTTCGACGGCCGGCCGAAGGCCGCCAGCGCCTCGGCCTCCTCGCGGTAGACGTCCACGATCTTGTGGACGCCGGTCATGGACAGCATCGTCCCCACGCGAGGCTGAAGACCCGATAGCTTCAGAGCGCCGTCGCGGTCCTCGAGCAGCCGGTGGATGTTGATCAGGCAGCCGATCGAGGCGCTATCGATGTAGGTCACCCCCTCGAGGTCGATGACCACCTTGCGCGCACCATCCTCGACGATCTCGCGCACGTCGGCGAAGAAGGAGGACAACACCGGATACGTCAGCTTGGCCTCCTTCACGCGCACGATGCGCACGTCGCCGCTCTGCTCCAATAGGAGCTGCATCACCTCACCTCCGGGGTTCGGGGCGCCGCCGCGCCTCTTGCATCGCTGAGCCACCGCGGTCGTGTCGCCCTCTTCGTGACCAGCAAGACCAAGGACGCCACTCCCCACAGCAGGAGCGGAGGGACGATGATGCCGATGGTCAGGTGGCACAGCAGATGGACCCATTGGCTCTGCGCGCCAAAGCTGAATTCGGGAGCCGCGTAGATGTTCGAGTAGCCGCCGATGGCCAACAGGATCCCGAGGACGGCGATGCACTGCTGGAGCACCGTCTGGAAGCCGAGGTATTGCGAAAGCCGCTTGCCGAACATGTCGTCCTCCTTTATTGCCCGAGCCTGGACAGGAATGTGCCAACAATCAGTCTTCTGGACATGATTCCTCGCGGTTATGAGCCTTCGCCGGCCCGTGACGCGTGCGGCTGGCTCGATCCGCCCGCTACTGATACGTCGAACCAGAGGGCGGGAAATCGACACTGAAGCATTCCGGCCGTCGCGGACCTCCGTGAAGAGGTACGTGATGACCGTCACGAACGTTCGGCGCTCCGCCAGCCATTCGTGCTCTTCCATCGGTCACATTCACTCGTCGCGATCCGTCATGGTAGTGAGGAGAGCAATCATGCAAGCACGAATGAGCAACCCCGCGATGGTCGTTCCGGACGCCATGCAGGCCCTGCAGGCCCTGGGGGCGTGCGCGGAAAAGGGCGGCGTGCCCTCGCGGACGATCGGCCTTGTCCAACTGCGAGCGAGTCAGATCAATGGCTGCAGCATCTGCGTTGACATGCACCCTCGCCTGCTCAAGAAGGCAGGCGAAACAGACGAGCGCCTCTTCGCATTGTCGGCCTGGCGGGATACGCCCTACTTCACCGATGCCGAACGCGCCGCGCTGGCGCTCAGCGAGGCCGTCACCCGGCTCAGCGACCGGGCGGACCCGGTGCCCGACGAGATCTGGAAGGAGGCGGCCCGGCACTACGACGAGCCGGCGCTGGCGGCCCTGATCATCTAGATCGCAACGATCAACGTCTGGAACCGCCTCAACGTCGCCACCAGACAAGTGGTGGGCTCGGTGCAGTGCGACCCGACCTCGTCGAGCAAGGGCGCATGAAGAGCGGACGACGTGCTCGGGTTCGGCCGTCATTGGGCCTTCTTCGCGTCGCCGTGCGGAGGTCGCCAAGAACCAAACCCATGCTCGCCGGCCCCCAAAGACTTCTAACCCGTCACGCATGGCCGCGTCAGCCCTCGAGCACCGCCAGGTGGAGCTGGCGGAGGCTCGCGGGGTCAGTAAGCACGTCGATCTCGACGATCTTCCCGTGCCTGATCTTGAAGGTGACTACCCTGGACAGCCGTCCACGCGGAGCCACGACGACTCCCACGCTTCCGTTCACGAGCGCGAGCGCCACTGGTGCGGACCGGGCACGCTGCGAGCCGGCGAGCGCCCCCTTGGCCACGGCCTGCGCACCGCGGACCTCAGTCGATGCACGCGGAGGCACGGCAGCGACGTCAATTCGGCGCACGACGTCTGGGTCGAGCACCGCGAGAAGCCCGTCGAAGTCACCGGCGCGCGCGGCAGCGAGGAAAGCCTCGACAACGTCGCGCTGGCGGGTGAGATCGGCGTTGCGAACCGTCCCCGCTCCCTGCACCCGGCGGCGCGCGCGGCTCGCAAGCTGCCTTGCCGCGACCGCGGAGCGTCCCACGATGGGAGCGATCTCGTCAAAGGGCACGGCGAACATGTCGTGCAGCACGAACGCGAGCCGCTCGGCTGGATCCAGCGTTTCGAGTACCACGAGGAGCGCGAGACCGACCGAGTCGGCCAGCAGCGCTTCCTGCTCGGGGTCGATCCCGTCTTCGCGGCTCACGATCGACTCGGACACGTGCGCGCTCAGGGGCTCCTCGCCCCGGGACCTGCGCGCGCGCAACATGTCGAGGCACAGGCGCGCGACGACCGTCGTCAGCCATCCCCCGAGGTTCTCGACGCCGCTCGTGTCGGAGCGGCTGAACCGGAGCCAGGCCTCCTGGACGGCGTCGTCCGCCTCGCTCCGCGAGCCGAGCATCCGGTAGGCCACCGCCCGCAGATGGGTCCGGTTATCCTCGAACCGTTCCGCCAGCCAGTCACTCTCGTCCACGGTCACATCCCTTCGCCGCGTTTCGTCATCATAGTGACGAATGCAGCCCAGCCGGTGTGACAAGAAGATGCAGGTTTGAGCAAGGAGATCCTCCGATGAACGCCCGCAGCGCCGCCTACTGGACGACCACGACTTTCACCGCGCTCGCCTTCCTGACGGGAGGCGCGGCCTACCTGTCCCGTGCCGACGTACCGCTGCGGGGAATGGCCGAGCTGGGCTACCCCGCCTACTTCGTCACCATCCTCGGGACTTGGAAGGTGCTCGGCGGCCTCGCCATCCTCGTGCCGCGACTTCCCCGTCTGAAGGAGTGGGCCTACGCGGGCATCGCGTTCGATCTCACCGGGGCGGCATTCTCGCACGCCGCGGTGGGCCATCCGGCGGCGAAAGTGATCGTGCCACTCGTGCTCCTCGGGATCGCGGCCGCGTCGTGGGCTCTCCGGCCTGCGAGCCGGATGCTCGGCGCCTCGACCGGCGAGCCGGCGTCAGCGATGACCGGTGCTCACGAGATTGCGAAGGCCGGTGTGACGCTCCACGGCGGCGGTGGCGCATCCGCATCCTCCGCCGGGTGAGATTGTCGTCAGCACCCTGGCCAGCTTCACCAACTCCACAACAGGCCGCTCCGCCCCGCCGTCAGCCGAAGGATGCTCGTCCGCGCCCGGGCCGTAGATCGAGGGGACGGGCAGGCCGAGCGCGCGCAGGGAAGCATGGGTCAGGCCGATGACCGCGAGGGCATCGCGAGCGACGCGGCCGAGCGTGTCGCCGCCGGGGTCCCGGGCATCATTCGATGACGCGTCCGCAGATTGACCCCGAACGCGTTCGCTGTTCGAGCGCCCGGCGCGCAGCGCTAGCATCGCCAGCACGGCTTCGAATAGATTCCATTCCCCGCAAGGCAGGGCCGGGGAGAATAGGACCCATCCCCCCCGCGTGCTGTCGATTCCGCGAGACTCGGCGTCGTACGGGCGAGGGCGGGCGTCGGCCACGGCGCTTACCCGGTTGCTGTGCGGCGGCCAGGACCCGCGCGCAGGCTGAACCCGACTGCGGCTAGCCAGGCAAGACAGAGCGCCAGCAGGATGCGCTCGGAAAGACCGAGGAGGGCTGGTGGACCGGGCCTGATGAAGACCGGCATCAGTCGTCGGAGGCGTCTGCGTCGTACGCGTCCACGCGTCGATGATCGCGTTGTAGCGGCCCGCAACGAGGCCGCTCCCGAGGCTCGCCCATGTCGAGGGCACGATCTCGATCTTCATGCCCAGGCCCTTCGCGACGAGGCGCCACGTCCACGTCCAGCCCCTGCACCTTGGTGAGTTGCGCGGCGCTGATCGCCGGATCGCTGGCCTGGTCCTTCAATCACCGTCGAAGGTGCACCGATACTCGTTCGGAGCCACAGGATGTCGCGTTGTACGGTATGTTGGCGCCGCTGTCCAAATCGCCGGGTTTCGAACGTCATCGTAGTGACGGAGCATGGTGCCCGCGCACGAAGCATAACGGAGGCTACGGATGCAATACATCCTGATGGACTACGTGAACGAGGCCGGCTGGCCTGAACTGACGAGGGCCGAGCAGCAACACTGGTTGGGAGCCTATAGAGCCTACATGGAGGCCATGACGAGGGCGGGCGTACTGCGGAGCAGCAACGGCCTGCAGCGCACCTCGGCGGCGACGACCGTGCGGGTCGCGGATGGGAAGACCCAGGTCCTGGACGGACCTTATGCCGACTCGAAGGAGCAGCTCGGGGGGTTCCACATCATCGAGGTGGCCGATCTCGATGCCGCGATCGCGTGGGCCGCGCGCTCGCCGACCGCTCTTCACGGTGTGGTCGAGGTGCGTCCGGTCATGGAGGGCACGCTGCTGACCCGGGATATCAACGATTTCATCAAGCCGGAGTGAGGGAGGCATCATGCGGAGACTGATCGCTTTCGAGCAGGTGTCGCTGGACGGGTTCTTCGTCGATGCGAACGGCGACATGAGCTGGGCCCACAAACGGGATCCGGAGTGGATTGAGTTTGCCGACAGCAATGCCAGCGGCGACGGCGCGCTGCTCTTCGGCAGGGTGACCTACGAGATGATGGCGAGCTTCTGGCCGACACCGGCGGCCATGGAGACAATGCCTGTCGTGGCGGAAGGGATGAACAACATGCCGAAGGCCGTGTTTTCGCGAACGCTGGAGAAGGCGTCGTGGAAGAACACCACGCTGGTGAAGGGCGACATCGTGGCGGAAGTGCGAAGGATGAAGAGAGAGCCGGGACCGGGCATGGCGATCCTGGGAAGCGGCAGCATCGTTTCGCAATTGGCGCCGGCGGCCTTGATCGACGAATTCCAGATCGTGGTGAACCCGATCGTCCTGGGCAAAGGGAGGACGCTGTTCGAGGGCGTCAAAGAGAAGCTCGGCTTGAAGCTGATCAAGACGCGGGCCTTCGGCAACGGCAACGTCGTGCTGTACTACGAGCCGATGGCGTGAAGGCAGGCGACGCACAGACGCGTCCCGGAAGGGACCGTCAACAATGAGCGAGGAGGGGCTTGGCCCCGACGAGCGGAAGTCGCGTCGCACGGCGTACGCGGTCGCGCGTCGCAGCTACGGCAAGCTCGTCGCTTTTCTCGCCGCACGCACGCGGGACGTGGCGGCGGCGGAGGACGCCCTGTCGGAGGCGTTCGCTTCGGCGCTCTCGGATTGGCCGCTCCATGGCTGTCCGTCGAACCCGGAAGCGTGGCTCCTGACCGTCGCCCGCCGAAAGATGATCGACGTCGCGCGTCGGCGCTCGACCGGCGAGGCGGCGACCGGGCAGTTGCAGATCCTTGCGGAAGGGTTGGACGCCGCGGCGGCGGACGCGGAAATCCCGGACCGTCGTCTCGCGCTGATGTTCGCCTGCGCGCATCCGGCCATCGAGGCCGGCGTCCGCGCCCCGTTGATGCTGCAGGTGGTGGTCGGGTTGGATGCGAAGAGGATCGCCTCGGCGTTCCTCATGTCTCCGGCCGCCATCGGCAAGCGACTCGGCCGGGCCAAGAGCAAGATCCGGCAGGCCGGCATTCCGTTCCGCATCCCGGAGCGCGAGGAGCTCCCCGGCCGGCTCGACACCGTGTTGGACGCCATTTACGCCGCCTTCACAGAGGGTTGGACCGACCCGAGCGGGACCGATGTCGCACGCCGCGATCTCACCGAGGAAGCGCTCTTTCTGGCCCGACTCGTGGCCGAGCTGCTGCCAAAAGAGCCGGAGGCGCTGGGCCTGCTGGCACTCATGCTTCACGCGGAGGCCCGACGTCGCGCTCGGCGCAACGGGGACGGCGAGTACGTCCCGCTGGCCGATCAGGACGCGGCACTGTGGGACTGGCCGATGATCGGGGAGGCCGAGGCGCTGCTTCGGCTCGCCAGCGCCCTGGGCTCCATCGGCCGCTATCAGCTCGAGAGCGCCTTGCAGTCGGCGCACGGGTCACGCCAACTGGGCAGACATGGTACGGCTTTACGACGCGCTGTCGGCGCTCACCAGCTCACCAGTGGTCGCCGTCAACCGCGCCCTGGCGATCGCGGAATTGCAGGGCGCCAGCAGCGCCCTCGAGGCGATGCAAGCGGTGGCCGCCGATGTGCGGCTCGCCCATACCAACCCTACTGGGCCGCGCGCGCCGAGCTGCTGGCCAAGACCGGCGCACATGGCGAAGCCCGCCGCACATACGCGATCGCCATCGGTCTCGAGCGCGATCCCGCGGTCCGCCGCTTCCTGCAGCGCCGTCAGTCGGCCTTGCCGGCTTGATCCTCCTCGCCAATCGGGTCGCGATGCTTCTCGCCTCCGATCATCTCAGCGCCTCCATATACCCCACGAGCACCGGAGAGGCGTCGAGCATTCGAGGCGCTGGGCGGGGCTTGACAGCCGGCTCGGTGGTGCTTATATTCCTTTTAGGTTATTGAACCGATGAGCTATGAACAGTGGACCCCTCATCCGCTCGCCCCGGGTGAGGGATGAGTACCTGCGAACGATGGCGTGAAGAGGAGGATCACCCATGCCTGGCAAGCAGAAGATCACTACGTACCTTTGGTTCGACGACAGCGCCGAGGAGGCTATGAAGTTCTACGTCTCTGTATTCAAGAACTCGAAGATCCTCGACGTCGTGCGCTACGGAGATGCGGGTCCGGGGCCGAAGGGAACGGTCATGGCCGGCACCTTCCAACTCGAGGGACAGGAATTCATGGCGTTGAACGGCGGCCCACAGTTCAAGTTCACGGAAGCCATCTCGTTGTTCGTGAACTGCGAGACGCAGGAAGAAGTGGATGACCTGTGGAAGAAGCTCACCGCAGGGGGTGGTGCACCGTCGCAGTGTGGTTGGCTCAAAGACAAGTTCGGGCTGTCCTGGCAGATCGTTCCTTCCGTTCTGCTCAAGATGCTGGCGGACAAGGATCCCGTGAAGTCGAAGCGGGTGATGGAGGCCATGCTTCAGATGAGCAAGATCGACATCAAGCGGTTGAAGCAAGCGTATGAGCAAGGGTAGGCGGGCCCAGCTCCCGTGGGTTGACTCGGGGGAGTAGCCGGCTCGTCGGCGGCGCCATCAGCGCTGGTCGTCGCCTCGGGGGGGCGTGGCCCCGGCGGCCTCGCCCGGGATGAGCCCGCGCCGAAGGGCGTAGGCAATCAATTCGGTGCGGTTGCGTAGACCCAACTTCTGCATGATGTGGGCACGGTGCGTCTCCGCCGTGCGCGCGCTGATGCCGAGCCGCTCGGCGATGGCCGGATTGCTGAGGGCCTCCGCCGCCAGGTGGAGCACCTGCCGCTCCCGGGTCGTGAGCGTCTCGTAGATGTCCACGGCTCCCCCGTCGGAACGGTTGATATAGGCCTCGATGGCTCTCTCGGACAGGCGGGAGCTGAGGTACCGCCGGCCCGCCAGCACCTCGCGTACCGCCCGGACCAGCTCCGTAACGCTCGAGTCCTTCAGGACGTAGGCCGAGGCACCATTTCTCAGAGCCTGCTGCACGAACGCCTCGCTCGAGTGCATGGAGAGAACGACGATGCGGGTCCGCGGAGAGCGTCTGGCCACCTCGCGGGCGACGTCGAGACCGCCCAGTCCCGGCATCAGGAGGTCGAGGACGAGGATGTCGGCCTGGAGTTCGTCGATGAGATCGGCAACCGTGAGGCCGTCCGAGGCTTCACCCACGACCGAGAATCCCGGCTCCTTCTCGAGCAGTGACCGCAGGCCCTGGCGGACGATCGGATGATCGTCCGCGAGCACGATCCGCGTCATGCGTCGTCTTCCTTCCGGAGGCTGCCAGGGTCCAGCGGCAGCTCCACGGACAGGGTGGTTCCTTTACCTGGCTCCGACTCGATGGCCAGGCGGCCGCCGGCCAGACGGCTCCTCTCCCGCATGCCTTCGAGACCGCTCGACCGCGCGGCGAGCACCGCCTCGACATCGAAGCCTCGCCCCTCATCCTCGATTCGGACACCCAGGGATTCCGGGTTCGCCCACACGTCGACCTTCGCTTGCCTCACGCCGGCATGCCGGGCCACGTTCGTGAGAGCCTCCTGCACGATCCGGAATGCCGTTAGCTCGACCTGAGCGCCGAAGCGCCGATCCAGATCGGCATGGTGAAAACGCGCGTGAATGCCGGTCTGCGCCTCGAAACGGTCGATCTGCCACGTAAGCGCCGGCAACAGGCCGAGGTCATCCAGCATCGGCGGCCTGAGGTTCATCGAGAGGTCGCGAACCCGGTCGATGAGGTCTTTGACGATGCCCTTCATTTCGTCTTCCAGGTTCCCGGCTCCGGCGCCATGGCCCTCGATCTTGAACAGCAGGCCCGTGAGGAGCTGGCCGACCTCGTCGTGCAGCTCGCGCGCGATCTCGCGACGCTCGGTCTCCTGGACTTCAACCAGCCGCTGTGAGAGAGCGGCCAGGCGGCGGCGACTCTCTCCCACCGTCTCCACGAGTCGTCCGCGCTCGACGGCGGGCGCCACCCGGTCCGCCACGAGCAGCAACAGCTCCAGCTCCTCCGGGGTGAATCGGCGCGGACGCGCTGAGCCCACGCCTACGACTCCGATGACCTTGCCCTCGATTTGGAGAGGAGCCACCATCAGCGATTGCGCGAAGGCAAGCATCTCGCGACGGGGTACACCTTCCATCCCTGACAGATCGACGGTGGACAGGTCGTCGACGATCAGCGGCTGGCCCGTCTCCGCGACCCGCCCCGAGACGCCCTTCCCCAGAGGGACCCGCACGAGCGCGATGCGCTCGTGCATCTGGCCATCCACGACGCGCGGATAGAGCATCTGGCGCTCTTCATCGACGAGCATGACGATGGTGTAGTCGGCATGCAGGGCCCGGCGCAGGCGGGCCAGTAGCTCCTGCAACATCGCGTCCAGGGTCAAGTGGACGACCGCGCGGTCGGTGATGCTCTGGATGGCCCGCAGCCTGTCGAGAGCCGCCTCCGCCTGCCCTCTGGCCGCCGTCGCGCCCTCGAGGAGCCGATCGCGCTCGGCCTCCGCTCGCTTGCGGTGCGTGATGTCGACATGCGAGGACAGCCAGGACTCGTCTTCTCCTCCCAGATCGACCTTGACGGCGGACACGATCAGATCGCGCACCTCCCCCGACTTCCGTCGGACCTGCAGCTCGAGGTTGCGAACCATGCCTTCGTCGCGGACCCGCCGGACCGCGGCCGGGCGGGCTTCCGGGTCGACGGAGAGGTTTAGCTCACGGTTCGTACGGCCGATGACTTCGTCACGCCGAAAGCCGAACAGCTCGAGCCAGCTCTCGTTCACGTCGATGACCCGGCCCTCCGTGATCGTCGACATGGCGAGCGCCACCGGGCTGGCATGGAATACCTTCGCGAAGCGCGCCTCGGAGTCGCGCAGGACCTCTTCCGCCCGCCGTTGATCCGTGATGTCCTCCATCAGAGCGACTAGATGCCTCGGGCGGCCGCGGGCGTCGCGCGTCATCGACAGGCTGTTCTGCGTCCAGACGACCGCTCCATCCGGACGCAGGCAGCGCTTCGCCACGATGACGCTCTTCGTCTCCCCCGCGACGAGCCGCCGGACTGCGTCGAGGGAATGCGGCAGGTCTTCCGGCGGGGTGATGGACGGCCAGTCGATCGCGAGCAGGTCCATCTCCTCGCGCCCGAGGATCCTGCACAACGCCGGGTTGACCTGGAGGAAGCGGCCTTCAGGCGTGAGTAACGCCATCCCCACCGCCGCGTGCTGGAACGCCAATCGGAAGCGCTCTTCAGCTTCTCGCAACGCGGCGTCCGTGGCCCGGAGGTCGGCCAGGTGGCGATCTCGCAGCCCCGCCGAAAGCTGTTGGGCGCCGACCTCCAGCAGGGCGCGCTGCAGATCGTCCGGGAAGCCGTGTTTTCGCGAGCCGGCGGCCACCCATCCGTAACGGGCGTCCGGGCCAAGCGGGATCACGAAGAGTGAGAGCGCACCCAACCCGCCGAACTCCCCCACCACCCGCCGGGCCGCGGCGTCCCCGGACCCCGCCGATGCAACCACGGCGCGCCTCAGGTCGTCGACCGAGGGCGCTGGGCGCAAGTCGTCCCTCACGCGCAGCACCTCCACGCCACTCCAGTGCGGCGGAAAGTCGCCGTTGACGAAGACCACCTCTACGGACGGCAGCGCAAGCACAGCCTCCGCGAAATGCTCCATCGTGATCCTCGGCTCGCGCGCCGCTTCGAGCGCAGACAGCGTACCGAGGGCCACGAGGTCGCGGAGGGTGTTGCGGAGTCGCGCGACGTATCGGTGCGGCGCCTCGGCCGCGTCCGGCGCCTCCCCGTCACCGGCGCGCGGGGAGCCGCTCTCGCGAGCGCGGAGCTCGGCCAGGAACTCGTCCGGCGGAACGTAGAAAGGGTTCTCCTGGAGCACGCCGGCCACGAGCACGACGGGGTGCGTCCTTACGATGTCCATGATCATCCGACCACCAAACTTGGCGGTGTCGTAGGTTCAGGTCACGGCATCGTCGTACCGCGGAAGGACGTAGTTGAGCCGGGTTTCGTACTCCAGAAGATCGCCGACCCCCGGCAGGTCCTCCAGCGCCCACTCCATCTCGGCGATGAGACGGGTCAGGCGATATCCCTGGGCCTTGCCCTTCTTCAGGGCGTCCTCGAGAAAGGCGAGCATAGCGTGTTGATCGAAGCGGCCACCGCGCAGATGCGCTTCGTCCCAGCCCTTCACCTCGAGCCAGCCCGTGACTTCGAGTTGACCCTTGCGTTCGGCTTCCTCGACGTCGATGCCGCCCTGTTTGAGCCGCTCGAGGTGCTCGGCGCGACGCCGGCCATCGATGATGTGGACTGCCTTGTCGCTGACTTGCAAGCCCTCCCGGACGAAGGGCAGGAGGACGTCGAACCACTCGTCACGGTCGTGAAACAGCGCGCAGATGTGGCGCGCCTTGCCGAGGGGCACACCCGCCAGCCGAACGTCGTGCCGATCCGTGGCCTGGTCCATGTCGGCGCTCCCGGAACGCCCGAGGCCGCCTCGGATTAGTCTCATCCTTTCGGGGCGGCAGGTCCAGCGCGTTGTAACCCTGAGACGCTCGAAAACGGAGAACTTCAGGTCCGGGGTCGTCGTACTCTACTACCAGCCTGGACTCGGCAGCCGGTCGCCTTTCTCCTCTCGCGCGAAATGGCTGGCGTCCTTGCAGTTCCACTTCCCGCAGGCTGCCCGCCTAAAAAGGCTGGCCCGAGGTGTCGATCTGACAGTTCCTCGTTCGTCGTGTAAGTGAAGCGCGGGTTCAGGCGGTCGAGGCCGTCCGGAGCCCAGCCCAGAACCAGTAACCCGAAGGAGATCCGACGATGCGATTCATGATCCTGGTCAAGGCCGACAAGAACTCGGAGGCGGGCGTCCTCCCGGACAAGAAGCTCCTCACCGAGATGGGCAGATTCAACGACGAGCTGGTGAAGGCCGGCGTGATGCTCGCGGGCGAGGGGCTCCAAGCGAGCTCGAAGGGCGTGCGCGTCAAGTTCTCCAAGGGGAAGCGGACCGTCATCGACGGCCCGTTCAGCGAGACGAAGGAGCTCGTCGCCGGGTTCTGGCTGTGGCAGGTGAGGTCCAAGGAAGAGGCGATCGAGTGGCTCAAGCGCGCACCCTTCGAGGATACCGAGGTGGAGATTCGCCAGATCTTCGAGGCGGAGGACTTCGGTCCCGAGTTCACCCCCGAGCTCAGGGAGCAGGAGGAGCGTCAGCGCGCCGAGATTGCGAAGAAAGCCACCATGAAGTAGTCGCGGCGTCCACTCGAGGGCGACGGCATTCAAGAATCGGAACAAAAGGAGAGACGACCATGCGATTTCTGTCCCTGTACAAGCCCGCCGACACTAAGGACATGGAGGCGGGCGTTCCCCCCCGCCCGCAGGAAATGGGCGTGATGGGGACGTTGGTCGAGGAGGGATTCAAGTCCGGCGTGCTGCTCGCCTGCGAGGGCTGCCAACCGAGCTCGAAGGGCGCGCGCGTCCGATTGTCGGGTGGCAAGCTCACCGTGACCGACGGGCCCTTCACCGAGTCGAAGGAGATCATCGGAGGCCTCGCGATCATCCAGGCGAAGTCGAAGGAAGAGGCGATCGAGCACGCCAAGCGCTTCCTCCATGTGGCGGGCGATGGGGTGAGCGAGATCTGGCAGCTGTACGATGAGTCGGACTGCGCTTCCGAGTCCGCGCCCGGGCGATAGAGGAGAAACGACATGTTCGGCAAGCAACTCTCGCAGTACCTCGGCTTCCAGAAGGTGGTCCTCGGGCTCCTCGCCGCCGTCGGTCTGGCGCGGCTGGGACTGTCCCTCGCGGGCCTGCCGGACTCGACGGTCGCGTGGCTGTCGATGAACGTCGTGGGCTGGACCGGGGCCCTCTACTACGGCGTCGCGGTACACACGAGGGGCTTCGGGAGCTACAAGCAGATCCTGCCCCTGGCGTTCTTCCAGACGGTGCTCCAGCAGTCCATCGCCGTCCTCGGGATCCTGATCGCCATCGGCGGCTACCCGAACATCTACGCGGCTCCCGAATTCAGCTTCGGCGTCCAGAGTCAATGGACCCACGTCCTGGCCCACCTGACCATCGGCATCATCGTCCCTACGCTCCTGCTGTGGGGTGTCGCGTCCCTGGTCCTGCTGATCACGAAGAGGGTGGCGCGACGACCCGCGGTGGCCTAGCGATTCCGAGCAAGGCCGCGACGCCGTAGCCGCGGCGCGCCTCGGTCTTGCAGCGACGGATTGAAGATGGTGTGATCGGTAGCCGTGACGGCTACCGATACACACCGCGCGATCGACGCGGTCTGGAGGATCGAGTCCGCCCGACTCGTCGCCGGACTCGCGCGCATCGTGCGCGACGTCGCTCTCGCCGAGGAGCTCGCCCAGGACGCCCTCGTTGCGGCGCTCGAATGGTGGCCGAAGTCGGGCGTCCCGGACAACCCGGGCGCCTGGCTCATGGCCACCGCGAAGCACCGTGCCATCGACCGGCTGCGTCGAGGCAAGCGGCTCGAGCGCAAGCACGAGGAGCTCGGTCGCGAGCTGGAGGCCCAGCAGGCGCTGGCCGTGGCGGATTTCGAGACCGCGCTCGATGACCACATCGGCGACGACCTCTTGCGCCTCATGTTCACGGCGTGCCATCCGGTCCTGTCGACCGAGGCGCGGGTTGCGCTCACGCTCCGATTGCTCGGGGGCCTGACGACCGAGGAGATCGCGCGTGCCTTCCTCGTCCCGGAGCCGACCGTCGCCCAGCGCATCGTCCGGGCCAAGCGGACCCTGTCCGAGGCGCGCGTCCCCTTCGAGGTCCCCCGCGGAGCCGAGCTCGCCGCCCGCCTGTCGTCGGTCCTCGGGGTCATCTACCTCGTGTTCAACGAGGGCTACTCGGCGACTGCCGGTCAGGACTGGATGCGACCTGCGCTCTGCGAGGATGCCCTCCGTCTCGGACGTATCCTGGCGAGCTCGCTCCGAAAGAGCCGGAGGTCCACGGCCTCGTCGCGCTGATGGAGATCCAGGCGTCGCGCGCGGGCGCGCGCGTCGGACCGTCGGGAGAGCCCGTCCTGCTCCTCGACCAGGACCGCGGGCGCTGGAATCACCTCCTCATCCGCCGTGGTCTCGCGGCGCTCGAGCGGGCCGAAGCGCTCGGCGGAGCGCTCGGCCCGTACGCGCTCCAGGCCACGATCGCCGCCTGTCACGCGCGAGCGCGCACCGCCGCGGAGACGGACTGGACGCGCATCGCGGCGCTCTACAGTGTGCTCGCCCAGCTCACGCCATCCCCCGTCGTGGATCTGAATCGTGCGGTCGCGGTTGCGATGGCCTTCGGTCCCGCCGCGGGCCTCGAGCTCGTCGATGCGCTGACGTCGGAGCCGTCACTCAAGGATTACCACCTCTTGCCGAGCGTGCGCGGCGACCTCCTCTTCAAGCTCGGCCGCTTCGACGAAGCCCGCGCGGAGTTCGAGCGCGCGGCCGCGCTCACGCGAAACGCTCGCGAGCGCGACCTGCTCGTCGAGCGCGCCGCCGCGTGCCGGGTTAGCTAATCCGCTTCAGTGCCGGTCGAGGCGTCGCCCGAGGAAAGTCGAAAGACCAGGAGCATCCGTCCGAGGCGGAATGTATCGCCATCGGCCAGGGACGCCGGCTGCGTCAACCTCTTGCCCGCCAGGAAGGTCCCATTCTTGCTTCCCATGTCCTCGAGCATCGCGCGTTCGCCGGTCACGACGATACGCGCGTGCCGGCGCGACACTCCCGACCACCTGAGGGTGACGGCCAGGCCCTCCTCCCGGCCGAGGAGGTTTTCCCCTTCGTCCAGTGGGAAAGACCTGCCCTCCCACAGGACGGTGGGTCGCGCCGAGGCCGTCTCGCGTGACGATCGGCGGGTCGCCCGCGGAGACTCTTCCTTCGCGTCGGCTACGAACGCGTAACCGACGCCGTGAACGGTACGGACGAACCGGGGTCGCCTCGGGTCGTCCTCCAGTGCGTGGCGGATCTGGGTCGCGAGCCTCGTAAGGCTCGACTCCGACACGAACGTGTCGGGCCACAGGTGGTCTCGTATCTCGGTCTTCGGCACTGCGGCGGGACGCCGGCTCAGCAGCAACTCGAGAAGCTGGAATGCCTTCCGCTCGAGGTGCCGTAGCTCTCCACCGCGAAGGAGCTGGCGGGTGGCGGGGTCGAGGGTGAATTCCCCAAACACGACACGCATGGCGTAGGGCTGAAGCCTCCGGAATTCCTCCGAAGTCCCTCGGATTCGTCGATGCTAACTGCCGATCTTTACTGACGCAAGGTACGGGTCGCGCCTGGCCAGGCGGCTCCCGAAAAGGAGTCGCCGATGTCCCCACGCTCCACATTCGTCTGGGTTTCGTGTGTCCTCACCTCCCTCGCCGTACCTCACGCGATCGCCGCGGCCGCTGAGCCGGCGACCGCGATGGAGACCGGGATCGTCCTCGACCGTCTCTCCCACGAGGAGCTTCGACAGTGGCGGTCGATCGCGCGCCTCCTCCACGCCTCCGCTCCCAACGGCGCGCCGCTATACCCGACGTTGCGTGGGCTGTGGGAATGGGCCGCTGAAAGCGGCAATGCCATCTACATCGAGCTGTCTGCGCCAGAGTGTGTGGCGAAGGGGATCGCGGGGAGATTCGTCATCGAGCGCGTCGATCCGCACGGTGCTCGTCACGTCGGGGTGATCCGGCTCTGCCTCGCAAATATCGACCGTCCCCATGTGGGCGGTGCCGGGACGCGGGCCGATGGCTTCGTTCGGTTTGCAGGTCTACGCGAGAAGGAGCGCTACGCTGAGGTGCTCGGCCACGAGCTGGCCCATGCCGCCTACGACTTTGGCAGCCCGGAGCGTGCGCGAATGGTCATGGAGCGGGTAGACACCGTGAGCGCCCAGCTCTTGACCCATCGAGCGCAGCGCGGAAACGAGCCTCTCGACCCGGCCTTGCGGCAGCGCCTCGGGGAACGAGATGCCTTGCTCGAGGGGCTCGAAGCTCACGCCGACGCGATCGAGTTGCTGGTGTGGCGGGAGCTGGCTAAGAGGCGGTAGAGCTTCGTCAGCGGAAGCCCTCCACCATTACGATGTCACCGCCGAGGTTCTCCGACCGGCTGTAAAGGATCGATCGCTCGTCAGGGGAGATCGAAAGAAACGCCGGCCGCCCCCACTCTGTCGGCGGTGTGTCCACCTCGGCAATCCGTGTCACCCGGCGCGTCGCGAAGCTGAACAGCTCGATGGCGGGATGCGGCTTGGCCTCCACGTCGACGAAATAGAGGCCCTGACGCCCGACCCCCCAACCGTCCCAGTACTCGGCCACCGGAAGACGGTGCACCATCCGCTCCTCGCCGCCGTTGACCGGAACGCTCCAGATCCCGGGTGCGCCGAGCTTTGCGTAGTAAAGCAGCCTGCCGTCCGGCGACTCGAAGGCGAGGAAGCCACCGTTCCTGGTCACCTGGACGGCCGGACCCCCGCCGACGGGCACCTTCCACACCTGGAAACCTCCCGTGCGGTTCGAGGGGAAGTAGATCCACCGGCCGTCGCCGGACCAGCTCGGCTGAACGTCGTTCGAGGCCTCGGTCGTCACGCGGCGCGGCAGACCGCCGGCCACCTCGAGCACGTAGATATCGGACCCTCCGCCCGTGTCGGATTCGAAGGCGATCCTGCGGCCGTCGGGCGACCACCGCGGCACGCCGTTGGCAAAACCGAAGCGCGTCAACTGCAGGGCGTTCGCCCCGTCCCGATCGCAGATCCAGATCTCGCGATTGCCGGACCGATCGGACGAGAAGGTAATCTTGCTGCCGTCGGGCGAGAGCTGCGCTTCGATGTCGAGGCGCGAGGATGAGATCACCTTCCTGGGCGAGCGGCCCCTCGGCGGCGAACCCGACATCCCGATCGCCCACGTATCCAGGTCCCCGAACCCCTGCACGAAGGCCAGGCGGTTTCCCCGGCGGGAGATCGATGGCTGGAAGGCGTTGTCCCCGCCAACTACCAGTTGCTCCGGGACGCCGCCGGAGGCCGGGACTCTCCATAAGCCGCCGCTTCCCCACTGCGATGGGGACCACGAGGCTACGATGCTGCCGCCGTCAGGCGTCCAGGCCTGACCGCCGATCTCCCCCCCGGTCCACACGTCGCCGAGACTCACCCGCCTCGCCTCACCGCCCGCGACGGGCACGACGTTCACGCTGGGCCTGGTATTGCCTCCCACCCTGGCGAAAGCGACCCAGCGCCCGTCCGGAGAGAAGGCGGGTATTACGTCATCCTGGTGGTCCTCTGGCGGCGCAGTGAGGCGGCGCCGCTCGAGCGTCTCGAGCGACAGCAGGAAAATGCCGAAGGTGTGGGCCGAAGTCTGGTCCGGGAACGCGAGTAACTTCCCGTCTGGAGACCAGTCGAGCCGGCATCGCCATCCCCATGGCCCGCAACGGCTCGCCTGAAGCTTGCGCTCCGGCCCGCCCAGGGCAGGAACCGTGAATAGTCCCTGCACACCGTCCGTGACAGATCGGATGAACGCTATGTAGCGGCCGTCGGGCGACCAGGTTGGGCTTTGATCCTCTGCGGGGTCGGTGGTCAGCCGAAGCGGCGTTCCCGCGCCGATCAGTTGTACATAGATGTCCCGGTTGCCGCCGCCGCCGTCCCAGGAAAACGCAAGGTGGGTGCCGTCGGGTGAGAGCGCCGGATGCAATTCCCAGCCGGAAAAGCTGGTGAGGGGCACGACCCTCATGGGCGTGGTCCGGCGCGAGTTCCAGATGACGTCGGCAAACCACAAGCGGATGACTCCTGCCACCGCGAGCACGCCAAGAACCACCGCGACCGCGGCGAGCCTCATGCGCCGCGCGCGCTGCGACCAGCCTTCCGCGCGGTCCGTAACCGCCTGCGCGACCCCCTCCAAGGCGAAGGCGATGTCGCGCGCCGACTGGAAGCGGTCTGCCGGTCGCTTCTCCAGGCAGTGCCGGACCACGCGGTCGAGAGCCGGAACGTCCCGCCTGATCGACGGCAGTTCCGGTGGCTCCTCCTTGAGTATCGCGTTCATGGTCTCGACCGCGCTGTCGCCCCGAAAGGCCCGGCGGCCCGAGAGCATCTCGTAGAGGACGACGCCGAAAGCGAAGATGTCCGACCGATGGTCCGCCGGAAGGCCCCGGACCTGCTCAGGAGACATATAGCCGGCCGTGCCGAGGACCACGCCCGCGCCCGTGATGTCGGATACGGTCGCCCCGTCCGCGCCCAGGACGGACGGATCGACGTCGCCGCGGAGCTTGGCGAGGCCGAAATCGAGGATCTTGACCCTCCCGTCACCGGTGATGAATACGTTGTCGGGCTTGAGGTCCCGGTGGGCGATGCCCTTGTCGTGCGCGGCGGCCAGGCCCTGCGCGATCTGGATCGCGTATTCGATGGCCTTGCGGGGAGGAATCGGGCCCGAGCCCAGCCGGTGCCGCAGCGTCTCGCCCTCGAGCAGCTCGAAGACCAGGTACGGACCGACCACGTCGTGGCCGACGTCGAAGACGGCGAGGAGGTTGGGATGGCTGAGGGCGCCGACCGCCCTGGCCTCCTGCCCGAACCTGCGGACGCGGTCGGGGTCGACGGCTGAGGCCGGAAGCAGGATCTTGACGGCCACGTCGCGGCCCAGCCGCTCGTCGCGGGCACGGTAGACGTCGCCCATTCCCCCGCCACCCAGCCGACCGAGGATCTTATAGGGACCGAGGGACGTGCGCGGCGCCAATCGGACCACGTCCGAATCCTGGCCGGGAGAGTCAGTCATCGCCAAGCCACTTGGCTGCGGACGTTACGCCGCTCCCGGCGCGCCTGTCAAAGACAGCCCGCGGGTGATGTATCCTCCATCCGCCATCTGAGCACGCACCACAAACGCGGCACGTGTATTTGGGGGAACCCACAGGAGGAGTAGCACATGTGGAGTCGAAGGCGTTTCCTGGAGAACATTTCGGCCTTGCCGTTGGTGGGAGGCTTCACGGCGGCGAGCGCCGTGCCGGCCGCGGCGGCCCAGGGCCGAAGCGGCCGACGGGACTATTTCCGGGAACTAGGCGTACGCCCCTTCATCAACGCGGCGGGGACGTACACGGCCATGACCGCCTCGCTCATGCCTCCCGACGTGATGGAGGCGATCAACTACGCGTCCAAGCACTACGTGATGCTCGACGAGCTTCACGACCGGGTGGGCCAGCGGATCGCCACGCTGGTTCGCTCGGAGGCGGCCATGGTCACGTCGGGAGCCGCCTCGGCCCTGACCCTGGGCACCGCGGCGGTCCTCACGGGCACGGACCGGCAGAGGATCGTCGATCTTCCCAACCTGGCCGGCATGACGAGTGAAGTCATCATCCAGAAGTCCCATCGCTTCGGTTACGACCATGCCGTTCGCAACTGCGGGGTGGGGCTGGTGGAGGTGGAGACGGCCGAGGACCTGGAACGCGCGGTCAACGACAAGACCGCCATGATGCTCTTCTACAACAACAACAATAAGGAAGGGCGAATCCAGGACGAGGAGTTCGTTCGGCTTGGAAAGAAACACGGGATCCCCACCTTCAACGACGCGGCCGCCGACGTCCCCCCGGTCGACAACCTGTGGAGGTACACCCACATGGGCTTCGACCTGGTGACGTTCTCCGGCGGCAAGGGCATCCGGGGACCGCAGAGCGCCGGCCTGCTGCTGGGTAGCAAGAGCCTCATCGAGGCCGCCCGTCTGAACGCTCCCCCCAACGGCAACACGGTGGGCCGGGGCATGAAGGTCAACAAGGAAGAGATGCTGGGCATGCTGGTCGCGCTGGAGCTGTTCCTGGAGAAGGACCATGCGCGCGAGGGTCGCGAGTTCGACAAGCGTGCCGAGCTCATCCGGAGCAGCGCGGCCGCCGTGACGGGCGTGAAGGCCGAGGTGTTCGTGCCCGAGATTGCGAACCACGTTCCCCACGTGCGCATCTCGTGGGACGGCGCGGACGAAGCGGCGGCGACGGCCGCGGTCAAGGCCATGAAGGACGGAGAGCCTTCGATCGGCATCCGCAACGAAGGGAACGCCCTCGTCCTCGGAGTCTGGATGATGCGGCCCGGCGAGGAGAAGATCGTCGCGCGTCGTCTTCGTCAGGTGCTGGAGAAGAAGGCCTAGATGGCGCCGCGGCCCTTCACGCTGCTGCTGGCCTTCCTGGCCGCCCTCACCCTGCTGCCGGAGCCCCGCTCCTCGGCCGACGATGCCGCGGCGCGCGTGCGTTTCCCCGCCGACGTCGGTCCCCGCAACGACATCCGGGTCGACAACCGCGTCCCCGTCCGGATGCGCGACGGCGTGACGCTGTACGCCGACGTGTATCGGCCGGTCGGTGAAGGACGCCATCCGGTCCTCGTCTCGCGCACGCCCTACAGCACCGAGCGATTCCCCACCGCCTACGACGCGGCCGTCTACCTCGCCCAGCGGGGCTACGTCTACGTGTTCCAGGACATCAGGGGACGGCACGAGTCGGAGGGACGCTGGGAGCCGTTCTTCGACGACGAGAAGGACGGGTACGACACCGTGGAGTGGGCCGCGAAGCAGCCCTGGTCCAACGGCAAGGTGGCCATGCAGGGCGGCTCCTACCTCGGCCAGAACCAGTGGCGGGCCGCCCAGGCCGCGCCGCCCAGCCTGGTCACCATCTTCCCCATGGTGTCGTCCACCAGCCTCTACCACGACTGGATCACCCTCAACGGCGGGTGGCGTCTGTCGTTCAACTTCGGCTGGGGACCCGTCCGCCAGGAATCGCGGATCATGCAGAACCCCGGACCGCACACGGTGAACGGGCTTCGCGCCATCCACTACGACCAGGTGCAGTGGCATCTGCCCTTGAACACGATGCAGCAGCTCGTGGGACGCAACGCGCGCTTCTACGACGAATGGCTGGCCCACCCCGACTACGACGCGTACTGGAAGCCGCTCAACGTGGAGGAGCTGTTCGAGCGGATCGGGGTCCCTGTTCACACGTTTGGCGGCTGGTTCGACATATTCAGCCAGGGGACGTTGCGCGGATACGTCGGGATGAGCCAGAAGGGCGCGACGGACAACGCCCGGCGCGGCAGCAACATCGTGATCGGACCGTGGGGACATGGCCCGTCGCAGAAGTTCGGGGCGATCGACTTTGGCTCCGAAGCCAACGTGGACGCGCTGGCCCTGCAGCTTCGCTGGTACGACTACTGGCTGAAGGGCATCGACAACGGGCTGGCGAGCGAGCCACCGGTCAAGCTGTTCGTGATGGGCCGGAACGAGTGGGTGTACGAGCGCGAATACCCGCTGGCCCGAACCGAGTACAAGCCCTTCTACTTTGCCAGCGGCGGCGGCGCCAACAGCAGCCGTGGGGACGGGCGTCTGACCTGGGACAAGCCGGCCGGCACGTCCACCGCCGATCGCTTCCGCTACGACCCCGACGATCCGGTTCCATCGCTGGGCGGCAACAACTGCTGCGGCACGCCCACGCCCGCGGGCCCGATGGATCAGCGGCCCATCGAGGGCCGTCGCGACATACTGATCTACACGTCGGACTTCCTGACCGAGGAGGTCGAGGCCACCGGCCCCGTCAGGGTCGTGCTCTACGCCTCATCGGACGCCGTCGACACCGACTTCGTGGCGAAGCTGGTCGATGTGCATCCTGACGGGACGAGCTACAACATGGCCGAAGGCATCCTGCGCGCCCGCTACCGCGACAGCCTGGCCAAGCCGACGCCGTTGACCCCTGGCCAGGTGTACCGGATGGAGATCGACCTGGTCGGAACTTCGATCGCGTTCCTGAAGGGACACCGGATCCGGGTCCATGTGACCAGCAGCCACTTTCCCCAGTTCGATCGCAATCCGAACACGGGGGCCGCCTTCGGCACGACGGACAAGGTCCGGGTGGCGCAACAGACCGTCTACCACGATGCCGAGCGTCCCTCTCACATCGTGCTGCCGGTCATTCCGCGGAGGCAGAGATGAGTGATCCTCAGCCCGCCGAGCGCGGAGCGTTCGGGTGCCGCCTGACCATCGCTCGGAGCTGCGGGGAGCGCTGAACCATCTGCTGAGCCAGCAGGTGGGCGAGCAAGACCGGCGGCGTCGCCGGCCAGCGCGCCAGGTTCTCGACCAGAAGCATCGAGGCGGGCGGCCGCGCGCAAAGGAGGGCGATCGTCCTCCCGTCGAGAGACAGCCCCGACAGCGCCGTCAGGGCTCGGCCCTCGGTGATGACGATGAGCTCCGCCCGCTCGTCGGGACTGCCCTTGGCGAACCGCTCACGCAGGAGCTCCCGCGCCGCCGCGCGCGCGCGGTCGGTCGCCTCGCGGTCCTGGCCGGTGCGGTAGAGCTCCGCGAGCCGACGGGTGAGGAGGAGCCGACGCAGGAGGTGTGCGGGCGTCTGCGCGTTGCGCAGCAGGAGACGCTGGACCTCGCCGTCATGCAGAAATTCGGCGCGCGCCGCGAGGGCCTCGAGTCCGGCCGCATTGACGTGGTGCGCCGCGATCAACCGCGCATGGATGAGGCCGCAACGGGCGTTGACCAGGACCCGCGCGATGACCTGTGGGACGGGGTCGAAGCAGAGGGCGGAGAGCTCCGGCTCGAGGGCGGTGTTCGCGAGCCCGGCGCGCGTGTCCTCGGACAACTGGTGGAGTCGGGTTTCGAAAAGCTGGCGCGGCGGGACCGCGAGCGCTGAGTGCGGCGACGACGACGCCGGCGGTGCACCCTGCGGAGCATCGACGGCGCCTGCGCCCACCAGGCGCTCGAGGATGGCCTCGAGACGGTCCGGAGCAAGACCCGTGACCAGCGCCAACCCATCGACGTCCGTGCCCCCGTCAATGCGCGAGAGGACGAAGCCCTCCAGGGGGCCCAGCTTGAGGGCCAGGACGTCGAAGTGCCGCGAGGGCCTCGGTATCCAAGCTTTCAAGCGCGCTCGGCACCGATCTCCGCGACCTCCTCCTTGGCGTCCACCTCGTCGCGGATGAATTGAAGGCGGGAGGACAGCTCCGGGACGTCGAGGCCGCTGGCGGCGCCGCGGGACAGGTCGAGACGGAGCTGCTTCAACTGGTGCTCGGCCACCTCGCGCCGCACGCGCAGCCGCTCGAGCACGCGCACGGCCTTGGCGATGGCCTCCTCGCGGCCCTGCAGAACTTCGAGCTGCCGCTCGAACAGGCGCCGGTCCTGCGCGAGATCGGCGCGCCCCAGCCGTGCGCGGGCTCCCGCGACCGCGGTGACCAGGGCCGCGCGCTCGCGGTCGGAGGTCTGCTCCTCGAGGTCCGCCTCCCGCGCCGCCAGCTCCGCCGTGAGCTTGAGGATCCCGTCCACCTCGGCGATCAGGCGGGACGCATCGCTTCCGCCTCGCTGCTCGATGAGCGCGCGGACGCGGGCGGCCTCTTCCGCGACCGCTGAAGGCAAGCCGGCCGCCAACGCCGGCGGCCCCTGCGGCCGCGCCTCGCGGTCGGGCGGGGCCGGGCCGACCGCAGGGAGATCCGCGACGGCTCGGCGCCTGCGCAGGAGCGTCCAGGCCGCCGGGGCGGCGCCGAGCGCCTGCATCGCCAGCACCGCGCCCCAGATCGCCATCCAGAACGGAAGGTGGCCCTGGATCACGTACATCACCACGCCCGTGATGAAGAAGCCCGAGAGGTGTGCGCCCACCCCACGCAGCACGCGCATCCGCGCGGCGTCTCGCGGGTCGCCCAGGCTCGGCATCTCGCGGCGGTACACCCGGCTGTCGAAGAGCGGCTGCCACTGCTCCTCATCGTCGCGTCGCGCCAGCTCTACCCCGCTCAGCTTGCCGCGGCGGATCTGTTGCGCCAGCTCGCCCTCGTCATAGCGGCGGACGCGGCCTCGCGTCTGCACGTGGTAGATCGGAGGCGCCGAGGGCGCGGACGACCTCGGCGGCAACACTTCGACGGACACCGCGGATGAGCCGCCGGCGAGCGCGGCCAGCGCCGAGGCCACATCGTCGGTCTTCGCGAAGCGCCGCGCGGGGTCCTTCTCCAGGCAGCGCGATACCAGCGAGGCCAGGGCGGGCGGTACGTCCGCGCGCAGTCTCCCCAGCGGCTCCGGATCGCGCTCGATCACCGCCGCCAGCACCTGGGCCGGCGTGTCGCGGCGGAACGGAGGGCGCCCCGTGGCCATCTCGTGGAGGATCAGGCCCAGTGAGAACTGGTCGGTCCGGTGGTCCACGGTTCGCCCGCTCGCCTGCTCGGGGGACATGTACTCGAGCGTGCCCATGAGCATCCCGGCCCGCGTCCCGTGCCGCGAGAGCGTCTGGCCGTCGACGTCCCCGAGGGGAGTGGCCACCAGCTTGGCCAGGCCGAAATCGAGGATCTTCACCACCCCTTCCGGCGTGACCATCACGTTCTCGGGCTTCAGGTCGCGATGGACGATGCCGGCGCGGTGCGCCTTCGCCAGGCCGTCCGCGAGCTGCGCGCCCAGGTCGAGCAGCTCGGGCATGGGCAGCGGCCCGAGACGGAGCCGAAGGCGGAGCGTCTCGCCTTCGACGAGCTCCATGACCACGTAGTGCGGCCCCGTCCCGCTGGCCGCCTCGCCGACGTCGTAGATGTGGACGATGTTCGGATGGTTGAGGGCCGAGGCGGCACGGGCCTCGCGCTCGAGCCGCCGCAGCAGTTCGGGGTCGGCGCCGGAACGTAGCACCTTGATCGCCACCGTCCGGCCCAGCCTGGTGTCGCGAGCGCGGTAGACCTCACCCATGCCACCGGCGCCCAGCGGGTCGATCACCTCGTAGGAGCCGATGCGTGCCCCGGACGTGAGAGCGTATTCCACGGTCCTGCTGCGGCAGGGTACCACGGCGGGGCGCGGCTACGAGGGACCGGGAGCCGGGGGAAGGAGTAGAGTACGCAGACGATGCCACCGCGCGTCACGACCGAGCTTCCCTCCGACCTCCCCGCCGCCATCCGCCACGCCAAGGCGCAGCTCCGCGAGCGCGTCGGCGACGTCGCGGGTGCTCTCGCGGAGGTCGAGGCGGCCATGCGCACCGACGTGGCCGCGGTGATCGCCGAGCGCGAAGCGGGGCAGGAGCTGTTCCCCATCGTGCGGTTCGCGGACGTCGTCGCGGGCACCGTGCCCGAGAATACCGTTGCGTCCATCCGGCGCCGCGGTTGCGCCGTCGTGAGGGGCTCCTTCCCGCGCGCGCTTGCCGAACAGTGGAACACGGCGCTGGCCGCGTATCTCGAGGACAACCGCTTCGCTGAGCGCTACCGGGGACCGGCCGACGACGTCTTCGGCAGCCTCGCCTCCGGCCGACCGCAGATCTACGGCGTGTACTGGTCCAAGCCGCAGATGGAGGCCCGCCAGGCCGAGAACATGGTCGCCGTCCGCTCCTTCTTGAACTCGTTCTGGCGTCACGAATCCGAGGGCAGGAAGTGGTTCGACCCGACCCGCGACACCGCGTACCCCGACCGTATCCGCCGCCGCGAGCCCGGCTCTCCCTCGCTCGGGTTATCGCCGCACAGCGACAACGGCTCCATCGAACGGTGGCTGCTGCCTGCCTACCAGAAGGTCTTCCGCCACGTATTCTCCGGCCGATGGCGCGACTACGACGCATGGGACGCCGCCTACCGCACCGAGGTCTACGAGTTCCCGTCGACGGTCATGTGCTCGGCATTCCGAACCTTCCAGGGGTGGACCGCATTGTCCGACATGCGGCCCACCGACGGCGTGCTGCACGTGGTGCCCATCCCGTCGGCCATGGCCTACGTGCTGCTGCGGGCGCTGCAGGACGACGTCGCCGACGACGACCTCTGCGGTGCCGTCAACGGCCACGCACTCCCGATCAGCGCGAAGTGGCACCCTGTCCTGCTGCCCGCCCTGAGCCCCATCCCCGCCGTGGAGCCCGGCGACACCGTGTGGTGGCACTGCGACCTCATCCACTGCGTGGCCGACGACAGCAACCGCGAGCGGTGGGGCAACGTCATGTACATCCCCAGCTCGCCATACTGCGAAAGGAACGCCGTCTACGCGGCCGCCTGCGGACAGGCGTTCCTCACCGGCGCCAGCCCGAGCGACTTCGCACCGGAGGATTACGAGGTGAGCTGGACCGGACGCGGCACGGTCGGCGACCTCAACCCGGTCGGCCGGAAGCAGCTCGGCCTGGAGGCCTGGTGAGGGCTACGGCAGCTCGCGAACGCGGATGTTCTTGAACTCGACCGGCGAGCCCTCCGACTCCAGGCAGAGGTAGCCCGTCCGCGGCTCGGCGCCACTGCCCCCCGACACTTCCTCGCCGTTGACCCACAGCCGCACCTCGCCGTTGATCGCGCGCACGTAGTAGTGGTTCCATTCGGGGGTGCCCCGGCTGAGCTCCTTGCGCGGGAAGCTGCGCGAGCCGTCCGGAGAGAGCGGCGGGAACGGCGTCAGCTTCGACTTGCCGACGGCGAAGATGTCGCCGTTGGTCGTGAACCAGGTGGCCTTCTTGCCTGACTGCGTTTCGTATTGCACCCGGTAGCCGTGATCCAGCATCTGCACTTCGATGCCGTACTCCGGCAGCGCGTCCAGCTTCAACTGCGCCAGGGCCTCGTCCGGCACCCAGACGAACACCCCCGAGTTGCCCGCGGGACGGAGGTGTCGCCATTCGACGACCATTTCGAGGTTGGTGAACTTCTGCCGCGTGCGCCTCACGCCGATCGGCTTGCCGGAGCAGTGCAGGACGCCGTTCTTCCACGTCCAGGTGTCGGGGTCCCCGTTGACGTTGGCAAAGTCGCTCTCGCCGAGCGTCCGCCATCCGGGCCCTATGCCGTCGATGAACGCCCGCGGCGCTTCCTGCGCCAAAGCGGGGCGAAGGGCGATCGCCATCACGAGTAATACTCCGAACGCAGAGACGGCGCGCTTCATCGAGGTCATCACGGTATTGTGCCAGAGGCGCCGTGAGCGTCGAAGCGGCCATCGCCAGCAGCGTTCGCAAAGTGGATACTTCCTGGTACCTGAATCCCGGTCCCAAGTTCTACTTTTTTGTGGCTTGACGGCACGCGCCCCGGGGTATGATCCCGCTTCTGGCCCACGGGTCCTCTCCCCTGGTCCGACTTCGGAGACAAGCAACCGACGTGGCAGGTCAAGCTCGTGACCCCTTTCCGAGCCCCGGCGACGGCGCGGCCGAAGTACTGAGGTCCGCGACCCTCGACCTCACGCGAACGCTGGAGCTGGATGCGATATTCGAGTCGCTGCTCCAGCACCTCCGGCACCTGGTGCCCTACGACACGGCCAACGTGATGCTCCTCGAGAACGACTCGCGCCTCGCGGTGCGCGCGCTGAGCGGGTACGAGCAGTGGAGTGATCCGGAGCTGACCCGGGGAGCCGTCTTCGAGGTTTCGACGCATCCGATACTCGGCGCCCTCCTCGCTTCCCGCCGCAGCGTCCTCATCCCCGACACCGCGCTCCATCCGGGCTGGCAGCGCCACCACGGCGCGGAGCACGTCCGCAACTGGATGGGCGTGCCCCTGCTGGCGGCGGACCGCGTCATCGGGCTTTACGCGGTCGACAAGGCGGTGCCCGGCTTCTTCACCTCCGAGCACCTGCGCTTCACGGAGGCCCTGGCCCCCCATGCCGCCCTCGCCATCCGGAACGCGCGGCTGTACGAGCAGATGCAGCGCAGCGAGGAGCGCTTCCGGGCCCTCGTCGACAACAGCAACGAGGTCGTCTCGCTGCTGGACCGGGAGGGCGTCACCCTCTATTCCAGCCAGTCCTCCGCCGCCATCCTCGGCGACCCGGTGGAGGAAATCGTGGGGCGCACGCCTTTTGAGCGCGTCCACCCCGAGGACGGGGCTGAGCTAAAGGCCCTCTTCCAGACCTGTCTGCGCAGCCCCGGCTTCCCGCTCGTCTTCGAGTTCCGCATGCGCCACCGCAGCGGTTCGTGGCGCACCGTGGAGGCGGTGCTGGTCAACCGGCTGGACGACCCCAGCGTGGCCGCCGTCGTCCTCAACTACCGGGACGTGACGGACCGCAAGCGGGCCCAGCGGAAGATCGAGGACCTGAACCGCGACCTCCAGCGCCAGGTGTCGGAGTTCGAGACGCTTCTGGAGGTGATCCCGATCGGCATCGGCATCGCCCGCGACCCGGCGTGCCAGCGGATCGAGGGAAACCCGTACATGACCCGCCTGATGGGCGGCACCCCGCGCGAGAACATTTCCGTCAGCGCCCCCCCCGGAGAGGTGCGGCCGACCTCCCGGCTCTACCGGGATGGGCAACTTCTGACGCCCGAGGAGCTGCCCATGCAGCGGGCGGCCGCCCAGGGCGCCGAGGTCGTGGACATGGAGATGGACGTGGTGCGGGACGGGGAGAAGGTGGCCACCATCCTCGGCTATGCCGCGCCCCTTTTCGACGAGGGCGGCCGGCCTCGCGGAGCCATCGGCGCGTCGCTGGACATCACCGAGCGCAAGCGGGCCGAGGAGCAGATCAAGAGCCTCGCGTATCACGATGCCCTGACCGACCTCCCCAACCGCCGCCTGTTCCAGGACCGTCTCTCGGTGGCGGTCGCGCAGGCCCACCGCAGCGGCCAGCGACTGGCGGTGCTCTACCTCGATCTCGACCGGTTCAAGCCCGTCAACGACTCTTTCGGCCACGCCGCGGGCGACGGACTCATCCAGGACGTGGCCGAGCGGCTGCGCACCTGCCTGCGCGAAGGCGACACCGTGGCCCGGCTGGGAGGGGACGAGTTCACCCTGCTCCTCCCCGGCGTCTCGCAGGTGGTGGACGCGGCCCGCGTGGCGGAGAAGGTGCTCGACACGCTCCGCCTGCCGTTCCAGGTCGAGGGCCGGGAGATCTTCGCCACCGCCAGCATCGGCATCAGCCTCTATCCCGAGGATGGGCACGACGTGGAGACGCTCGTCAAGAACGCCGACGCCGCGATGTATCGGGCCAAGCAGCAGGGGCGGGACAACTATCAGCTCTACGCCCCCGCCCTCAACGCGACTGCCCTCGAGCGGCTGGCCCTCGAGAACGACCTCCGTCACGCCCTGGCGAAGGACGAGCTGGTCATCCACTACCAGCCGATCTTCGATCTGGCGTCGGGCCGCGTGCAGGCGATGGAAGCGCTTCTTCGCTGGCGCCACCCCGAGCTGGGCCTCCTCCCGCCCGCGGAGTTCATCTCCCTCGCGGAGGTGACTGGCCTCATCATCCCCTTCGGCCCCTGGGTGCTGCGCACGGCGTGCGCGCAGACCCGCGAGTGGCAGGAGGCGGGCCACGCCGAGCTCGGCGTGGCGGTGAACCTCTCCGCGCGCCAGTTCCAGCATCCCGACCTCGTGGCCCAGGTCAGGCGCGCGCTCGAGGAGACGAAGCTGAACCCCGCGTTCCTCGAGCTGGAGATCACCGAGAGCAGCGCCATGCACGGGGAGGCGGCGGTGCACACCCTGCGAGAGCTGAAGGCCCTCGGGGTGCGCATCGCGATCGACGACTTCGGGACCGGGTACTCGTCTCTCAGCTACCTCCGGCGCTTCCCCATCGATACGCTGAAGATCGACCGATCCTTCATCGCCGACATCACCCGCGATCCGGATGACGCCGCCATCGCGACCGCGGTGATCGCCCTCGCGCACACGCTGAAGCTGCGGGTGGTGGCCGAGGGCGTGGAGACCGAAGAGCAGGTCGCCTTCCTCTCCGCCCGCAGTTGTGACCGGGTCCAGGGCTTCCTCTTCGGCGCCCCCCTGCCCGCCGGGGACTCCTCGGGGCGGCTCGAAGCGCCGGTTCCCGTCCGCGTCGTCCGGGCCTAGCCTCCGCGCATCGTTTGCCTGCGGGGCCGAGCCTGCGTTACGGTTCCTCTCGCGATGCCCGCCCGCGCCGATCTGCTCTCGCTCGCCGGCCGCGCCGTCCTCGTCACCGGAGCCGCCCGCGGCATCGGCGCCGCCACCGCCCGCGCGATGGCCCGGGCGGGGGCCCGCGTCGCGCTTCTCGACCGTGACCGCGCCGGCGTAGAGCGCACCGCGGATGAGATCGGCAGCGCGGGCGGCGAAGCACTGGCCGTCGCCGGCGACGTCACCGAGCCGGCCTCCGTGAAGAAGGCGGTGGGAGCCGTGGTCGAGGAGTGGCATCGGCTGGACGTCCTCGTCAACAACGCGGGCGTCCTGCGCGACGCCACGCTGGGCAAGGTCACCGACGAGGACTGGGCGCTCACCCTCGACGTCAACCTCCGCGGCGCGATGCTGTGCGCCCGGGAGGCGCTGCCCCACATGCTCGCCGCGGGGGCGGGCCGCATCCTGTCGGCCACCTCGCTCGTTGCGCGGACCGGCAACTACGGCCAGACCGCCTACGCGGCGAGCAAGGCCGGGATCATCGGGCTGACGCGGACCTGGGCCCGCGAGCTGGGGCCGAAGGGGATCACGGCCAACGCGGTGGCGCCGGGGTTCATCGACACGGAAATGGTGCACTCGGTGCCGCCGAAGGTGGTCGACGCGGTCGTGGCGCGCACGCCGGCCGGCCGCCTGGGCCGGCCGGAGGAGGTAGCGAACGTCTACTTGTTCCTCGCCTCCGACCTCGCCCGCTTCATCAACGGCGCCGTGGTGGGGGTGGACGGGGGATTGCTTCTTTGAAGGCGTGGGCGGTCGCGGTCTTCGTGGCCGCCCTCCTCGCCCGCCTCGCCTTCTGGCTCCTGGCCGACCAGCCGCTGCTCTACGCGCATCAGTACCACTACTTCACCAACGGCCTCCGGATCTTCGAGCACCCCCACCCCCTCAGCTATCTCCTCTACAGCGACGAGTGGCGCACGTGGGCCGAGCACTGGACGATCGCTCCCCTCTACTACCCTTTCGAGGCACTCGTCTTCTTCCTGTTCGGGCCGCACCTGGCTCCCCTCCGGCTCGTCCAGTGCGTGCTCGGGGCGGTGACCGCGGTGGCGGTGGGCGCGATGGGCCGGGAGGCCGCGGGGCCGCGCGGATGGCTGGCCGGGCTCGCGTACGCCTTCTACGGCTATTCGGTGGAGCTGCCGACCTGGACGGTCACCGAGAACCTCCATAACGCGCTTCTCGCGGTGGCCTCCGCCCTCCTGCTGCAATCGGCGTCCCGGCAAAGCCTGCGG
>Ga0210378_10000170_pt1 | contig 30879 bp, 28 predicted proteins | sample PLM1_60_b1redo_FD_155465 | JGI IMG/M metagenome (GOLD analysis project Ga0210378, IMG submission 155465) | Groundwater sediment microbial communities from an aquifer in East River, Colorado, USA - PLM1_60_b1 redo | ecosystem: Environmental > Terrestrial > Soil > Riparian zone | place: USA: East... | reverse complement strand
CTTATGCTCCAAAGCCGACTTAGGTATCAAGAAGTTCGGCCAAAGTCTACCCGCCGACGGCCGGCAGCGGACGCTCTGACGCCTGTTTCGAGAGGCGACGGAACACAGACGGAACACGGTCGCCTAAGCCTAGAGAGCCGGCCCGTATCAGTGATTGTCCGATTTGCGGACAAGTGGGTGTGGCCATGGCCTGCGCGTCCTCCGTGCCGGCAGAAGCGCAATCCGCCCGATTCGGATACCCGACCGGCTCTCTAGGCGGGCTTGGGCTGGCCGTAGGTGGTGAGCTTGGCGACGACCTCGGCGATCTGGGACTGGTCGAGGAGGACGGGGTGCCGGCGAGGCGGGCGTGGTAGTAGACGGCGGCGACGTCTTCCAGGGTCACGGTGCGGGTGAAGGCCGCGGTGGGGGTGGCGCCGAGGGTGAGGGTGCCGTGGTTGGCCAGCAGGCATGCGTTGCGGCTGCCGGCGAGCGCGTTGGCGGCGTTGGCGGCCAGCTCCGCGGTGCCGTAGGTGGCGTAGGGGGCGAGGGGGACGTGGGCGTCGGGGGTGAGGGTGGCCAGGGTGTAGGGGTGACCAGGATGGTGCCGTCCGGGGTGCGGGCGCTGACGTTGCCGGAGGTGGCGGGCACGAACCCGAGGTCGTCCAGCTCGTGGACGACCTCGACGATCTCCCTGCGGAGACCCTGGTGCTCCACGGCCGGCGGGTCAGGCGACCTGGACGGGCTGGCGGGCGCGCAGCAGGCCGTAGTGGATGCCGTCGGCCAGGGCCTCCCAGGAGGCGGTGACGATGTCGTCGGAGACCCCGACGGTGGTCCACTCGCCGTCGGCGTCGGCGGAGGTGACCAGCACCCGGGTCACCGCCATGGTCCCGGCCCGGCCGTCGAGGATGCGGACCTTGAAGTCGACCAGGTGGACCGCCTCCAGCTCGGGGTGGCGGGCGGCCAGGGCGCGGCGCAGCGCCTGGTCGAGGGCGTGGACCGGGCCGACGCCCTCGCCGACCGCCAGCACCCGCTCGCCGTCGACCAGCAGCCGCACCGTCGCCTCGGCGACGTCGGTCCCGTCCTGGCTTCGCTCCACCAGCACGCGGTAGCCCTCGAGGGTGAACGGGAGCTGCAGCTGGCCGCTCTCGCGACGGACCAGCAGCTCGAAGGACGCGTCGGCGACCTCGAAGGAGTAGCCGCGATGCTCCAGCTCCTTCACCCGGTCCAGCACCCTGGCCCCCAGGGCAGGGTCGGCGTCCAGGTCGAGGCCGAGCTCGCCCGCCTTGGCCAGGACGTTGGACCGGCCGGCGAGCTCGGAGACCAGCACCCTGGCCTGGTTGCCGACCCGGGTCGGGTCGACATGGCTGTAGGCGTCGGGCCGGCGGGCGATCGCCGAGGCGTGGAGCCCCGCCTTGGTGGCGAAGGCGGCCGCGCCGACGTACGGCTGGCGGTGGTCGGGTGGGAGGTTGGCCAGCTCGGCGATGGCGTGGGCGGTGGTGGTCAGGGCGGCCAGCCGCTCCTGGGGAAGCAGCTTCAACCCCTGCTTGAGCTCGAGCCCGGCGACGATGGCGAACAGGTCGGCGTTGCCGCAGCGCTCGCCGTAGCCGTTGGCGGCGCCCTGCACGTGGCGGGCGCCGGCCTCCACCGCGACCAGCGAGTTCGCGACCGCGCAGGCCGAGTCGTCGTGGAAGTGGACCCCGACCCGGACCCCGGACGGCAGCGCGGCCCTGACCTCGCGGACCACCCTGGCCACGAACGTCGGCAGGCTGCCGCCGTTGGTGTCGCAGAGCACCACCGTGTCCGCCCCCGCGGCGACCGCCGCTTCCGCCACGGCGACGGCGTAGCCCTGGTCGGTGGCGTACCCGTCGAAGAAATGCTCGGCGTCGAACGCGACCCGGCGGCCGCCGGCGGCCATGTAGGCCACCGAGTCGGACACCATGGCCAGGTTCTCGTCCAGGGTGGTCCGGAGCGCCTCGGTGACGTGCAGGTCCCAGGTCTTGCCGACCAGGGTGACGATCGGGGCCTTGGAGTCGAGCAGGGCGTTCAGGTTGGGGTCGTCGTCGACGCCCCGGCCCGGCCGGCGGGTGGACCCGAAGGCGGCCAGGGTGGCGTGCCTCCACGGCAGGTCGGAGGCGCGGGCGAAGTACTCGGCGTCCTTGGGGTTGGACCCGGGCCAGCCGCCCTCGACGACGTCGACGCCGAGGTCGTCGAGCAGCGTGGTCACCCGGAGCTTGTCGGACACGGTGAACTGCAGGCCGACCTGCTGGGAGCCGTCGCGCAGGGTGGTGTCGTAGGTCTCTACATGATCGTTGCTGGGCGTGGACGACAAGGGGTGCTCCCTCCAGAGAAAGGTGGACGGCGGGGAGGGAGGCCTCCAGCCGGCGGGGGCGCTGGTGAGGATCAGGTGACGGGCTCGACCCAGTCGCGGTAGCGCTCGTCGCGGCCCCTGGTGGCGGCCGTGAAGACCTCCTGCAGCCGGCGGGTAATCGGGCCCGGGTCGCCGAGGACCCGGTCGTCCACCTCCCGGATGGGCACGACCTCGGCGGCCGTGCCGGTGAAGAAGGCCTCGTCGGCCAGGTACAGGTCGGTCCGGACCAGGTCGGCCTCGGAGACCGGGATGCTCTCGCCCTCGGCGATCCGCAGGATGCTGTCGCGGGTGAGGCCGGCCAGGCAGCCGGCGGCCAGCGGCGGAGTGTGGAGCACGCCGTCACGGACGGCGAACACGTTCTCGCCCGACCCGTCGGTCACGTACCCGTTGGGGTTGAGCAGGATCCCCTCGTCGTAGCCGGCCTTGACCGCCTCGGCCTTGGCCAGGGAGGAGTTGATGTACTGGCCGGTCGCCTTGGCCGCGGGCGGGATGATGTTGGGGTCGAGCCGCCGCCAGGAGCTGATCTTGGCCCTGACCCCGGTCTCGAACGCCTCCTCGCCCAGGTAGGCGCCCCATTTCCAGCAGGCGATGACCATGCTGATCGGAGAGTTGAGCGGGTTGAGGCCGATCTCGCCGTAGCCGAGGAACACCAGCGGGCGGATGTAGCAGCTCGGCAGGCCGTTCATGGCGACCAGGTCCTTGGTGACCTTGACCGCGCCCTCCAGCGAGACCGGCGGCTCCATGTGGTAGATCTTGGCGCTGCGGTACAGCCGCTTCATGTGGTCGGTGAGCCGGAACACGGCCGGACCGGCGGCGGTCTCGTAGGCCCGGATGCCCTCGAACACCCCCCAGCCGTAGTGCAGGGAGGGGGTGAGCACGTGGATGCGGGCCTCGTCCCAGTCGACGTACTCTCCGTCCATCCAGATCTTCCCGGTTCCTTGAATCGGCATCGTCGCCCTCCTAGTCTGGGGACCCGCCGCCCGCCACGGCGGTGGCGATCCGGTCCCCGATCGCTTGGGTGGAGTATCCCGCAGCCCCTGGCAGGCCCGCTACGGCCCCGGCCTCGACCGCGGCCGCCGCCGCCGGCTCCCCGAGGTGGTCCAGGAGCAGGGAGGCGGAGAGCACCGCGGCGACCGGGTTGGCCCTGCCGGTGCCGGCGATGTCGGGCGCCGACCCGTGGACCGGCTCGAACAGGGAAGGCGAGGAGGCGGGGTTCAGGTTGGCGCTGGCGGCGGTGCCGAGGCCGCCGGCGATGGCCGCGCCCAGGTCGGTGAGGATGTCGCCGAACAGGTTGTCGGTGACGATCACGTCGAAGCGCCCCGGGTCGTTGACCAGGTACAGGCAGGCGGCGTCGGCATGGGCGTAGTCCAGCTCGACGCCGGTCTCCTCGGCCACCGCCCGTGCCGCCCGCTGCCACAGGTCGCCGGCGTGCACCAGCACGTTGGTCTTGTGGACCAGGGTGAGCCTGCCGTCGCGCTGGCGGGCCTTGGCGGCGGCGTAGCGCAGGCAGCGCTCGACCCCGGCCCTGGTCTCGATCGAGGTCTCGGTGGCGGCCTCGGCCGGGTCGCCGCGGTGGACGGTCCCGCCGGCGCCAACGTAGACCCCTTCGGTGTTCTCCCGCACCACCACCAGGTCGATGTCGTCCGGCTTGACGTCGGCCAGCGGCGACGACACCCCCGGGTAGAGCTTCACCGGCCTGTAGTTCACGTAGAGGTCGAGCTCGAAGCGGAGCCGGAGGAGCAGGCCCCGCTCCAGGACCCCCGGGGGCACGTCGGGCCGGCCGACGGCGCCGAGCAGGATCGCGTCGACCTGGCGCAGCTCCTCGAGGACGCGGTCGGGCAGGGCCTCGCCGGTGCGCAGCCAGCGGTCGGCCCCGAGGTCGTAGTCGACCCAGCTGAGGCCGAAGCCGAAGCGAGCGGCGGCCGCCTCGGCCGCCTTGCGCGCCTCGGCCACGACCTCCGGACCGATCCCGTCGCCGCCAAGGACGGCGACGGTGTAGCCCCTCTTCACCGGGCTCAACTAGGCCTCCGTGCCGAAGACGCGGCCGAGGGCGGTCCGGCCCTCGGACTCCTCGGCCGGCGGCTCGGCCGCGGCCGACGCCGACGGCGCGGCGTCGGCCTCGACGTTGACGCCGAAGACCCGGGCCATGGCGGCGTGCGCTTCCTCGGGGTGGGCCTGTGGCTTCGGTCTCCTGGTCATGCCGGCACATCCTTCCGTTCCGTGGTGCGGGCGAGCTTGTTGACGGCCTGCAGGTAGGCGCGCGCCGAGGCCTCGACCACGTCGGTGGCCACGCCGCGCCCGGTTACTCGGACGCCTTCGTGCTCCACCTGCACGGTCACGTCCCCAAGGGCGTCGGTCCCGCCGGTCACGGCCGAGACGTGGAACTCGACCAGCTTGGCGTCGACCCCCACCGCCTTGGCGATGGCGGCGCAGGCGGCGTCGACCATGCCGTCGCCGATCGCCGACTGCTCGACCACGCCCTGCTCATGGCTGAGCCGGACGGTCGCGGTCGGCGACATCACGGTCCCGCCGGCGACCTGGAGCCCGACGAACCGGAAGGCGGCGTCGTCGGCCAGGACCTCGCCGGCCACCAGCGCCTCCAGGTCGACGTCGGTGATGCGGGGCTTGCGGTCGGCCAGCTCCTTGAAGCGGGCGAAGGCCTTGTCGAGCTCCTCGCGGTCCAGGTCGAACCCCAGCTTCTGCAGGGCGTCGGCGACGGCGTGGCGGCCGGAGTGCTTGCCGAGCACGATCCGCGACCCGGCGTAGCCGAGCTCCACCGGGTCCATGTGCTCGTAGGTGGTCCGCTCCATCAGCACGCCGTGCTGGTGGATGCCGGACTCGTGGGCGAACGCGTTGGCCCCGACGATCGCCTTGTTGGGCTGGATCGGGTAGCCGGTGAGCAGGCTGACCAGCCGCGAGGTGCGGGCGATCTCGCGGGTGTTGACCTCGGTCTGGACGCCGAGCGAGGACTGGTGGGTGCGCAGGGCCATCACCACCTCCTCCATGGAGCAGTTGCCGGCCCGCTCGCCGATGCCGTTGACGGCGACCTCGACCTGGCGGGCGCCGGCCTGCACGGCCGAGATCGAGGAGGCAACGGACACGCCGAGGTCGTCGTGGCAGTGGACGCTCCAGATCGCCCGCTCGGCCCCGGGGACCTCGGCGATCAGCCAGGAGACCAGCTCGGAGAAGGCGTCGGGCAGCATGTAGCCGACCGTGTCGGGCACGTTGCAGGTGGTCGCCCCGGCCGAGATGGCGGCCGCGTACACCTGCTTGAGGAACTCGGCGTCGGAGCGGGTGGCGTCCTCGGCCGAGAACTCGACGTCCTCGGTGTAGCCCTTGGCCCTGGCCACCGCCCCCTCGGCCGCCGCCAGCACCTCGGCCGGGGTCATGCGCAGCTTGTGCTCCATGTGGATGGAGCTGGTGGCGATGAAGGTGTGCAGGCGGCCCCGCCGGGCCGGGGCCAGCGCCTCGGCGGCCCGGTCGATGTCGCCGGGGGCCGTCCTGGCCAGGGCGGCCACGGTGGCGCCCTTGACCCGCTCGGCGACCGCCCTGACGGCTTCGAAGTCGCCCTGTGAGGCCTGGGGGAAGCCGGCCTCGATCACGTCGACACCCAGCCGGGCCAGCTGCTCGGCGATCTCGACCTTGGCTTTGGCGTTGAGGTTGATCCCTGGGGCCTGCTCCCCGTCCCGCAGGGTGGTGTCAAAGACGATGATCTGCTCGGCCACGGCCGGCGACCTCCTCGTTGGTTCCGCTTGGCTTCCGTTTCCTCCTGCTCGCCTCGAGCCTCACCGTGGGGCGGCCGGCGTAGGCCGCCCCACGGCAGCGGAGGATCAGAAGCAGCGGCGCCCCGAAGGTCGTCCGGGTCATGCGCCCGCTCCCGTCTGGTGGAGCTGGATGAAGGTCGCGTCGTGGGCGCCGATCTCCTGCTCCACCCGGTCGAGCACGCCGGCTGGGATGCCGGCGTCGACGGTCAGCGCCATCAGGGCCTCTCCGCCCTGCTTGCGCCGACCCACCTGCATGCTTGCGATGTTCACGCCGCTCTCGCCGAGCAGCGTCCCGACCCGCCCGATCACCCCTGGACGGTCCTCGTAGAACAGGAACGCCATGTGCCTGGCCGGGGCCATGTCGACGGCGATGCCGTTGATGGCCACCAGCCGCTCGTTGTCGCGCGGGCCGACAGTGGTGCCGGCCACACCGACCGGCCCCCTCGACCCCTCCCCGGACAGCGTGATCAGGTTGACCCAGTCGCGGCTGCGCCTGGTCTTGGACTCGGTGATCTCGATGCCGCGCTCGGCCGCCAGCAGCGGCGCGTTCACGAAGGTGACCGGCTCGTGGCAGACCGGGCCGAGCATGCCCTTGAGCGCGGCCAGGGTCAGCACCCGGGTGTCCTGGTCGACCAGGGCGCCGAGGTAGTCGATCCGCAGCCGGCCGGCGCCGATGGCGCTGGTCCTCCCCCCCGGACCGCCGCCGGCCAGGGCGGTGTACAGCTGCCCGAGCTTCTCGACCAGCGGCAGGAACGGGCGCAGGGCGTCGGGCACCGGGCCGGCGGCGACGTTGACCGCGTTGGGCACGAACTGGCCGGCCAGGGCGAGCAGGAGCTGCTCGGCGATGGTGATGCCGGCCTTGTCCTGGGCCTCGGCGGTGGATGCGCCCAGGTGGGGGGTGACGACCACGTCGTCCTGCTCGAACAGGGGACTGGCGGTGGTCGGCTCCTCGGCGAACACGTCGAGGGCGGCCCCGGCCAGGTGGCCGTCGCCGACCGCCTTGGCGAGTGCGGCCTCGTCGACCAGCCCGCCTCGGGCCGTGTTGACCAGCCGGGCCCCGTGCTTCATGGCGGCCAGCTCGGCCTCGCCGATCAGGCCGGTCGTCTCCGGCGTCTTGGGCAGGTGGATGGTGACCACGTCGGCCTGGCCGAGCACCTCGGCCAGGCTGGCCAGCTCGACCCCCATCTGGCCGGCCCGGTCGCGGCTGACGTGGGGGTCGTAGGCCAGCAGCTTCATGCCGAAGGCGTTGCAGCGCTGGGCGACCATGGCCCCCACCCGACCCAGCCCGACGATGCCGAGGGTCTTGCCGTACAGCTCGACTCCCTGGAAGCGGGTGCGCTCCCAGCGGCCGTCGCGCAGGGCGGCGTGGGCCTGGGGGATGTTGCGGGCCTGGGCGAGGATCAGGGCGACGGTGTGCTCGGCGGCCGAGATCACGTTGGACTGGGGCGCGTTGACCACCATGATCCCGAGCCGGGTGGCCGTTGCCACGTCGACGTTGTCCAGGCCGATGCCGGCCCGGCCGACCACCTTGAGGCTGCGAGCGGCCTCCAGGACCTCGGCGTCGACCTTGGTTGCCGACCGGACCACCAGGGCGTCGGCGCTCGCCACCGCGGCCAGCAGCTCCTCGCGGGTCGTGCTGGTGCGCGCGTCCACTTCGTGGTGGGCGCGCAGCAGCTCGACGCCGGCGTCGGCCAGCGGCTCGGCGATCAGGATCCTTGCCATCGGGCGACGCTACCCTTGCTCCCGCAGCCACGACATCATCTTGCGCAGCGGCTTCCCGGTTCGCTCGATCGGGTGGTTCGCCCCCGCCTGGCGCATCCGGGTGAAGTTGGGCCGGCCCTGGTCGTCCTCCTCGACCCACTCGCGGGCGAACGCCCCCGACTGGACCTCGGACAGGATGCGGGCCATCTCGGCCCGTGCGGCGTCGCCGACGATCCGCGGGCCGCGGGTGTAGTCGCCGTACTCGGCCGTGTCCGACACCGAGTAGCGCATGCCGGCAAGGCCGCCCTCGTACATCAGGTCGACGATCAGCTTGAGCTCGTGCAGGCACTCGAAGTAGGCCACCTCGGGCTGGTAGCCGGCCTTGACCAGGGTCTCGAAGCCGGCCTGGACGAGCGCGGTGGCGCCGCCGCAGAGCACCGCCTGCTCGCCGAACAGGTCGGTCTCGGTCTCCTCCTGGAAGGTGGTGACCAGCGCCCCGGCCCTGGTCCCGCCGATCGCCCGGGCGTAGCTCTTGGCCAGGTCCCAGGCCTTGCCCGAGGCGTCCTGGGCGACCGCGACCAGCACCGGGGTGCCCTGGCCGTTCTCGAACTGGCGCCGGACCAGGTGGCCGGGGCCCTTGGGGGCGACCATGGCGACGTCGACGGTGTCGGGCACCTCGATGTAGCCGAAGTGGATGTTGAAGCCGTGGGCGAAGAACACGGCGTCGCCCGGCTCGAGGTTGGGCGCGATGTCGGTGGCGTACAGGTGGCGCTGGACGGTGTCGGGGACCAGCACCATGATCAGGTCGGCCCAGGCGGTCGCCTCGGCCGGGCTGGTCACGGTCAGCCCGGAGGCCTCGGCCGCGGCCCGGCTCTTGGACCCTTCGGCCAGCCCGACCCGCACCTCGCAGCCGGAGTCGTGCAGCGACAGGGCGTGGGCGTGGCCCTGGGAGCCGTAGCCGAGCACGGCGACCTTGCGGGACTGGACGAGGCCGAGGTCGGCGTCGTCGTCGTAGTAGATGGTGGCCATCTCTGGGTGCCTCCTTGGATGGAGCAGCGTCAGGCGGGGCGAGCCACGCGCAAGGGCTTGTCGGCGATGCCCTTGCCGCCGCGGGCCAGGGCGACCCGGCCGGTACGGGCGAGCTCGCGGATGCCGTAGGGGTCGAGCAGCTCGAGCATGGCCTTGATCTTGGCCGGGCTGCCGGTGGCCTCGATGGTGAGCGCCTCCGGGGCCACGTCGACGACCTTGGCCCTGAACATCTCGGCCAGCTCGACGATCTGGTAGCGGACGGCCGGGTCGGCCTTGACCTTCACCAGGACCAGCTCGCGCTCCACCGCCCGGTCCGGCTCCAGCTCGACGATCTTGAGCACGTGGACCAGCTTGTTGAGCTGCTTGGTGACCTGCTCCAGGGATCGCTCGGCGCAGTCGACCACGATCGTCATGCGGCTGCGGCCCGGGTCCTCGGTCGGCCCGACGGCCAGCGAGTCGATGTTGAAGCCGCGCCGGCTGAACAGCCCGGAGATGCGGGCCAGAACCCCCGGCCGGTCCTCGACCAGCACCGAGATGGTGTGGGTGCTCATGGGAGCCGGACCTCCCTGCGGGTTCGGTCCTCGACCTGCACCGAGGTGGCCTGGGTGCTCATGGGAGCCGGACCTCCCTCCGGGTCGCGGCGGCCTGTTCCTCGGGGGAGAACTCGGGGCCGAGGATGATCTCGTCGTTGGGCCGGCCGGCCGGGACCATCGGGAAGACGCCTTCGTGGGCGTCGACCCGGAAGTCCACCACCACCGCCTGGTCGTCGGTGGCCAGCGCCTTCTCCAGGGTGGCGTCGACCTCCTCGGCCCGCTCGCAGCGCAGGCCGAGGGCGCCGTAGGCCTCGGCCAGCTTGACGTAGTCCGGCACCTCGAAGCCAAGGTGCACCTCGGAGTAGCGCTCGTCGTAGAACAGCTCCTGCCACTGGCGGACCATCCCGAGGTGGCCGTTGTTGAGGATGAGCACCTTGATCGGGATCCGCTCGGTGGTGCAGGTGGCCAGCTCCTGGGCGGTCATCTGGAAGCAGCCGTCGCCGTCGATGGCCACCACCAGCTCATCGGGCCGGCCGACCTTGGCCCCCATGGCAGCGGGGACGGCGAAGCCCATCGTGCCCAGCCCGCCGGAGTTGATCCAGGAACGGGGCCGGTCGAAGCGGAAGTGCTGGGCGGCGTACATCTGGTGCTGGCCGACCCCGGCGACCACCACGGCTTCGCCACCGGTCAGGGCCGACACCCGCTCGACCACGTGCTGGGGCTTGAGCGGCCCGCCATCCTGCTGGTCGTAGCGGAACGGGAAGCGCTGCTTCCACTGGGCGGTGGCCCGCTGCCAGCCGGCGGTGTCGCCAGGGCCCTCCTCGGCCACCGCGGCCCGGAAGGCGGTCACCAGCTCCTCGATCACCGCGCGCACGTCGCCGACGATGGGCACGTCGGCGGTCCGGTTCTTGCCGATCTCGGCCGGGTCGATGTCGGCGTGGACGATCTTGGCCGCGGGGGCGAAGGTGGCCAGGTTGCCGGTCACCCGGTCGTCGAAGCGGGCCCCGAGGGCGACCAGCAGGTCGGCCTCCTGCAGGGCGGCCACGGCCGCGTAGTTGCCATGCATGCCCGGCATGCCGAGGGCCAGCGGGTGACTGTCGGGGAAGGCGCCGCGAGCCATCAGGGTGGTGGTCACCGGCGCTCCGGCCGCCTCGGCCAGCTCGCGCAGGGCCGTCTCGGCCCCGGCCTTGGTCACGCCGCCGCCCACGTACAGCACCGGACGCCTGGCCGCCCGCAGCACCGCCGCCGCCTCCCTGACCCGCTTGCTGTTGGGCCGGGCCACCGGCCGGTAGCCGGGCAGGTCGGTGGTGGCCGGCCAGGCCCACTCGGTGGTGGCCTGGAGGATGTCCTTGGGCACGTCGACCAGGACCGGGCCGGGCCGCCCGGAGGCGGCGATGTGGAACGCCTCTGCCACCGCCCCCGGGATCCGGTCGACGTCAAGGACCAGCTCGTTGTGCTTGGTGACGGGCATGGTGATGCCGGTGGTGTCGCATTCCTGGAAGGCGTCGGAGCCGATCGCCCAGCTCGGCACCTGCCCGGTGATGGCCACCAGCGGCACCGAATCCATGTAGGCGTCGCACAGGGCGGTGACCAGGTTGGTCGCGCCCGGTCCGCTGGTCGCCATGCACACCCCGACCTTGCCCGTGGCCCAGGCGTAGCCCTCGGCGGCGTGCCCGGCGCCCTGCTCGTGCCGGACCAGGATGTGGCGCACCGACGACTCCCGGATCGGGTCGTAGGCCGGGAGGATGGCCCCGCCGGGCAGGCCGAACATGACCTCGACGTCGCAGGCTTCCAGGCTGCGGATGAGCGCTTGCGCGCCGGTCAGCTTCACGGTGTCTCCCACGGGGGTTGGTAGCCGGGCAAGAAAAAACCTCCTGCCTCGAGGGCGTAGGAGGTTCCGCGCGGACCCGCCTATGGCGGCGTCGTCCGCGCTAGTCGATAAGTACCAGGGTGAACCGAGGTGGCATCAGGATCCCTGTCGCAGGTAACGGTTGCGTTTCTCGGATGGTACAGACCATGTCAAGCTCAAGGACGGCCCGGCGGCCATCCATCCCCTCATCCCCCACTGATCGGCGGATCGGTTGGGATGAAAGGGCGTAGTAGGCTTGCCGCATGCGCGCGCTCGTGGCCGACCCGGCCGCCTCCCCACCTCTGGTCCTGGCCGACGTCCCCGAGCCGACCCCCGGCCCCGGGCAGCTCCTGCTCGACGTGGAGGCGGCCTCGGTCAACCGGGGCGAGATCCGCACGGCGGCCAAGCAGCCGCCGGGCGCGGTGATCGGCTGGGACGTGGCCGGGACCGTGGCCGCTCTCGGCGAGGGCGTGACCCAGTTCGACATCGGTGAGCGTGTGCTGGCGCTCTCCGCGAGCGGCGGCACCTTCGCCGAGCGGGTGGCGGTGCCGGCCGAGTGGACCGCGCCGCTGCCGGGCGCCTGCGACTTCGTCACCGCGGCGACCCTGCCCGTCGCCGGGCTCACCGCGGCCGGCATCCTCCGCCTGGCCAGAGCCCACGCCGGCGACCGGGTCCTGGTCACCGGAGCGGCCGGCGGGGTCGGCCTGTTCGCCCTCCAGCTCGCCCTCCAGGCCAAGGCCACCGTGACCGGCCAGGCGGCCAGCGAGGAACGCGCCGAGGCGGTGCGCGCCGCCGGGGCGCAGGCGCTGCTCCACCCCGGCGACGGCTCGCCCGTCGACGGGGAGTTCGACGTGGTCCTGGACGGCATCGGCGGCCCGATGCTGAGCCCGGTGCTGGACGCCACGGCCCGGGGCGGCCGGGTGGTGGTGTACGGCAACTCGGCCGACGCCGAGTCCACCTTCCGGGTCGAGTCGTTCTACTCCAAGGGCGTCACCATCTACGGCTTCCGGGTCTTCACCAGCGTCCCCCCCGCCCAGGCCGTCAAGGACATGGCCAACCTGGCCGAGCAGGCCGGCGACGGCCAGCTCGCCGTCAAGGTCCAGGCCACAGCCCCTCTGGCCGACGCCGTCCCCCTGATCCGCGACCTCTACGCCCGCAAGGTCACCGGCAAGGTCGTCATCACCCGCGGCTGATCAGCTGCACCGGCCGGCGCTAGACCGTCACCAGCGGCACGCCCAGCCCCGGTGCCCGGGCAAGCCGCAGGTCGCCGGTGACCAGCGGGCAGCCGAGGGCTCGGGCCAGGGCCACGTAGCAGGCGTCGTACGAGGAGACACTGCCGCGCAGCTCCCAGACCACCGGCAGCAGCGGCAGCGTTGGGAAGCGGCGGACCGGGGCGTCCACCAGGTCGTCGATCGCCTGCCCGGCCCGGGCCGCCCGCAGCTCCCCTGTCCGCTCCATGCGCCGGAGGACCGAGAGGACCTCTGGGTTGACGATGTCCGGCGCGGCCAGATCGGAGGTCCCGACGGCATGGGCGACCGCGGGCGCCCGCCCGCCCTGGAGAAGCAGCTCGACCAGGGCCGACGCGTCAACGACGACGGGCATCGCCGAGCTCGACCTCCCGCTCGCCACGGGCGGCGTCGAGCGCGTCGAGGGCGCCGGCGGTCCCGACCGGGTCCCTGGTGGCGAGCCGCTCGAGCCACTCGCGCCGGCCGGGAAGGGCCAGGTCGCGCCGGAGGACCTCGAGCACGTAGTCGGTCAGGGACATGCCCTCCTCGGCCGCCCGCCGGCGAAGCGCGTCGTGCAGCGGGTCGGGGACGTCCTTCACCTGAATCGCTCCCATGAGCATGATCATAGCATGCTGTTGGCATGCTACTGTCTGCGAGCCACCGGTGCCGGCGGCGGGGTGCTACCCGGGGCGGGCCGGACGGCGGCGGGGTCGAAGCACCCCGGGCGACGGAGGCGAGGGCGGGCCGGCCGGACCGGGAACCGTCCGACCGGGCGCCGCCGGAGCGGGTGCCCCGGATTCCGGGGTGGGACCGGCCAGGACCTGGTTGAGGGCGGCGAACAGCTCGGTCGGGGAGGCGGTCACGACCGCGGCCCCAGCCTCGAGGGCGTCCTCCCGGTGCAGCTCGACCCCACGGCTGCTGGTGTAGACGACGACCGGCTGGTCGAGCTCGGCCTCGCGCAGCCGGCGGAGCAGGGCGAGGCCGGCATGGGAGCGGAACTCGCCGCCCTCGGTGCGACCCAGGTCGGTCACGATCGCGCGCACTCCCCGGCGCAGCGTCAGCACGTCCATCGCCTCCGCGGTCGACCGGGCCTGCAGCACCTCGATGCCGTCGTCGCGCAGCTTGGCCATCACCAGGGCATTGGCCTCGGGGTCGTCGTCGACCCACAGGACGGTGGCCCGGCCCTGGTCGGCGACGGGCCCGGCGGCGACCGCACTTGGCTCCTCGCCGACCTCGCCCCGCGCGGCGAGCTGGGTCGCCATGTGGGTCTGGAGATCGGTGACCTGCCGCCGGAGCTGCTCGGTGGCCTCCTCGACCGACAGCTCGGCGCCGCCGATCTTGACCGTGAAGGCGCGGGTGCGCATGGCGCGGCGCAGGTCGCCGATCAGGCCTGGGACGTGCGGGGCCAGCCGGAACACGATCATGGCGACCAGCAACGGCCACAGCAGGCTGCCGACGGCCTCGATGATCCTGGCGGTGGTCATCCGCTGCCCACCCTTGGCTCTCCTCCTCGGAGCGAAATGTCGCGCCCGCGGCCGCATCCTGATCTCGGGCCGCGGTCGTGGTCAAGGCCACACCGGGCCGGCGGCGCCTGAATTCGGGTGCGGGCGGCGCCGCCGCCCGCCACACTGGGCCCATGGACCTCGGATTGCTCGGCTGGGACGGCGCCTTCGCCGACCAGTTCGCGCCCTGGGCGGCCTCCGGGCACCGGCCCGCCCGGGTGACCGCCGCCCACCGGGGTGGCTACATGGTCGCCACCGAGAACGGCGAGCTGCCTGCCCAGGCGACCGGCCGCCTGCGCCACCTGGCCGGCCCCAGCGTCGCCGACCTGCCGGCGGTCGGCGACTGGGTTGCCGTGCGCGACGACCGCGTCCACGCCGTGCTCCCCCGCCGTACGGCGGTGACCCGCCGCCAGCCTGGCTCGGGCGCCGGCGAGCAGGTGCTGGCCGCCAACATCGACCTGGTGCTTCTGGTGGTGGCCCCTGGACGCGACGCCAACCCGCGGCGCCTCGAGCGCCTGCTCGCCCTTGCCTGGGAGAGCGGCGGCCAGCCGCTGGTCGTGCTCGGCCGGGCCGACCTGTGCCCCGAGTGGGGCACCGACGTCGCCACCGAGCTGGCCGGCCTGGCCGCGGTCGCCCCTGGGGTCGACGTGCTCGCGTTGAGCTGCTTCACCGGCGAGGGCGTCGACGCCATCGCGGCCAGGCTGCAGCCGGGCCGTACCGCCGTGCTGCTCGGCTCCTCCGGGGTCGGCAAATCGACCCTGGTCAACCGCCTGGCCGGCCGCGACCTGCTGGCCACGGGCGAGGTAAGGGACGACGGCAAGGGCCGCCACACAACCGTCACCCGCCAGCTCGTCGTCCTCGCCGGCGGCGGCCTGGTCATCGACACCCCAGGCCTGCGAGAGCTTGGCCTGTGGACCGGCAGTGCCGGCACCGCCGCCGTCTTCGACGACGTCGAGGCGCTGGCCGCCGGCTGCCGCTTCGGCGACTGCCGGCACCGGACCGAGCCCGGCTGCGCGGTCATGGAGGCGGTCGAGGACGGCCGCCTGGAGGCCGACCGCCTGGCCGCGTGGGAGAAGCTCCAGCGAGAGCTGGCCTGGGCCGAGCGGCGCGCCGACCCGCTGGCCGCCGCCGAACGGCGCCGCCATTTCCGCGCCATCACCAGGTCGTTCAGGGCCAACGAGCTCGAGCGCGACTGAGCCAGACCGGGCCAACCACGCCGGACCCGGCCGGTCACAGGATGGACACGGTCTTCCCAGCATCCTGGACGCAAGCCACCTTTGGTGCGAACGTCGCTCGGCAGCGATCTGGTCCCCGGGAGGTTGCCATGCCCCGTCTCCGCCGCCTCGCCGTCCTGCTGGCCACGCTCGCGCTGCTGGCCGCCACGCCAGGGGTCGCCAGCGGTCGCCAGCCGGCCGGGTCGGCCACCGCCGCAGGGGGCGGGAGCAGGCCGGTCACCGTCACGCTGCTCACCGGCGACAAGGTGATCATGCGCAAGGCCGGCGGACGGACCGGGGTCACGGTGGTCCAGGCCAAGCGGGCCGGCGGACCGGTGGCGTTCCAGACGGCCACGATCGAAGGCGACATCCACGTGGTCCCGAGCGACGTGCAGCGGCTGGTCGGGCGGGTCCTCGACCCGGACCTGTTCAACCTCAGCCAGCTGGTGCGCATGCGCTACGACGACGCCCGCGCGGCCGACCTGCCGCTGATCGTCCAGCGCGCCGGGGCGGCCAGGCCGCCGGTCCTGGCCGCGGCCAGGCTGCGCCCGGTGCGGGAGCTCGGCAGCCTGCGCGCCACCGCCGTCCGCCAGCCGCGGCGGGTGGCGGCCCGGCTGGGCGCCGCCCTGGCCGGCGGCCGCCCGGCCGGGGTGACGCGGGTCTGGCTCGACCGCCGCTTCCACAAGACCGCCCTTGACCCCAACCTCACCCAGATCGGCGCCCCTGCCGCCTGGACGGCAGGGCTCACCGGACAGGGCGTCCGGGTCGCGGTGCTCGACACCGGCATCGACGCCGGCCATCCTGACCTCATGGGCAAGGTGGCGGCGGCGGCCAACTTCTCCGACTCGGAGGGTGTCACCGACCGGGACGGCCACGGCACCCACGTCGCCTCCGTCGTCGCCGGGACCGGGGCACGGGCGGCCGGCGCGCGCAAGGGCGTTGCCTTCGGGGCCAGCCTGCTCAACGCCAAGGTCCTGGACGACTTCGGGTTCGGCAACGAGTCGGACATCATCGCCGGGATGGAATGGGCGGCCGCGCAGCGGGCCAGGGTGGCCAACATGAGCCTCGGCGCCTTCCCGACCGACGGCACCGACCCGCTCAGCCAGGCCGTCGACCGGATCACCGCCACCAGGCGGGTGCTGTTCGTCATCTCGGCCGGCAACTCCGGCCCGGGAGAGCAGACGGTGGAGACGCCAGGGTCGGCCAACAGCGCCCTCACCGTCGGCGCCGTCGACGTCGAGGACGCACTGGCCGGCTTCTCCAGCCGCGGCCCCCGCTTCGGCGACTACGCCATGAAGCCCGACATCACCGCCCCCGGGGTCGACGTCGTCGCCGCCCGGGCCGCCGGCACCTCCCTCGGCGACCCCGTCGACCGGTGGTACACACGGCTCTCCGGCACCTCCATGGCCGCCCCGCACGTGGCCGGCGCCGCCGCCGTTCTCGCCCAGCGATGGCCGGACTGGAGCCCGACCCGGATCAAGGCGGTGCTGATGGGCACCGCCGAGCCCCACCCGGACCTCGGCGTCTACCAGCAGGGCGGCGGCCGCCTCGACATCGCCCACGCGATCCAGCAGCGGGTGATCGTCCGCCGGGCCAACCTCGACTTCGGCCTGTTCCGCTACCCGCAGACCGGCGCCAGGCGGGTGGCCAAGCCGGTGCTGGTCGCCAACCTCGGCGACCAGCCGGCCACCGTCGACCTGACGGTGCAACTGCGCGACCCGCGGGGCGACCCGCCGCCGGCCGGCATGGCCGTGGTCTCGCCGGGGCGGGTCACCCTGCCGCCCGGCGGCGAGGCCAGCGCCTACGTGATCGTCGATCCCCGCCGCGGCCCCGTTGGCGCGTTCAGCGGTGCCCTGGTCGCAACCCCGGCAACCGGCCCGGTCAGCCGCACTCCCCTGGGGCTGTACAAGGAGCCGGAACGCCACGACCTCACCGTCAGCGCCCTTGGGCGCGACGGCCAGCCGGCGAGCTTCGGCACCGTCGGGCTGCTCAACGTCGACGACGGCACACGGTTCGCGGACGTCCTGTTCCTCGAGGGCCCGGCCGCTGCTTGAGGGACCCGTGCCGCAGGAACGGGCCGACGGTGCCGACCAGCACGATCCGGGCGGGAGCCGGCACCACCGCGTTCAGTGGTCGCCGGCGCCGACCCCGACCACGATGGTCACCGTTGAGCCCCGGGCGACGGTCGACCCGGCCTGCGGGACCTGCAGGATGACCCGGTTGTCCTGCTGGGGGTCGCGGACCGGGACCTGGCGCTGCTCCACCCGCAGACCGGCCTGCTCCAGCTCCATCCGGGCCGCCCTGGGCCGGCGGCCGATCACGTCGGGCACCCGCACCTGAACCTGCTGCTCCTGGGTCGTCGGCGGCGCGGTGGTCGGCGGCGCGGAGGTGGTCGGGAGCTGGGAGGTGGTCGGGAGCTGGGAGGTCGAGGTGGGCAGGGCGGTCGTCTCCACCAGCTGCGGTGTGGTGGCGGTGGGCAGGGTCGAGGCCGACTGCGTCTCGGGAAGGCCGCCGACCAGCCGAGAGACCACGAACGCGACCCCGACCGCCAGCGCCAGCAGGCCAAGCGGGACCAGCACGTAGGTCGGCCAGCGCCGCTTCGGGGGCGGCTCGGCATGGCGGGCGGCGCGGCCGGGGGTCACCGGCCCGCCGAGCGTCGAGGTCGGGTCGCCGGCGGCGCCGGGGTAGCCGGCCAGCGGCGGCAGCACGGTGGTGGCCATCGCCGCGGCCGCCGCGGCCGGGCCGGTCGCCACCCGCTGCCCCGCCCTGGCCCGCTGCAGGTCGGTGCGCAGCTCGATCGCCGTCTGATAGCGGTCCTCGGGGCGCTTGGCCATCGCCTTCAGGCAAACCGCTTCCAGGGACGGCGGCACGTCGGGGTTGAGCAGCCGGGGCGGGGCCGGGTCCTCGCGGACGTGCCGGTAGGCGATGGCCACCGGGGTCGCTCCCCGGAACGGCACCGTCCCGGTGAGCATCTCGTACAGGCAGCAGCCGAGCGAGTACAGGTCGCTGCGGGAGTCGACCGCCTGGCCCTGGGCCTGCTCGGGCGAGAGATACTGGGCGGTTCCGAGCATGGCCGCGGTCTGGGTGGCCGACTCGCCGGCGTCGGCCCGCGCGATCCCGAGGTCCATCAGCTTCACCCGGCCGTCGGGCATCAGCATGATGTTGGCCGGCTTGACGTCCCGGTGGACCAGGCCGCGGGCATGGGCCGCGGACAGGGCCGAGCAGACGTCGGCGGCGATCTCGGCCGCCCGGGCGGGGTACAGCGGCGCCTCGGCCCGGATCACGTCCTTGAGGGTGCGGCCCTCCACGTACTCCATGATGATGAAGTGGGTGCCGTTCTCCCAGCCGGTGTCGTAGACGCCGACGACGCCGGGATGGGAGAGGCTGGCCGCGGCCTGGGCTTCGCGGCGGAACCGCTGGGTGAACTCCGGGTCGTGGGCGAACTGCGCCAGCGGGACCTTGATGGCCACCCGGCGGGCCAGCAGCCGGTCGCGGCCCTCGAACACCTCGGCCATGCCGCCGGCGCCGAGCAGCCGGCCGACCTCGTACCGACCGAGGAGCACCTGCGGGGTGATGGCATCCATAGTGGGGCAGGAGCTTATACGTCCTGGTTTGTGCGTGTACGCGCGGCCCCCGATCCAGGACCTCTGAGCTGCTCAGCCGCCGATGGCCCGCTCCAGCAGGTCGCTGACCAGCTTGGGGTTGGCCCGGCCGCGGGTCTCGCGCATGACCTGACCGACCAGGGCGCCGAGCACGCCCCGCTTGCCCCCCCGGAACTTGTCGGCGAGGTCGGGGTTGGCGGCCACCACCCGCTCCACGACCGCCTCCAGCTCGCCGGTGTCGGAGATCTGGGCCAGGCCCTTGCGCTCAACGATGGTGGTCGGCGACGCCTCGGAGCTGAACATCTCGGCCAGCACGTCCTTGGCCGCGGTGGCCGAGACGGTGCCGGCGGCCACCAGGTCGAGCAGCTCGCCCAGCCGCTCCGGCCCGACCGGGTTGGAGGCCATGGTCCGCCCGTGCTCGCGCAGGTTGCGCTGGAGCTCACCCATCACCCACCCGGCCACCACCTTGGGGTCCCGCCCGGGGACCGACCGGGGGGCCGGGCGTGAGCCACCCGGACCACCGGCCCGGCCGGCGTCCTGCGGCCCTCCGGTGACGGCCTGGAAGTAGTCGAGCACCTCGGGGTCGCGGACCAGCCAGCCGATCTCCTTGGCGGGCAGGCCGGTCGCCTCGGCCAGCCGCGCCCGGCGCTCGGCCGGCAGCTCGGGCAGCTCGGCCCTGAGCCCGTCGACCCAGCCGGCGGTGGCCTCGATCGGGACCAGGTCGGGCTCGGGGAAGTAGCGGTAGTCGGTGGCGAACTCCTTGGACCGCATCGGCTCGGTCCGCCCGGCGCCCTCGTCCCAGTGGCGGGTCTCCTGGGCCAGCTGGCCGCCGCCGGCCAGCACCCGCCGCTGCCGCTCGGCCTCGTACCCGACCGCCCGGTACAGGCTGCGCAGCGAGTTCAGGTTCTTCAGCTCGACCTTGGTGCCGAGGTCGGCGTGGCCGACCGGCCGGATCGAAACGTTGACGTCGAACCGCATCGAGCCCTCTTCCAGCTTGGCGTCGGAGACCCCGAGGGACAGCAGCAGCGCCCGCAGCTCCTCGGCGTAGGCCCTTGCCTCCTCGGCCGAGCGCAGGTCGGGCTCGGAGACGATCTCGACCAGCGGGATGCCGGCCCGGTTGTAGTCGACCAGCGAGTAGTCGGCCCCGTGGATGCGCCCGGTCGCCCCGACATGGAGGCTCTTGCCGGTGTCCTCCTCCAGGTGCACCCGGGTGATGCCGATCCGCCTGACCTCGCCCTCGACGTCGACGTCCAGCCAGCCGCCGACGCACAGCGGCTCGTCGTACTGGGAGATCTGGTAGTTCTTGGGCATGTCCGGATAGAAGTAGTTCTTGCGGTGGAACTGCGACCGCTCGGCGATCCGGCAGTGCAGGGCAAGCCCGATCCGGGCGGCGTACTCAACGGCGCGGGCGTTGACCACCGGCAGCGACCCGGGCTCCCCGAGGCAGACGGGGCAGACCTGGGTGTTCGGGTCGGCGCCGAAAACGGTCGGGCAGGCGCAGAACATCTTGGTGGCGGTGCCCAGCTCGCAGTGGGTCTCGATGCCGATCACCGTCTCGTAGCGGCGGGCGCCGACATCCTCGGCGACGGCGGCGGTCACTGGCGCACCTCCCTTGGCCGGGCACCGAGGCCGAGGTCCTGCTCGAAGGCCCAGGCGGCCCGGAGCATGGTCGCCTCGCCGAGCGCCGGGGCGATCAGCTGCAGGCCGACCGGCAGCCCGTCGGACAGTCCCGCCGGCACCGAGACGGCCGCGTTGCCGGCCAGGTTGACCGGGATGGTGAACACGTCGTTGAGGTACATGGCCAGCGGGTCGTCGGCCTTCTCGCCCACCGGGAACGCCACCGTCGGGGCGGTCGGCCCGACCAGCAGGTCGAAGCGCTCGTAGGCCGCCTCCAGCTCCCGGCGGACCAGGGTGCGGACCTTCTGGGCCTGGCCGTAGTAGGCGTCGTAGTAGCCGGCCGACAGGGCGTAGGTGCCGAGCATGATGCGCCGTTTGACCTCGGCCCCGAAGCCGGCCTGGCGGGTCCGCTGCATCATGTCGACCACGTCGTCGGAGTCCTTGGCCCGCAGCCCCCAACGGACCCCGTCGTAGCGGGCCAGGTTGGAGGAGCACTCGGCAGGGGCGATCAGGTAGTAGGCCGACAGCGCGTACTCGAACGACGGGAGCGAGCAGTCCTCGAGGTGGGCGCCGAGCCGCTCCAGCCGGTCCAGCCCCTCCCTGACCCGGGCCAGCACGCCCGGCTCGGTGCCCTCCAGGAACAGCTCCTTGACCACCCCGACCCGCAGGCCCTCGACCCCGCCGTCGAGCCGGGAGGTGAGGTCGGCCGGGGCGTCGGGGATGGAGGTCGAGTCCATCGGGTCGTGGCCGGCGATCGCCTCCAGCAGCGTGGCCGCGTCGCGCACGTCGCGCGCGAACGGGCCGACCTGGTCGAGGGAGGACGCGAAGGCGATCAGCCCGTACCGGCTGACCAGCCCGTAGGTCGGCTTGACGCCGACGATGCCGCACAGCGCCGCCGGCTGGCGGATCGAGCCGCCGGTGTCGGTGCCGATCCCCAGCGCGGCCTGCCCGGACGCCACCGCCGCGGCCGACCCGCCGCTGGACCCGCCCGGCACCCGGCTCGTGTCCCACGGGTTGCGGGTGGGCCCGTAGCCGGAGTTCTCGGTCGATGAGCCCATGGCGAACTCGTCCATGTTGGTCTTGCCCAGGATGACCACGCCGTTGGCGCGCAGCCGGTGGACCACGGTGGCGTCGTAGGGAGGCACGAACTCCTCGAGGATGCGCGACCCCGCTGTGGTCCGCACCCCCTTGGTGACCAGGACGTCCTTGAGGGCCAGGGGCACGCCGGCCAGCGGGCCGAGCGGCTCCCCCCGCTCCCTCGCCCGGTCGACCTGGAGGGCGGCGGCCAGGGCCTGCTCGCCGGTGACGGTCAGGAAGGCGTGCAGCAGCTCGTCGGTGGCCGCGATCCGCTGCAGGGCCGCCTCGGTGGCCTGGACCGCGGTCGCCTCCCCGCTCGCGAACCGCCCGGCCAGCTCGTGGGCGGTCAGGTCGGCCAGGCTCACCGGGGCGCTCACGGTGCCTCCTCGATGATCCTCGGCACCTTGAACCGGTCCTGCTCGACCTCGGGCGCGGTCGACAGCGCCTCCTCGCGGGTCAGGCAGGGCCCCGGCACGTCGTCCCGCCACACGTTCACCCTTGGCAGCGGATGGGCGGTCGGCGGCACGCCCTCGGTCGGCAGCCGCCTGATCTTGTCGGCCTCCTCCAGGATCACCGACAGCTGGGCCTGGAAGCGGTCGAGCTCCTCGTCGGTGAGGGCGAGGCGGGCGAGGCGGGCGACGTGCTCGACGTCAGCACGGCTGATCGGCATGGATGCATCCTTCGAGCGGTCCGGGCGGTCGGCCGAGTCTACCGTCGCGCTCGCCGGGGTTGCCGGGGTATTTCCTCGGCCAGCTCCACCACGAACCCGTCCGGGTCCTCGAAATGCAGCGTCCGGTGCCCCCAGGGCCGGTCCACCGGCCCGCTGAGCAGGGTCACGCCCGCCTTCTGGAGCCGTCCCGCCTGGGCGTCGACGTCCTCGACCAGGAACACCACCTCCCCACCGGGCCCGCTGATGATGGGCTCCCGCCCGATCAGCTCCGGTAGCCGGCCCCGGTGGTACAGCCCGAACCTGGTCCCCTCGGTCGCGAACTCCGCGTACCCGTCCCCCTGCAGCTTGAGCTGGAGCCCGACCACGTCCCGGTAGAACGCGATCGACCGCTCCAGGTCACCCACGAACAAGATCACGTACCCGACCCGCTTCATGCACACCATCCAACCACGGCCGCACGCTCAGTCCTGGCGACGATGCGCAGAGCCAGGGTCAGGAGCCGGCCGGGCGGTGGCGGCGGCGGGTGGCGAACAGGAGCAGGCCGCCGGCGCAGAGGAGGGCGCCGGCGAGGGTGGCGGTCGGGGCGGAGGGCGAGCCGCTGTAGGGGAGGCTGGCCCCGCGACGGCAGTGGGCGGGAGCCTGGGCGCGGGTGTGGGCGGCCAGCTCGAGGTCCTCGCCGGCCTGGTCGTACACCGACCCGAGCAGCGCCGGGTGCTTGTTCAGGTCAACGTCGTACTCGCCGGAGAAGCCGCCGGACCCGTCGGTGGTGATCCGGGTCTCCGGGACGACCTCCTGCCCGCTGCGCACGTCGCGGATGACCAGGACCAGGGTGGCGTTGGGCCGCAGGCCGTGGCCCGCGACGTCCACGTGGTCACATCGGGGGCAGTTCATCTCCAGCTCCCCGGCCGCAGAGGCCGGACCGGCCAGCAGCAGGACGACGGCGGCCAGCCCGACCAGCAAGCGGGACCACCGCATCAAGACCTCCGAGGGAGCGGCACTGCGCAATCGCGGACATTAGCCAGTCCCGCCCTCGAAGGCAAATTCGGCGGCGTTGTGCGGGAATGCTCAGACCGCGGTCAGGGGTAGTCGCGCTCGATCCGGCGCTCCTCGACGATGCGCTCCTCGGGGAGTGCGGTGTCGACGCGGCGGCGGCGGCGGTAGGGCGAGAGGTTGCTCCAGAACAGCAGCGACAGCAGCAGGCCGATCACCCCGGCGACCATCAGGATGATGCCGACGGTGTTGATGTTGAAGCCTTCGGCGGTCACGTCCACCGCGAAGGTCAGGATCGCCCCGACCACCAGCAGGAAGATGCTGGCTCCGATGCTCATCTGCTCCTCCTCCAAGTCAAGCTCGATGTCTTCCGGTCCGCCCTACCCGGCCGGGCTGCGGGGAAACCCCCCGATCCGGACCGGGGGAACCTATCAGCGCGACCCGTATCCCGCCCGTAGCTCCGGGTCGTCGACGGCCAGCCGCACCGCCCCGGCCACCTGGAGCTGGAAGACGAAGCCGGCCAGCAGGCTGATCCCGGCGAAGGCCAGCAGCTCCCAGCGGCGGCCGTGCAGCAGCTCAAGGACCAGGCCGGCGAACGCCGGGAGCAGGCCGAACACCAGGGCCTGGCTGGCCCAGCCGATGGCAAGGCCGCGGAAGCCGATCGCCCTGGCCCGCTCGGCCCGTGGCTGGCGCTGGCGGGGGTCGGGGTGGTCGAGGGCCCGCTTGCCGGCGACCAGCAGCCTGGCCGGCCGCAGGGCCAGGCCGGCCCCCAGCAGCACGGCCAGCACGGCGACGGCGACCACCGCGGTGATGGCCAGGCCGGCGACCGGGGCCGCCGGCTCCGACGGGCCACCCAGCCGGTTGAGGCCGGCGTTGACCATCACGGCGACCACCATGCCGGCGAGCAGGAAGGCGACCCGCACCGTGCGGACGATCGGCTCCGGGTCGGGCCCCTTGCCCCTCCCCTCCTGCTCCCGCGACCCTTCCGGGTCGAACGGCCTCCAACCCCCGCTCATGCGCCCGCGCCCTCGCCAGCCTCGCTGTCGAGCAGCTCCTGGAAGGCGGCCTCGTCAAGGGTGGGGACGCCCAGCTCGGCGGCGCGGGCGGCCTTGGACCCGGGGTCGCTGCCGACGACCACGTAGGCGGTCTTCTTGGAGACGCTCGAGGCGACCCGGCCGCCGCGGTCCTCGATGGCCTTGGTGGCCTGGTCGCGGGTGAAGCCGTCCAGGCCGCCGGTGAGGACGAAGGCCTTGCCGGCGAGGGTCTGGGGCAGCTCGACACCGGTGTCGCCGTCGGCCTTGGTGTTGACGCCGCCCTCGACCAGGCGCCGGACCAGGTCCTGGTTGCCCACGTCGGCGAACCAGGCGGCGACGCTGGCGGCGATGGTCGGGCCGACCCCGCCGACCGCGGCCAGCTCGTCCTCGCCGGCCCCGGCGATCGCCTCCAGCGACTTGAGGCGGCTGGCCAGCAGGATGGCCACCGTGCCGCCGACGTGGCGGATGGAGAGGCCGACCAGCAGCCGGTCCAGCGGGCGCTGCCTGGATGCCTCGATCGCCCCGAGCAGGTTGGCGATGGACCGGTCCTTGTAGCCGGGCAGCTCGGCCAGGTCTTCGGCAGTGATCCGGTAGATGTCGGCGGCGTCGTGGAGCTTGCCGGCCTCGATCAGCGCGGCCACCGTCTTCTCGCCCAGGTGCTCGATGTCCATGGCCCCGCGGCCCGCGAAATGGACGAGGGTGCCCCAGCGTTGCGCCGGGCAGCCGGTGGTGTTCGGGCAACGGGTGGCCGACTCCCCCTCCGGACGGACCAGCGGGGTGCCGCACTCCGGGCACTCGGACGGGAACCTCCAGGGCCTGGAGCGTCTTGGCCGCTTGGTGAGCACCGGGCCGACCACCTCGGGGATGACGTCGCCGGCCTTGCGCACGAACACGACGTCGCCGGGGCGGACGTCGCGGCGGGCGACCTCGTCCTGGTTGTGCAGGGTCGCCAGGCCGACGGTCGACCCGGCGACCAGGACGGGCTCCAGCACCGCGAACGGGGTGGCGACCCCGGTGCGCCCGATGGACACCTGGATGTCCTTGAGCAGGGTGGTGCGCTCCTCGGGCGGGTACTTGTAGGCGATCGCCCAGCGGGGCGCCTTGGAGGTGCGGCCGAGCTCCTCCTGCAGGCCACTGGCGTCGACCTTCACCACCACCCCGTCGATCTCGTACTCCAGGTCGTGGCGGTGCTCGGCCCAGTGGGCGACGAACGCCTCCACCTGCTCCAGGGTGGAGACGCTGGTGGTCTGGCGCGCCACCGGCAGGCCGGCCCGCTCGCAGTAGTGGAGGAACTCCGAGTGGGAGGCGAAGCGCATCCCCTCGGCCAGGCCGAAGGAGTGGCAGAGCATGGCCAGCTGCCGGGACCCGGTCACCTTCGGGTCCTTCTGGCGCAGGGAGCCCGAGGCGGCGTTGCGGGGATTGGCGTAGATCTGCCTGCCCTCCTCGGCCATCTGCTGGTTGAGCCGCTCGAAGCCGGAGGCGGGAAAGAAGATCTCTCCCCTGACCTCGAACGCGGGCGGCGGGTCGTCGAGCGCCAGGCGGCCGGGCACGTTGCCGATGGTGCGCACGTTGGGGGTGATGTCGTCCCCGACCAGCCCGTCGCCCCTGGTCGCGGCCCGCACCAGCCGACCTCGCTCGTACTGCAGAGAGACCGCCACCCCGTCGATCTTGAGCTCGCAGACGTAGGCGGGGACGTCGCCGGCGATGCGCTCGGTGCGCCTGCCCCAGGCGGCCAGCTCCTCGGTGGAGAAGGCGTTGTCCAGCGACAGCATCGGCACCCGGTGGCGGGCGGGCGCGAACGCCCCGGCCTGGGGTGCCCCTACCGTCTGGGTCGGCGAGTCGTCGGTGCGCAGGTCGGGGTAGTCATGCTCCAGCTCCTCCAGCTCACGGAACAGCTCGTCGTACTCCGCGTCGGAGATGTCGGGGTCGCTGAGCACGTGGTAGCGGTAGAGCGCGTCGCGCAGCCGCGCCCGCAGCTCGTCGACCCGCCTGGCTGCCTCCTCGGCCGAAACTGGCACCCGTCCCCCTCGGCTCTGCACACCTCCCTGACCACCCAGTATCGCCCAGGTACCCGACCGTTCGCCGGGCCCGTCCCCAGGCGGGCCGCTGTCGACCCGCGCAGGCGTCCGGGCCGTCCTATGCTGAGCGTCGTGTTCGCCTCCCTGGGTCGCTTCGTCTACCGGCGCCGGGTCCCGGTGGTGCTGGCCTGGGTGCTGGTCCTCGGCCTCGGGCTGGGGGTCGGCGGGCAGGTGTTCGGCCGGCTCGGCACCGGCAGCGGGCTGCGCGACGACGCCGAGTCGGTGGTCGTCTCCGACCTGCTACGAGAGGTCGCCGGCGAGGGACCGGGCCTCACCGGCCTGGTCGACGGGCGCCAGGCCGACGACCCGGCGTTCCGCGACGAGGTGGCCGGGGCCGTCGAGGACCTCGAGGCCGTGCCCGGCGTCCGCCAGGTCACCGGGCCCTGGGTCTCGGGGCGGCCCCAGCCCGGGCTGGTCGCCAGGGACGGGGAGGCGGTGCTGGTCCGGGTCGAGCTGGCGACCAGCCTGGACGGGCCCGGCTACGACCGGGCGGTGGAACAGGTCGGCGAGCGGTTGCGGGCCGTTGACGCCCCGAGGGTCCTGGTCGGCGGGGATGGCCTGGCCGAGGAGGAGTTCCAGGAACAGGCCAGGGAGGACCTGGAACGGGGCGAGACGCTGGCCCTGCCGGTCCTGCTCGTGCTGCTGTTCCTGGTCTTCCGGGGGATCGTCGCCGCCCTCACGCCCCTGCTGGTCGCGGTCGTCGCCGTGGCCGGGGCGCTGCTCATCCTGCTCGGGGTGAGCGAGGTCACCGAGGTCTCCGCCTACTCGGTCAACGTCATCACCATGCTCGGCCTCGGCCTGGCCGTCGACTACTCGCTGCTGGTGCTCAGCCGCTTCCGCGAAGAGCGGGCCGCCGGCCTGGAGCTGCCGGCGGCGATCGAGCGCACCCTGGCCACCGCCGGCCGGACGGTCGCCTTCTCCGGGCTGACGGTGGCCGCCTCGCTGTGCGGGCTGCTCGCCTTCGCCGAGCCGTTCCTTCGCTCGCTGGCCTGGGGCGGGATCGGGGTGGTGCTGGTCGCCATGCTGGCCGCGGTCACGCTGGTCCCGGCCCTGCTCGGCCTGTGGGGGCGGCGCATCCGGCCGGGCCGGACCGCACGCTCCGACCACGGCCTGTTCTACCGGCTGTCCCGGCTCGTCCAGCGGGCCGCCCCCGTGATCGTGGTGCTGGTCGCCGCCCTGCTGGTGCTGCTGGCCCTGCCGTTCCGCCACGCACGGCTGCAGAGCTCCGGCCTGGAGTCGCTGCCGCGCAGCTCGGAGTCGCGCCAGCTGTTCGAGACCGTCAGCACCCGCTTCCAGGGCGGCGGCACCGACCCGGTCGTGGTGGTGCTGGAGTCGACCCCCGGCTCCCCGCTGGTCGCCGACTACCGGCGCCGGGTCGAGCTGCTGCCAGGGGTGGCCGGCGTTGACGCCCGCCCAGGCACCCCGCCGCAGCTCACCGTGCTGGACGTCGTGCCCGACGGCTCCAGCGAGGGCCCGGTGGCGACCCGGCTGGTCGAGCAGATCCGTGCCCTGGAGCGCCCGGTCGCCGCCGGCGTCACCGGCCCCGCCGCCTTCCTGGTCGACTATCGTGACTCGCTGGCCGCCCGCCTGCCCTACGCGCTCGCCCTGATCGGGCTGGCCACCTTCGCCCTGCTGTTCCTGATGACCGGGTCGGTGGTGGTGCCGGCCAAGGCGATCGTGATGAACGTGCTGTCGCTGGGGGCCAGCTTCGGCGCCCTGGTCTGGGTGTTCCAGGACGGCCACCTGTCCGGGCTGCTCGGCTTCGATCCTCCGGGCATGATCGACATCACCATCCCGGTGCTGATCTTCGTGTTCGCGTTCGGCCTTTCCATGGACTACGAGGTGTTCCTGCTCTCCCGTATCAAGGAGGCCTGGGACCAGACCGGGGACAACGACCGGGCGGTCGCCCTCGGGCTGCAGCGCACCGGGCGGATCGTCACCTCGGCGGCGGCCCTGATCGTGGTCGTGTTCCTCGGCTTCGCGGCCGGGGAGCTGCTGACCATCAAGGAGGTCGGGCTTGGCATGGCGATCGCGGTCGTGCTTGACGCCACCGTGGTCAGGATGCTGCTGGTACCGGCGACCATGAAGCTGATGGGCCGCTGGAACTGGTGGGCGCCGCCAGCCCTGCGACGGCTCCACGACCGCTTCGGCGTGGCCGAGACGGCGCCGCCCGAGCCTCCCCTGGACGCGGGGCAGGAGCGGGTAGGCTCGATCCATGCCGGTCCCTGACGCGCGACGCAACGGTGCCGTCCAGCTGGTCGTGACCGACCTGGACGGCACCCTCTCCGACGCCGACGAACGCATCCACCCGGCCTCGGCCCGGGCGATCCAGGCCCTGGAGGCTGGCGGGATCCCGGTGCTGGTCGCGACCGGACGCCGGCTGCGCATGGCCCGCGCCGTCCTGGAGGCCGGCGGCCTGGCCGGACCGGCGGTGGTGCTCGACGGCGCCCTCGGGGTCGACCTGCGCGACGGCCGGGTCTTCCACCAGGCCGCCTTCCCGCCCAAGGCCGCCAGGCAGGTGCTGGACGCGTACACCGCCGCCGGCCTGAGCCCGTGCGTGTACGTCGACCGCCGGGAGGTGGACATGGTCGTCGGCGACCATCCGTCGACCCATCCCGACCACCTGGCCCGCGCGCAGCCCTGGGTGGCCGTCGACGACCTGGTGCGGGTGGTCGAGACCGAACCGGTGTATGCGCTCACGGTCGTCGGGCGGCCCTCGCCGGTGCTGGAACCGGCGCTGGACGCGGTCGGGCTGGCGGGCAGCGCCAGCATCGTCCACGACCTGGTCTACGGCGGCTGCACCGTCCAGGTACGGCCGCCCGGGATCAGCAAGTGGAGCGGGGTGCTGGCCTTCTGCGCCGAACGGGGCATCGACCCCGGCCGAGTCCTGGCCGTCGGCGACGGGGCCAACGACGTCGAGCTGCTGGAGGGCGCCGCGGTCGCGTGCGCGGTCGCCACCGCGGCCCCGGCCGCCCTGGCCCGGGCCGACCACGTCCTTGGGCCGCCGGCCAGCGGCGGCTGGGCGGCCGTGCTCGACCTGGTCGGGAGGCCGGTCAGCGGGAGCCGACCGGCGACACCGCATGCCATCGGAGGGCGTCCTAGGCCGGGACCATCGGACAAGCCAGCCTGAGGCCGATATATTACGCGGATGGACGCGAAGGTCCGGGCCGAAGCCTGGGATCGGGAGCACCGGCCGGAGTGCGTGGCCGACGTCCCCCTGAGGATCAAGCAGGACCTGGCCGAAGGGCATTTCGAGCCGGACCGGCCACCGGGCAGCCACGGGTCGGTGGGCACGGCCGCGGCCCGCATCCTGGTCGACTTCGATGCCTCGCCGCATGGTGGGCACTGGCGGCCGCTGCCCGACTCCGGCCGCGAACCCTCGATCACGATGCGCACCGTGATCCATCACTCGATCGTCGGCAGCGCCGAGGGTGCCTGGCAGTACTTCGCGGGCGGCACCGCCATCGAGAGCACCTTCATCGTCAAGAAGTCGGGCTACTTCTGGCAGATCATGTCCCTTGGCGAGCAGGCCGACGCCAACTTCCGCGCCAACGCCTTCGCCGGCAGCATCGAGACCGAGGACAACGGCGACCCCGACCGCGACCCGTGGACCCAGGCCCAGCTGGAGACGCTGGTCTGGCTGTCGCTGGAGATGCGCCGCCTTCGCCAACGGATCGCCCGCCGCAAGTGCCGCAGCTGGGACGACGCCGGCCTCGGCTACCACACCCTGTTCCCCCGCCAGTGGTCAAACGTCCCTGGCAAGACGTGCCCAGGGACGATCCGCAAGCGGCAGTGGGCGGACCGGGTGCTCCCCCGCTACCTGGCCGGCGACTTCGAGGAGGACGACGACATGACCGGAGAGCAGGCCAGGCAGCTCAAGGCGGTCTACGAGGCGCTGATCGTCCCCGGCACGCTCAGTCCGGAGCAGACCGTCAACCTCATGTTCGAGCGGATCCGGGCGATCGAGGACGCCCTGATCGTCCCCGGGACGACCACCGCCGAGGAGGCGTTCAACCTCCTGTTCGACCGGGTCCGGCGGATCGAGAACCTGGTCGAGGGGCTGGCGCCGCAGCCGGCGGCGGCGGGAAGCATCGAGATCGACTACGACCGCCTGGCTGACAAGGTCGCGGAACGGCTGGCCGGCAGGTTCGCGGAGTAGGCTCGCCTCAGCGGCCGGTCAGGGTCTCGCAGAGGACCTTCCAGACCGCTGCCGGGTCGCTGCCGGCGAGGGCGCTCATGTGCCCGCAGGCCTCGAACCCCCAGGTCCACAGGTCGTCGATGCCGACGGTTCGCGAGCCGCCGCCGGCGGCGCCAGGTGGCCCTCCCCGCTGGGCGGTCGTCACCCCTTCACCGCCCGCATCACCACCAAGCTCGACGCGCTGCCGGTCATCAGCCAGATGTTGAGGGTGCGGGGGCCGCTCTGGGTCTCGGGCTGGTCGCCCGAGTCGGACCCGCCGCAGGCCGCCACCCCGAGCACGAGCGCGAGGACGATGGCGAGTGCGGCGGTGATGCGGTGTCGGTGGGGCAGGGACGTCCTCCTCCTAGCTGGTGGACTCGTGAGACTGCTGGTGGCGGCCCCCAAGAGCGCCTGTGCCATGGTCAGGGCCGTGGACGATGGAGCCTTCGGCCACGGTGACCACCACCCG
>Ga0210378_10000169_pt1 | contig 30900 bp, 30 predicted proteins | sample PLM1_60_b1redo_FD_155465 | JGI IMG/M metagenome (GOLD analysis project Ga0210378, IMG submission 155465) | Groundwater sediment microbial communities from an aquifer in East River, Colorado, USA - PLM1_60_b1 redo | ecosystem: Environmental > Terrestrial > Soil > Riparian zone | place: USA: East... | reverse complement strand
CATTGGCGGCGCTGCTGGCACGCGAGGGATGCCTGGGGCTGGCGTGGACCCTGGACATCGTCGGGCAGGCCGCGGTGGCGGTGGGGGCGGCGCATCGGGCTGGGTTGGTGCACCGAGACATCAAGCCGGCCAACCTGCTGGTCCGCCCCGATGGCGTGGTGAAGATCACCGACTTCGGCGTCGCCCAAGCGCTCGGCAGCCTGGCGTGCGACGAGCACGAAGGGTTACTCGGCACCGCTGGCTACCTGGCACCCGAGCAAGCCACCGGCCAGCCCGTGACCCCCGCCACCGATGTCTACGCGCTCGGGGTGGTCGCCTACGAGTGTCTCGCCGGGCGCCGGCCCTTCACGGGCGACCATCCGATCGCGGTGGCGCTCGCCCACCTGCTGCAGGCGCCACCCCCGCTGTCCGAGGATGTCCCGCCTGCCGTCCGTGAGCTGGTGGCGCTGGCGATGGCAAAGGACCCGAGGTACCGCCCGGCTGATGCGGGTCAATTTGGTCGGCAACTCCTGGCGCTGCGGAAAGGCCTGGAGATCCCGAACCTCGACGCCGCCTGAGGCACTGGCCAGCGCGATGAGGTTCTCCCTGGGGTGCCTACGGCAGGAACTGCTGGGCGATCTTGGTCACCTGGCCCTGTTCCACGGTGATCCAGAACGGCGGCGTACCCGTGTTCGGGAAGTAGCTCGCGAGCTTGGCCAGGGTCACCGAGACATCCTTGGTGGCGCTGCCGGTCGACTCGGCGGCGAGCGCGTTCACCGTGATGGGCGCGCCGTCCCGCACGGGCAGGGTGCGCAGCCTGGGGTTCACGTTGCGGATGTAGTAGTCGTTGGGCGGCGGGGACTCCTTGTTGTCCTCGGCGGCTGCCTTGGTGGCGGCGTCGCCGGTGAAGAACTGGATGAGGTCGAACGTGATCGTCTGTCCGTTCGGATCGACGGTCTTGACGTAGACGGGATGGCGACCGTCGGCGAGCGCGACCGGCTCGGTGGTGGTCGGGCTGGCGGCGGTGGACGCGGGTGCGGCCGTGGTCGCTGTCGTCCCAACTGTCCCACCTGCCCCACTGGGCTGCTCGGAGCCGCCGCACCCGCCCAGGACTGCGGTCATGAGCAGGATCAGCAGCGCGGCGGTGAGACGCAGAGGGCGCCGGGAGGTTGCCGGTGTCGCCTGAAGCCGAGCAGTCGGCGGACCCATACTGCGCTCCTGTCCGAGTAGGGCTCGGTTCGATGACCTTCCGAGATGGAGACTACGCGACTGTCGAGCTCGATCGAGCAGCAGGGCCGTCTTCACGACAGCGCAGCATACGATACCCGCCGTTGCCACCGGCTCCCGACTTCGCTCAGGCTTGGAGTCCTACGTCGACAGGAAGGCTGGCGTCATGACGGAGACACGGCGGCGCCTGCCTCGCTGGTCGGAGCTGCGACCGCTGCTGCGGCCGCGGCCGGTCGAGCTCAACCCGACCGAGCGCCGGCTGTCCCGCGCCCTCACCATCGCCGACCTGCGTGCGGCGGCCAGGCGGCGGACGCCCCGCGCGGCGTTCGACTACACCGACGGCGCCGCCGAGGCGGAGACCAGCCTCCGCCGTGCCCGGGAGGCGTTCGAGCGGGTGGAGTTCCGGCCACGGGTCCTGCGCGACGTGACGGTCGTGGACACTTCAACGATGGTTCTCGGCCGCCCTTCGGCGCTGCCGCTGGCGTTTGCGCCCACGGGGTTCACCCGGATGATGCACCACGAGGGCGAGCGGGCGGTGGTACGGGTGGCCGATGCGGCGGGCATCCCCTACGCCTTGTCGACCTTGGGGACGACGTCCATCGAGGACGTTGCCGCCGCGGCGCCCGACGCCCGCAGATGGTTCCAGCTGTACGTGTGGCGCGACCATGGCGCCGGGAAGGAGCTCGTCGAGCGCGCGCAGGCGGCGGGCTACGAGGCCCTGATCCTGACCGTGGACGTGCCGGTCGCCGGCGCACGGCTGCGCGATGTCCGCAACGGCCTGACCCTGCCGCCGTCGCTGACCCTTCGGACCGTCCTGGACGCCGCCGCGCACCCGTCCTGGTGGTTCAATCTGCTCACCACGGATCCCCTGGAATTTGCCTCCCTGAGGTCCTGGGAGGGCACGGTCGCCGAGCTGATCAACAAGATGTTCGACCCCAGCCTGACCCTGCGGGACCTCTCGTGGCTTCGGGAGACGTGGTCCGGGCCGCTGATCGTCAAGGGCATCCAGCACGTCGATGACGCGCGCATGGTGGTGGACGCCGGTGCGGACGCCGTCGTGGTCTCCAACCACGGTGGACGCCAGCTCGACCGCGCGGCGACCCCACTCGAGGTGCTCCCGGCGGTGGTCGACGCGGTGGGCGACCGTGCGGAGGTGCTGGTCGACGGCGGAGTGCGAAGCGGCGCCGACGTCGTCGCCGCGGTCGCGCTGGGCGCCAGGGCCTGCCTGGTGGGCCGGGCCTACCTCTATGGGCTGATGGCCGGCGGGGAGCGCGGGGTCCGGCGGGCGGTCGACATCCTCGCCGGCGAGATCACCCGCACGCTGCAGCTGCTCGGGACGGACAGCGTGAGCAGCCTCGAGCCCGCCCACGTGCGACTGCGTCCGTGAGGACCCGGCCGGCCGGGACGACCGGTTGACGTCGGCCAGGACCCGGCGGATATTCGCCGGGAGGCTACTGAGGACGGTGCGCCGTGACCGTGACGACCAGGCGATACGACAGCCCCTACGCCGACGTCAAACGCTACCGGACTTCGCCGCGCGGCTGGTGGAGCGCACCAAGGCGATCAAGCTCGGCGACCCGCTCGACATGGCGACCGAGATGGGCACCATCGCCTTCGACGAGCAGTACGACAAGGTGCTCAAGTACGTCGAGATCGGCACGCAGGAGGGAGCGACCCTGCTCCACGGTGGCCGCAAGGCGTCAGCGGCAGGGCTGGAGCAGGGATTCTTCATCGAGCCGACGATCTTCGGCGACGTCCGCAACGACATGCGGATCGCCCAGGAGGAGATCTTCGGCCCGGTCGTCTGCCTGCTGCGCTTCCGGGACGAGGCCGACGCGGTGCGCATCGCCAACGAGGCCCGCTTCGGCCTGGCCGCCGGCGTGTGGACCCGCGACGTGCAGCGAGCGCACCGGATGGCCGCCGCACTCAAGGCCGGCACCGTGTGGATCAACAACTACCGCAAGGTCTCCTACGCCTCGCCGTTCGGCGGCTACAAGCACAGCGGCATGGGACGCGAGAACGGCCTCGAGTCGATGCGCGAGTACACCCAGGTCAAGAGCGTCTGGGTGGACACCGGCAACACCATCGAGGACCCCTTCCGGGTCCTGTGAACGGGACATCTCCTGCCCATGGACCCGGTGCACCTGCTGACGATCGAAGCGGACAACGGCGCGGACGTACTGTTCGTCTGTCCGGTCGAGAGCTGCGGGCGGCGGGTGGTCCTGAAGCGTTCCGGTGACCTGACCGTCCTGGACCGGGGCGACTTCTTCGCCCTCCACGTCGGCGGCACCGGCGGCGTGGAGATGGCGACCAGCCTGGCCCGGTGAGCAGCTCCTTCCCGCTTAGCAAAGGCTGAGCCGCGCCGCTCAGCGCTTCAGAGGGTGCCAACTCAGCGCTCCGCCGTACCTTGCCGGCAGACCGGGCCCGGCCGAGGGCTCAGGTCGCCCGACCGAGGGAGGCGTCGCATGGATCAGTTCGATCCGCAGATTCCGGGCTTGATGGAGGGGGACGTCACCAGCGTGATCATCACCGACCCGCAGCCCTTCGTGGGCGGGGTGGGCAACCGCGTGATCGATCCCACCAAGGCCTTCACCCTGACGATCGAGTGGGAGCTGTTCGGGCAACTCGTGCCGCTCTGGCTCGCCGCGCTGACCGGGAACTGGGACGTGTCGGTGTACGCGGAGTCGCTCGGGGGCGGCGACGAGGTTCGGCTAGGGACCACGAACGTGGCGACGACGGCCACGCTTCCGTGCACGGTCAACCAGGCCAAGGCCAACTGCACCAAGTACGCGGCGACGTTGACGGTCCCGCCCAACACGCTGCAGGAGCACGTGCCAGGCACCAACCGGGGCGGGATCTACAAGCTCGCGGTGGCCGTGTTCCTGAACAGCAACCTCAGCGGCACGCCCGGCTTCGACGTGATCGCGTTCCGGGAGGGACCGATCATCCAGGCCGAGAACCCTGAGTGACCAGATGAGCAACAGCCTCGCAAGCTTCCGCGAGCTGAAGGGCGTCGGCCCGGCGACCGAGGCCAGGCTCCACGAGGCGGGCGTGTTCACCTGGGAGGCGCTCTCCGAGGTGCTGGAGGCGATCGCGGCCGTCCGGAGCAGCACGGGAGACACGCTTCGGGACCTGTCCGACCAGATCGCGGAGCGCACGTCGGCGGCGGGGGCTGCGGCGCCTCACCCGCCCAACGGCGAGCGGAGCGAGGCGTTCATCATCAGGATGTCGCTGACCACCCGCGGTCAGCCCACCCGATCCACCGTGACCCACGTCCGAACCCAGACCGAGAAGCCGCTGGCCGGCTGGGTGCCCGACGAGGTGATCCGCTTCATCGAAGGGCAGTCCGGGGTGGTCGCGGGTCCGGTGCCCGCGGGTCCGGTGCCGGCGGTCACCCAGGACACCAGCCGGTCGCCGGCGGCGCCGGCCGCGACGCGGGACCACGTCGTGATCCTCGACGCCGGGAAGGCCATGGGAGGGTCGGCGCGGAACATCGAGCTGGTCGTGTCGACCGACCAGGTGGCCGAGGTCGCGGAGTTCGAGTATCGGGCCACGCTCGCCGGCCGCGCCTACGGGCAGTCGCCGGAGGCCGGGTCGTCCTGGACCACCCTGGCCTCCCGTCGCGGGCGGGCCCAGCCGCCGGACCGGCTGCCGCTCCGCTTCGAGGCGGTCCAGCTCCCGCGGGGGGTGCAGCGCCTGCGGCTGGAGATGGCGCTGCGGCTTCCCGCGTCCAGGCAGGAGGCGCCGGCCCTCGGACTCGGGTAGCCGCGCGTCCGCCGGTCGATCAGAGAGGGCTCAGCGCCGAGCCCTCTCTGATCGCGTGGTACAGGGTCGTCGTCTGCGATGCCGGACCGGTCTCCAGCGTCGCCTGCAGCATCCGGCAGCAGAAGTCGTACTGGCGGAGCGCCTGGTAGATCCGCCCCTGCGAGGCGTAGCAGCGCATCAGCAGGCGGTGTGCGTCCTCGCGGCAGGGGTCGACCGCCAGCATCCGAAGGCCGCTGGCGATGCACTCGTCGAGCCTGCCCAGGCGGAGCTGGATGCGGCTGGAACGGTCGAGTGCGTCGATGTAGGTGATCCGGAGGCTCTCCCGAGGCAGCAGCGCCCACTGCTCGTACGGCGCGTCCGACGCGAAGTCGCCGCGGTACAGCCCGACGGCCTCCTGGTAGGCGGCCAGCGCGCCCTCCAGGTCACCGGACCGCTCGGCGCCGCCGGCCGTGGACAGGGCCTCCTCGAAGCGCTCGACGTCCACCTCCACCAGAAGCTCAGGGTTGATCCGGTACTCCCCGTCGGCGTACTCGACCACGTGCAGGTTCGTGACCTCGTGCAGCGCCCGACGCACGCCGCTGACCGCCACCTGGAGCCGGTTGCGGGCGGCGGCGGGCGCCACCTCCGGCCAGAACTCCGCCAGCAGCTCGTCGCGTGAGCAGGCGTGACGGCGGCGAGCGAGCAGGAAGCGCAGCACGCTCGTGCCACGATGCCCCGTCCATCTCGTGATCGCCACGCCGTCCACGCGGAGCTCGAAGGCCCCGAGGAGCCGCGCCTCCACGACCCCCCGCCGGGGTTCGCGGCGCTCGGCCGCCGGCGGGACGTGCGGACTGCCGTCTCCTCGGGTCCCGCCTCCGGCATGCAGCCGCCGTCGGCGACCGGCACGGCCGGTCAGCTGGCGCTCGAGCGACCGGGCCCAGATCGGGCGGAGCCAGCCCCACTGGCATTCGAGCGGAACCACCCACGGCCGCAGCTCTGACGCCTCGACCCCGTGGGTCGCGAGCTGCGGGTGCCAGTACCCGGTCGCGACGCACACCTCCAGCGCCGCCCGCTGGCCCGGGCTGCACAGGTCGAGCAGGTTGGCGGTGAGCCGGTCGGTCACCGAGCGGCTCCAACGGGACGCGTCGAGCGCGTCGACGACCGCGTCGGACGGCCACACCCGGGCCGCGTCGAGCACGTCGTGCAGGACCGCCGAACGGCGACCGGCCAGTCGGAGGAGGCGGTCGTGGCAGCGGCCGGGGAGCCCGGCAACCTCGTTGCTGATCAGGCTCGGGTCCCTGAGATCGGCCGCCGACACCACGCAGTCGGAGCCGCGGAGGACCACCGCGGGCAGGCGGCGCTGGGTGACGGCGATCAGGCTCACGCCTCGATCGCACGCGACGCGGCGGATGCCCTCCACCAGTCGCGCCAGGCCGGAGGTGACCCGGCCCTCGAGCTCCAGGACGATGACCGCCCCGGGCGGCGACAGCCGCATCGTCGCATCCAGCTCGGCGTTCGGAGCCGCGTCGCGTGACCATTCCTGATCACCGGCGTCGGTCCAGCGGTACAGGCACGCGCTCGTCAGCGATCCGGCGAGCGCCGCGGGTTGCGTGGTCCAGGTCCGAAGCCACACGCAGCCTTGCCACCGGGCCCAGCCCTCGATGGCGGCCGCGAGCCACTCGGCGACGTAGGAGCCCTGCGGCCCCACCACCACCGAGAACGGCGCCCCGGCGAGACGTTGCACGTTCGGGTTGGTGAGCCAGGTCGCGGTCGGGAGCGGTCGCATGACCCGCGGCAGGAACATGTCCCCCCCTCTCCGCTCCGGCCGTGGACGCTCTCCTTGATCAGCTCAGGATGCTGGGCGCCGGGTGCCGACCACGGCAGGTGCGTCCCTACCGTTGCCGTCCCCTGGCTCCACGAGGATGTCACCGAGGACGTTCGATGACAAGATTCCCGAACAGCGTCAGATCGACTATCCTCTAGAGTCGGACCTTCGCCGTGGGCGTCGTCACCTGAACGTCAGGCACGCCGTGGAGGACCCTCGGGGGCGCGACCCGGACGGTGATCGACGGAATCCGGACCGCATCCGGCACGCCCGGCGTCGCAGGCGTCGCAGTTGCCGACGGCGGCCCGGCGGATCGCGACCCGGCGACGCCGGCCTGGTCCGTGGTCGCGCGCGGCGCCGGCGCCGTGGCGTGGTCGCGGGCGGGTTCGCTCGCCACGGTCCTCCTCGGCGGCCGGCCATCGGGGCCGGAGGGTTGGGCGACGGCAGGTGGGGACCCGGTGATGCCGATCGGTGGCGGCAGGTGCTGCGCACCGCCGGGCAGCCGCCGGCCACCGCCAGGCACCACCGAGTCGTCGAGCAGCGCCATCAGCCCCGCGAGCAGGACGAGCGTCATCAGCAGCCCGCCGTTCCGGATCCCGCGCACCACCGCCCCCTCGGTCGACGACCCGCTCACTGAGAGCGTCGGCAGCAATCGCCACCCGCTTGAAAGCAGGCCCTTACCAGATTGCGCATTCGTGCCGAGGCAGTGAACGAGCACTCGATCGAGGGGGCCAGCCTGCGCCAGCTCATCCGTGTCGTCGTCGCCGCCGCGGCCTTCCTGGCCGTCGTCGGCCTCCCTGCCGCCCGGGCCGAGGACGCCAGCGACTGCTACTCGAGGCTCAACGCCTACCGGGCCAAGGCGCGCGTGGCCAAGGCGTCGGCCAGCACCCTGCCGGCGCTGGCGAAGGCGGCGGCCCACCACGCCGCCTATCGGGTCAACGTCGACCCGGGCGACTCGGTCCTGCTCAGCGACCTCGGCCTGCCGGACCTCGGCCTGTTCGGTCCGGACGCGACCGCGCACCTGGAGACGGCCTCGCTGCGTCCCCTGGGCTTCACCGGCGTCAACCCTTGGGACCGGACCAGGGCGGCCAAGCTCGCCGCCGGCACCTGGAGATACCAGTTCGAGGACGTGACCACCGCCACCGGCATCGCCCTCACCGACCTGCAGGGCGTCCGCAGCTGGATCGACGCGCCGTACCACCGCCTGCCGCTGCTGGACGCCAACACCCGCCATGTCGGCTGCGCCGGACGCGAGCGGCTGGTCGACGGCCGTCGCTACGCGGCCGAGGCGCTGGAGATGGCCGCCACCTGGAAGGACACCACCAGGCGGATCACCGTCTACCCGGCGCCAGGCCAGACCGGCGTCCCGGTCTCGTTCAACCGCTGCCGGGAGCATCCCAGCCCGTTCGGTGGTGCGTGCGAGCCGACCCGTCCTGTCCAGGATGTCGGCTACGTCGTCACCCTCCAGGCCGACGGCTACCACGCCATGAAGGTCCAGGGCATCGCCTTCTCCAAGGGCTCCAGCCACACCCCGGTGCCGACCTACAAGGCGGTCCGCTACCGCAGCCGCGGATCCTCGCTGCCGCGCGCGGCCGTGGACGGCAGGCTGCCCGCCAACGCGGCGATGCTGGCCGCCACGGCACCGCTGCAACCGCGCACCACCTACCACGTGCGCGTCTCCGGCTTCGTGCAGGCCGCCAAGGGCGGCCCCTGGACGCGGTTCCGCACCCGCGCCTGGTCGTTCACCACCGGCTGAGCCCACCAGCGCCGTCGGTGCCACGCGCTGGCATCCGGCCACGATGCCCGAGAACGATCCCGCGCCCAAGCCCGTCCAGACCAGCATCGCCCCGTGGCTGGATGACCACGGTTGGCGCATCGGACGCCTTGCCGATCCGTTCGGTCACCACTGGGAGGTGGGCAGGCCGCTGCCGGCGGACAACGGTCCAGCCGGCGTGAGCTGAGCCGCTGGGCCGCCGCCCGCAACCTGGCCTGGCGGACACCGGCGGCCGCCACGCAGCGCTGATGAGCGGCCACTGGATCGGTTCGTCCCGACAAGTCAAGCCTGGTCGGTATTGATCTGATATGGCAGTGTAAGAGACCTGTCGACAACGTGACGTTCGGCGAGGGGTGGACGCCGTGAGAACGCACGCTGGTCACGCGACCCGGACGTCTTCGCGACGCTCGGTTGACCCGGCCGCCGCGGAGGAGTTCCTGCGCCTCTTCCACGCGGAGTGCCCAGAGGCCGGACCTGTGCAGCCACGGCTGGACGTCGTCCTCGCCCAGATCAGACGGTACGGCACCTACGCGCACACCGCCGCCGAGCTGGTCTTCGGGGCGCGCGTCGCGTGGCGCAACAGCAACCGGTGCATCGGCCGGCTCTACTGGCGCAGCCTGCAGGTGCGCGACCGGCGGCACCTCACCACCGCCGAGCAGGTGGCCGCCGAGGCGGTCGCGCACCTGCGCGAGGCAACCAACGGCGGGCGGGTCCGCCCGACCGTCACCGTCTTCGCCGCGAGCACGCCCGAGCGGGACGGTCCGATGATCTGGAACGAGCAGCTCATCCGCTACGCCGGCTACCGGCTGCCGGACGGGACGGTCGTCGGCGACCCGCGCTACGCCGACTTCACCGACGCGGTGTTCGCGCTCGGCTGGTCGGGCGGGCAGGGCACGCCGTTCGACGTGCTGCCGCTGGTCGTGCAGGGCCTCGGCGAGCCTCCGCGGCTGTTCGAGCTGCCAGGGGACGCCGTGCTGGAGGTGCCGCTCCGCCATCCCCGCTACGAGTGGTTCGCCGACCTGGACCTGCGCTGGCACGCCGTTCCCGCGATCTCGAACATGTGCCTGGAGATCGGCGGCGTCTGCTACCCGGCGGCACCGTTCAACGGCTGGTACATGGGCACCGAGATCGGCGCCCGCAACCTGGCCGACGCCAACCGCTACGACCTGTTGCCGGTGGTCGCCGGCATGCTCGGGCTCGACACCAGCGGGGAGCGGTCGCTCTGGCGCGACCGGGCGCTGGTCGAGCTCAACCTCGCCGTGCTGCACTCCTTCGACGCCGCGGCGGTCACCGTCGCCGACCACCACACCGAGTCGCACCGCTTCCTGACCCACCTGGCCAAGGAGGAACGCGCCGGGCGGGTCACGCCGGCGGACTGGTCGTGGATCGTGCCGCCGATCTCGGGCGCCGCCACCGCGGTGTTCCACCGCTACTACGACGACGTCGACCTGCGGCCGAACTTCGTCCACCACCCGGAGGCCCGGCCGCATACGTCGGCTTGACCGTCAGCCGGCCGCCTCCGTCTCGTCCTCGTACAGCGCGACCCGGTTGCGGCCCGCCGACTTGGCGCGGTACAGCGCGGCATCGGCCTGCTCGAGCAGCTCCTCGACCGTGGTGGCGTCCCCGGGGTGGTAGGCGGCGATCCCGGCGCTCAACGTCACCACGCCAGCCGGGACCGCGGCGTGCGGGATGGCGAGCTGCTCGACCGCCGACCGTATCCGCTCCACGGCGATCTGTGCGGTCTCCGGGGTCTGCTCGGGCAGCACGATCAGGAACTCCTCACCCCCGTAGCGGTAGACGCCGTCGCCGGCCCGCACCTCCCGTTTGATCTTGGCGGCCACCGCCTGCAGCGCCTCGTCCCCGGCGTGGTGCCCGAGGCTGTCGTTGTAGGCCTTGAAACGGTCGATGTCGCACATGGCCAGGCAGTAGCCGCGGCCGTAGCGCCGGCCGCGAGCGTCGAGCGCGCTGAGGTCCTCCTCCAGCGACAGGCGGTTGCCGAGCGTGGTGAGGGAGTCGGTGTGCGCAAGCCTCGACAGCTCCGCGCGGAAGCGGGTGAGCTCGCCGTGGAGGTCGGTCACCCGCCGGGCGGCGATCAGCCGCGTCTGGAGGTCGAACGGCTCTACCGGTTTGACGAGGTAGTCGTCGGCCCCCGCCTCCATGCCCCGCAGGACGTCCTCGCGGTCGCCGAGCACCGTGGTCAGGATGATGTAGGTGTAGCCGCCGCGGGCGGCGGCATGGGCTCGCACCCGGCGGCACAGCTCAAGGCCGTCCATCCCGGGCATCAGCAGGTCGGTGATGAGCACGTCGGGCTCGTCCTCGGTGAACCGGCGCCACCCCGCCTTGCCGTCCTCTGCCACCGTCAACGCGTGTCCCAGCCGCTCCACGGCGGCCATCAGGGCGAGCCGGGCGAGCGGCTCGTCGTCCACCACGAGGACCCGCACCTCACCGCCTCGGCACGACGGCGGCCAGGGCGTCGCGTACGCGGTCCAGCTCCTCCTCGAGGCGTCCGAGGAGGTTGCCGGCGGAGGCGAGCGCGTCCGCGCCGGCGAGCAGCTCGATGTCCTCGCAGAGGTCGACGACGCCGCCGCTCCCGAGGGTGGCCGCCGCGCCCTTCAGGTGGTGGGCGACGTTGCCCACCTCGACCGCGTCGCCGCGTGCGACGGCTGCGCGGAGGCCGGCGAGGTCGGCGGGCGCGCCGCTGAGGAAGGCGGCGGCGAGCCTGGTGAGCAGGCGAGACCCCTGCCCGTCCTCGTCCAGCTCCCTGAGGGCGGCCAGGCGGTCGTGGTCGAGGACGTCCGTGGCCGGCTCCGCGGCGCCCGCGGCCGCCGGGGCCTCGTCCCCCAGCCAGCGGGCCAGCACCGCCTGGAGATCGCCCACCATCACCGGCTTGGCGACGTGGTCGTCCATGCCGGCGGCCAGGCACCGGTCCCGGTCCTGAAGGGTGGCCGAGGCGGTCATGGCGATGATCGGGGTGTGGCGGGTCGTGCCCTCGCGCCGGCGGATCTCGGCCGTGGCCTGGTAGCCGTCCAGCTCGGGCAGGCGGCAGTCCATCAGCACCGCTCCGTAGTCGCCGCCGTCGACCGCCTCCACCGCGGCCCGGCCGTTCTCGACGACGTCGGCGCCGTAGCCGAGCCTGGTCAGGATGCCGACGGCCACGACCTGGTTGAGCACGTTGTCCTCGGCCAGGAGCACGCGACCGCGGCTGCCCTGCCTGGGACTGGGAATGGTGCACCTCCGCATAGCGCTGCTCGCATGGCTATCGGCAGGAAGGGTGGCCTGCTTGACCCGATCGGCTGCTCGGGTCACCGCGCCGGAGCCGGACGTCACTATCCTGTGTCACATGGCTGCCATCGACGACCCGGCGGCACCGGTCGCCCGCAACCCCCGACGCGAGGCGCAGAAGGTGGCCGGCGACGCCTTCGACGCGCGCGTGCTGGAGCCGTCGCCCCCCGCCGTGGTCGACGGCGACCTGTTCGCCGACGACCCGGTCGCCCGCGACGGGTCGACGGGCCTGCCGGTGCTGGCCCCGGTCTCCTCCGCCGACCTCACCTGGGACCGGTGGCTCGAGGAGCGGCCGGAGCGGACGCCGTGGGCGGCGGCGCGCTGGCTCGGGGCCTGGCGGCGGCTGCCGCCCCTGGCCCCGACCTACGCCGAGACCCGGCTGGCGCTGCACCGCCTGGTGGTCTACGTCGCCTCGCCGGCGCGCCAACGGGTCAACGGCAAGATGGCGCTGCGGTGGACCTTCGGTGGCCTCGGCACGCCGTTCTTCGGCGACGACGAGCAGGTCCGGGTCGCAGACGCGCGGCTGGTCCGCCAGCGCGGCCCAGCGGCCGAGGCGGCGGCGGTCACCACCCTGAACGAGGCGGCGGAGCTGGTGCTCGACGGGCCGCCCGACCTCGCCTGGGCCCAGCGGTTCGACGTGCCCGCCGCCGGCGACCTCGACGAGCCGCTCGCCGTGGACCCCGAGGCGGCCGCGTTCCTCGGCGACTGGTTCGGCTTCGCGTGGTCGGTGCTCGAGGAGCTGCGTGACGAGCCGGCCTCGACGGAGGCGAGCCGGACACAGCTGTGGCCGGAGCACTTCGACGCCGCCTTCGACTGCCTGCCGGATGACCGCCGCTGCACCTTCGGGGCGTCCCCCGGGGACGCCGCCGTCCCGGAGCCGTACCTGTACGTCCTGCCGTGGCGGTTCGACGAGGCACCCTCGAGCGAGCTCTGGAACTCCACCAGCTTCCGCGGCGCCATCCTGCCGTTCGCCCGGCTCGTCGACGCCGCCGACCAGCGGGCATGGGCCCTCCAGTTCCTCCGCCGCGGCAGAGCGCTGCTGGAGCGCTGACCCATGCGTCAGCTCCTGCCGAGGTTCGTCGACCCGGTCGACCCGCTGGCCGTCTACGCCGACCTGCCGGTGGCCGCCGGACGGCCGGGGGTGCGGCTCAACATGATCGCCAGCGTCGACGGCGCGACCGCGGTGGCCGGGGTCGCCGGCGGGCTCGGCGGCAAGGCCGACCAGGACCTGTTCGCGCTGCTGCGCTCGCTCGCCGACGTGGTGCTGGTCGCCGCCGGCACGGTCCGGGCGGAGCGCTACGGCCCCTCGTCGGTGCCGATCGCGGTGGTGACCCGGTCCTGCCGGCTGGACTGGGACTCGCCGTTCTTCACCGCCCCCAAGGCTCGGCCGATGGTGGTCACGGTCGCGGCGGCGCCGGCGGAGGCGCGCGCCAGGGCCGCGGAGCTCGCCGACGTGATCGTCGCCGGCGAGCGCGACGTCGACCTCGCCAGCGCGGTCGGCACCCTCGGGTCGCGCGGCTTCCGGGCGGTGCTCTCAGAAGGCGGCCCCACCCTGAACGCGCAGCTCGCCGCCGCCGGCCTGCTCGACGAGCTGTGCCTCACGCTGTCGCCGCGCCTGGTCGGCGGCGACGCCAAGCGCCTCCTCGCCGGCCCGCTCCTGCCGGGCCCGCCGACGCTCCGGCTCGTCTCGGCCTGCGAGGAGGACGGCTTCCTGTTCCTGCGGTTCCGCTCCGGTTGAGCCGCGCCCTCACTCGCTCGACCAGGGCTCGCGGAAGCTTGGGTAGAGGGTCAGGCCGCCGTCGACGTAGAGGGTCTGGCCGGTGATGTAGGCCGCGTCGTCGCTGGCCAGGAAGCACGCGACGCCGGCCATCTCGTCGGCGGTTCCGGCCCGGGGTATCGGGATGTGCGCCTCGACCTGTGCCTTCTTGACGGGGTCGTCGACCCAGGCGCGGTTGATCGGGGTGATGGTCGCGCCAGGGCCGATGGCGTTGACGCGGATGCCGCTGGCGGCGTACTCGAGCGCCAGCGTGGTGGTGAGGTTCTGCATCCCGCCCTTGCTGACCGAGTAGCCGAGGTAGTCCGGCTTGGGGATGCGCTGGTGGACGCTGGAGACGTTGACGACGACCCCGGGCGTGCCCGTCTCCAGGAACCGGCGGATCGCCTCGCGGGCGCACAGGAACGCGCCCCGCAGGTTGACGGCCAGGACCTTGTCGAAGTCGGCGCTGGACAGCTCGTGCGACGGCCGGGAGATCTGGATGCCGGCGTTGTTGACGAGCACGTCCAGCCCGCCGAGCCCGGCGGCCGCCTCCCCGACCATACCGACGACGTCGTCCTCCTTGGAGACGTCCCCCTTGACGAGCACGTCGCGGACGCCCTCCTGCTTGACCCTGCGGACGCAGGCGTGGACCTGCTCCTCGGTGCCCTCGGCCTCCTGCGGGTCGCGCAGGTAGTTGATGGCGACGTTGGCGCCGTAGGAGGCGAACCGCACGGCGATCGCCTGGCCGATGCCGGAGCTGCCGCCGGTGACGAGCACGTTCTTGCCCTCGAGTCCTCGCACGGTGTCCTCCTCGGTCGCTGACCTCAGCCGCCGGCGGCGGCCCGGCGGCGCTCGGCCTCGGTGATCGCCCAGGCGGCGTTGATCAGGCCGATGTGGCTGAACGCCTGCGGGTAGTTGCCGATCATCTCGGCGCCGCCGATGTCGACCTCCTCGGCGAGCAGGCCGACGTCGCCCGCGTAGGCGGCCGCCCGTTCGAACGTCGCCCTCGCCCGGTCGACCTCGCCGGCGATGGCCTGCGCCTGGGCGAGCCAGAAGGTGCACAGCAGGAACGTGCCCTCCTCGCCCTCCAGCCCGTCGGCGGCGCGGTAGCGGTAGACCAGGCCGCGCTCGTCGGTGAGCCGCTCGGCGATCGCGTCGATGGTCGCCTTCATCCGCGGGTCGTCGCCGGGCAGGAACCCGGTGATCGCCATCATCAGGTTGCTCGCGTCCAGGTCGTCGCCGTCGAACGCCTGGGCGTAGGCGCCCGCGGACTCGCTCCAGCCGTGCTCCAGGATCGCGTCGGCGATCTCGTCGCGGGCGGCGGTCCACGCCTCCACGCGGTCCTTGGCGCCGAGCGGGTCGGCGAGGGCGACCGCGCGGTCCAGCGCCACCCAGCACATCAGCTTGGAGTACAGGAAGTCGCGGGGCTCGCCGCGGATCTCCCAGATGCCCTGGTCCTGCTCCCGCCAGCGGCGCGCCGCGGTGTCGGCGGCGGCGACCAGGAAGCCGCGGGTGGGGGCGTCGACCCCGCCGAGCTGCTCGACCAGGCGTTGGGCCGCGCCGAGCAGCTCGCCGTAGACGTCGAGCTGGCGCTGGTCCCAGGCGCCGTTGCCGACCCGCACCGGCCGGCTGCCGCGCCAGCCCCGCAGGTGCGGCAGCTCCCGCTCGGTCAGGTCGCGCTCGCCGCCGATCCCGAACATGATCTGCAGGTCGATCCCGCGGTGGAGCTGGGAGGCGGCCGCGCCGGCCAGGAACCCGAAGAACTTGTCGGCCTCGTCGGGGCAGGCGGCCACCCACAGGGCCTCCATGGTGAGGCTGGCGTCCCGCACCCAGGTGTAGCGGTAGTCCCAGTTCCGCTCGCCGCCGACCGTCTCCGGCAGCGAGGTGGTCGCGGCGGCCACGATCGCCCCGGTCGGCTGGAAGGTGAGCGCCTGCAGCACCCGGCCGGAGTGGTGCACCAGCTCCCGCCAGGGACCCTCGTAGCTCTGGTGCATGGCCGACCAGGAACGCCAGCCGGCGACGGTGTCGTCCAGGCGGCCGGCGATCTCCTCCTGGGACCAGACCCGCGGGGGCCGCTCCCAGCTCTTGGCGTGGTGCAGCGCGAAGCCGGCCGACTCCCCCGCCCGCAGGGTGAGCCGGCCGCCGGCGGTGGCGCCGTCGATCCGGAGGCCGGCCGGGGCCGACAGCACCAGCCGGTCGGCGCCGCCGCGGGCGGCGACGCCGCCCTCGACCGGCTCGAGCAGCGGATGGACCAGGCCGTACTCCGGCCGCGGGGCGTACGCCACCGCCACCTCGACCTCGTCGTCGGTGCAGGTCAGGCGGCGCAGCAGCACCCCAGGGGAGCCGCTGCCGAGGTCGTGGCCGCGGTCGTTGCGGCCGACCGCCAGCGCGTCGTGCAGCACCGCGGTCCCGCTCCCGGTCCGGAAGGTCGTCTCCAGCGTCATCGTCCCGTCGAGGTAGCGGCGGGTGGCGGCCGCCCCTGGCACGCCGACCGCGAAGTGGCCGGCGTCGTCGTCCAGCAGACGGGCGAAGACGGCCGGGCCGTCGAAGCGGGGGAAGCAGAGCCAGTCCACCGACCCCATCCGGCTGACCAGCGCGGCCGAGCGGCAGTCGGAGAGCAGGGCGTAGTCGCCGATCGGCAGCGTGCTCATCCTGCGGTGGTCCTTTCTGGCGGTCAGCAGCCGTAGGCCTCGAGGAGGTGCAGCCACACCTCGCTGACGGTCGGGAACGAGGGCACCGCATGCCACAGCCGGTCCACGGGCACCTCGGCGACGACCGCGACCGTCGCCGAGTGCAGCAGCTCCTGCAGGCCGGGGCCGGTGAAGGTGGCGCCGACGACCACCCGCCGGGCGTCGTCGACCACCAGCTGGCTGGTGCCGCGGACGCCGTTGCCGAGGACGTAGGCGCCGGGGACGTCGCCGGTGGCGTAGCGCACCACGGTGACCTGGAGGCCCTTGTCGCGGGCCTGCGCCTCGGTGAGCCCGACGGCGCACACCTGCGGGTCGGTGAAGGTGACCCGCGGGACCATCTCACCGCTCGCCAGGTCGGCCGCGTCCTTGCCGAGGATCACGTCGGCGGCCACGCGGGCGTGGTACTTGCCCATGTGGGTGAAGGGCGCCCGGCCGTTGCAGTCGCCCACCGCGTACAGCCAGCCGCCGTCCACGCCGGTGGCGCGCAGCCGGTCGTCGACGGCGACCGGCCGGCCCGGCTCCAGCCCGACGATCTCCAGGCCGATGCCGGCGGTCGCCGGGCGCCGGCCCACCGCGACCAGGATCTCGTCGGCGACCAGCTCACGGCCGCCCTCCAGGGTGGCGACCACCGGGCCGTCGCGGCCTTCGCGGCGGGCGGCGACCATCCTGGCGCCGGTGATCACGGTGATCCCCTCGGCCTCGAACGCGGCCTTGACCTCCTCGCCGGCGAACGGCTCCTCCCGCGCGAGCAGCCCCTCGGCGCCCTCGACGACGGTGACGGCCTCGCTGCCGAGCCGCTCGAACGCCTGCGCCAGCTCCAGGCCGACCGCGCCGCCGCCGAGCACCAGCAGCCTGCCGGGCAGCTCCTTGGCCGCGGTGGCGCTGCGGTTGTCCCACGGCCGCGCCTCACCCAGCCCGGGGATCGGCGGGATCAGGGGCGTGGTGCCGGTGGCGAGCACGACCGCCTTGCTGGCGGCGAGCCGGCGGGCCGACCCGTCGCCGGCCGTCACCTCCACCGCGCGCTCGCCGGCCAGCCTGCCGGCGCCGCGGACCAGGTCGATGCCCTTGCCCTCCAGCCACGGCAACTGGCCGCCGTCGTCCCAGTCGGAGGTCATGTAGTCGCGCTGGGCGAGCGCCGCGCCGGCGTCGAGCTCGCCGGTGACCGCCTCGGCGGCGCCCGGCGCCCGCCGCGCCGCGGCGAGGGCGTCGCCGGGACGGATCAGCGTCTTGGACGGGATGCAGCCCCAGTACGAGCACTCGCCGCCGACGAGCTCCCGCTCCACCAGGGCGACGGCCAGCCCGCCGTCGGCGCAGCGCCCGGCGGCGTTCTCGCCGGCCGGGCCGGCGCCGATCACGATCACATCGAAGTCGTCGGGCATGCTGGCAGCTCCTCCCCGCTCGAGGGCGGTCCGGTCAAGGTCATTCTTCCCCATCTGGTCCGCGTTACGGCGCGGCCGGGCGCCTCGTACACTGCCGCGCATGACCGAGCCGCTGCAGCTCGTCATCTTCGACTGCGACGGTGTGCTCGTCGACAGCGAGCGTCTCGCCGTGCGCGTGGAGGTCGCCGTCCTCGCCGAGCTCGGCTGGCCGCTGGGCGAGGCTGAGGTGATCGAGCGGTTCGTGGGTCGCTCGGAGGCGTTCATGGCCGAGGCGATCCTGGCACGGCTCGGCGACCGCCTGCCGGACGACTGGCGCGACCGGCTCGACCGCCGCTACCGGGCGGCGTTCGACGCCGAGCTCGCCCGGGTCGACGGCATCGACGAGGCGCTGGACCGCATCGCAACGCCGACCTGCGTGGCCTCTGGCGGCAGCCACGAGATGCTCCGGCACACGCTGGGGCTCACCGGCCTGTACCAGCGCTTCGAGGGCCGTATCTTCAGCGCCAGCGAGGTCGCCGAGGGCAAGCCGGCGCCCGACCTGTTCCTGCACGCGGCCGCGCGGCTGGGCGCCGAGCCCGCCGCCTGCGCGGTGGTCGAGGACAGCAGCTACGGGGTGCAGGCGGCCCGCGCCGCCGGGATGCGCGCCTTCGGCTACACCGGCGGCCTTGTGCCGCCGAGCCGGCTGGAGGGCCCAGGGACGGTGCTCTTCGACGACATGCGGCAGCTCCCCGAGCTGCTCGCCGGCCCGGCCGGAACGAACCGCAGAAGGCGGTTCGCCTAGCCGCCGATGTAGGACATCTCGATCCGCTCGCTCGGCCCGGGTCGGGTGGCGCGCAGCTCCGAGTAGCGGTCAGTGCGCCCCCGCCAGACCGCGGCCAGCGCCGCGGTCAGCTCCTGGTCGGACACCCCGCCGCGCAGCAGCGCGCGCAGGTCGTGCCCGGCCGCGGCGAACAGGCAGGTGTACAGCTTGCCGTCGGTCGACAGGCGCGCCCGGGTACAGGTGCGGCAGAACGGCTGCGTCACCGAGGCGATGACCCCGATCTCGCCGGAGCCGTCGCGGAAGCGCCAGCGGCGGGCGACCTCGCCCGGGTAGTTCGCGTCGACCGGCTCCAGCGGCAGCTCCGCGTCGATGCGGCCGACCACCTCCGCGGCCGGGACGACCTCGTCCAGCTTCCAGCCGTTGGTGGTGCCGACGTCCATATACTCGATATAGCGCACGATCAGGCCGCGCTCGCGCGCGTAGCGGGCCAGGTCGACCAGCCCGTGGTCGTTGACGCCACGCTTGACGACGGTGTTCAGCTTGATCGGGTGGAAGCCGGCCGCGCGGGCGGCGTCGATGCCGTCCAGCACCCGCCGCAGCGGCACGCCGACGTCGTTCATCGCGGCGGCCACGACCTCGTCGAGCGAGTCGAGCGAGACGGTGACCCGCGACAGCCCCGCGTCGCGCAGCGTCCGGGCCTTGCCGGCCAGCAGCGAGCCGTTGGTGGTCAACGCCAGGTCGTCGATCCCCTCGACCCCGGCGAGCATGGCGACCAGGCGTTCCAGGTCACGGCGGAGCAGCGGCTCGCCGCCGGTGAGCCGCACCTTGGTCACGCCGACGGCGGCGGCGGCGCGCACGACCCGCTCGATCTCCTCGAACGACAGGATCTCGGCGCGTGGCAGGAACGCATGGCCGGGACCGAACAGCTCCCTCGGCATGCAGTACGGACAGCGGAAGTTGCAGCGGTCGGTCACCGACACGCGCAGGTCCCGCAGGCCCCGGCCGAGCCGGTCGGCCACCTCGTCTCCTCCCTCACCAGCCACGTGACCAGGATAGCGCCCACGCCGGGCGTGCCACACCCGGTCCGGGTGATGCCTGGATGTGTGGCTGGTGGCGTTCGCGGTCCCGCTGCGCGCGGCGGTGATGCTCAGCGCGCCGCTCTGACGGCGGCCGCCAGCGGGCGGCGGGCGCGCACGCGGGCGAGCAGGCCGTGGCGAGGGGCGGCGAGCAGCGAGACGGCGAACAGGCCGGCGGCGACCAGAACGATGGTGGCGCCAGCCGCGACCCGCCAGTGCTGGGAGATAGCGAGGCCGATGACGCCGCTGGCGACGCCGAGGCCGGCGGCGACGGCCATGGTCGCGCCGAGTCGCTCGGTCCAGAGGCGGGCGGTGGCCGCCGGCGCGACGATCAGAGCGACCGCCAGGATGGTGCCGACCGCCGGGATCGACGTCACCAGGGTGATCTCGACCAGCAGCAGCAACGCGACGTCCAGGGCGAGCACCGGGTAGCCGAGGGCGGCCAGCCCGCCACGGTCGAACGCGCCCAGCACCAGCTCCTTGTGCAGGGCGGCGAGCACGCCGAGCACGGCCGCGCCGGCCACGGCGGTGGTGACCAGGTCGCCGGGTTGCACGGTGACGATCGAGCCGACCAGGTAGGCGGCGAGGTCGCGGGAGAAGCCGGCCTGCGCGGACAGCAGCAGCACGCCGAGGGCGAACGCGCCCGACAGGGTGACGCCGATGGCGCTGGTCTCGTCGACGCGTTCGCGGGCGCCGAGCAGGGCGACGACCAGCACGACGACGGCGCCGAACAGCGTGGCGCCGAGGAACAGGTTGACGCCGAGCAGGGCGGCCAGCACCACGCCCGGGAAGGTGGCGTGGCCGAGCGCCATGGTGAAGAACGGCAGCCGACGCAGCAGCACGTGGACCCCGACCACGCCGCACAGGCCACCGACCATGACCGCCTCCAGCAGCGCCCGCCGCGCGAACCCGTCGGAGAAGGTGCCGAGCAGCTCGCTCACCGCGGCACCCGGTTGGCGAGCCGCCTACGCAAGGGCGCGGCGGCGGCGGCCAGCACGAACATCGCCACCAGGACGACGACGATGGTGGCACCGGAGGCCAGCCGGACGCCGTGGTCGACCGAGACCTCGTAGCTGACCGCGAGCCCCAGCCAGCCGCCGAGCGCGCCGAGCGCGCAGGCGAGCACGGTGGTGGTGGCGACCCGGTCGGCGAGCAGCCGCGCGGCGGCGGCGGGGACGATGATCAGCGCGACCACCAGCACCGTGCCGACGGCCTTGACCGCCGCGACCACCACCAGGGCGATGAGCAGGTTGAGCACGAGGTCCAGCGCGGCGGTGCGGTAGCCCATGGCGGCGGCGCCGTCGGGGTCGAAGGCGCGCAGCACCAGCTCCTTGCGCAGCGCCCACAGCGTCCCTCCGACGACGGCGGCGAGCGCGAGGGTCGCCAGCAGGTCGGCCCGGTCGACGGCGAGCACCCGGCCGAACAGGAAGACGGTCAGGTCGGCGGTGTAGGTGCGGGTGCGGGAGACCAGCACCACCCCGAGCGAGAAGAACGAGGTGAGCAGGATCGCCAGGGCCGCGTCGGCGCCGACCCGCCGGCTGGTGGTGATCCCGGTGAGCAGCACGGCGGTGAGCACCCCGAAGGCAAGGGCGCCGAGCAGCAGCGACCGGTCCAGCAGGTGGGCGATCACCACCCCTGGGAAGACGGTGTGGGTCAGCGCGTCGCTGACGAAGGCGAGCCGGCGCAGGACCACGAACACGCCCACCATCCCGGCGAGCGCGCCGAGCAGCAGCACCTCCAGCAGGGCGCGCTGCATGTACGGTAGGCGGAACGGCTCGACGAGCCAGCTCACCGGGGCACCCCCTTGGGGTTCCCCGGACCCCTCCCGATCCACCGGGGCACCCCCTTGGGGTTCCCCGGACCCCTCCCGATCCACCGGGGCACCCCCTTGGGGTTCCCCGGACCCCTCCGCTCGGTCACGGCCGGGCCACGATGACGCCGTCGCCGCGCAGCTCCAGCGCCTGGCCGCCGTAGGTGGCACGCAGCCGCTCGGGGGTGAGGGTGGTCCCGATCGGCCCGAAGCCGATCTGGTGGTGGTTGAGCAGGCAGACCTCGTCGCAGGCGAGGTGGGCGAGGCCGAGGTCGTGGGTGGCCATGACGACCGCGGCACCGGCGGCTCGCAGCCGCCGCAACGCGGCCAGCAGCAGCTCCTGGGAGAGGGCGTCCACGCCGTTGAAGGGCTCGTCGAGCAGCAGCAGGCGGGGCTCCTGGGCGATGGCCCGTGCCAGCAGGACGCGCTGGCGCTGGCCGCCGGAGAGGACGCCGAAGCGGGCCGACGCCAGCTCGGCCAGCCCGACCTCCTCCAGCGCCCGCCAGGCGGCCTGCCGGTCGGCGGCGCCGGGACGGCGGACCCAGCCGACGCGCGGGTAACGGCCCATGAGGACCGCCTGGTACGCCGAGACGGGGAACTCGGCGTCCAGGGTGTCGGCCTGGGGGACGTAGGCGACCAGCCGCCTGGACGCCTGGGGCGGCCGGCCGAGCACCGCGACCGACCCGCGCACCACCGGCACCAGGCCGAGGACGGCCCTGATGAGGGTGGACTTGCCGGCGCCGTTGGGGCCGATCAGGGCGACCGACTGGCCGGCGGGGACGGTGCCGTTGACGTCCTCGACCACGGGCACGCGGTCGTAGGCGACGGCGACGTGCCGCAACTCCAGGACCGGCGGCTCAGCTGCCACTGAGGTTGCCGACGATGGTGGCGGTGTTGTGGCGGATCATCTTCAGGTAGGTGTCGCCGTCGGAGCCAGGGGGGCCGAGCGAGTCGCCGTAGAGGGCGTCCTCGCCCTCCACGACCTTGATACCCGCCTCTCGGGCGATCGTCTCGGCCGTCTTGGGCGGCAGCGAGGTCTCCGAGAAGATCGCCTTCACCCTTGTCTGCTCGATCTTGGCGACCAGATCGCGGATGTCCTTGCCGGACAGCTCGGCGGAGGTGTCGAAGCTCGGGATGATCGAGCCGACGAACTCCAGCCCGTAGCGGTCGATGTAGTAGCTGAAGGCGTCGTGGTTGGTGACCAGCTTCTTGTTGGCGAGGCTGCCGATCTGGCGCGCGACCTCGGTGTCGAGGGCCTGCAGCTCCCGGGTGTAGGCGGCCAGGTTGGTCTGGAACTGTGGCGCGGCGGCCGGCTCCGCCTTGGCGAGCGCGCGCTCGACGTTGGCGACCATCAGCTGGGCGTTCCGCGGGTTCTGCCAGATGTGCGGGTCTGGCTCCCCGCCTGCCTCCTGGCGCAACGCCACCCCCTGGCTGGTGTCGACCACCGGGCCGGCAAAGCCGGAGCTGCTGATCGTGTCGTCGAGCCAATCCTCGAGGCCGGCGCCGTTCTTCAGCACCACGTCGGCGCGCGCGATGGCGTCGATGTCGGCCGGGGACGGCTCGTAGTCGTGGGCGTCCACATTGGGCTTGATCAGGCCGGTCACCCGCACCCGGTCGCCGCCGACGACCTTGGCGAAGTCCGCGACCTGGGTGGTGGTCGCGACCACCTCCAGGGTGACGCCCTGGGCGCCGCCGCCACCCGACCCGGCCGGCTGGTCGCCGCCGGAGCACCCGACGGCCAGGACCGCCAACAGGCCGGCGGCGAGGACGATCCAGCGCTTGCGCACGACGACTCCCCTCGGTGACGGTGCAGGACAGCCATCATAGCCCTGCTGGCAATGATTCTCATAATTGAAACCAATGCACGAGCTAATTGGCGTTGTTGCCGACAACGTTGGCCCCGTTCGTTGGTGCATCTGAGCAGGTGAGGCCTCGCCGGCGACCTGAACGGTGGCGCTGCCGCACTGCGGGTTGTCCACAGCAGCGGGATTCGGCCTTGACGGGCCATCCGGTCGTATAGAACATGTGTTCGACATGGTGTCGGGGCGGGCGATCCGCGCCGAGAGCTACCTGCATCTTGAGGATCAGAAGGCCCGCCACGCCAAGGCCGCCCGCCGGGCGCCCAAGCCGGGGCAACGAGGGTCGCGCCGCTGGAAACGACATCGAGCCCGCCTGCGGCGGGTTGAGGCGCGGCATCGCCGCCGCGTCCACCTGGCCCAGCACCAGGCCGCCAAGCAGGTGATCGCCTTCGCGGTGCAGCAGAAGGTCGGGACCCTGGTGGTAGGCGACCCCAAAGGCATCACCGAGCACGACGCTGGTCGGGTGCACAACCTGCGGCTGCGGCGATGGCGCCGTACCCACCTGCTGCAGGCGCTGCGCGACAAGGCCGAGCTGGCCGGCATCACTGTGCGGCTGGTGGACGAGCGGGGCACCTCCTCCACCTGCCCCGCCTGCCAGCGGCGCGTTCCGAAACCCAAGGGCCGCCGGTTCCACTGCCCCCACTGCATGCTTCAGGGGCACCGGGACCTGGTCGGTGCCCACAACATCGCCGCCAAGGCCGGCGGCGGACCCACGAGCACCGATCTGCCCGTGCTCATCGAGCACCGTCGGGCCGGCAGGATGCCGGCACGGCGTGACCGACGCCGCCACCTCCACGACCAGCAGCGGCGTCGGTCCTGCCTAACCTTGGGCCACCCACCAGCCTCGCACCGAGGCCGTGGGTGTCGCTCGTCGGATGTAGGGCTCTCTTCTTCGACCGGCGAGGATCAAGCAGCGCTGCCGAACAGGCAGACGTTGCCTGAAGGGGCACTATAGTGACTGCCGATGGACGGCATCCACGATCTCGGCGGCATGCACGGCTTCGGCGCGGTGGTCACGCCGGGCGGCGAGGCGCCCTACCACCAGCCCTGGGAGCCGCGGGTGTTCGCCCTGCACGTGCTGACGGGCCTGGAGCGCCTTGGCGCCGGGCCCGGCGGGCGCGCCACTCGCGAGCAGATGGACCCGGCCAGCTACCTGGAGGCCTCCTACTACGAGCGCTGGCTGTGGAGCGCCGAGCAGGGCCTGCTCCGCAAGGGCACGATCGCGCCCGGGGAGGTCGAGGCGATGATGGAGCGGCTCGCCGCCGGCGAGCCGGAGCCGCGCCGCAGCGACCCCGACCAGGCCGCGCGCGCCGTCGCCCGGCTGCGCGAGGTCGTCCCGCTGCAGCCGGCCGAGCGGACGCGCTTCGCGTCAGGCCAGCGCGTGCGGGTGCGCCGCATGCGCCCGGCCGGGCACACGCGCTGCCCGCGCTACGTGCGCGGCGCGGTTGGCGTCGTCGAGCACGTCCGGGGCGCCGACCCGCTGCCCGACCTGGCGACCTACGGCGAGGACGCGCCGCCGGAGCCCGTGTACGCGGTCGCGTTCCGCTCCGACGAGCTCTGGGGTCCTGGCGAGGAGCCGACCTGGACGGTCATGCTCGACCTGTGGGAGAGCTACCTCGAGGAGGCCGTGTGAGCGACGACCCCGACCACGGTCACCACCACCCCCGCCCCGACTCGGAGGTGGCGCTGCGCGCCCGCGCCCTCGAGGCGCTGCTGGTCTCCAAGGGCCTGGTCTCCACCGACGCCGTCGACGCGATCATCGAGCTGTACGAGCGCGACGTCGGCCCGAAGAACGGCGCCAGGGTGGTGGCGCGCGCCTGGACCGACCCGGCCTATCGCGAGCGGCTGCTGGCCGACGGCACCAAGGCGATCGCCGAGCTCGGCTTCGGCGGCGCCGAGGCCGACGACCTGGTCGCGGTCGCCAACACCGCCACCGTCCACAACGTGGTGGTCTGCACGCTCTGCTCGTGCTACCCGTGGGCGGTGCTCGGCCTGCCGCCCGTCTGGTACAAGAGCCTGCCCTACCGGGCCCGGATGGTGGCGGAGCCACGGGCCGTGCTGCGCGAGCTCGGCCTCGAGCTCCCCGACGAGGTCGAGGTGCGCGTCTGGGACTCCAGCGCCGAGGTCCGCTACCTCGTCGTGCCGATGCGGCCCGCGGGGACCGACGGCCTGAGCGAGGACGCCCTGGCCGCGCTGGTGACCCGCGACTGCATGATCGGCACGGGCGTGCCACCCACGCCCGGGCCGGCGACGTGAGCGAGGCTGGCGGCGCGCCGCGGCTCGCCGACCTGGACGCGGCGCTCGCCGGCCAGGCGCCGCTGCCGCGCGACAACGGCGAGCTGGTGTTCGAGGAACCCTGGCAGGGACGCGCCCTCGGCATGGGCGTGGTGGTGCTGGAGCGCACCGGCGCGACCTGGGCCGAGTTCCGCCGCCACCTGGTCGACGCCATCCGGCGCCGCCCGCACGACCCCGGCGAGTCGGCCGCGACCGCCTACTACGCCGCCTGGCTGGACGCGGTGGAGGCGCTGCTGGCCGAGAAGGGCCTGGTCGCCCGGTCAGGCGCAGCGGGCGCAGAGACCCCGTAGCTCCAGGCGGTGGCTGGTGGCCCGGAAGCCGTTGCGGGCGGCCAGCGCGTCCAGCGCCGACCGCAGGTAGCCCTCGACCTCTGGCGTGGCGTCGTAGTCCTCCATCCGGCCGCAGTTGCCGCAGACCAGATGATGGTGGTGGTGGCCGACCAGCTCCTCCGACAGCTCGTAGCGGGCGGAGCCGCCGGCGCCCGGGTAGCGGGTCACCGCGCCAGCCTGCTCCAGCACCACCAGGTTGCGGTAGATCGTGCTCACCGGGAGCTTCGCCGAGGCGTCGGCGATCTCGAAGATCTCCAGCGGCCGCCCGGCCCCGTGCAGCAGCTCCACCAGCCGGCGCCGGCCGGCGGTGTAGCGCTGCTGGGCGCCCACCAGCCGGTGGGCGACCTCGGCATGCGGGGCCGTGTCGGTCACCGTTCCTCCCGCGTCTGGTCGACCTGGACGCCGACCAGTGTAGGCCGCCGGAGGGCGCCGTCACCGCAGCTGCGGGACGGTGGGGTCGAGCAGGCCCTTGCGCCGCAGCTCCTCCCGGAGCGGGACGGCGTCGGTCCCGAGCCCCCAGTGCGACATCGCGTCCGGCCCGTCGCCGAGGAGCTGCCGGCGGACCGGCGTGAGCCGCCGCCACAGGTCGGTGTCCCGGTCGATCTCCATGTCGTCGCGAGGTCGGACCCAGCGGTAGGTGTAGGTGAGGAACAGCAGCTTGCGGGTGATCCCAGAGGTGTTGACCGAGCGCGAGTGCCACAGGCGGCGGTCGAACACGAACGCGTCGCCGGCGCGACCGGTCACCTGGATCGCGCCCTGGGGCTCCTCGTGGCCGAGCTCGGGCCGCGGCCTGGCGAGGGTGTCGCGGCGGTGGCTGCCGGGGATGATCCTGGTGTTCCCGCGACCCGTCTCGGACAGGTCGGTGAGCAGGTAGGCGAGCTTCACCGACAGCATCGGGCGCGGGCTGGTCTCCAGCTCGAGGTTCTGGCGGCCGCCGTCCTGGTGCCAGGCCCAGACCGGCGCGCCGGGGTCGGTCACCGGCGGGTTGACGTCCAGGTGGCAGTGGTGGACGTGGAGGTTCCAGCCGAGCAGTCCCCACGCATACCGGAAGGTCGTCGGCAGGTCCAGCAGCTCCAGGAACGCAGGGTGACGCGGGAGGAACCCGAGCAGGTGCAGCGAGCGGTCCCGCCGGACGCGCCCGGCCAGCGCCTCCTCGGCGTACACGCGGTCGACCGCCCTGAGCAGCCGCCGCAGCAGCGGCGCCGGGACCGCCCGTGGGAGCATCAGCCAGCCCTGCTCGGCGAACCGGCGGCGCTCCTCGCCGGTGATCGGGCGTCTGGCCGGCGGCGTCGAGGTCGGCATTGGCGGCTCCTCCTCACCGGTTCCTGACGTCGCCGCCGGAGGATCGGTTCGAAGGCGGCCGGACGCGGGCTCGGGCTGGGCGTCTCCGCTATGGTGAACGTGGTCGACCCGAGCACGGTGGTGCTCGGCGGGTTGTACGCCTCCTTCGAGCCGTGGCTGCGCAAGCGAGCAGGATCGACATGCGATTCCGCACCACCATCCGGCAGAGCGGCAAGACCGCGACCGGCATCCAGGTCCCCGATGAGGTCGTCGAGGCCCTCGGGTCGGGCAAGCGGCCCGCGGTCCGGGTCACGGTCAACGGCTACACCTACCGCAGCACCGTGGCGGTGCTGAGCGGCGTGTCCATGGTCGGCGTCAACGCCGAGCATCGCGCCGGCGCCGGGGTCGCCGGCGGCGACGAGGTGGAGGTCGACATCGAACTCGACACCGCCCCGCGTGAGGTGAGCGTGCCGGACGACCTCGCCGCCGCCATCGACGCCGAGCCGGTGGCCCGGCGCACCTTCGACGGCCTGTCGTACAGCAACAAGTCCTGGCACGTGCTCCAGGTCACGGGCGCCAAGACCGAACAGACCCGCCAGCGCCGTATCGCCAAGTCGGTCGACATCCTGAGACAGGGCCGCGCCCGCTGACGCGGGCGGCTCGGCATGCCCGGGTTCGCCTCGCCGGTGGCGCAACCTCAGCCGGTGTTCTGCAGGCCGGCGGCGACGCCGTTGACGGTGAGCAGGACCAGGTCGGCCATCCTGGCGGCGTCGCCGGCCTCGCGCTCCGCCGGGTGTGCTTCTGGCGCGCCGGCGCGCAGCTCGGCAAGGAACCGGACCTGCAGGAACGACAGCGCGTCGACGTAGGGGTTGCGCAGGTCGACGGCGCGGCGCAGGACGGCTCGATGGCCGAGCAGCCGCTCGGCGCCGGTGATCTCCAGCACCAGGGCCCGGGTGCGCCGGAACTCCTCGCGGATGGCGGCGACCAGGTCGGGCCGCCCGCCCAGCTCGAGGTAGGGCTCGGCGACCAGCGGGTCGGCCTTGGCAAGGCTCATCTCGGCGTTCTCGATCAGGGAACGGAAGAACGGCCACTCCGCGTGCATCGCCTGCAACGTCGCGGTGCCGCCGGGCTCGCCGGCGACCGTCGCCAGCCCGGTGCCGAGCCCGTACCAGCCGGGCAGGTTGCAGCGGTTCTGGCTCCACGCGAACACCCATGGGATCGCCCGCAGGCCGGCGAGGTCGCCGCCGCCGCCTCGCCGGGCCGGGCGCGACCCGAGCTGCAGCAGGCCGAGCTCCCGGATGGGGGTGACCCGAGCGAAGAACTCGGCGAAGCCGTCGCCTTCCACCAGGGCGCGCCAGGCGGCCTCGGAGGCGGCGGCCATGCGGCCGGCGGCCGGTAGGAAGCGGGCCTCCGCGGCCCGCAGGGCGGCCAGCGCCCCGGGGGTGGAGGCACCGAGCACGGCGTTGGTGACCTGCTCGAGGTGGCGGTGGCCGATGGCGGGGTTGCCGTAGCGGGCGAAGATCACCTCGCCCTGCTCGGTGACCTTGAAGCGCCCGGCGACCGAGCCGGGCGCCTGCCCGCGCACCGCGCGGCCGGCCGGGCCGCCGCCGCGGCCGAGCGCGCCGCCGCGACCGTGGAACAGGGTGAGGTCGACGCCGCGCCTGCCGGCCCAGGCGGCGAGCGTGCCCTGCGCCCGGTACAGCGCCAGGTTGGCGGCGAGGAAGCCGGCGTCCTTGGCCGAGTCGGAGTAGCCGAGCATCACCTCCAGGCGCCGGCCGCGCCCCTCCAGCCATGCCGCCACGCCGGGCAGGTCGACGTACTCGTCGAGCACCTCCGGCGCCGCCTCCAGGTCGGCCCTGGACTCGAACAGCGGCACCACGTCCAGGACCAGGCCGTCGGGCACCGCCAGCCGGGCCAGCGCCCGCACCTCGGCCAGGTCGGCGGCGGAGCGGCTGAAGCTCACGACGTAGCGCCGGCAGGCGTCGGCGCCGAAGCGGCCCTGCAGCTCGGCCATGGCCCGCAGGGTGGCCAGCGCCTCGGCCGCCACCGCACCGCCGGGATGGGCCTGGTTCACCGGGGGGCCGGGCCAGCCGTCGGTGGCGAGCCGGTCCAGGGCCGCTGCGTCGGCGGCGGCGTCCGGTGCCAGCTCGGCCAGCGCCTGCGCGTGCACCGAGGCGTGCTGGCGGACCTCGAGGGAGGCCAGGTGGAAGCCGAACGTCTCCGCCTGCCAGGCGAGCTGCTGCAGCTCCCCGTAGGCCAGCCGGGCGGCGCCCGCCGCCGCCAGCGAGCCCTGGACCAGGCGCAGGTCGGCGAGCAGCTCGGCCGCGTCCCGGTAGCCGGCCTTCCCGTCCGGGGGGTCCGGAGGGCTCGGGCCTGGCCCCCCGGTCGAACCAGCCGCTGGCTCGCCGACCAGGCAGGCGCGGGTCGCGGCCAGCTTCTCGGCGACCAGCAGCAGCTTGCGGCGGTGCGGCTCCTCGGGCGAGCGCCGGCGGATCGCCGCCGCCGGCCCGGGGAACGCGACCTCGTCGCCGGCGAGGGAGGCCAACAGGGCCGGCGTGGGCGGCGTCGACGCCGCCGAGGCGGTCAGCGAGCGGCCGATGCGCCTGGTCGCGGCCTCCAGGCCACGCAGGACGTGGTCGGCCTGGACCGTCATGGCCGCGATGGTGGTCGCGGCGGTGACGTTGGGGTTGCCGTCCCGGTCGCCGCCGACCCAGCTCCCCCATCGCAGGAACGGGCGGAAGGGGGGGTGCCGGGTGCCGGCGGCGTCCCCGACCAGGGCCCGCTCCAGGCTGCGGTACACGACGGGCACGAGCTGGAAGACGGTCGCGTCGAAGACCGCCGCGACCGTGCGGACCTCGTCCAGCGGGGTCGGGCGCTCGCGGCGGAGCTGCCCGGTGCGCCACAGGACGGTGATCTCCTCCAGCAGCCGCCGGTGGGTGTCGGCCTCCTCGGCGGCCGACAGCCGCGGGTCGTCGAGCCGGGCGACCAGGGCGCCGAGGCGCAACAGGGCGTCCACCACCGCCCTTCGTCGGGCCTCGGTGGGATGGGCTGTGAGGACCGGCATCACCTCCAGCCGGTCGAGCAGCGCCGCCAGGCCGGCGTCGCCGGTGGCGGCCGTGACCTCCTGGACGGCGGCCTCGAACGACTCCCGCACCAGACCGCCCTCGCGGCTGCGCTCCCGCAGGGTGCGCACCCGGTGCTGCTCCTCCGCCAGGTTGACGAGCTGGAAGTAGACGGTGAACGCGCGCGCCACCAGCTCGGCCCGGTCGAGGTCGAAGCCGGCGACCAGCTCGACCACCGCCGCCCTCGCCGCCTCGCGGTCGCGTCCGCTGGCGCCGCGCAGCGCGATGGTGGCATGGCGCAGGCGCTCGACGTCCGCCAGCAGCGGCGGGCCACCGCTCTCCTCCAGGACCCGGCCGAGCAGGCGGCCGAGCAGCCCGACGTCGCGGCGCAGCGGCGCCGGCATCGCCGCCGAGTCGCGCCGCTCAGGCATCGGCGCGGCCCGAGAGCTGCTCACGGGCCCGGTCCCGGGCGACCAGGTTGCCCTTGCGCTCGGCGACCGCCTCGGCGGCCTCGCCGCAGTTCGCGCAGATCACGCCGCTCGCGCCATGCCTACGGGGTGTCCTCGCGGCGGCGCCTGGCGACCTCGGCGAGCGCCTGCCGGTCGACCCGGTCGCCGGGGACGACCGCCACCCGGCATTGGGTCACGGCCCGCAGGGTCGCCGTCCGCCTGCCCCCCTCCAGCAGCGCCATCTCGCCGAGGATGGCCCCCGGGCCGACCTCGACCACCGGCTGCCCGTCCTGCTCCACCGAGAGGACCCCGTCGAACAGCAG
>Ga0210378_10000168_pt1 | contig 31116 bp, 29 predicted proteins | sample PLM1_60_b1redo_FD_155465 | JGI IMG/M metagenome (GOLD analysis project Ga0210378, IMG submission 155465) | Groundwater sediment microbial communities from an aquifer in East River, Colorado, USA - PLM1_60_b1 redo | ecosystem: Environmental > Terrestrial > Soil > Riparian zone | place: USA: East... | reverse complement strand
GGCGCTCGACATCCGGGGCTGCTCGATGAGGGTCCAGCTCATCTGCCTGCGGACCTACCTCGGAGACGCGGACCTCGCCGCTCGCACCGGCCATGCCTGGTCGGCTCTGAGCCGGGCCTGCCACCACCATCCCTACGAGCTGGCGCCGACCGCGGCGGAGCTGCGAGGCTGGCTCTCGGTGGTCGAGGAGCTGATCCAGAAGGCCGACTGAGTTACCGGGTTCGTCGCCGGTGTCGCTTTCACTGTGCGTTCGAAGCTAGAATCAATCACCGATTGTTCAGTCCCATCGTTTGACGCCGCACTGGAGGAGTTGCCATGAGAATCACTTCCCTCCCTGCATCCGTCGCCGTCTTCGCGGTGACCCTGGCCGCCTGCCAGCCTCAGCCGTCCCCTACACCTGCGGCTACCCCCGAGGCCGCGCCATCTGCTCTCCCGGAGGCCGACGTGGCCGCGCTCCGGGCGCTTCTGGATCGCTGGCAGCAAGCCGCACGGGCCAAGGACTGGGCGGCGTTGGCCGCCACCTACACCGATTCCGGCATGTTCATGCCGCCCAACGGGCCGGCCGTAGAGGGCCGGGCGGCGATCGAGGCGTGGTTCAAGGCGTTTCCGCCGATGTCGGACATCACGGTCACACCCGGGGAGATCGACGGCCGGGCCGATGTCGCTTACGATCGGGGGACCTACTCCCTGGCGTTGGCCTCTCCCGCCAAGGGACAACCGGCGAGCGACAAGGGCAAGTACGTCGTGATCTCCCGGAAGCAGGCAGACGGTTCGTGGCTGATCGCGATCGATATCTTCAACTCGGACGTTCCGCTGCCGTCATCGAAACCGTAGCCGTTCGATCACCTGTCGCTCACGGCCGGCCGGCGGGGCCGTAGATCGAGGGCACCGTGGAGCGCGGGTCGCGTGCCGCCCACCGCCCGGACTCGGCCTGCGGGAAGAAATCGCCGAGGAGCTGGTTGAAAAGCGCCGGCTCCTCCAGGTTGGTGCCGTGGCCGCTGCGCGGCAGGATCGCCAGCCCCGCCTTCGGAATCGCGCGCTTCATCACCAGGCAGACCTCGAGGCAGGGATCCTCCTCGTCGCCGGCCACGATCAGCGTCGGCACGTCGATGCGCGCCATCTCGCCGCTCAGGTCGTACAGCGAGGGCCGCCGCGCCAGGTAGCCGAGCATGGTGTTGGCCGAGCCGAGCGCCGAGTGCTCCGAGAGCTGGCGGACGAACTCCGCGAAGCCGCGCGGATCCTTGTTCTGGAACTGCACGCGCGTCGAGTTGTAGCCATAAGTGGCGGCAAACCTCGCCATGCCCTCCCGTCGGATGAATGCGGCGTGTCCGCGGCACTCATTCTGGAACTGCGTGTACTGCGCGGGATGCGCGCCGTAGCCGCCGCCGGCGATCGTGAGGGACAGCGCGCGCGAGCCGTAGGCCATGCCGAAGTGCAGCGTGGCAAAGGCGCCCATCGAAAGCCCCACCACGTGCGCGCGCTCGATGCCGAGCCGGTCCAGCACGGCGAGGATATCGTCCCGCGCGCGCGCCTGCGAATAGCGCTCCACGTCCTCGGGCACGTCCGAGGGCGGGTAGCCGCGGGCGTTGTAGGCGATGCAGCGGTAACGGCGGGCGAAGTGGCGCAGCTGCGGCTCCCAGCTGCGATGATCGCCCGCGAACTCGTGCACGAAAACGACCGGCGTCCCGGCGCCGGCCTCCTCGTAGTACAGCTTCACCCCATCGTCGGTGTTGAGCGTCGGCATACGACATTCTATCCACAGCTCGAGAAGGCGGTCGCGGTCGTCCTCGACCTGCTGAAGCGGCACGAAATTCCTTGACTGGGGCGCAGACAGGAGTAGGTTCAATAGGAGGTGTCGGATGCGGATCACGGCTGTCGTCAAGCGTCTCTCCAGGTTCGCCGTGGTCGGGGGAATCTCGACCGCTCTCGCGGTACCCACGGCGGCGGAGACGTTCACCACGATCGAATACCCGGGCGCGATGCATACGCGCCTATTCGGAATCAATCCTCGGGGCACGATCGCCGGCTTCTACATCAACCCTGACGGCTCGTTCCACGGGCTGCTGCGTTCCGGTGAGGAACTCACGTCCTTCGACTTTCCTGGCGCGACCTTCACGGTCGCCATTGGAATCAACCCGGCGGGCGCCGTGGTCGGTTTCTATGGGACCTCTCCGGGCGTGTTCCATGGCTATCTGCTCAGGCGCGGCCGGTTCACGACGATCGACGTCCCCGGTGCCGTTAGCACCCGAGCTCTCGGCATCAGCGCCTCTGGAGACATCGTCGGCAATTACAGTGACGCCGCCGGCAAGGTTCATGGCTTCCTCCTGAGGGACGAGGAATTCACTACGATCGATTTGCCGGATGCGATCCATACCGAAGCCTTCCAGATCAACCCGCGGGGTGACATCGTCGGCAACTACCAGAGCGCCGGCGGCGTCTTCCACGAGTTCCTGCTCTCCGAAGGCGTCTTCACGTCGATTGATTTTCCTGGCGCCGTGGCCACCGGCGGAACCCTCTTTGGTGTCGGCATCAACCCTGCCGGTGCCATCGTGGGCCAGTACCGAGATGCGAGCGGCACGACCCATGGCTTTCGCTTCGAGGACGGCACGTTTGTCACCATCGATTTTCCGGATCCTGACGCGGTCGCCACGGTTGCGACGGCCATCAACCCGCGGGGTGACATCGTAGGCCGTTACCGCGACCGTGCCGGCAAGGACCGCGGCTATCTGCTCGAGCGCTGACCGGCGACGCTAAGAGCGCCCGGCCTAATGGCACACGACCGAGCCGCTCAAGCTCTCGTTCGAGCTTGCCTGATCATCGTGGAGCCTCATTCGGCGCGGAGCGCGACCATTGGGTCCACCCGCGTGGCGCGGCGGACGGGGATTAGCAGCGCGACCGCCCCGCAACCCCGGTGCACAGGGCAACGACCGCCGTGACGAGCACCGCGCCCGGATCGAGCGACAGATCGGCGGAGGCGGGCAGCACGGGTCTCGCGAGACCGCGCAGGAGGGACAAGACCGTCTGGGCGAGCAGCAACCCCGCCGCACCGCCGGCCAGGGCGAGCACCGTGCTCTCGGTGAGCAGTTGCCGTACGAGACACCGGCGCCCGGCGCCCAGCGCCACGCGGACGGCGAACTCCATGCGCCGAGAGAGACGATGTGTCTCACCTCAAGCTTCCAGCGCGCGCGCGATTGCCAGCGCAATCTGATTCCACTGCGCGGCTTCTTCGCCCAGTTGTCGGCGTCCGGCCTTGGTGAGCGTGTAGTACTTCGCCCGTCGGTTGTTCTCGGAAGCCCGCCAGTCGGAGGTGAGCCAGCCCGCTTCCTCCAGACGATGGAGCGCGGGGAACAGTGAGCCCGGTTGCACGGCGAACGTGCCGCCAGTGACCTGCTCGATGCGGCGCGAGACGCCGAGCCCGTGCCGCGCGCCGGCAGAAAGCGCCTTCAAAATGATCAGATCAAGCGTACCTTGAAGCAGCGCAGCGCGACGGCCGGGGCGGAAGCAGGAGTATCGGGGAATCTCTGAATGCAAATTCAGGAAGACCTTGAGCCTAGTTTCCATACCGCCCTCATTTCTTGCTGCCCCCCGGCAGCTTACCTTTCAAGAGAGTGTCGAAAGCGTTGGCTCTTATCGAAACGAGAGGGGTCGCAATGCCGACGATGGAAAAGACAAGCGCCTTCAAGCCGCTGACCTGTGGCAATCCCGAGTGCCAGGATGAGTTCCTTGCCGAGCTTGAGGTCACAATCGAGCCTGTCCCGTCCGGTAAGCAACTTGCATCGACGTCATTCCCAATCAGTTGCCCGACCTGCAGGACGAGCAGCGAGCATCCCGGAACGCCGGGAGTCAAGACGCGCTTCATCCGCCACTTCCGGCCGAAGTAAGGACTTGGGAATTCGGTCAAAGGGGGGGCCGCGAATGCCCCAGTTGAGCCTTGGGAATGCCCGGAGTACCATGGCAAGTACACCAATCTAATCACCACCGAACGGGTCGACCGCGGTAAGGCTGGAGCACACTAGACAATTCCGCCGGAGGCCTCGAAGACCGGGGAGATCACGGGCGAGCCTCATATCGTCCCGCTGTCCGCTGGCGCCCTGCAGGTCGTCGGCCTCCGACGCGGGCGCAAGGTGGCTCCGCGCTCCGCCTATGTCTTCCCCGCTTCCTCGGGCGGCTACAAGCGCCATCCAAGTCGGGGAATCGCGGCCGTAAGGAACGTTCAGGCGTCGTGGACTTCAGGCTCCAGCCGTCTGCTCGGGGCTCCGAAGGGCGAGCCGGTGCGGCGCCAGGGGTGAACCGCAGACAAGCTAGGTCTCCTGGCCCTCGGGGTCGCTTCCGGTTATACTAGCCGGTATGACTCACCGCGTTGGCCGCAAGGGGCAGGTTGTCATCCCAAAAGCCTTTCGGGAGGCCGTGAATATCGAGCCAGGGGACGAGGTTACGTTCTCACGGGATGGCAACGCCATCCGAGTCGAACGCCTGGCCTCGCCCGATGCATTGATGGGACGGTTGGCCGGCCACCGTTTGGTGAAAGCGCTGGAGGAGGACCGTCGGGCTGAGCGTCGCCGCTGATGGCCGACCGCGCCCGCTCCTACTGCCTCGATTCGTGGGCCGTCCTGCGGTTCCTCGAAGGCTCTTCGCCAGCCGCGCGCCGGGTCCGGCAAGTTCTGAGGCGCGGGCGGCCAATCATGAGCTGGATTAACCTAGGCGAGGTGTACTACACCATCCACCGGGCTGCCGGGGGAAAGGAGGCGGACGCCACGCTGGCCATGCTCCGCCCGATATTGGCCCTGGATGCCGTGACGCCGGAACGCGTCCTAGCTGCTGCCCGGATCAAAGCGACGCAGCCGCTCGCTTATGCGGACGCCTTTGCTATTGCCACGGCCGCGGCTCACAGGGCGGTCTTGCTCACCGGCGATCCAGAGATCACCAAGCGCTCCGTCGGATGCCGAGTGGAAGACCTCCGCCGGTAGCGAGGGAATCGGAGGGTGTCATGGCCGCGGCGAAGATGCGCATCAGCTACCCGCACGTTAGGACGACACCGGGCGTGTGCGGCGGCAAGGCCTGTATCGACGGGACCCGGGTCCGCGTCAATAACGTGGTCTTCCTCCACAAGGACGGGGCGAACGACAAGACGATCCGCGAGGCGTATCCCGACTTGACTCCCGCGCAGATCCACGCCGCACTGGCGTACTACTACGACAACCGCGAAGAGATCGACGCCGAGCTGGCCGCGGATAAGTCCTGGGCTGAATCGCTCGACAGGTAGTGGCCTGCCGCCGAGACGAGCGGAATTGACAGGACGCGGTACGATAGGCCCCCTGAGGCAGGCGGGCCCCGCGGGAAAGCGCTCTCATCCGAAGGATTCGCGACCGGCTATAGCGTCGTCTACCTCATCCCGGCCCGGCAGACCTCCAGGAACGGCGGCACGTAGTAGAACGGTGTCTTGACGGGCTCGCGGCGCTTCGCCCGTAGGAGCGCTCCGATCTTCGCCTTCGAAAGCCTCGCCATTGCTCGCTACCTCCCGGCGGGCACCCTCCTTGATGTCACTTTCTGCACCGAAGAGTCAATTGCCTCCGACACGGCTCGTTGCAAGTCCGCTTGCCTTTCACCCGCCATGGTAACCACGCGCTCCAGGACTCGCGCGGTCGAGTCCAGGCTCTGCGCCGTCGCCTCGATGTTTGGTGTCGTCTGCGACAGCCCTTCGCGCAACGCTCGCAGCTCGCGAGCCAAGTTCGCCGCTGACGCGGATCTCGACGGAACCTCCGTCTTGGCGATCGTCCCTTTGGCCCGATCCAGAAATCGCAGCACCTCCGCGGTTCGCGGGTCCAGACTCGGGGCGGCGGCCTCGGCCTTCTCGTCCTCGCTCATGGATCACCTGCCTCGCGAAAGATCGATGACACTGCGAATGACGCGAATCGCGGTCCTGGCGTCGGGCGGGAGCAGGCGTTCCGCGATGTTCAAGGCCGCCCGGCCCGGAGATCGGCCAGCCAGTTCCAAGTTGTGCGCAAGCCAGAGCGCAGTGCGAGCCTCCTGGTAGCCGGGCAGCCGACTCAGAGCCCGCGACGTTGAAGGCAAGCGCAACGGCCGCCGGCGCTGACGCGTTGGCTCGAGTCCCTTCGTCGCCCGCGCGGCTCGCTCGAGGGTCGGCAGGTCTCGGCCCCGGTCATAGCGCACGCCCTGTTCCTTCTGGAGGCCGAAGCTGTAAGCCCGGCCGAGGCCGCTCCCCTTCACCGCCACGCGATCGAGGCGATAGCTGATGCCGCTCACGTGGCCAGTCCGGGCGATGTTGGCCCGGACCTGGACTCCCTTGGCCCGGAGTCGCCTCACGAACTCGCTCATCGTGGGCTCGTGCTTCGCCGCGTCGCGGATCAGGGCCTTCAGTTCCTCCTTCTCCGAAACCAAGCCTCGATCTCGTGCCATCCGGTCCTCGGCCCTGGTGGGCGCACGCTCGTCGAAGCGCGGGCGCTCGTTCCGCACAGGCCGAAGGCCGAAGTCCCGCTCGAGGGCCCGACACGTCTCCTTGTTGCGGAGGTACTCGCGGTCCTGCTGCGGGACCACGGTCCGATCGGTCCTGATCCGGTTGAGCAGGATGTGGCAGTGCTGGTGGTCCTTGTCGCGGTGGCGCACGACTACGTACTGGACACGGTCGGTATCATGGCCCCTCCGTTTGAGGTACTCGTCCGCGAGCCTAGCCATCTCGTCGTTCGACAGCGGGCGCTCGTCCCGCGCGAAGCTCAACGCCACATGCTCGACGGGCTTGCGGATGTCGGGCCGCTGCTGCCGGACGGCTTCGAACTCCCGTGTCAGCTCCGCGCTCGTGCGGCCGGCCATGTTGCCGCCGATCATCTCGGCTTGGTGATCGCGATCGAGGCCGCACCGTTCGTCCAGGACGTAGCGCGCGGCTCCCCGGAAGCTGCTGCCTCGGGTGATCTTGGCAATCACGCTTCGCCTCCTTCCGGACTGAGGGTCGTACCCAGGACCTCCGCTCGGACGGTCCCCACGAATCGGGTCACGAGCTCGAGAGCTTCGAGGACCTCGGGCGCGCCAGGTTCACGACGACGCTCGGCCATACGTCTGCGATGGTGTTGATGTCGGCTACGAGCCTGCCCAGGGCGTGGTACGTCTCGCGGTTGACCTCGGGTATCGGACGCACCGCCCGACGCGGCGGCAGCGGCCGTGAGAGGACCACCTGGCGCACGTACGTCGAAAGGCTGATTCCTAGGTCGCGGGCCACCTCGGCGAACTGGTCTCGCTCGCCCTCCGTCAGACGAACGGGAACGATCGCCGCACGACGAGGACGAGCGGTGATCCGCTCATCGCCCTTTGTCGCGGTGATCTCGTCGAAGAGCGTGCGCTGCATGGTCCCAGGGACACTTCAACGGCCGTGCCAGCGAGGACCGCTCCGCGGCGTTGTCCGAAGAAAGAACGTCCTGGGACTTCCTGAACCAGGCGCGAACCGCGGCGAACGAAGTGAGCCGCCTCAGCCCCGTAGTCGTTCGTGAGCGCGTAGGCGCTCACCCAACTTGCTCCCCGTCTCAGAGGTGATTCGGAGTGACGCCTCAGCGGTGGGACGGGGTGCCACCCATCCATGACGCCGCCAGCCGCTTCGGCCGCACACTCAAACGGCGGATGAGCCGATCCGATGGGGCCGGCGACTCCTCCCAGGAAACTCCCAGACCCTCATCCAGCTCACCGGTGATTCCGGGGTCCCGCGGCAGGTCGAGCTCGTAGACCTGCAGCGGATCACTGGTCATCCCGGGGAACTTCATCTCCCCGAAAATGCGGCCAGGCACGAGGGGCTTCTGTCTCAGCACGACGCGGTACGAGAGATGATCCCCGGCTCGAGTCCGGGAATGGTGCGTTTCTTGAGGCGAACGTCCGCGGCGACGGAGGATCCTCTGATTCCGAACGAGTTGACGTCCTCCACGAGGCCGTTGGTCACTTGGATTCGCCTGCCGTCGGCCTTTTCGATCGCGACGTCGTCGAACAGGACATCTCCGTAACCATCGACATACGGCATGCCAGCTTGTCCGAACTGCGCCACCGCCGCGCCGTCGCGAAGGAGGACTCCTACTTCTTGAGAGCGTTCCCAGCGACCATCGGCTTCGATCCGATCGCGATAGCGGAGGCGGTCGAACGTGACGAAGTCGCCCGCTGCGGCCAGGCCTTGCGCGATCGCGGGCCGGGCCACCGTCAGAAGGACGAGAAGAGTCAATACCGCTTTCAATCAAGCAAGTATGAAACCGTCTGCATGCCCGAAGGGCGATCAGCCACCCACATCTCGTCGATGGCGAAGACGATAGCAACGAGCCACTTCCGTCAGCGGGCTAACGCGAGGCGGAACGGCCTCACCTTCTCGATCGCGCGGTAGTCGCGCTCGTTCTCGGTAACGACGGTTGCTACGATCGAACGGGCCGACAGGGCGATGAGCACGTCGTTCGTGATCGAATGCCCCCCGCCGATCCTATGGCCCGCTTCGGCGTGAAGCCTCCGCGGTGTGTCGCCCGCTTCCGCGAAAACAACGCGCGACGGGGTCAAGATGGGCCCCGCTCTGTCAAAGGCCGCTTCCAGGCGCCGGAGGATTCTGCGATTGGCCGCCAAGAGCGCGCCCGCGCGCAGCTCCATCAGGACCACCGCGTTCAGGTATTTGACCGCATCACGCTGGAAGAGCAGCTCTTCGTACCGCCCTCCGTTGAGCCAATCAACGTAGATGCTGGTGTCGATGCCCAGCCGACGCATGTCAGCGGAAGACCTTCTTGAGCCTCCCCTTCCCTCCGGCGCGTTCGGGAGAGTCGCGTCGATCTCGGCCTCGGTCACCACCGCCGTCAGGGCGCGATCGAGGGCCTCGGTGTCCGTGCTGGCCTACGGCAGGCCATCGGTGGCGTCGACGCTCCGATCCCGCCACCGTCGGTCGCCTCGTTGCCGAGGTGCGACGCACGCTCGTGAGGACGCAACTCCCTCCGTCGAGGGCATGGGAGCAGAGGCGCGCGGCGGCAAGCGCGAGCATGCGATCTGCCGTTGCAGGTCCGGCTCAGGGCCGAGGTGGATCAGCGACAGGCGATCCTCACGTCCACGGTCCGGGGTCGGGCGCCGGGCTCCGGCCCCTCCGCGGCTGGCCGTGACCCGGCCGGCCGGGAGCCGAGCCGAGGGCGGCATTCAGCACCCCGTCCAGGACGCGCTTCGAGTCGAAGTGGGTCTCCGCGATGTCGCGGGCGGCGTGGCAGTGGCGCTCGTAGTCGGCGTTGATCTCCTCGAGCGCCGCGGCGGCGTCCTCCCGCGAGCGGAAGCGGAACATCCCCTCACCGTCGGGCAGGAAGTGGCTCGGACCGGTGTGCTGAACGACGGCCGGCTTGCCGCTCGCCAGATAGCACAGCGTCCGGTCGCTAATCCACGCGTTCTGGAGCTCCATGCAGCTCGGCTTGGCGCAGCTGAACTCGCCGCGCGAGCGCTGGATGTACGAGCGGTAGGCCTCGGGGCGGCCCGCGACCTCCCGCGAATCACGCACGCGCCAGCCGTGACCCTCGAGGTTCGTCCGGTCCGCCGCATCCTCCTCGGCCTGCGGGCGGCGCGCCCCGTCCTTGTCGACCAGGTATAGCGCCAGCTCGAGCGGCTGGCTCGTGCGGCTCGGCAGATCCACGAACTCGAGAAAGGCGACCCGCTTCGTGTTCTCGCGGAGAACGGTCTTCCCGTCCTCCGTCACCTTCAGCCAGTCGGTCGACGACCAGCTCGAGACCGTCGTGAAGGCCTCGGCCCGGGGATCGTGGGTGAAGGGCCAGAGGTCGAGACACACGGGCGGCCGGATGTGGATCCAGCGCAGGCCGCAATCGGGGAAGCGGGCCGCCGGCGTCCCGACGGTCTCGCCGGTGGTCAGGTAAAGGTCGTGCGGGAGCACGTCGAGCTGGCCCGTGCTCATCCAGAACTGGAGCAGCCCGGGGTCGATGTCCACGAGCGCCGTGCGCCGGACGCAGGCGAGCAGTCGCGGGTCGATCGCGTAATGAAAGTTCAGCAGCAGGTCGGCCCGTCGCAGGACCCCCTCGGCCTCGGACGGCGTGCACCCGATGAAGTGGAGGGAGCCGGCGCGGCCCTTCTCGCGGTCGCGCGCGTAGAGGAGGGTGCGCCCCTCGAACCCGAATCGGCTCATCCGCTCGCGGAAGCTCGAGAGCAGGCGGGCGGAATGGTTCGGCGCGCCCGGCAGGCGGACCTGCTCCAGCCAGTAGACCTCGCACCCGAGGCGGCGCAGCCCTTGAGCGTACTGCATGTACACCCAGAAGTGGCCGCCGCCGTCGGGGAAGTTGGCGACCTTGTAGACCGAGATCACGACCGTGCTCATGTCGTGTCCTCCGGCGCGGCGCCGGAGGTCCCGAGCGCGCCGAGGTCGCGGAAGCCGAGGAGGCGTATCTCCCGTTCGCGGAGCGCCCGCCGTACCCGCCGGTCGCACAGCGTCCGCAGCTCTTCCTCGCGCTCCGCGGCGTAGCTGGAGGCGAGGTCCGCCTCCACGTAGCCGGGATGGCAGCTCAGCTCGGTCACGCCTTCTCCGAGCTCCGCATCCAGGAGGCGGAGGAGCCCCTCGACCCCGATCTGCTCGAGGTGCGTCTCCCCGGCCCACTGGCCGTAGAACTTCGGGAAGTGGCGGACGCTGGAATAGGCGCGCAGCGGCGCTCCGGCGCGCCGGGCCCCCGCCAGCACGTGGGGCAGAACCCGCGGATGACGGTGCACGTCGTGGTGGGAGTCGATGTGGGTGGGGGCGGCGCCGACGAGGTCCCGGAACCGCGCGAGCTGGCGCTCGACCTCGCCGGGGACGCGCTCGGGCGGGACCCCGTCGAGCTCGAGATGGATCCCGAGGCTCAAGGTCGGGCACTGGCGCGCGAGGATGACCGCTTCCTCGCACGCGGGACGGTCCACCATCAGGCTCGTGCTCGTGAGGATCCCGTCGCGGTGGGCCTCGACGATGCCGCGGTTGATCCCGCGGGTGATCCCGAAGTCGTCCCCGGTGACGATGAGCCACCTCATCGGATCACTCCGGGAGCGGCGGGCGGAGCGCCTCCAGCCAGCCCTCGTAATCCATCAGCTCCCGCATTCCCCACTCGGCGCCGTCGTTCAGGACGGCCATCGCGTCGAAGAGGATGCAGTGGGCGTAGCGGGCGCTCTCCGCGGTGTGGAAGAGCAGGTTCAGCTCGCCGCTCTCGGGAAGACGCCAGCCGGCGCGCGCCACGGCCTCGCGATACCGCCCGAGGATCCACGGCCGCTCCGCCGCGGAGGACCGGTACAGAAGCGTGGAGAGATCGTAGCTGAACGGGCCCGCGCCAACGTGGTCCCAGTCGATGAGGCGCGCGCGCGGTCCATCTGTGGCCGCGGACACGAAGACGTTCTTCGGCCAGAGGTCGCCGTGCAGGAGGGTGTCGGGGCCGCCGGCCTCCTCCATGACCCGGACGCGTCGCGGAGCGTCCTCGAGGAGCCCGCGCAGTCGCTGGAGCAGGCGCTCCCGCGCGGCCGGGAACTCGCGCGGGACGCGCCGGCGCAGAGCCGCCAGGGCTTCGAGGGCGGCGACGGCGTCGCGCAGGTTCGCGGTGAGGAAGTGCGCCCCGTGGTCGCGCGCCCGCCAGCGGATCTCGGGCAGGAGAGGGTGGACGGCGGCCCGCGTGTGCAGCTCGGCGACGAGATCGACCGCCGCCGCCAGCCGCCACTGCGCGCGACCGCTGGCGAGGCTCTCGTGGCCGAGGTCCTCGTAGACGTGCCATACCCAGCACCCATCGCGCGGCGCCGCGGCCCCCAGCAGCCGCGGGCAGCGGTCCTGGAGGCCGAGCGCGGGCAGCCAGCGCTCCGCGACGAGGCGATCCGTCTGGGCGATCGCCGGCTTCAGGCGCTTGAGCACGAGCGTCCGGCCGGGCTCGCTCCCGATCCGTAGCCGGTAGACTTCCGCTTTCAGTCGCTCGAGGTGGATGGGCGCGTCCGCGCTCGTCTCGCCGCCCAGCATCTCCTGGAAGAGGTCGCACAGCTCGGCCACGCCGGGCTCCTGCCACGCCTCGAGCTGGGGCCCGAGTCGCCCGCGCACGTCCAACGCTTCGCGTGCCCCGCTCGCCGTCCCTCGCCACCTCGCTTCCTGCCGCTTCAAGCGAGCGCCCGCTCCAGGATCCGCGTGACGACCCGGCGGCCGTCGAAGTACTCCTCGGCCAGCGCGCGCGCCAGCCGGCAGTGCCGCTCGTAATCGGCCTCGACGGCGGCCAGCGCGCGGACCGCTTCGTCGATGCTCCGGAATCGGAAGAGCCCTTCGGCGTCCGGAAAGCGGCTCGGCCCGGTGTGCTGCACGACGGCGGGCTTGGCGCTGGCCAGGTAGCAGGCGGTGCGGTTGCTGGTCCAACTGTTCACGAACTGGGGGCAGTACGGCTTGACGCAACTGAATTCTCCCCGCGACCCCTGGACGTAGGAACGGTACTGCTCGGGCGTCGCGCTGACGTCCCAGGCCTCGCGGATCCGCCAGCCCAGAGGCTCGAGACGCCCGCGCCACTCCTCGAGGTGCCGGCCGAAGCACACGGCCAGCTCGAGCCTCGCGGAAGTGCGGGACGGCAGCTCCGCATACTGAAGGAAGGCGGCCCCCTTGTCGTTGGAGAACGTCTCGCCCTGGAACTCGAAGGTCCCGCCCCACCAGTGCGTGACCGTCGTGAAGGCGGCCGCGGGCTCGGCGCGGGCCGGCGACCACGCGGAGAGACAGACGGGCGACGGGGTGTAGTGCCAGCCGATGCCGCAGTCCGGGAACCGAGCCGCCGAGGTGCCCACGGTCTCGCCAATGGTGAAGTAGACGTCGTGAGGCGCCACGCGGATGTCGCCCGTGGTCATCCAGACCTGGAGCAGGCCCGGATCGGTGTCCACGAAAGCGGTGCGGCGGAAGCGCCGCACCACTGGCGGGGGCACGGAATGCCACAGGTTGAGGAGCAGGTCGGCCTCCGCGGCCGCGTCCAGGTCCAGGCCGCCCTGGGCCAGGTCGGCCGGGATCGGCTCGCCATTCATCGAATAGAGCGCCACCGCGTCCGCGAGGCCGTAAGGCTCCAGCCGCGCCTTCAGGGTCGCGACGCACTCGCCCACCGGCCGGCCGCGCCACCGGCGGCGGCGGGCCGTCGAATCGTCTCCGTCGTCGACATCCACACCTTCCAGCCAGATCACCCGGGCTCCGACCTCGCGCAGGGCCAGGGCCCAGTTGAGGTACTCCCAGAAATGCCCCCCGCCGTTCGGGTAGCCGATCGTGTTCGCCGGGACGAGGCAGACCGTGACGCTCACGGGACACGCTCCGGTGACGCTTCCATCGGTGCTGCCGACACGACGATGGGCTGCGCTCGCGCCGCCCGCTGCGCCGCCGCATACAGGTACGCCGCCAGATGCGACGGCGCGTCCGGGACGCCCTTGAATCCCGGGATGCTGCTCATGTCGACGACGTACGGCCTCCCCTCGCTCTCGATGATGTCCACGCCGTAGAGGTCGATTCCGAATGCCCGGCCGCAGCGGCGGACGATCTCGCGCAGCTCCGGCGTTGGCGTGAAGGGCTCCCCGTGCTTCTCGGCTTCGGTCCGGCGGGGAAAGACCTTCTTGACTCCGAAGATCTTGCCGCCGATCGCATAGATCTTCAGGTCGGGGGTCTCCGGCGGGTGGAAGCGCTGGGCGAACACGATCCTGTCCACCGGCGACACGTCCGCGAGCTCGTCCGCTCTATGGACGATGCGGATGCCCGCGCCGCTCCCGCCCTGATACGGCTTGACCACGATGGGCCCCGCCTCCAGCAGCGGACGCAATTGCTCAGGGTGCTGAGCCGCGTAGGTGGCGGGAGTGGGCACACCGGCGGATTGCAGGATGCGGGAGGTGACGACCTTGTCGCGCAGGGCCAGGGAGACCGGATAAGGGTTCACGATCGCCGCGCCCTGGGCGTGGAGCGCCCCCGCAATGCTCAGGCCGAGGCCATTCGTGCTCTTCAGGACGTAGAGGTCGTGCTCGACTCGTACGGTCGACAGGTCGACGACCTGGTCCTGGAGATGGATCAGCTCGGTGACCGCTCCCCTGTCGGCGAGCGACCGCATGACCTGGAGCATGTGGCTCGTGCTCGACGGACTGCGACGGCGCATCAGGAATCCGATCCGCGGCGGCTTCACGGGGCCACCGCCGCGGATCCCGCCGGCGATCGGAGGCGCCCCCGATCGAGCCGCTCGAGGGCGTGGTCCAGCTCGGCGGCGTACACCTGCATGCCGCCGACATACGCGTGCGCCCAGTCGTGGGCCAGGTTCTGCGTGTCCCAGTACAGCGCGGAGAGCGTCCGGAACACCGTCCCGCAGTCGGCGAGCCGCCACCACGCCTCTCGACTCGCCTCCGGCCAGCGCTCCCGCACGGTCGACCAGTAGGTCGGGATGTCGGGATTCGCCGACAGCTTGCTCGAGGGAACCGCGAGCTGGGCCAGGTCGACGGCCGGCACTCCCCAGCCGGCATCCTCCCAGTCGAAGACGAGGACGGTGGTGGCGCCGTTGGCGCACGAGAAGCGCATGTTCTTTCCGTTGAAGTCGCCGTGCACCAGCGTCCGCGGCGCGCCGCTGCAGATCTGCTCGATCTGGCTCCAGCGGTCGGCCAGATCGTCGAGGCGGGCCTGGACCCCTTCGATGAAGATGACGTCGTCCGTCGACAGGACGGGATTGCCCGCATGCTGCCGCATCAGCTCGCGGGCCGCCTGCAACAGCTCCCGGAAGCGCTCCGGCCCTCCGTCGGGCAGCCGCGCCTCGGCGGCCGCATCCGCCGCCCCCGTGTGCAGGAGGCCGAGCCAGCGGGCGGCCTGGGAGCGGTGCTCGGCCAGCAGGTTCGAGTAGTCGACGCCAGCGGCCTCCTCCTGGAAGAGCCAGCAGTACTCACCTTCCGGCTCCTCGAGCGATCCGTAATAGCGGAGCGAGCGGACCGTGAGGCGCGAGAGGATCGCCTCGTAGACGATGCGCTCGACGGCGGCATCCGCCGTCCGGCAGCGCTTGGCGATGACCGCGGTGCCGGCCGGGCCGGCGCCCTCGAGCCGGTAGACCTTGTTCTTGCGCCGACGGACTCGCAGGGGCGTGATCCCCCGCGGCTCCCCGCGGGGATAGAGCTGGCACCAGGCATGTACGGCCGGGTGGCTCGTGAGGCTGGAGCGCCGCGCGCGAGCCGCGGCGGGGCCGGCCGGCGGCCCGGCCACGGCGGGGGCGCGGGTGGTGTCCGTGACGACGCCGCCGTTGTCGAGCACGAGGAGGCCCGTGCAGCCCTCGAGCATGCTCGCGCGATGGGTGATGAGGATGACGGTACGCTCGCGCATCAGACGCCGGATCGCGTCGAGGATGACTGCTTCGGCCTCGGCCTCGACGGCGCCCGTCGGCTCGTCCAGGACGAGCACCGGACTGTCCTTCAGGAACGCCCGGGCGATGGCGATGCGCTGGCGCTGGCCGGCCGAGAGGGGGACCCCTCGCTCGCCCACCCGGGTGTCATAGCCCTGAGGGAGCCGGAGGATGGACTCGTGAGCGTTCGCGGCTTGCGTCGCCGCGACGAGCTCCCGGTGGCCGGCCTCCGGCCTGGCGCAGGCGATGTTCTCGGCGATGCTGGCCGATAAAAGCACCGGGTCCTGAGGCACCACTGCAAACTGCCGGCGGAGGTCTTCCAGCCTGATCTCGCGGAGATCGACGCCGTCCAGGAGGATCCGGCCCTCCGTCGGATCGCAGACGCGCGTGAGCAGGCTGATCAGCGTGCTCTTGCCGGCGCCGGAGGCGCCCGCGATCCCCACGCGAGTGCGGGGCTCGATTTCGAACGAAATCTCGTGGAGGACAGGACACTCGTTGCCGTAGCCGAAGGAGACGCCGCGGAAGGAGATGCCCCCGCTGGCCCGCGGGAGTGGCCTGGAGTCGGGTCGCTCTTCGGTAGGCCCTATCATCCGCGGCGATGGCTGTGGAGTGCCCGGACGGCGTCGGCCAGCCGGACGTGCAAAGACTGGAGGCTCGCGGGCACTAAGCCGAGCCGCCCCGGCGAGTCGGCCGCGGGCTCGGCCAGACGGCGAATGGCTGCCAGGCGGCGGAAGACGCGTCCCACACACGCCAGCCGGCGCACGTCGGCGAGCTCCACTTCCGGCCACCGGGGTCGTACCGCCGACCAATAGGTCGGCAGATCGATGCCGGGCAGGTCGGCGGCAGGCACGCCCCAGCCGGCCGTCTTCCAGTTGATGGAAAGCAGCTCGCGCCCCCCTCCGTTCGCGTGGTTCCGGAGCCGGAGATTCCGGCGGCGCAGGTTGCCGTGCACCAGGGTCGCCGGCACGCCCGCGCAAGCGCGCTCGATGCGGGCCCATTCGTGCTCGAGGGCGTCGAGGCATGCCACCAGCCGCTGCAGCATGTCTACCGGTCCGGCGCTGAGTGCCGGGTTGGCGAGCTGGGCGCGGATCGCGCGGCGGCCCGCCCGCAGGTGCTCCAGATAGCGCGGCGGTCCTGCCTCGGGCAGGGCCTGCGCCGCCACGATGCACGTCGCTTCGGTGTGCAGCCGTGCGACCCAGCGGGCGGCCAGTGCCCGCTGCCCCCGGTCGGCCAGACAGCAGCGCTCGCCGCCCACGTCTTCGAGGAACAACCACGAGTCGTGCTCGCCCTCCGCCCAGCACCCGTACTCCCGCGGCGCGGCGACCGGCAGGTGTGGGAGGATGTCCTCGTAGAGTGCCCGCTCGAGCTCCGCCTGAGGCACTGGCACCCGCCGGGCAACGACGTTGCCACCGTCGGGCCCCGCCCCCATCAACCGATAAGTGGCCGACGGGCTCCCCGGACGCAATACTTCGATGCTCTCCGGCACCACCGGGTCATGGGCTACTTCACTCCACGCCTTGACAGCCGGGTGCCACGCGAGCTTCCCCCAGAGCAACGCGGGGGGGCCGTTTCGAGTCATCGTCATTGACATACGAGCTCCGGGGGCGCCCCGACGACGCGTCCCCCCTCCAGGTGGAGCCGCGCGTTGCAGTTCGCCAGCGCGCTGGCCCGGTGAGTGATCAGAAACGACGTGCGGCCCTCCATCAGGTGGTCCATCGTCTCGAGGATGGCGGCTTCCGTCTCGACGTCGACGGAGCTGGTGGGCTCGTCGAGGATCAGGAGCGGCGCGTCCTTCAGGAACGCGCGGGCCAGGGCGATGCGCTGGCGCTGGCCTCCGGAGACTTTCACGCCGCGCTCGCCGACCTGGGTGTCGTAACCCTGCGGCAGCCGCTCGATGAATTCGTGCGCGTTGGCCGCCCGGGCCGCGGCGACGATCCGCTCCCGGCCGGCGCCGGGCGCGGCATACGCGATGTTCTCGCCGATGCTGACGGAGAAGAGCACGGGCTCCTGGAGGACGACCGCGAACTGGCGGCGGAGATCGTCGAGCCTGTAGTCCCGCAGGTCGACCCCGTCCAGGAGGATCCGACCGCCGGTTGGGTCGTAGAAGCGCGTGAGCAGGCTGATGAGGGTGGTCTTTCCCGCACCGGTCGTGCCCACGACACCGAGGCGCGTCCCCGGCGCGATCTCGAAGCAGACGCCGTGCAGGACGGGCCGTTCTCTCCCGTAGGCGAACGACACGCGGCGGAAGACGACCGCCCCCTGGGCCCGCGAGAGGCGGCGCGCCTGCGGCCGCTGGGTTACGTCCGGCTGCTCGTCCAGGAGCGCGAAGACCCGCTCGGCGCTGGCCAGATAGCCCTGCAGGGTTGCCGCCTTCCGGCTGAGGGTCTTGATCGGGTCGTACAGCTTCCCGACGTATCCCATCATCAGCAGCAGGTCTCCCAGCGTCACCACCCCCGACCGGACGTGGGCGGTGCCGATGAAGAGAACGGCCGCCGTTCCCACCGACGTGATCAATCCGATCATCAGGTCGAAGCGGCCCTCGGACAGAGCGAGTCGGATGCGGGCCCGCAGGCCTTGGTCCCCGCGACGGACGAAGCGCTCGCCCTCGCGCTCTTCCTGTCCGAATGCCTTCACCACCCGCAGGGCGCCCAGGACCTCGTGGACGACCGCCAGCGAGGCGCTCTCGAGCTTCTTCGCTTCCCGCGACTGGCGCCGCAGGCGCGGGCGATAGACCTGGGACACCAGGAGCAAAGGCGGGGATATGGCCAGGGCGACGAGCGTCAGTTGCCAATCCATCCGGACCATCACATAGACCATGCCGGCGAGGGTGACCGCGGCGCTCACCGACGGGATGAAGCCGTCGACGACGATGAACCGGATGGCGGGCGCGTCGACCTGGACGCGGTATATCGTGTCCGCGCTCCCCGTCGAGTCGTGGTAGGACAGCGAGAGCCGCTGCAGGTGACGAAAGATCCGGGCGCGGAAATCGAGGACCAGCCGCTCGCCCGCGCCCGCGGTCAGGTATGCCCGGGCCAGGCTCTGCAACTGGCTCAGGAGAGTGATGAGCACCGCGAGCGCCGCCACGAGGAACAGCAGCGCGGCGGGAGACCGGGCAACCGCCGCCGGCACCAGGGGGCGGAGAAAGCCGGGCAGGGGGCGCGAGTCGAGCACGCTGTCTACTGCGATCTTCAGGGGCATCGGCGCGAGCAGCGCGAGCGGGCTGGCGAGCAGGCTGAGAAGGAAAAGGCCGAGGATGGAGGGCCAGGACGAGCGCGCCTGGTCCGCGAGCCGCCGGTACAGCCTCAGGTCACCGAAGCGAGAGCTCGCCATCGCCCTAGGCCCCCTCACGCACCGCGCGCTGGACGGCGGACGCCGCTGCGCCGCACTGCCGGAAGACGCGGAACACGAGCCAGCCGGCGGCCGCGCCGAGGATGCCGGCGACGGACCGGGCCCCGTCCAGTCCCGCGAGGAGCGAGAGCTCGGCGAGGGCGAAGGCGAGCGCCAGCACCACCGGCGAGGCGCTCGGCCACCAGCGCCACCGTACGAGCTGTCGGCCCGCCCCGTGATCCTCCACCGCGAGTATGAGGCGCACGGCGCCGAGCGAACCGCCCGCCACCTCCAGGTCCCAGCGATCCCAGTCGCCGCCTCGATGAACGCCGCCCCCGGCGACCTGGAGGTCCTGGCCGAGGCGCTGCAGCCGCTGCTCCGCGGCCTCCCCGCACTCGGTCCAGCGTGCGACGGCCCGCGGCCAGGGGAGCGCGGGCCGCACCCCGCGCAGCGCCGGGGCCGAGCCCATCTGGAGGCGGCCGCGCAGGCGCGCGAGGGGATGGAGGATGTGGAGCAGCGCGGTGAGGAGGCGCAGCCCCAGCCGGCGGAGGGGGCATCGCGGAGGGGGAGGCGCGCTCGTGAAGTACGCCCGGGCCGTGCTCACCCAGGCCTGCGTCAGGGACACCAGCGCGGCCACCGCCAGGATCGGCAGGCTCAGGAGGAGCGGTCTCCATAAAGTGCCGAGGACCGAGAGCGTGGCGAGGACGGGAAGGGACAGGAACCACTCGGGCATGAGCGGGAGCGTGTGCAGGGTGTTCGGCGCGGGCTGGTAGAGCCGCTGGAACGGCGCGGCCCCCCACGTGCCGTGATAGACGCGCTCCGCCAGCAGAAGCGGTCGCGTGAGGCCGCGGCTGTAGATCCGCCCCGCCCAGGTGAGGTGACCCGCGCCGTTGTACTTCTCCGGCCACTTCTTTTTGAGCAGCGCCTCCGCCCTTCCGTACCCGAGCTGCTGCCTCCAGTATGCGCGCAGGCTGTTGCGCCGGTGGTGCCAGACCACGGCGGTCGGGTGGAACCCGATCGTCCAGCCACGCTGTTGCAGCTTCCAGCACACGTCCACGTCGTCGCCGGCGGTCCGGAATTGCGGGTCGAATCCGCCGATCGCTTCCAGGCTCGCCTTGCGGAACGCCATGTTGCACCCGGGAATGTGCTCGGCCTCGCGGTCAGAGAGGAGCACGTAAACCGGACCGCCGGGCGCGTTGGCCACGCAGTCGGCGATCGGCCCGTCGCCGGGAGGCGGCAGGTTGGGCCCGCCCACTCCCGCGTGATCGGTGGCCGCGAACGTCGCCGCGAGATACTTGAGCCAGTCGGAATCGGGGTAGGCGTCGTCGTCGAGGTAGGCGACGATCTCGCCGGTAGCCGCCTCCAGGCCGGTGTTGCGGGCGCTGCTCAGCCCGCGGTTCTCCGTGCGGATCAGCCGGACGTCGTAGCCGCGCGCGATGTCCGCGGTGCCGTCCGTCGAACCGTCGTCCACGACGATGACCTCGAAGTTCGGATAGTCCACGCGCGCCAGGCCTTCGAGACAGTCGCGGATCGTGCGCGAGCCGTTGTAGGAGCACACGACGACCGAGGCCCGCGGCCACGGCCGGTCGGGGAACGGAACCTCGACGAAGGCCGGGCGGACCGCGGCGAGGGCCGGCTTGGGCCGTCGCTCCCGGTCCGTGATGCCGAAGGCCCAGTCGTCCACCGCCGCTCCGGCCCGGTGCCACTCGTCCGTCCACGAGAACACGAAGACGCCGGCGCACCCGCCGGCGAAGGCACTGCGGATCTGCCAGGCCAGGCTGCGCGCCTGGGCGGTCTGGCCGTTGCGAAGGCTGTCGAGGCCGATCTCGCTGAGGATCAGGGGGCGATCGCCGGCGAGGTTCTGCAGGCGCGCGTGGTAGGCCTCCAGGGCCGGCTGCGTCTCCAGGTAGACGTTGTAGCAGGCCAGGTCGAGGAACGAGAGGTCCAGGTATTCCGTGGACGGATAGTTGACGTACGTGACGAGTCCGGCCGGGTCCTCGTCCTTCACCGCGCGGAAGAGCTGCTCCAGGTAGCGCTCCACCGGGCGACGCCCGTACCAGCGCGCCACGTGCGCGGGGATCTCGTTGCCGAGCGAGTAGGCCAGCAGCGCCGGATGCCCGGCGCAACTCCGCACGCGGTCGCGGAGCACCTGCTCGGGGTCCAGGTCCGACCGCTTGTCGATGACGAATCCAAGGTACTGCTCGGCCGACAGCCCCACCATGACCCAGAGGCCGTGCCGATGCGCGGCGTCGAGCAGCGAGCAGGGCGGCGTGGTGTGGGGGATCCGCACCGCGTTGATGCCGCTCTCCACCATCTGGGCGAAATCCCGTTCGATGGTGTCGAAGTCCCAATACTCGTTCCCCTGCGCGTCCGGCCGGAAGGCTCCATAAGTAACGCCGCGCAGGTACAGCTTCTGGTCGCCGACGAACAGGAACTTGCCCCGGATGTCCGGACGGGACGGGCTCCGCGGCATGGGAAGCGTCGCGGATGGGGCGGGCGCGCGCAGTGGCGCGCTCGTCACGCGCTCACCGCGGGCCGGCCCGACGCGGTCAGCGCTTCACGGAAGTACTCGATGGCGCGCCCGAGGCCCTCCTCGAGCGACACGCGAGGCTCCCAGCCGAGGGTCTCGCGCGCCCGAGTGATGTCCGGCCGCCGGACCCTCGGATCGTCCGTGGGCAGGGGACGCTGCGCGACCCCGCTCCGGCTCCCGGTGAGGGCGAGCACGCGCTCGGCGAGCTGCCTCATCGTGAACTCGTCGGGGTTGCCGATGTTCGTGGGCTCGGCGGTCCCGTGGTGGAAGAGGCGGACGATCCCGTCGATCAGGTCGTCCACGTAACAGAACGACCGGGTCTGCGTACCGTCGCCGTACACCGTGAGCGGCTCTCCCCGAAGGGCCTGGACGATGAAGTTCGACACCACGCGCCCGTCGTTCGGGCGCATGCGGGGCCCGTAGCAGTTGAAGATCCGCGCGATCCGCGTGTCGAGGCCGTGGTAGCGGTGGTAGGCCATGGTCATGGCCTTGGCGAAGCGCTTCGCCTCGTCGTAGACGCCGCGCGGGCCGACCGGGTTGACGTTGCCCCAGTAACTCTCGGGCTGCGGGTGGAGTAGCGGGTCGCCGTAGACCTCGGAGGTCGAGGCCAGGAGGAAGCGGGCGCCCTTGGCTCGGGCGAGGCCCAGCGCCTTGTGCGTGCCGAGCGAGCCCACCTTCAGCGTCTGGATCGGCAGCTCCAGGTAATCCACCGGGCTGGCGGGGCTCGCGAAGTGGAACACGCCGTCGAGCGGACCCTCCACCTCGATGTAGGCGCTCACGTCGTGGCGGATGAACTGCCAGCGGGGATGGTGCTCGAGGTGGGCGACGTTTGCCGGGTTGCCGGTGACGAAATTGTCCATGCCGACGACGGCCGCTCCCGAGGCGAGGAGGCGGTCGCACAGGTGGGAGCCGAGGAAGCCGGCGGCGCCGGTCACCAGGACGCGCATGCCAGGCGCCGGCCGATGCTGTCGTAGGTGAAGCCCAGGCGGGCGAGCCTCCCGGGGTCGTAGAGGTTCCGGCCGTCCACGATGAGGGGCCGGGCGAGCCGCCGCTTGATCTCTTGGAAGTCCGGGCTGCGGTACTCGCGCCACTCCGTGACGATGGCGAGGGCCTCGGCCCCCTCGAGCGCCCCGTACGCGTGTTCGGCCCACTGGACGCGGCCGTCCAGGTAGCGGCGGGCCGTGGGCAGCGCGGCCGGGTCATGGACCCGGACCTCTGCGCCCGCCTCGAGCAGCGCTTCGACCAGGGCCAACGCCGGGCTGTCGCGGACGTCGTCGGTATCCGCCTTGAACGCGAGGCCCCATACGGCCAGGGTCCGGCCGCGCAGCCCCCCGTCGAAGTGCCGGCGCAGCTTCTCGAACAGGACGCGCTTCTGGCAATCGTTCGCCTCTTCAACGGCGCGGAGGATGCCGAGGGAGACACCCTGCTCCTCGCCGGTCCGAATCAGCGCCTTGACGTCCTTGGGGAAGCAGGAGCCGCCGTAGCCCGGACCCGGGAACAGGAACGCCGCCCCGATGCGGCGGTCGGTCCCGATCCCGCGCCGCACCAGGCCCACGTCCGCGCCCACGGCCTCGCAGAGCCGCGCGATCTGGTTCATGAAGGAGATCCGCATCGCCAGCATCGCGTTGGCGGCGTACTTCGTGATCTCGGCGGAGGGGACGTCCATGAAGATGAGCGGGTTGCCCGTGCGCAGGAACGGCGCGTACAGCTCCGCGATGACCTTGGCGGCCTCGTCCGAGTCCACTCCCACCACGACGCGGTCGGGCTTCATGAAGTCCTCGACCGCCGCCCCCTCCTTCATGAACTCTGGGTTGGAGCAGACGTGGAACGGAGCGCTCGTGTGCCGGCCGATCTCGGCCCGGACGCGCTCCGCCGTCCCCACCGGAACGGTGCTCTTGGTGATGACGATCTTGGAGTGGTTCATGTTCTGCCCGATGGTGCGGGCGACGGCGAGCACGTGCTGAAGGTCCGCGCACCCGTCTCCGTCGGGTGGGGTGCCGACGGCGATGAACACGATGTCGGACTCGCGGACGGCCTCCGCGACGTCCGTGGTGAAGCGGAGCCGCCCCTGGCGCTGGTTGTGCGACACCAGCGGCTCGAGGCCCGGCTCGTAGATGGGCATCCGGTTCTGCTGCAGCGCCGCGATCTTTGCCTGGTCCATGTCGCCGCACACGACTTCGTTGCCGGTCTCGGCCAGGCACGCGCCCACCACCAGCCCCACATACCCGGTGCCGACGACCGCCACGTTCACGAGACGCCCTCGAGGGGTGTGGTCATGGAGTGCCTCGCCCTAAAAGCCATACCTCACGGCGAACTGGAAGGCCCGAGGGTTCTTCGCCGCCACCGCCCGCCCGAAGAACGGTGAGGTCACTACTCCGACGTAGGGACCGTAGTTCACCTGGTTAAGGACGTTGAAGGCGTCCAGGACAATCTGGACGCTGCCGCGCCTGTGCTTGTCCCCCGGAAAGGGGCTGGCGGTCCGGATCTCCTTCGTGAGACGCAGGTCCAGCTGGGTGAACTGTGGGCCCTCGCCGGCATTGCGCCGGACGCCCGGCGGCCGGTCGTTGGCGTACGTGTCGCCGTTGTCGTCGCGCCCGGTGGTGATGTCGAAGGGGGCGGCGCTCTTGTACTTCAGGAGGCCGCCGACGTGGATGCGGAGCGGCAGCTTGAGCAGGCCGGCCAGGCTCACCTGGTGGCGGCGGTCGAAGTCGGCACGACCGTGCTCCTTCTCCAGGTCGTAGTTGTCGGCCGGGAGCCCGAGGTAGGAGCCGGCGAGGGCGTCGGCCCCGGCCCCTGGCACGTCGTTGCGCGTCTGGGCGAGCGTGTACTGCGCAGTGGCCTTGAAGTGGCGGCCGACGTTGCCGCGGTAGGTGAACGTGAGGGCGTGGCTGCGCATCCGGCCCGAGGATCCGATCTCCAGCACGTTGCGTAGTGATGGATCGGGTCGGAGTCCGGCGCCGGGAAGCGGGGCGTTGACGTCGCGCGCGCGAAACAGGTGGAAGCCCCTCAAGAAGGCGTATTCGAGCGTCATGACCGTCCACCGGCCGAGCTGGCGCTCCCAGGCCGCGCTCGCCTGCACCGTGTACGGAGTCTCGAGGTTCGCGGCCGTGCGGAAGACGCTGGGGGGCACGACACTCGTCTCGCCCGCCCGGAACGGATCGGGGTACGACGGGTGGACGACGACCAGGCTGCGGACCCTCGCGCCGTCCTCGAGGAGCCGGCGCTCGCTCACCCAGGACGGGAGCCGCTCGTAGAAGACGCCGAATCCCGCCCGGAAGACGTTCTTCGACCCTGGCGAATAGGCCAGGGCCAGCCTCGGAGCGACGTTGTCCCGGTCGTGGATCTCCGAGGAGCGGTCGTAGCGCGCCCCGATCATCAGCCGCAGGGGGTTTCCGAGCTTGATCTCGTCCTGGGCGAAAGCCTCGGTCTCCCACGAGACGAGGGACAGCCGGGGCGTCCCCCGGCTCACCCGGTAGACGAACGGGTGCGCCCGGGAGAAATCCTCGAGGCTCGCGAACTCGAAGACGCCCCCGAACCCCGAGGCGTCGGTCTCGGTGAGCGCGTCGCGGCGGGCGCCGGCGCCGAACCGGAAGGTGTGCGGCCCGAGGACGACCGTGCCCACGTTTCGAAGCTCCAGACGCGTGCGGTCGCCGACGCGATCGATCTGTGGCTCCCCGCCCAGGAAGGCCCCGTTCACGTCGAGAGCGGGGCCGCGGGCGGGGCGGCCCTCACGGCGCTCGCGGACCGCGAGAGTGAATTGGACGTCGTTGATGTAGCGGCTGGAGATGAGAGAGCCTGCGGCCTGGACCGTGTGCTCGGGCCCGTCGCGGCCGTCGTAGCCCTGCTCGGCCAGGCGCAGGCCGCCCACGTGCCGGTTGGTGCTGGTCTCGCTGGCGTAGTAGTACCGGAGGGAGGCGCGGTGGAGCCCGGAGCGCAGGTCGGCTCGCGCCAGGCCCGACATCAAACGGTCCCGCGCGGGTATGGCGGCGCTCAAGGGACCGCTCAGGGTGTGGGCGGCGACGATCCTGTCCTCGACACCGGTCAGATACTCCGCGCCGAGAAAGAAAGAGCCGGCGCCGTGAGCGCCCGGCTTCTTCCAGAGGGGGCCGCCAAAGCTCATCTGCAGCGAGCGCCGGTTCACCTCCTGCCTCGTTCCCGAGAGGGCGTTCCTCGCATCGAAGGCGGAGGTGCGCCAAGTGAAGGCCGCGCCGCCCTTGAAGCGCCGACGTGAGCCGTCTTCGGTCAGGATCTCGAGCCGCCCCTTACCCGGGCGGCGATACTCGGTGGAGTAGGGATCGCGGTTCACCTTGATGCGTCGAATCGCGTCGCTCGGGATCGTCAGGGCGGAGTCTTCGACTCCATCCACCAGGATCGAGGCACCGCCGGTCCCTTGCGCCGCCGGCGACACGAAGGACGACACCAGGTCGGTGAGTCCCTGGGCGCCGGGGGCCGTCGGCAGCCCCTGGATGAAGTCACCATGGAGGCTCAGGGTGTCAGCGTTGTTGGCGGCCGCGGTACGCTCCTGTTCCGGTGTGACGTCCTCGACGGTTACTTCCTCGTCGATCCCGAGCTTCATCTGGATCCTGAGGGGTCGGGGGGGCTGCGCCGTCACCTCCAAGGGCACTTCGAGGGACACGTGCGTGCTCGCCTGCACCCGGACGACATACCGCCCGGGGGCCACGTCGTCGAAGGCGAAGCGCCCGTTCCCGTCGGATTCGGCCTCGCGCTTCTCGCCGACGTCGCTGCTGAGGCTGAGCCGGGCACCACCCAGGGGGTTGCCCCCCGCATCCTCGACGGTACCGTTCACGGTGACACTCTGGGCCCACGCAGCACTGCAGAGGAGCAACGAGCACGCTGCCGTGCGGCTTAGGCGGTCAATGGCGCGAGACATGCCGCATGATCCCTTTCGCGACTGAGGCCCTGGTTGTGGGGAGGTTCCTCGATCCCGGCCGTTGTCACGCAGCCCGCCGCCACCGAAGCCGCAGCGATCCAGCCCCGGCAAACGAGACGTCGCCGTGGAGTCCCGCAACCGTCACACTGTCGTCATCTACCTTTGGAACCTACGTACGTGGCCAGCTTTGCGCAATTGGGGTTTTCCTGAAATCGGCTAGGTCTTTGGTTGTACGAGTACGACGAAGGCCACAGGGCGCGGCGACTCGCTCACGTCCGACGGCGCGGGCTCCGGGGTGAAGTGAGGGCCGGAGCGATGTGGATGAGGCCGTGGTGCGCGGCCACCAGTTCGGACCGGCGGCGCAGCCCGAGCTTCTGGAAGATTCGACTCAGATGCGTCTTGACCGTCGCCTGGCTGATGGCCAGGCGATCGGCCACCTCCTTGTTGCTCAGCCCGGTGGCGGCCTGCCGGAAGACCTCCCTCTCGCGGCGGCTCAACCAGAGCTCGAGGACGGCTTCGCCGGCGAGCCTGGCTATGGAGGCGCTGGTCAGCCGCTCCAGACACTCTTCCAACACGCGCCGGCGCACCCAGATCCGGCCTTCGTGCACGATGCGGATGGCTTTGACTACGTCTCCGGCCTGAACGCTCCTGGCCAGGATGCCGCGCGCCCCTGCCTCGAGCGCACGCCGGACCCAGTCGTCCTCATCGCGCACGGCTGTGAAGATGACTGCGGGCCCCCCCTCGTCCCTTAGTAACGCGCACAGGCCGAGCGCTCCCTCCAACCGGCTGTCCACGAGCAGGACGTCGGGACGGGCGGCGCGGAGGGACGGCCCCAGAGCAGCCCGCTCGTCGCGCCCAACCACCGCCAGCGAGGCCTGGGCGCGGGCGACTCCAAGGAGACGCTCGGAAAGGCGCCGGTCGGCGCTGAGGATCGCGATGCGAACAGGAGCCATACCTCCGCCCGCGAGGCACCTTCCCGCGGCGGCAACAGATGCCAGATTGAAGAGGGATACAGTGCATTCTATGCGTGGGGCGCTACCGCGTCAAGATGGGCTGATGCAACTCCGAGCCGAGGGAAATGCTCGAAGGACCATTCGAAGGTGCGTAGACGCTATGGGCCAGCGCGCGCTCGACCCGAGGCGCGGTTGGGCTGCGCCCCAGCGCCTTGGCGGAGAGAAGCCGCTGCTGCTCTACGCTGTGGTCGTCGCGCTCAACGACAGCGGGGAAGGCTTCGTCTTCTGGACGCAGGACGATCTCACCATCGACCAGGACGACACTGTATTCGCGAGCCACTATACGGCCGCGTCAGGCTTCGGCACACGCGAGATCCTCAGCCGCGGCGCCTGCCGAGGAGCCGCCGTCGATTCTCGGGGAAATGGTCTCGCGCTCCAAGGGCAACCGCCACGGACCCTCATCCGACGCTACACGGTGGGTCGCGGCTGGGAGCCGGCCGACGTCTTGCCGGCACTCGATACTGGAGGCGGCGCTGCGCTGTCGATGGACGCGGGCGGCGGCGCCTGGATTCTTTGGGTCGAGGCCACCAACGGCTACGCGGTGTGGTCGCGACGGTTCACTGTCGCGCAAGGGGTTGGACCCGCCGCGGAGGTAGCCCCGCGCACGAGCGGCAACGGGGTGCTTCTTCAGGTCGTGGCCGATGACGAGGGTGGCGCAGTTGCGGCATGGTTCGCCAGGCTCCGGCGCCTTCGTCGGGACCCCTAACTTGGCGGAGAGGGGGGGATTCGAACCCCCGGTGACCTCAACGGCATCACCACGTACCAAGAATCCGGTCTGCGCGTGCTCTCGCACATCGGTCGTTTCGACGCGGTCCGGTTATTCAGCGCGTGCTCGGGTTCATGACGGACCTCACTGGGCCACGTAATAGAACACGGACCGAGCCGCCGGGACAATCCGAGCTCGGGAGCGGCTAAGATCCCCGCCATGCGAACGATCGCCGCCGCCGCCTGCCTGGTCCTCGCGCGGGCCGTCGCCACCGCCGACGTCCCCTACGACGTGCTGATCCGAGGTGGGACGCTCTACGACGGGAGCGGCGGCCCGCCACGCCGCGTGGACGTGGCGATCCGCGGCGACCGGATCGCTGCCATCGGCGACCTGCGCGGCGCGGAGTCCCGGGCGGTCGTGGACGCGACCGGACTGGCGGTGGCCCCCGGCTTCATCAACATGCTCTCGCACTCCGAGCTCTCGCTGATCCAGGACGGGCGCTCGCAGGGCGAGGTCCGACAGGGCGTCACCACCGAGATCTTCGGCGAAGGCTCGATGGGGCCGCTCACCCCCGCCATGAAGGCCTACCGCACCCAGCGCATGGGCGACATCAAGTACGAGATGCCCTGGACCACCCTGGCCGAGTACCTGCAGCACCTCGAGAACCGGGGCATCGCGCCGAACGTGGCGTCGTTCGTCAGCGCCGCCACCGTGCGCGAGCACGTGATCGGCTTCGAGGACAAGCCTCCGACGCCGGAGCAGCTCGAGCGGATGAAGGAGCTGGTGCGGCGCGAGATGGAGGAAGGGGCCCTGGGCGTGACCACGGCCCTCATCTACACGCCCGCGCAGTACGCGCAGACCGAGGAGCTGATCGAGCTGTCCAGGGTCGCCTCCCGCTACAAGGGGAAGTTCATCGCCCACATGCGCAGCGAGGGCGACCGGCTGCTCGAGGCGATCGACGAGATGATCCGGATCGCCCGCGAGGCCTCTCTGCCGGTGGAGATCTACCACCTCAAGGCCTCGGGCCAGTCGAACTGGGCGAAGCTCGACCAGGCGATCGCCAAGGTCGAGCAGGCGCGCAAGGACGGCGTGCGCATCACCGCCGACATGTACGCCTACACCGCCGGCGCGACCGGCTTCGACGCGTGCATGCCCCCGTGGGCGCTGGAGGGCGGCTACGACGCGCTCTTCCAGCGGCTCGCCGACGAAGCGACGCGTCGGCGCATCCGGGACGAGATGACGCGGCCGGCGGCGACCTGGGAAAACCTGTGCCACGCTGCGGGTACGCCCGAGAAGATCCTGGTCGTGGGGTTCCGCAACGAGGCGCTCAAGCCGCTGGCCGGCAAGACGCTGGCCGAGGTCGCCCGCTCGCGAAACCAGGAATGGCCGGAGACCGTGATGGACCTCGTGCACGAGGACCGCTCGCGCGTCGGCGTCGTCTACTTCCTCATGTCCGAGGAGAACGTCCGCAAGCAGATCAAGCTGCCGTGGGTCTCGTTCGGCTCGGACGCGCCCTCGATGGCGACCGAGGGCGTCTTCCTCCGGTCCTCCAACCATCCCCGCGCCTACGGCAACTTCGCGCGTCTGCTCGGGAAGTACGTGCGGGAGGAGAAGCTGATCCCGTTGCAGGAAGCCGTCAGGAGGTTGTCGGCCCTGCCCGCCGAGACCCTCGGCCTCGACCGGCGGGGCCGGCTCGAGGTGGGACTCTTCGCGGACGTCGTGGTCTTCGATCCCAGAAAGGTCGCCGACCGGGCCACCTTCGAGAAGCCGCACCAGTATTCGGTCGGCGTGAGGGACGTCTTCGTGAACGGCGTGCCGGTGCTGAAGGACGGCGAGCACACGGCTGCGACCCCGGGACGCGTCCTCTGGGGCCCGGGCCGCACGGCCACCACGACGATCACGCCGGCGGCCGATCCCGCCCTCGAATCGCTGGCGCGCGAGGTCGAGCGGCTCTCGCGCACCTCCGGCGGCGTGGTGGGGGTATCCGCCCTGCACCTGCAGAGCGGGCGGCGCGTCGCGCTGCGCGGCGGCGAGCGCTTCCCGATGGCCAGCTCGTTCAAGGTGCCGATCGCAGTCGAGCTCCTGCGGCGCGTCGACGCGGGCGAGCTGTCGCTCGATCAGATGGTCGCGCTGCAGCCCGGCGACCTGCATCCGGGCAGCGGCACGCTCTCCGGCCTCTTCAACAAGCCCGGCGTCTCGTTGTCGATCCGCAACCTCCTGGAGCTGATGCTCCTCATCAGCGACAACACGGCCACGGACGTGCTGCTGGAGCGCGCCGGAGGAGGGACGGCCGTCACCGCGCGCATGCGGGCGCTCGGCATCGACGGGATCGACGTGAGCCGGCCCACGGTCGACCTGATCGCCGACTGGCGCGGCGTAAAGTCGCCGCCGGCCGCCAGCGAGCGCTCCCTGGAGCTGTGGGACAGCCTCTTCCAGGCGGTGCCCGAGGCGGAAAAGAAGGCCGCGGGGGAGGCCTTCGACAAGGACACGCGCGATACCGCGACGCCCGATGCGATGGTGGACCTGCTGGCGAGGATCCAGCGCAAGAGCCTGCACAACCCGGAGACGGCGGAGCTCCTGCTCGACATCATGCGGCGCTGCCAGACCGGCGAGGCGCGCCTCAAGGGGATCCTGCCGGAGGCGGCGGTCGTCGCCCACAAGACCGGCACCATCGGCGGCACCACCAACGACGTCGGGATCGTGACCCTGCCGCAGGGCGCAGGCCAGGTCGCCATCGCCGTCTTCGTCAAGTCGTCGACGAAGCCGGTCCCCGAGCGCGAGAAGGTGATCGCGCAGATCGCCCGCGCGGTCCACGACTTCTTCCTGTTCCGGCCGGCCTCGTAGGGCGCGCCGTATGGCTGGCCGCAGGCATCCGGCCGCCTTACCGGTCTGGCTCGCGGCGCACCTGCTAGGCGGTCCCGTGCGCGCTCGCGGCGCCAGCTCGCCGGAGGGCCTCCCGACGAGTCCTTCGCAAAGACTCGTCCGTGGTCGGGAGGACTGACCGCCAAGGCCGGCCTCCCTTTCTGCCGGCGTCTTTCCCCGCGGCTTCGGGCTGGGCGTGGAGATCTCGTGCGGGGTCTACAGGCCGCGGCGGCCGCGCGAGTCGCCGCTGTTCCGGCTCGTCGAGCAACACCTCGAGGAGTTTCTCCGTGTCTACCCTCAGCGCTTCGCCAAACAGCACGGCCCGCTCCGTCCGGTGGTCGAACGCGTGCTGCGCTCCTTCTTGAAGTGCGGCCTCCTCGAGCACGGCTTCGCACGCTTGTGGTGTGGCGGTGCCGCAAGCAAGGGGGATGTGCGGCTGGCCCGACGGACTGCGGATCCCTAGT
>Ga0210378_10000167_pt1 | contig 31265 bp, 32 predicted proteins | sample PLM1_60_b1redo_FD_155465 | JGI IMG/M metagenome (GOLD analysis project Ga0210378, IMG submission 155465) | Groundwater sediment microbial communities from an aquifer in East River, Colorado, USA - PLM1_60_b1 redo | ecosystem: Environmental > Terrestrial > Soil > Riparian zone | place: USA: East... | reverse complement strand
AATATATCAGCACTTGTGTTCCATTGTTTTTCTACTAAAATCATATATCATGTTCGCCTAGTGTAGTACTCCAATTAATCCTAATCAAAAGTATATTACACTTCAGGTACAACAAGCTAAATGATTCTGAAAAGCCATTGTGACCAAAATTTTATTACTATACAAAATATAAATGTAAAAATTAAGGTGTTATTACCAAAAAATGGCATTTGTCGAACTATTCTATTGTATCTCGGAATAAAAGTACTGTATGCTAGTCATTGTCTCATTCAATATTAGAGACTACAATATCGTGTTTATTACATGCTGTAGATTGCTACAGTTAATTGTGTTCGAATTAAAAATTAGATCGTGTAGCGGATGATACAATTAACCTGCTACAAAAAATAGCAAAATCCTCATTGAATTAGTTTCGTTCAATCTGGGAGTGCTTTCTAATAGTTTGTTTAGTAACAATGGCAAAGAAGAATAATGCCAAGGCTATAAAACCTAAAATAGCTAGTAGCAATTCCAAAATCGAGGATTCAATTTCGGGTATAAAAAGATCAAGCCTAGATATTATGGTTCTAAGTGCAAATAGACCAAATGCTATCATTACAAGGAATATTTGCATCGACTTAGTATTTCTAAAAGCAAGGAACGATATGCCGAATAAAATAGCTGCAAAAAAGCCTGAACATAGATCAAAGAACTCAGCAATATTCCCTTTATCCAGAATATCACTTTGATCATCAAAACCATATACAAATGCTGCCATGGCCAGTACTGACAATAATGCCAGACAAACTGAGAAAAATGAAGCTTTCTGCAAATAGTTTAGATTTTTATATTTCATTTTTTTCTTCTTCTTTTTCCCTGTAACCTGTTGAGAGATCCAAGAACAAATTTGTAAGTCTATCTGATAGTCTAGCCCATAAAGAAGGATAACAAACTTCAAGATTATGTACTATATTTTTTATATCTCCTAAGACGACATATTTTACAAATTTTCCATCTTTAAAGCTCTTAACCAGGCCCATTTCTATCAAACGTGACATATGAGCATTAACCGTGGGAGAGGTAAAACCTACTTGCGTTGCTATATTACTTTGTGTCGCCGCCGGATGTTCAATTAGGTATAATATTATTCCACGTAGTGTTTCTTGGTGTAGGACTGCAAGGATTAGCTCATGGCGTATGTCTGTTACATTCATTGAATAGAAGGTTTTGTAGTTGCCAAACTTTCGTGACTTTATACAGCCATTAATTTCTAAGAAGTTGAGATGATACTGAACATCACCCATTGCCAAAGATAAATCTTTTACAATTTTTCTTGTATGGGATCCAGGATATCTTTTGATGTAGTCAAATATTTTTTTTCTATTACTTATTCGATTATTTGTAAAAACGGTAATTGATTCGTTCTCTATCGTTCAGTTGAACACCTCCTTTTCATTTACGATATCTTGATAATTAGAACCGCCGTTATTTATGAATCCTGTGGTACAGTTCCCTAAATTTAAATTTCGTTATAAATAAAGTTGAGTATAACCATTTGGTGGTGGTGTCCCTTCATTACTATCATTAAATATTTACTACCATATGAAATCTTTCTATTTACTTATATTAACTCGACTTATATACCAATTAATCCTCTTCTCTAGGAACTCTAACTGTGATTCATTAATTTTTCCTTTTCTATGTAAGAAGTTTAAATCTCGTTGAATTTGCTCAAGTTGTTTTATGCATTCTTCTTTATTGTTTTTTGATAACATTTCATAAGTATAATCTATGTTTGTTAGGCTTCTCTTAAAAGACAATCTAGATCTTTGTCTATAAAACCAACCCCCAATAGTCGAAGCTAACCCTATTATCACAGAAGTTAATATGATAAATGTTTCCGTCAAGATTGCCCCTTTGAAATTTGCGGTTAGGGTCTCATAACCAGTGACATTAAAAACTACTGGATTTTGGTTCGTATTATTCGTGACAGACCAATGACCAAAGTCGTACCCCCTGTCAGGTATTGCTTCACATTTAGCAAGGGAATTGAGAGGCAATGTCATAAACTCACCATCACCTAGAATGGTATCGTTACATTTTACAATTCCAGCATTTGGAGGATTGATATCCATAAATATTTTTGTAATTATTTTGTCTGTTTTTCCATCGATAGTAATTATCCCATTAGACCTGGGATTAGTCACGTATGTGAAGTTTGTACTAGGATCTACTGCTAATTTAGTTGCTATGAGGGGAAAGGTTACTTTTAATGGGACATTAATGAAAGGAGTGTTAACTCCTGATGCAATTATTGCAGGTTCTAGAGAAATATTTTCCATCACCTTATTTGTTGTCCCATTAATTACACTAATGGTATTATCCGCCATATTGTTAACATAAATTTTGTTAATTCGTGGATTAACCGCAATTCCAACTGGATTATGCCCGACTTTTACAGTAGTTTCAATTTTGTTAGATGTGCCATTTATGACACTTACAGTATCGTTTGAGAAGTTTGAGACATAAATGGTATTAGTTTGTGTGTTGATAGCTAGTACAGAGGGTTTCGAACCAACATGAATGGTTGATACCAATGTATTGTTACTTCCATCCAGAACTAAAACATTATCTTTCCCTAAATCTGAAACATAGACTCTGTTTGTAAGTGGATTGGTTACAATATCGTATGGTAACGAAGCATATTTTAAGTTTTTTATTATATGATTATCAATTGCATCAATCACCGTAATTGTATTCGAATCTAAGTTTGCTACGTATACCCATCCTCTACCTAGATTGCTCCCTATCCCCAATGGAGAATCTCCCACTGATATATTAGTAAGTTCTTTATTAGTAAAACCATCAATCACGGAAATTGTGTCAGACTCTCTATTTGATGCATATATTCTGTTAGAGAAGGGATTTACGTCTACATCATAAGGAGAATTTTCTACATCAATATTTTTTTCTACTTTGGACTTATCAATATCTATTACGGATATTGTATTAGAAAATTGATTAGCAACATAAAGTTTGTTTGTTATTGGGTTAATATCAATCCCAATAGGAAAACTTCCCGAATTTATAATTGGATTGGATTTTGGGGATATTACCTTCTGTTCACTTCCCTCTTGGGCGGAGATATTAATTACAAAAATACTAAAAAAGAGTAAACAAGCTAATAAAAAGTAAAAAAACTCTGGTAAATAATTTTTCAAATAAACAGTTTATGTTGAATGGGTATAAATAGTAATTACTAGTTACAATTCAGATTTAGCAAGAATCTGCTATTGAGATTCAATGTAAACAATAACACAGGCATCCCATGAACTCATGTTATCGAGTCAATCTGACATTTGACTTGATCAGATCTTACCTTACCAAACCATGGTTTGGCCCCGTTACTTCTTGTGTTTTAATTTATAACGAAAAATGATTCTTAAAATAATAGCCAGAATTAATACGATAATGCCTGCGACAATAATCATAAAACCATTAATTGTCCAGGAAGGATTGCTATACATAAATGAGTTTGGAGGGCCCAAGAGTTCCTTAGATTGTGCAGTAAAAATTAAGCCTGCCAATACAAGTGCCACTCCAATAATCTCAATTAATATTTTCATTTATTACTAAATAATTATTGAGATCTGTATATGTATATGTTATCGACATCTTGATTATTTTATATAGATTGTTGGTAACTTAAGGTTCGGAAGAGAAAATAAAACCAAATAGAGGTTTCATATTAATCAACAATTAGATTGAATTGAATTTCAAAGGTTTACAATATGGCTAAGTTTTAATACTTATAAAGTATCCGTCATGAGTGCAAGGATAAAAATTGACCGAAAGTAAATTGACAAATTCCAATGCAATCATTGGGTATCTCTCGGCGATTGTCGCTGCAGTACTCTTTGGCTCCGTTTCTACCCTAGCAAAACCTATACTGTCAACAATAAATCCTATTGTCCTTTCATCAATCATTTACTTAATTGCTGGACTGTTCTTTACTCCTTCTGCCTCACGAGCACGATCAAAAATTACAATGAAGTACTACGGTCTAATTCTAACAAGTGCAGTAGCTGGTGCAACCATTGCACCTATTATCTTTTTTGTAGGGTTAAAGCTAAGTACAGCTGCAGATACTGCGCTACTCGCAAACGGCGAAACTGTATTTTCGATTTTATTTGCGCTACTTATTTTTAAAGAAAGATTGAGCCGTGTTGGATATATTGCAGTAACATTGATCCTTGGTGGTGTATTTCTGGTAACAACAAACCTTGATTTTAATAGTTCTATATTTAAGTTGAATATAGGTAATGTGTTTGTAATCGCATCAACAATAATCTGGGGATTCGATAACAATATTTGTAAGATAATAGTTAGACGGGTAGATGTGTCAAAATTGATTCAATTAAAAGCTTTGATCGGATGTTCCATTTTGCTAGGAACGGTTATTATTTTAGGAATTCCTTTCAATATTCAAAGAGAACAATTACTTCCTGTTGTTTTTCTAGGTGTGTTTGGATTTGCGATATCACTCTATCTATATCTACACAGCATAAAAAGGATTGGAGTAGTGAAAGCCTCATCTCTGTTATCCTTATCTGCGGTATTTGGACTAGTTTTTGCAATTATATTCCTGAATGAATTAATAAGTATAAATCAGATCATTGCCATATCTATCATGATATGTGGAATACATCTAATGTACTCGCATGAAAAGAAAGATCAAATAATTCTCAAATGAAAATTTCTGGCAAAAAGTATCCAGAATATAATGGAATGCTTCATTAACATTTAAAATTTTAATTTTTTTCCAGTTAATGTGTTATTTTTGTTCAAAACGTGTAATTCTAGTCCCATAAATGAAAAAATGTGCGGAGAATTATGCTTATACTTTATTAACGTCTAGATAGTCGTCGATAATCGAATTTAATACTTAATAATATCGGTCTATTAGAATATTATAACCTTGTACCAAGGAGTAATACAAAAAAGTCAGAGGATTGTTGATATTGCACCCAAATGGGCAGATAAAATTAAGGCTTTACAACAAGAAGGGTTTCCATTTCCATTGTCTTTGGGATGGTGGAAATTGTACTTTAGTCTTGACAGTCCTGCAAAATGTATAGTAGGTGAAGCTCATGGCTATTCCTCCCAATATGAAAGAGAATGTAAAACATGTGATAGGTTAGGTTGGGAATTTGGACACTCTTTTCTAGTGCGCTCCATGAAAGATTTCAAAGACAATATTCAAGAGTTTGTGACACATTGGAATGAGAAACATATGTTATAAAAAGAAATCATATGTTATCGTTCAATAGTTACACTTTTTTTTCTAATTCGTCAGACTTGTGAACCGTAGTCTCTTTTCCATAACAAAATTTCATTAGAAATGATCACATCATAATTATGAGGTAGGTAAATCATAGAAATGCAAAGTATATTACAACATTGCGAAACAAAAGGAGAGGGTTTGATTCCTCCATGAATTTTAATTTAGAAAATCGAGAATAAAATTCCAGGTACGCTAGTAATTTTAAATGTTTTTAATGATTAACGCGATTATGTTAGTCATATTATCAGACAATTTAGAAAAATTTTCCAATAGACACACTTCATTTGGCAAATAATATGATATGAGGAGGGTCAAGTATTATTTTATTAGTCGAATACTATCAAAATATAAAAAAAATATAAACGATTTGCTTATTTGTCATGCTGGAGATTTGATTGAGTGATGAATAAGAGACTGGAAACTATGGAAAATCTACGAAAAGTAATAGATAGAGGTAAATTTCTTGACGACGAAATGAACTGGAAGAATTTTGAATATGTTGAAATTTTTGAAGATATACATTTTTCAAAAATAAGAGATTACTGTGATTGGTAACTGGGTATCTTGGAAAATGGACAAGTCTTACAGAAATATTTATATCATTTCAGTATCCATGATTTCAATAATCCTAATGCTAGTATTGAATATTAGTTATAAGTCCTTTGGAGAAGAACAAGAAGTATTAGATATTCCACAGGCTAAATCTGTATATGATACAGAAACTATGCATCTGCCCAAATCTGTTGGTTTTTTCATAATTCTTATTGCTAATGAAGCGCATGAAGAATGGCCTAAAGAAAAACATAAACATATTACAGATCATAATCCAGACTATGTGCCAACGCACGTAGTTATTCCCAAAGGAACAGCCGTATTGTTTCTTAATGCAGATGCTCCTTGGGATACACCGCATCCTCATACTATCAATGTAAAGGATAGCTCTGGAAATGTGATTTATACCACTGGAAAGATGAATTATTCTGACGCATCTGAATTAAAAATATTACCAGTAGGAAAATACAGTATTGTAGATACTATATATGATTGGATGAAAGGTAGCATTACGGTAACGGATGAAAGTTCTTCGGGTAATGAGGTAGTGGGTGGATTTTATTCTCCAACTCATCAAGTATCAAATAATTTGGACAATGACGGAATAATGCATCCTGGATGGCTGGGCTATTATGAAAGTGAATTCCCAAAGAGCGGCCTTAATATTCTTAGCAAGTACAATTTCACCTATAACACTTGCTCGTATTGCCAAGGTAAGTACTGGCCGGATAATAAGACTGGTAATCACACATTGATAATTTTTGGTACTAATCAACCACTTTCGGAAGCAGTAGTCAAACTACAGAAATTAGTAAAAGATAATGTTTACATCTGAAATGACTTTTTTATTTTTTCTCATAATTACCTTAAATGTCAAAGATGTAGCATTTGAAATTCATGTCTCTTCTTAACACCCACTCCCGGACAAGTATATTCAACATTATAAAATGATTCTAGTAATTTTAAAGAATGGGTTGCAAACATATTTGTGATGAAATAGGAATATTAGGAGCAAGTTACAGTGATGGAGTCAAATATTGTAGAAGGTGTTCAGTATATTTTTTTCATGACGGATCATTTTGTCCGTGTTGTCATCTACATCTTAGGTTCAAACCAATAAGATCACGAAAGTGAAACTTAACCCAGGAATTCTGGTCAAAGATTTTGAAATATGTCTTGACCTCAAGACATACGGAGAAAGGTTTTAGGGCTCTGAATTACTAATTTATGCTATGCATGAAAATAATCTTCAAATGGCTACATTTGCTGCTGGCTGTTTCTGGGGTGTAGAAGAAGTGTTCACGAAAACAAAAGGAGTAAAATCCACAAGAGTTGGATATATTGGAGGAAATCTTCAAAACCCAACTTATGAGGATGTTTGTACTGATAGAACAGGCCATGCTGAAGCCTTACAGGTAAAATATGATCCCAAAGAAATTTCTTATGAAGAACTTTTAGATTTGTTTTGGTCCATTCACGATCCAACTACTAAGAATAGACAGGGTCCTGACATTGGGTCTCAATATCGCTCTACTATTTTTTATCATACCCCAGAGCAGGAGAGGATTGCAAAAAAATCAAAACAAGAGCTCGATGACTCAAATAAGTTTCAAAACAAAATAGTTACAGAAATTGTACCGGCAAGTACATTTTATCAGGCAGAAGACTATCATCAAAAGTATTATCAAAAGATCGGTGGAGGTAGTTGTTATCATTGAAAATAAAAGTGACTTGATCTAATAGGATTCATTATTTAGAAGCACAATCCCTGACCCTTATATAATTTGCTGAACACTTTATATTAACGCCTAAACACCAACTGATGGGTAACTGTCGGTCGTTGTTCTTGTTCATTGGCCAAAACTCCCACCTGTATTAAATTTTAACGCATTTATATTCAGGATTTTGCGTGATTTGTATTTCTAATGAAGTCAGCCTACTCAACAACAGTTTGACTCTGCTCTCTCATAAATTGTGTAAGATAATATCTGCCACCCGTACCTTTTCCCGTAGTTCCAGAATCTTTCCAACCTCCAAAAGATTGGCGTCCTACCATGGCACCAGTTGTAGAACTTTTTTTCCTGTTGACATAAACAACTCCTGCCTCGATATCTTGGAGAAATTTCAAAATTTCTTCCCTATTGTTACTGTAAATTCCTGATGTAAGGCCATATTCTGATTCGTTCGTCATTTTAATTGCGTTATCAAATTTATCGTATTCTGTTATACATAAAATAGGAACAAATAGTTCCTTTTTAAATAAAGGATGACGTGATGGTAGCCCCTCTACAATAGTAGGTTCCACGTAAAAGCCATGTCTAAACTCTTCACTTTGTAGTACTGAACCTCCTGTAAGAATGTTACCATGATTTGAAGCAAGCTTAGAATACTTCTTGAAATTATTGTATGCATTTAAATTTATCACTGGTCCCACAAAACTTTCTCTCTCTTTGGGATTCTCAACTCTTAGTTTCTTTGTTTTTTCCACTAGCCTTGATAAGAATTGAGATTTAACATTCCTCTGAACATAAACACGCGAACATGCACTGCATTTTTGTCCTGAAAATGAGAACGCGGCTTTAGCTACTCCTTCAGCTGCCATATCTAAATTTGCAGTATCTGTCACGATAGTTGCATTTTTTCCTCCCAGTTCTGCAATTACTGGCCGCGGCTTTGTCTTGCTCGATTCACCCATTAACCTATAGCCAACCTCTCGAGATCCAGTAAATACAATACCAGCTACTTCTTTACTCTCAATTATTGTCTTTCCTATTTCCGCACCTGATCCTGGAACAAAATTTATTACTCCATTAGGGACTCCTGCTTCAATCATAATCTCAACAATCTTATAACCGATAATTGGGCTATCACTTGCTGGTTTTATAATTACTGTGTTACCAGTTATAGCAGACCCAACACTCATACCTACTAAAATTGCTGCTGGAAAATTAAAAGGCGCAATAACAGCCCATGCCCCGTATGGTTTCATCATACTTGTATTCTGCTCGTTTGAACTTCGCAACTTCCTAGTGACGAACCCATTGTTTCTTTCCATCTCATCTGAATAGTACATAATAAAATCAATCGCTTCATCTATGTCGGCAATTGATTCATATCTATTCTTGCCATTTTCAAAAGTAAGCCATGCAGATAATTCAAATTTGCGTTTCTTTATAATGGCACCTATTTTTCTAAACAACTTTACTCTTTTTTTATAATCTATTATACTCCAATTTTCAAACGCATTCATTGCAGCTTGAATTGCTTTTTTTGCATGTGTTGAATTGCCTTTACTCATATATCCCAAAATGATTCTTCTATCTGTTGGGGACGTGCGAATCATACTTTCTGATGTATAGATCTTTTTACCATCAATAATAACAGGATAGGTTTTTCCAAATTCAGAAGAAACCAAATTAACTGCTTTTTCATATCGGCTATGAAATCGATTCTCCTGACTACGATCAAGAAAGGTCTGAAACGTATCTTCATTCTTAAACGCCATATTATTAATTCCCACTCATCATTAAAAAGTAGATAATATCTATGTAATAACGGGGATAATAATAAGATGTACAACAAAGATATTGGTGAATCAAAGCATTCAAGATTGTATCAGGGATCTGGCAAGTAAAAATATATTTCTTTTTCTCTCCCTAATTCTTCTTAAAGAATATTGTAACCATTTTTCGCCGTATGGCATGTACTCCAGTACTTCGTATCCTTTTTTAACCAATTGTTGTTTCAACTCATCTCTGACTCCTTTTAATAATTGAAACTGCAAGTTTTTCATCCTTTCTGATCCTTTGGTAGATAAAGCTAATGCCTCGTCTACAAGTTTTGAATCATGAGTAGCAATGGCAACAATTCCCTTGTAAGAGGATTCCTTGAATACTAATTTCATGAGTCTTGAAAAATTTTGAGTTATCTCATTATTTGATTGATACGCTTCATTTTTTTCTTCACTATAGGCGCCTTTAACAATTCTTAAATTGGTAGAATTCTCCATAAGATGTAGCAAATCACTGTGACTCCTTCTAAGATATGATTGAATTGCTACTCCTGTATCTCTATTTTTTCTTAGGATTTCAAGATAAATTGACAAAGTGTCTTCTACGAATTTGGAACTTTCAATATCTATCCACATAAAATGCCCACTTTGTTTTGCTTTTTCAGAAATCTTTGTAAAGTTCTCTAAACAGATATCGTACCCAACACTAAGTCCAATTTGCGTTGGTTTTACAGAAATACTACCGCTAACATTCTTGGCTTTTAATAGATCAAGTAAAGTAAAATATTCTGAAACTGAGTTATCAATCTGAGATCTTTCAGTATTTGCTTCACCAAGATAGTTTATAATGGCTGACATTCCATTTTGATTTGATTTTCTTGCCTCGGCGATTGCGTCAGTATTGGAATATCCTGCAATCCATCGTTTAGATATCTTAAATAGCATTCTTTCTAGTAGAATTGGATCGTATTCGGGAGAATGAGATATTTTTTTTTGCAAGATTACCTCCTCAATGAGCTTTTCCACTGACATATGCTTAATTGATATTAAAATATCTATAGAGGTGTATTAACAAAAGCAAAGAAATGAATATTATTTATTATCTAGCGGTGCTAAAGGAATCTTATTATCAATTCCTATTTGCCACCAGTTTGACCCCTGTTATAAAATATGCCGGAACTCCCTCTCTTTGAGGGACTCGAGTGTATTAAGCCTTCATTAACTCAATTTGAATCTATGAGTTTGGAACAAACATTACAAAAAGAAATTGATGAATCAAAGAAATGGCTTGATCGTGAGAATGATGATTCTACCTACAAAAGAGATCTTGAAAAAAGGATTGAATTGATAAATTGGGTTCTAGAGAATATGAAAAATCCCGGCGTTGAGATTTGTGGCCTTATCGAATCTAAAATGAATGAAATTATACTAGCAATAAATCAGACCTATTCAATATTAGGGGCCGATAAATTGCATAGTGAACTTCGGATACTAGACTGGATATTGTATCAAGTTTGCATTAATGAAAAATAAAATCTGCGGCACTTTATCCGAAAAGCAATGATGGACTCGGTTAATTTCTATAAGCTGCGATTATGATAAATAAGCTCAATTTTGTAGTTATCATAAACCGAGCTGACTAGATCTTATATTCATGGCTATATTACTTGTAATGATGTTTTCATCTCAAACCAGATGGTGTCAAAGGAGGTACACACTTGGCTTATATTAGCAGTACCGATGCACTAAGACAACTAATGCGATCACAAGATAACGGAGCATATATAGTAAAAATTTCGCCTAAGGATAATACACTAAGTAACGGAGTGGAGTACTGTTATGTGGGAATAAAATGCAAGGATGGAACTAACTACTCAGTACAAGCGTATGGAAAAGAGGCAATAGAATTACATCAACAGGCCACTATGATTGCGACAATACCAATAATGCCAGTTTCCCCTACAATATAACTCAGAAACTGAGTTATCGAAGCTTAACCTTCCTATGTCTTATAACAATAGAATAGTTAGCACCGTAGACGATGACTTAGGTATCACTATGTTTTTTCACGAGGCTTTACGAACTATTGCAGGAATTACAATATTTACTTTTACAGATCCTGTATTGGCACTCGAGCATTTTCAGGTTAATGGTTATGCGTATGTACTGGTAATATCTGACTTTAAAATGCCCGGCTTGAATGGAATGGAATTGCTAAAAAAGATAAAGGAGTCAAATCGCTTCGTAAGAACGATACTAATGACTGCCTTCACAATAGATGATAATTTATTTCAAGAATATACTAAAAAGCGAATCATAAATGGATTCCTTCAGAAGCCAATAGGTTTACACGATCTTATTAAAGAGGTAAATACCCAGTTGGATTCTTACGAAGTCCAGAAAAAATATCCTTCCTAATGAGCAGAATCGTATAATATTTCTACATTTTTGCGAAGTTCAATTTGTTTTTGGTATAATTGGTATTAAAATATCTATAGAGGTGTATTAACAAAACGAAAATATAATAAATTAAAAGGATAAATTGATTGGTGCCATCTATTGAACCGAAGCACCAACCAAATCATCTGTCAAGCTCTTTAATGTCGAGATAGATGACAATATAATTTCTTGGAAAAACTATTTAAAATTTCTAATACAAATATCTAATTCAGTACTTTTAATATAAAAAATTGCTTGTCTATTTTATCAATCTGTTTTCTACTATCATTCCAAAGTAAATTTATATTTCTACTATTTTGCGAAGTTCAATTTGTTTCTGGTATAATTGATAATTAACCTTATTTCAAAAATAAGCCAAGTTTTGGTGTCATAAATTAAAGTATCAGACTATTGTTAAAAACCATATGAAAATATCGGAATTGTGTAGTATGATTGAGGAATCTATCCACATCGGAAAATATCCTCTAGAAAATCAACAAAAAAATATTGCAAAGTTGGTAAAAGTTATCAATAGATCAGATTCTGAAGATCTAAAATGCAAAGATATCAAAATTGAAGTCAGAATACAAAATCTATATACCTTAAATAATTATATCCCCAATATTGAGCATCTGCCGGGAATAATTGAAATGGATATTTTGGATTCATTTAAAATGTTATGTAGACGTTCAGAAAGGGTTTCATCAGATATAGTTACCAATTTTTGATATGCATTTGGATTATCAAAAATTTTAAGCCAGTGTTCCAAGAGACCTGATTGCTCTGCAACTATTCTAATGAATATACTATGAGTGGACCCTTTCTCAAATATCCTATAATACTTCACTAATGGACTGTTCTTACTGCGTACTACTGATATTCTGTTTATAGTGTTATTTTGCTCGCAGAAATGAATAATGTATAATTCAGCGATAGCTCCCTCTGGAGTACCTAAACCAAAGGCTTGACTGTGGACAAAGAGGAGTAAAATATAACTAATTCATATGCATAGTTCTGCATAATTTGAAAGGAACCATGCATAAATCCTCCCTCCTAAGAACTGAAAAACATGAATCATTTCCCATTGAAATAGATGATGATATACAGCATCAAGATAGACTTGCGAAGGTGCTGACGTATCATAGTAAGGGTATATCTCCTAAGGAATGAAAGGATATAAGTCAAAACAACAAATTTAAAGAAAAAGCTAAATAGCAGATTAACAGAACCCGTATACATGCAAGGTCCGAATCCCACCGAACCCGACCTAAACTTTACCATGATTAGTAACAGAATAATGTATTATTGAGTGGAGACTTTTACACAGTAACATAATCAAACCTAATAAGACAATAAGAAAAAGAAAACTAATCAACCTACCGACTTTCATTTTTTCTTTACATTAGACTTTCATTCTGCAGATCGAACAGGCAGCACTGCACTATTAGTAGATAGAACTATTAAGATGGGTAGCAATTATCCTGTTTCTCTTACAACAACATTATTTACAGACCTTCTCTAATAGTTTCATTAAATGAACGACGAGAAAAATATCTATGAATTCAATGGAATAAATACGCAAATACTAAAGACAGCATTTGATTCCATGCGAAACCATCCAGAAAGGGCAAAAGTAACATTTTCTGCAAAATCAGAATGGAATGGTGGTTTTAGTGTAACAACTACTTCCAAAGACTTTCGTATGGGGGGCCAAAATATAGAAAGAAATACTGAATATAAGATGCAATATGATTATCCAAATCAGTTCTCAGGGCAGGGAAGAGGTCCTACCGTATGTGAGGCTTGCATGGGTGTCTTGGGGGCGTGTTTGACACAAACTATTGCAGGTCATGCAACATCCAGAGGTATCAAGATTGATAGCATTGACATTAATGTGGAAGGCGATCTTGACGATCTTGATATGCGTGGTTGGACTGGTATATCTAATGATGTAAGACCAGGTGCTCAGCAATTGAGAGTAAAGATGAATATTAAAAGCGATACTGCCTCAAAAGAACAAATAAATGAATTATATGAAATTGGGAAGAGGTTTTCACCTGCATTTGATACCCTGACTAATGGAACTTCAGTAGTTCTAGTTAACTCTTAATCAAGTATCATCGCTGGTTGGAATATTTAAGGCTAACTGCTTTGGCCTAGTTATATTGTATTGAAAAATATGAATTGAGTTAGAGTAAATGCTGACCGCAAATTTAAATAATTTCTTTGTTTTCAGTCGTGGCTAATATGATTCGCGACAAGAGTTCTCCCTGCTCGCTTGCCATATTGAGGACATCCTCAATGACAGTGACACCATGTATTCAGACTATTTGATCTATCATGTCAAAACTTGATGAAGCCATTAGCGAAGAGGTTTAGGTCAATACTTAATTGATTTGATATTCGATTCAAGCTTTAACCATCCCATTCATATTAGTCCTTTGATGCCTTAGATCGCATTACTGAGTGTCGTTTATCTGTATGTTTCACTTATTACGTTCGTGATATGTCACGAATAATCACAGGTAATCTTATCTAATTTCATCACTATATTTTAGAAGAAGTTTCTTTATTTTAGGATCTATTACAAAGTTGCAATATGGTGCGTTACGATTATTTTCGTAATAGTCCTTGTGGTAATTTTCTGCTGGATAGAAATTCGAGAACGGAGTAATTTCGGTGACAATGGGATTTTTGAAAACACCTTCTTTTTCAAGCTCATTTTTTGATTTTTCAGCAATGTTCTTCTGATTTTCGTCGTGATAAAAGATCGCAGACCGGTACTGTGTGCCTACATCATTGCCTTGTCTGTTCGGAGTCGTTGGGTCATGCGTATGCCAGAAAATATCGAGGATCTTTTCAAAAGAGATAATTTTTGGATCAAATTTTATCTGTATTGCCTCTGCATGTCCAGTTATTCCTGTGCACACCTGCTCATACGAAGGATTACTTACTGTTCCTCCAGAGTATCCGGGCATAACAGACTTTATACCCTTAACTCTTGAAAATATCGCCTCTGTGCACCAGAAACATCCGTTAGCAAAGGTTGCAATTTCAGAGTCCTTATTATTTTTGTTATTAACACTGGTATTTGAGAACTTATTTTCGTTGTTGCTCATGAATGATCTTTGGCAACTCCTTTTCCTTGGGAACAAATCGAATTGAAGTTGAATTGACACATTCTCGTGTGTTCTTGGCCGTCAAACGCTCTCCCACAAATTCATGGCCTAAGTGGGCACCGCAAGTTGCACACTCTATTTCTGTTCTAATACCGTCAGGATCGGGCACACGATGAACCGCGCCCGTCAAAGTATCATCAAATGCAGGCCAACCACACCCAGCATCGAATTTGCTTTTCGACGAAAAGAGGGGCGCATTACATCTTTTACAGATAAATGTACCTTCTTGAAAGAAATTATCATATTCGCCTATGAACGGTACTTCTGTCCCCTTATGCACTATGATTTTCTCTTCCTCTGGTGTCAGTTTATTATAACTCACACTATGAGTACAATGATTAGTAAAATATTTGTTTTCGCCCCCTTAAGCGCTACAGAATTTTTCACAAGGGAACATGTAATAATGACATTTTAACGGAGCGTCGGAACAGAGCTTTCACCTACAAAGCGTCTTCGTCTATGGCGATCGAAATGTGTCTTGATCGCTGAGTTTGCGTTAATTGTGTTAGGGTTCATGGTAAAAGAATCCAAACCCTCACCCCCTGAAATACTGGTTTCTGAAAGAGAGAGTATCAGCAAAGTCTTCGGACAGGAATGTAAAGAACGCTAACAGACTGTAAGCCCAAAAAGACTTGGGTTCAAAGATGTTTTCAAACTAAAATATATTTCGCTATTATTCAAGTTGTATTAATGTCTTGTTGTTTGGGCTGGCGAAGCCAGAGTATGTGGCCGCTTACAAATTACGAAGGCACATACTTTTTATGATACTATAACCATAACTGTCCACACAAAAGACGTCATTCAAGGTTATGGGAATGTATTGTGTAAGCTTCAAATCAATTGTTGAGAAACGGCCTAAAGATGAAAAAGGCATCAAGAGTATTAAATTTGATTATTTGACACAAAGTATAATTGTAGAGTTTGGCCCATCAAAATTAACAAGTAAAGAGATAAAAAATAGATTGGACAAGGATGGATACAAATTTGTACGTTCAGCCAACAGAAGTTTTTGAAACTAACTCGTCGGTTATCTCTTTCTTGTAAGTGTCCTCTTGAGTGTGAATCTTTTGAAGCTCTGTCTCAGTAAGTGGTAGTTTTGGTTTATATCTTCCCAATAGTATAGAGTTACCTACCACAGTTACAGAGCTCATGGCCATTGCAATTGCTGCCAACATTGGTAACCATCCAAATATTTCTACACCAAGTAATGGGACTAGAGCTCCAGCAGCAATTGGTATCAATCCTGTATTGTATGCAAAGGCCCAAAAAAGATTTTGCTTAATCTTGGAAACTGTTTTCTTTCCCAGTTCAAGTGCGATCGCCACATCTCTAACATCACCTTTAATTAGTATAATGCCACCTGTTTCCTTTGCGACATCAGTACCTGACCCTATTGCAATTCCCAGGTCTGCTGTAGCTAATGCTGGCGCATCATTAATTCCGTCTCCTACCATGGCTACTATTTTTCCCTCAGACTTGAGTTTTGAGATTACTTCTTCTTTTTGTTGCGGTAGAACATGGGCGATAACTCTTTCGATTCCAAGTCGAGTTGCGATATAATTGGCAGTTCTTTCATTGTCTCCTGTAAGCATTATGACTTCTTTGCCGTTTGATTTTAAAGGTTCAATAGCTTTCTTGGCACTTACTTTTATTGTATCACCGAGGGCTAAAATTCCCGAGAGCCTCGAGTCAATTGTCACCAAGACGGCAGTCTTTCCCATACTTTCGAGCTCCTTTAATTTTGACTCAACACTTTCAGGTATTGCAATTTTACTATCAATCATAAGCATTGTTGTTCCAACAAATATTACGTGCCCTTGGTATACAGCTCTTAATCCCTTACCTGATATCGCTTCGGATATCTCTGGATTTGGAATGATATTATCTTCTTTGGCTTTGCTTACAATCGCCTGCCCTAAGGGATGTTCAGACCCTGCCTCTGCAATGGCTGCCAATCTCAGTAACTCCTTTTCTCCATTTCCAGATTCGGAAATGTCATAGATGTCGGTAACAGATGGTTTGCCCTCTGTCAATGTTCCAGTCTTGTCGAATACAATCGTCTGTACTTTACTAGCGATTTCCAGGTACTCTCCACCCTTGAATAATATACCATGCTCAGCAGCCTTTGCAGAACCCATCATTAATGCAGCAGGTGTGGCGATTCCTAGTGCACAAGGACATGCAATAATAACGACTGAAACGAAAGCCAGGAGACTATAAGTGAATCCTATATTGCCTGCAAAATACCATCCTAGACCAACACCTATGGCAGTAATCACTATCGCAGGAACAAAATATTTTGAAACTTGGTCCACCATTCTTTGCATCTGAGCTTTACCAGTTCGAGCTTCCTCCACGAGTTTTATTATCTGTGAAAGTACCGTGTCTTGTCCAACTTTTGAAGCTTTAATTTTTAATAAACCAGTCCTGTTTATAGTTGCTCCAATAACCTCATCAGCTTTTGATTTGTCAACAGGAATACTTTCGCCCGTTATTGCAGATTCGTCCAATGTGGAAGCACCCTCTATTATTATTCCATCAGTAGGGATGCTCTCACCAGGTCTAACGATTAATAGATCTTGTTCTTTTATTTCCTCAATAGGAATTTCGGTTTCTTCTTCGAGGATTTGTCCAGAAGGACTCTTTGATGTACGTAGTACTTTAGCTTTACGGGGTTGCAAGTCGAGTAGTTTTCTTACCGCATCCGATGCCTTCTCTTTTGTTCTTGTTTCGAGTAATTTGCCTATAAGTATCAAAGTAATAATTACAGCAGCCGTTTCGAAATATACGGATTTAAAAGGAAAGAAGTTTGGAGCAATCGTTACTGCTGCACTATACAAATAAGCTGCTGAAGTTCCAATTGCTATAAGTGTATCCATATTTGACGCTTTTGCTTTAATGCCGTCCCAAAATCCTTTGTAGAATCTCCATCCAACCCAAAATTGTAATGGAGTAGCTAATACAAACATAATGTAACTCGAATTATGCATCAAATCCATAGGAAGGAAATGGCCGAATTGTGTTGGTAGCATGTGAGGCAGGCTCAAAAAAATGATAGGAATTGTTAGAACAATACTTACAGCTACTTGGATTCGTAATTTTTTCAGTTCTTTTTCTGGTTCCCTAAATTCGTTTAGACATTGGGTACTGCAAAAGAAATATTCCTTTCCATTCATTGTGTATCTGACCGAATCAGGTTTTTCTTCTACATACATTCCACATACGGGGTCTTTAGCCATACATTATAGTAAACTATATGAAATATAACACCAGGACTTTACAAATGTAAAATTTAATATTGCTGCTGATACCTTCAATCTTCATTGCCTGTCAAACTCGATGAGCGTGACATCTCAATATTGAAATCGCTATTCAAAGATGGACGCAAGTCTTTTCGTCAGATTTCACGTGAAACTGGAATTACAACCCCCACTGTCAAGGCAAGATTTGAAAGGCTCATGAATATAGGTTTTATTCAAGGCGTTGTGCCTCTTATTGACTTTGGAAAAATTGACAAAACTAAAACGATTCATGAATTAACAGCTGCAAACAAGATTCCACGATTGAGGAACATAAAGAAAGGCATGCAGATTATGTTAGACTGTGACTATTGTCATGGAGTTATAGCTGGCATTCCACAAGTATTTAAATTTGCAAACTACGAACGATTCTTTTGCTGTGTATCGTGCAAATCTGAATATAAAAGAAAATACGGTGGAAGAATACAAGCAATCATAGAAAACTATGTCAATTAAAACTTTATAACTGCGAACGATACGGTTCTTTAAATGGTATCCTTATATGCAATTATAGATGAGTGTTGTTCGTCAACGTCATTATAGCCGTGACAGATGGAAAAAGTAACAATTACTTGAAGAATTAAATATGAAACATCAACCATAGGATTAATATTAATGACGATTCCATTAAAAATAACAATTGTAATGATTCTGATCCTGTTGTTCACTTTAGGATTGAGCCTTGGACTTTCTAATCTGATAATCCCGGTTGTAGCTACACATATTGGACCTATGAGCGTATTTTCAGATGTATTTACTGGTGGAGGAAACAGCAGCAATCCTATAAATGAATTTGATCCTTTTAACAAAGAGATTTATGTCACTGAAACTATTAAATGGTCTAACCCAACTGCTGGCCAACCTTATCCACATACGGTTACTTTCATTGGCAATGAGAGTTCTCCGCTGCTCAAGTCAAAAATATCAAACGTTACCAAGTCGTTCCAGTCAAATAACTTACAATCTCTAATTAGTAACTTGATTAAATTGAACAACAGTACCCGGAATGAAAATGAGAATAGAAATCTTAGCTTTGATGCTAGATCGTTAGTTTTTCCATCAGTGATAAACTCTTCAGATCCTGTTGTCTCATATCTTAACCCCGACGGACACGAGCTTTTTAAGGGTGCAGTTTACAACTTTACTGGCATTACTACCTATCTTAATTCAGGACTAATTTGGGCTGGCGGTGTGATACCAGATGGATTTCCAAAGGTGAATTCATTTATAGTCACATTTATGAAAACTGGAACCTACCATTATCAGTGCTTAATATACCCAGAGATGAGGGGAACCATAACAGTTAAGCCTTTATCCTGAATTAGTTAGAATACAAGTAAAGTAAGTTCTTTGAACTGCCATTATCATGGAATTGAGTATTCTACTTTAGTATGATTGTACAAATCTTATTTATTTGAAACAGAATCCATAGATATGACAAAAATCCCAGGCCCAAGAGCGGCAAGCATAGTAAAAGAATTTAAAAAAATTGCATATGATTCTACCTTCACGTACCCCCTTGTGATTAAAACTGGCAGAGGATGTATAATCGAAGATATAGACGGAATTGAGTTCTTAGATTTCACATCAAATATTGGTTCCTGTCCATTAGGATATTCCCATCCTGAAATTTTAGAAGTTATCAAAGATTATTCTAGTAAAGAAAAGGGAGTCCATAAAATAGCTGGACAAGACTTTTATTGTGAAGAACATTTCAAGATTGCATGCAAACTTCTTTCAATAAGTAAGAAGAATTCCAAAGTATTTTTCATAAATAATGGGGCTGAGGCAGTAGAAAATGCGATAAAGATAGCTTATAAGAAAATGGGTCCTCTTCCAGGAATATCTTGTATCGGTGATTTTCATGGTAGAACACTTGGTGCGCTAAGCTTCACATTGAGTAAAGAAGTACAGAAAATAAACTTCCCAGAGTTACCAGTTAAAAGAATTAAGTTTTGTACAGATGATTCTGATCCTAAAATTAATCAATTGGAGAGTCTTCTAAAAGAATACAAGGTAGCCTTCATCTTAACTGAAATTATACAGGGAGAAGGAGGATTAAATGTAGCAAGTAAGTTATTTATCCAGCATATTAGAAAATTAGCAGATGAATATAAAGTCCCATTAATATTTGATGAAGTTCAGAGTGGAATGGGAAGGACTGGAAAGTGGTGGGTCTATGAACATTATGGGGTAGAACCAGATATAATGACCGTCGCAAAGGCCTTACAAGTCGGAGCCACTGTATACGATAAGAAATACGAGCCCACCGAATCAGGAGTTCTATCAAGTACGTGGGGTGGAGGAAGTAGAATCGATATGGCGATTGGTACGAAGATTATAGAGATTATTCTCAGCAATCATCTTTTATCTAATTCCCAAAAAATTGGTGATAAGCTACTAAAAAATTTTGTCGACATTGTTGGTATCAATGGACTCATTGATGCAAGAGTGATTGGATTGATGATTGGTCTCGAATTTGATACAAAAACAACAAGAGATGCCATCATGAACAGATTATTTAAGAAAGGTCTGCTCGTTCTTCCAGCGGGAATGAAGTCAATTAGGATAATGCCTCCGTTAATTATTAATGAAGAGGAAGCTGCGAAAGGTGTTTCATTGATAAATGATACTATAAATGAGTACAATAAATAGAACTAAGAGAGACTGGACTGGTATAAGAAAATTAAATTACCAGGCGTTCATTTTCGTAATTTTTCTACTGCCACCACTACTCCAGAAAGGTATAGACTAGTATGCTCTGAAATTATCTCCCAACACTTCAGAAGCAATTTTGAGTTCTAACACCTCATTTGCCCCTTCATAGATCATTGTTGCACGAGTGTCAAGAAAGTGTTTTGCGACACGTGCTGTTTTCTGGTAACCAAAAGATCCAAATACTTGTACTGATCTATTTGCGCAATCAAACGCCGTATTTGTAGAATGGAATTTAGCAATAGCAGTTAACCTATCGGCCTCATTTCTTAATGTTGAGTAAATTTTGTTATCACGATTTAGTTTTGATTGCCATCGTTCTTGTTCCAGTTTGAATCGTTCAACATAATCATGCAGTTTCTGTCTGGCACACGCCGCCCGATAGGTAAGCCATCTGGAGCTTTCGATACCTACAACAATTCTTGATATGTGTTGTTGAATTAACTGTTTTTTGGCTAGAAGAGATCCGTGTTGTCTTCTTGACTTACTGTGTTGCAAGGTTTCGTTGAGACAATCTTTCATTACTCCGATAGAGCCGGCTGCAACACTTAACCTCCCGTCAATCAATGCGCTGTAGGCAATGTTAAGTCCCTGTCCTATATCGCCAAGTAAATTTTGTTTTGGGATGCGACAGTCTTCAAAATAAATCTCAGCATTCTTTATTGTAAGTAGACCCATCTTATTCTTCATTTCTTTCTTTGTAATTCCAGACGAATTCATATCTACAATAAATGCAGATATCTTCCCGGTGGTCTTATCCCGAGCATATGTTGTCATAACATTTGCTATTGTTCCATTTCCAATCCAATGCTTCTTTCCAGATAGTAAATAAGATTCTCCTATGTCTTCGTATGCGCTGTTCATAGATGAAGGATCGCTTCCTGCTTCCGGTTCGGTTAATGCAAAGGCCATGATACTTTTACCACTTGTTGTTGCAGGTAAGTACCTCTTCTTTTGATCTTCATTTGCCCATCCTTGCAGAATCATCTGTCCTATGGAAGTATGTACAGAAAAAAATGTTCTCATAGAATTACCCTCTTCGCCTATTCTTTCTAGGGTTTTACAATATGTTAAAATATCATATCCTAAGCCCTCATACTTTTTTGAAATTGGGCAACCAAGCATCCCAATTTTACTGAATTCAGGAACTAATTTTTCGTTGAGCCTGTCTTCAATATAGCACAGCTCTTCAAAACTTCTAATAGATTTACATACTCTGTCTACCTTCGAAATCAACTCTTCCTGTTCCTTTGTGGTATCAAAATTCATACAAGACAAATTTGAATATTGAGACACATTATTCAATAACTATTTTCATATAAAAGTATAGACATCAATTTGTCACATTGACCTTCTCATCTACTCCTTTTAGTTGGTTACATATAGCTCCATACCTAATATTCCAAATTCCCTTTAAATCTTTCATTAATTAAAACTATATAGAATATTATGAAAAGTTGTTTACAAAGGTGAATTTTCACATTCTTTTAAAAATTGAAGGGCACGTATTTAGATAATTTTTAAAATAGAACTTGAGACGCTGATTGTCCAAATAATTCCTTACTAGCTGTGGTATCCTTTATTTGACAAATAATTTTTCATATTTGGATTAAACAAGAAAAATGACTATACTACAACGTTCTCTTGAAAACTAGATTTATAATCTTGAAATAAAGTTTGTTTGATGTTTTCTACGAGATTTTTAACCTCATAAACATCATTTAATTCATTTAATTTTTTTGACCTTATACCGAGTGATTCCAATTCGGATACGAAAGGCATAAGTGATTTGGGAATTTCGGATTGAGTATAAAGCTTTATTTGCATGATGTAAGATATAGCTCGCACTTTATAATAAGGTTGATGCGAGAAATCTTTAGCTCGTACTATCAGTTAATACGGATGATCTGAGCTATATCAGATATGGATGTTAGAAAAACTATTCATGTACAACATTATATTCAGATATTTTGACTAATTGATGTAAATGACCACCGTCGTTTGACTTTGTTATTTGTACTAGAAGTTTTAGATACCATTTATGCCTCTTCACTATAATGATGTTTTCTAGCTTGAAGCATTCCCTGGTTTGTGCCATATCTATTGTATTTCTCATTTTGGTAGATCCAAATTTAATAACAGAAAATATGGTTCTCGGAGGAAAAGATGAACTGAATTCCGTAAAATATTGTTTTAAGTTCAAGTGGGGTTCTGATGGTACATCTAACGGCCAATTCTTACGTCCTCATGACGTAAATTTTGATTCAAAAGGAAATGTCTATGTAAGTGATAGAGATAGGAATGATATACAAAAGTTTACACCAAATGGAACCTTTATCATGAAATGGGGCTCTGAAGGTGAGAAAGCTGGACAGTTTAACGTGCCTTATAGTATCGAAATAGATCCATTGGATAATATTTATGTTGTTGATAGAGGTAACGATAGAATTCAAAAATTTGATGAAAATGGTACATTTGTCAAACAATGGGACAGACCTAGCAAAATCAATGGATCGGATCAAGAATTTGCAAGTCCAGAGGATATGGTAATCGATCAAAAGACAGGCATCGTCTATATCACTGACACTGGAAATGAACGAGTTTTGAAGCTGGACAAAAATTTTTCATACATATTAGAGTGGGGCTCGGATGATGGAAAGGAGAGTAACGAATTAGGCAGATTTAATCATCCACATGGAATAGATGTTGACTCTAAAGGGTATGTATATGTAAATGAATTAGAAAATCCAAGAATTCAGAAATTTGATGAAAATGGTACATTTCTCAAAGAATGGGGTTCTAAAGGGAAGGGGCCAGGAGAATTTACACCTTTGCTAGAACATTTAGAGGTAGATTCCAAACAGGACATGATATTTATGGTGGATGGCGCTCTTAATCCAAGAATTCAGGTCTTCGATACCGATGGTAATTTTACCACTATTATTGGAACGAGTGGAACTGGGGATGGTCAATTCTCAAAACCCGAACATGTGAATATTGATTCGTCAGGAAATGTATATGTTGTAGATAGAGGTAACCAGCGCATGCAAGTGTTTTCTCACTGTTAAAGAAAACGAGTTCAATATGATATTTTTAATTTAGATTCCGTCCGTTGTGTAAAGAAGACAAATGTGTTTGAAGATCTTGCTTTGTATAGAACAGAACAGAAATTAAACTAAACCAAATCCTTATTTGGATATTTGCATAATATTAATCCTCCTGGTTTTGTAGAAGGTTCCTTTATTCCTTATTATCCCCAATAATGAACCGATTATCATAGCAGGTAACGTACAGATATCTAGGAACAATTTTGATAGTAAAAATGTAACATCATACTGTCTGCTTCTGTTACAAATAATAACTCCCATTACAGTAGCTATAATGAAGGAAAAGAGACAAAATAATTGTATCGATAATGATGTTAACAAATATATATTAAATGTTATTGAACCCAATATTACTATATATACGTCTAATACCAATAATGAAAGAATAAATATATATCTTAAATAACGCAAACCTGTGAGAAAAATCTCAACTTTATTTTTTAGTGGTTGCCTATGTTTTATCAATGTTGGTATCATTTTGATGAATCCTCTCGTATGACCTTCACTAACTCTAACTCTCTGCTTAAAATATGAAGAAAATGAAGTTGGCATTTGACTACAAGCATTCAAGTTCTCGTCAAAGAGAATATTTGTTTTAAATAGCTTTGAATTATCTTTAGTATCAGTTGAATTAATATTATCATGGTCTTTCAAATAAAGCTGTAAAGTTAGGTCCCAGTCTTCGCAAAGATCAGTTGAAAAACCAATTTGTTTCACGATTGAGCTTTTAATCATAAAAAGACTTCCTGTAATTTGAAGAGGGAGCTTTAATTTGTCTTTTGCAACAAATTCTATCATATTTCGTTCTGCGAGTCTAAATTCCACTCCTTTGCTGACCCAGTTTGAAAGTTCTGCAGGGTAAAAATAGCTGTTGTATGGCATACAATACCCTTGTATGACATTACACAATTTTTTAGAATTAAACATGACCGTAAAAAATTCTTCGATAACGTGTGGAGGAAGAATCACATCTGCATCAAGTATAATTACCCAGACACTATCCTTTCTCAAGTATTCGAGCGCCAAATTAAGAGCTCCTCCCTTCCATCCAATCCGTTCGCTTCTTTTTACTATCTTTAGATTTTCCATAATTTTTGTCCATTCTTCCATGATCTGTAAAGTTGAATCGGTCGAATCGTCGACTACGATTACTTCAAATCTGCTACGATCATATGTTAACATATTAAGTGATTTTAATAAGCCTCCAATAACTGATTCTTCATTTCTTGTTGCAACAATTAAGCTTACAAATGGAAGGGAATTATGCTCTATGTATTGGGACAGTCTTGATTCAGGTACATCAGTAAGGGCAAAGCTGGTATGATTCAAGCTGGAATACTCTGCAAAATTTGTTTCCAAAATTTGTTTCCTTAAATTATCATATAAAACTATATTCTCATTGTGGGTAACAAGGTGATCTTTTTCACAATTCTTGTCTAATATATCTGACAAAAAGTTTGGTACAAATTGATGAGTTATCTTCACTGACTTGTAATATTTTCGCGATACATACAGAAAAACCAGCATTCTAATACCGTACGCAAACAAAAATAAGGACATGATTAACGAAACGGCCTCTAACATTCCATTAGCACAATAGATAATCTCATCATACAATTTAAATTCATTGTGACGAAAAAATGATAGCTTAACCCATTTTTACTAGAATTACTTATAAACTGCACGAAAAATATTACATTTTCTAATTAACTTGATGAAAATTATTTGAACTGACTTTTAAAAATAGGTTATTAATCACGTTCAAGTCAAAGCCTGTTGCTATCTTCGGTTAAGGAATTTGATCACGTTGGTTGGAATAAATCAAGATGTAGCTTGGCTTTTGAAATGTGATTAGTAACTGCGGAATCAAAATTTTTGCCACTGTTTGTTGTGCTTGATCATGTGACATTGATCGGAGCAAAAATAGTCGTCACACATATAACAGTAAGTAGGATAATCTTGAAGTTTTTTGCCGCAGCTTGAACAAGTAACTGACATATCCATTATTTTAATCTAATATGAATATGACATCGTCGCATAGAAAGTTTACTATGAACAGGTTTGCCTAGTTCTCATATTTGGATAGATCTCTTCGGGATATCAAATGAAAATAACCAATTTCAAAGAATAAATTCTAAAAATTTAAAATTAGGTTTCTAAAGCCTAGGTATCGAGCTGAAAAACTAATGTAGATATTCGTGGTTACTTGTTAGAGATTTATTGTAGATTACATCTTTTAAAACATGTAGTTACAATATATCTTGACATGAAAATTGGAATAATTGGCGCCGGAGATGTAGGCGGAACCCTCGGAAAGAGGTGGAAACAAAAGAAACATGAAATCATGTTTGGAGTCCGCAATCTTCAATCTCAGAACGTCAATAAATTGATTCAGGTAGATCAGAGTTTAAAGTTCGGAGATATCAGAGAAGCTGTAGCATACGGAGATGTCATTGTATTTGCTATACCCTGGACTTCAGTTGAGGAAACAATAATCAATGCAGGAAACTTGTCTGGTAAAATAGTGATCGATCCAACTAATCCAGTTACCCCTGACCTAAAAGGATTAGCTCTAGACAATACTTCCGTAGCCGAAAAAATAGCTAAATTAGCTAATACTGATAAAGTCGTCAAAGCCTTCAACACAATAGGAGCCATGACATTAAACAATGTGATATTTGATTCAAATAGAGCAGATCTTTTTATATGCGGTAATGATAGTCACGCGAAGCGAGTTGTAAAAGAATTGGCAATTGATATTGGATTTGATGTCGTTGATGTAGGACCACTTGTCAACGCTCGTATGTTAGAACACTTGGCACTCCTCTGGATAGAGCTAGCCTTCAAACAAAAGTTGGGGCCAAACATTGCTTTCAAATTATTAAGAAGGAAGGCAGACTTTTAGTTTATCACTCCATCCAATAGGGAAAAGCGAGAAGTTTTGTTTGTCTGTGTCAATAGGTTTATTGTAATTATTTTATGCTGATTTAGACATAAATAGTTGTAAAACCTACTAATCCTATGTCCGGAATCGCTACATCAATTATGTTATCTATAATTTTCGGTTCTATGGTGATTATTCCTGGCTATATGGGACTCGTAGGAGGAGCTGCTGATAACTCCTTAACAAATGTTTCAAAGCTAAGTTCAACTGTAAATATGGGGAATACCGCGAACTTGCAAAATAAGACGGTAGAATACTTTCAGGATGCTCAAGGATATCTAGTGTATCCTGTTTCCTCAAATGATACTGTCAGCAAAAAACTCCCTGCGGTTGTAATGATCCATGAATGGTGGGGACTAAATGAGAATATCAAGAATATGGCAAATCTCTTGGCCAAACAAGGATTTGTTGTATTAGCTGCCGATCTATACAAGGGTGAAGTTGCAAATAATCCAGAACATGCAATGGAGTTAGTACAGATAGCAAGAAATAATCAAAATAATTCAATTAATAACCTTCAATCTGCCGTAAAATATTTGAGTTCGCTCCAAAACGTAGACAGCTCAAAAATTGCATCACTTGGCTGGTGTTTTGGTGGCGGTCAATCTTTGCAACTGGCCTTAAATAGCCAAGAACATCCATTAGCCGCAACCATTCTTTATTATGGAACTCCTTTGGTTACCGATAAGGCATTACTATCAAAGATAAAATGGCCTGTATTGGGAATATTTGGCGACAAAGATCAGGCCATCCCGGTAGAAGAGATAAACCAATTCGGAACTTCATTGAACCAAAGTGGAATTACAAATAACATGCACATATACAAGGGCCTTGGACATGCCTTTGCAAATCCTTCTGGAGATAACTATGCTCCAAAAGAAACTGAAGACGCATGGCAAAAGACATTATCTTTTCTAAAGAAATACGTAGTAGATACTTGAGTACAATTTGAACTAGATGCTGAGTGAGATTTAATAGATCAAAGTTGGAATACATCGCGACTATATAATTTGCTAAAGCACTAAATTATAGGCATATCGAATCTTTACGAGGACAGAGGCAGGGTCCAAAAACTAGAAATACCAGGACAAGAGTGTCAAAACATATATTTGATCTTTATTTACCTATCAATAATCTCACTATTCTTCTTATTTTTATTAACTTACGGCTCGGACTACAGAATACATGGTCAAAATGCAACAATACCTGGACCATCATTAAAAGACCCAAATCTTAAGATAGAGCTGGTCGCTCGGGACTTGGATTTCCCGACAGGTATTGATTTTTTGGGCAATGATGACTTTCTGCTATTAGAAAAAAATACAGGGAATGTATATAGAATAATTAATGGTAACGTTACTGCGCCTTTAATTCATCTAAATGTAACCACAAAAGACGAACGTGGACTACTGGGTCTAGCTATATCAGGAAATGGAAATAACGGTTCAAAAGACAATACATTCGTTTATCTTTACTATACCCTATGTGGAAGAGATAAAGCTACCGATTCAGAAGTAAGTCAGCAGTTTTTGAATGGTGAAAAGGTAGGTCAACCAACAGTAAAAGGTGGTTCTAAGAAGTGTGGCAATTATGTATACAGATATGAACTTGATGCAAAAAACAATAAACTCCTAGCTCCCAAATTAATTGCAAGTCTACCTGGATTGCCAGGACCAAGCCATAACGGAGGTAAACTTTTGATGGATAAGGGGAAAAATCTTTTTGTTGCTATCGGCGATCTACAAACAACTAAATTTAATCAGAACAAGACAGGTTATGATACAAAAGCACAGAATATTATAAATGGCACTTCTCCTGATGGTCGTGCAGGAATACTACGAATAACTCAAGATGGCAAACCTGTTGGAAATGGAACACTTGGTGCTGATTATCCCCTTAATCTATACTATGCATATGGAATAAAAAATAGTTTTGGAATAGGGCTTGATCCACTAACGGATAATTTATGGGATACAGAGAATGGTCCTCAGTTCGGAGATGAAATAAACCTTGTTAAGCCAGGTTTCAATAGTGGATGGGAAAAAGTGCAGGGAATTTGGAAATTAAATCAGTCAAGAGAGAAAGAAGGTATATTTAACGATTCTAGTAAGGAAGTAGAATTTGTTGATTTCACTGGTAAAGGAAAATATAGCAATCCAGAATTTGTATGGGACACACCCGTAGCACCAACTGCCTTGGTATTTTTAAATTCTGATAAGCTAGGTCGACAGTATACAAATGATATCTTTGTAGGTTCGGCAAAAAGAGGAACGATTTTTCATTTTGACTTAACTCCCGACAGAGAGTCATTGAATTTAACCGGTAATCTTGCCGATTTAGTATACAGCAAAAAAGATGATTCTAGTAAGATAATCTTTGGCGAAAATTTTGGAGTGGTCACAGACTTAAAAGTTGGTCCTGATGGCTATTTGTATGTGGTTTCAGGCTCCGGAGGAACTGACGAGGGAGCTATATACAGAATAGTTCCAAACCTGAAATAATTTCCACTTTGCCAGTTGAATAATCATTATTGAATTGAGTTTGCTGTTGCTTTAATTGAACTAATTATATTTCTGAGTTTTATGTTGAATATAACTTTTTTAGATGGCATCATAACAAAGGTAACTTCATTCAAGCAACAGCAATGGATGAAGCCATTGGCCTGAAAACTTGTATACGATAGTTGCCGGTATCTGCTACATATACAAGACCTGTTTTCATATCTACTCCAATTCCCTCTGGTAGAATAAACTGACTAGTCGCGTTACCCTGTGAACCAAATTTTGTCAGAAATGTTCCGTTAGCTGTAAACACTTGTATCCTATTATTGTTCTTGTCAGTGACATATATATTGTCATTTTTATCAATTGATAGACCTGCCGGTCCATTAAACTCACCATCTCCGACGCCCTTAGATCCCCATTTTAAAATGAAATTGCCGTCCTTAGTGAACTTTTGAATCCGATGATTTCCATAATCAGCAACATAAACGTTATCTTTTGAGTCAGCAACGACACTTTCTGGTTTTGAGAGCTGGCCATCATCTGAACCTTCTTCAGACCACTTCATCATGAATTTACCATCGCTAGTAAATTTCTGAATGTTTGCTAGGTCCCTATCACTTACATACACATTTCCTTCAGAATCTACGGCTGGTACATGTGGATGAAGGAATTGACCATCTCCCTCTCCTTTAGTTCCCCATGTGGTAACAAACGTACCATTAGCGGTAAATACTTGGATGCGATAGTTGAATTGATCACTCAAATATATCTTGCCTGACGGTAAAACAGTCAAAGCCGAGGCTTTATGGATTTGACCATTTCCCTCACCATAAGTTCCCCATTTTGTTATGTAATTGCCTTTAGTATCAAAAACTTGGATCCTATGGTTTGCATAATCAGCAACATATACATGACCATTCATCGCGTCAACATCGTTTTGTCCGTCAAATCTTCCATTACCCTTACCAAATGAACCCCACATATTAACAAAAGTAAATCCTTTGTCTAGTGAGGTGGATACCTCAACAGATTTATCAACATCTCGTTGTTCGGCTAATGGCAAATTACTCTTGTTCTGTTCGTTATTGTTTGCGCTCTCAAGTATATTTGGGCTGTTTTGAAAGTCACCCGTACCCACTAGTTTGGGATTCCTATCTACAAAAATATCAACAGAGTCACTTGCCGAGTGACCTTTATCATCTTCGGCAATAATTTCAAAGGTTAATTTGTCATCGTCTGTAGTTACCCGTGGAACTGTGACTTGGAAGGTTAAATTGGTGGTATTTCCTCCTATTTGGGGTGCTAATTGTGAAGCAATTGTCTGTGTAGATATGCGCGCGTCTTCTGGATTTATACGTTTACCTCCCGTTTGCTTCCATGTGAAAGATAATTTGTCGTTACCTGAATCATGAATTGAAGTACCATTGATTTTTATTAACGAGCCTTCTGTAACTCTTGGATTCATTCCTGAATCAAAATTCACCTTGATCAAACTATTATTCTCATTGGGATTGTTCTCTATTTCCTTAACCTGAGGAGCCCCAGTATCATTTTCTATTATATTATCTAAAGGAGATTCAGCTGTAGCATTACCTGATACTGTTGATTCAGGTGATGTAGATTTTGTAGCATTACCTGATACTGTTGATTCAGGTGATGTAGATTTTGTAGCATTACCTGATACTGTTGATT